>Ga0182014_10008313_pt1 | contig 10644 bp, 7 predicted proteins | sample 612S2DmetaG_FD_120489 | JGI IMG/M metagenome (GOLD analysis project Ga0182014, IMG submission 120489) | Permafrost microbial communities from Stordalen Mire, Sweden - 612S2D metaG | ecosystem: Environmental > Terrestrial > Soil > Wetlands > Permafrost | place: Sweden: Stordalen | collected... | reverse complement strand
GCGAACACGAAATTGAATTGCCGTAGACGGCTCCGGCGCGGTATAACAACCTTGTCCTGCCTCACGCCCATTGGCCGCTTTTGAGGTGATCCTCATTGGCCGGTTTTCAAGTGATCCCCGAGGTTGGTATCGCTGCTGCCGCTTTGGCGTGATCGACGGCGGAAGCGATGAGGGATAGACCGTAGGCAGTTCTTGCCCCATAGAAAGGCAGTCCGGGATCAGCCGCGGGAGTTTTTCGGAGGACATGACAATCGATGAGCAACTTACGCACACCTGTTGCCAAAGGGAGTAAGATGCGTCAATGGCATCGAGCAAATCGCCCTTCTTGAAAACAGCCACTGTCTCATGGATTGCAGCCCTGATGGCGATGGTAGTGTTCGGCGGACTAGCCAGCTTGTTAGGAATATCAGACACCTTTAACATTGCACCCGGGACACCTCGTGCTAACGGGATAATATTCATCCCTGTGTCTTGCATAGTTTGGTTTGCATTTATTGCGTATGGCCGTTATCTAGACTGGAACCTTGATACCGGGTTGTTATGGTTCGTCGCAATAGTTGCCTTAATCTCTACCGGCATGGCCGCAACAGGAATTCGCTATTTCCTAGGCATTTAACGGTTTACACACAAACCGCTCCTGCTCTTCTCATGTCCTGTCTATGAAGGCGCCCGTTATGGTCGCACCGGCTGCGCTTCACTAGGTCTGACGGTTGATCGTTTCTGGAGCCAAGCCAGCCATTTTTGGGGGGCGGCCAAGCGGGGGCATAGTCCTGATCCAGCCGGGAATCTTCAGGCCGGCGAGAAGCTGATCCAGTCCATCCCTGGCTGGGATGGGGCACTCGGGCGGCGCGTCTACCGTCTGCGCTTTGGTGTCACTGGTATTGTTTGGGTGGTATCAGCGGTAAGGAATCAATTGCGGGGTGCTTCTTGAACCCTTAAAAAAGGCAATTGGGAGGTCCACAGTGGGAGGTGTTCGTAGGACATAAAGAACGCCACAACCCAGGGCAGCAGTCAGGATATGCTCTCTGACCCAGAAGGTTAGGATACGCTGGAGGCTATGGTAGCCGTCATGCATTTTGGTATGCAGCTAGGCCGTGTCGGCCAACGATTGCCACGTCCATGGAAGACAAGACCGACAAAATGTTAAGTGGGCTTGCCACTTTTTTGACAGCTTAGTCGTTAGCTGTTTCTGCATTTTAAGGCACAGTCAGAGTAGCAATTTCAAGAAGCGATCCACCCAAGACAGTAGGCAAACTCGTACTACATGCATAAGAGGATGGTGTACAGAAACTCTTCTGCGTCGTTAAGTTGTATGTGCCTAAGTTTGGAAAGTATAGTTCGATATACTTAATACCGGACGAAGCATCGGGAGCAATATGGGCAGACACATTAAATGTAATCAGCATGCCGTGTACATAAATTTTACTGCTACCATCCGCTGTGGATACCATCCAATAAAACTCTTCCGGCCTTATGTCCAAAGATTTTTTTCTATTATCAGACCGTTTGACGTCCTCCATTCGATTGTATTTTTTATAGTCGAGATACAGTCTTTGCTGCAATCTAAGTATTCGTCAGAATTATTCTTTGTGAACCATATCGCCTTCTCCCCGGATAGACTAATTATCTGCCCCCGTTCTGCAGTAGTACCACATGCTATTTGGAATACCACTAGAATCATTACGCATACCCATCCGGCTACGGTGGTACTGGAAGAGCGCAGGTCACGAAACGCTTGCCTTGCCACGATCTTCACTCCTCGCTGAACGGAAGTGCCCCGAGAGAAATTCAAATCCCCAATGCGAGGCGGTTGAATCGTCCTCAACAAGCATAAGCGTTGTGGCGCTGTTAGACAATCGGGTCTATGAATTTTTGTCAAGCCTCGTTTAAAATATCCCCTGCCTTAACCCATTAGAAATGTCCCTTTCGGCTGGTTCTCTTTTCGTTGCCTCGGGGGCTCCTGCTGACACCCCAACCGCTGGCCTCGCGGCGCCTGGTGTTCGCATCCCGTCGTAGCGTTGTCTCCACGGATGGTTGGGCGCGGAATCCAGGGACGGTATACTCAACGCCCAATCCACAGGCCGTTATGATTCGGATTTGCCGCCGGGTTCTTTGCATCGTTCTCGTGATGGAGCACCGCCGATTTCGCAGGGCAGCGTTGGCCTCACTTCCAATACTCCCGGTCGAGCGACCTGTACTGGACCGCTTCGGCAATGTGCTTGGCCTGGATCTGCTCGCTGGCGCCAAGGTCGGCGATGGTGCGCGCGACCTTCAGAATTCGGTCATGGGCGCGGGCCGATAGCGCGAGCCGGCGGATGGCCATTTCCAGGGTGCGTTCGGCGGCGGCGTCCAGCGGGCACAACTCGCGCAAACGCCCTGGCGGCAGGTTGGCGTTGACGAAACCGCGTTCCGCCTGGCGGCCGCGCGCGGCCAGGACTCGATCCCGCATCTGGGCGGATGTGGCGCCGGTCTCATTGCCGCGCATCTCCTGGTAAGCCACGGCCGGCACTTCGACGTGCAGGTCGATGCGATCGAGCAGCGGCCCGCTGATTTTGCCGAGGTAGCGCTGAATGATGCCGCCGGTGCAACGGCATTCGTGCGTAGGATCGCTAAAATATCCACATGGACACCCGTGCAGATATCAACTGAACTTGAGCATGAACCACGAGGGCCGGCTGATGGCCCGTGGCGATTGGGTCCCCAAGTGAAACAAACAGTGTTTCTCAGGGGAATGGCTCTTGGGAAGTGATTGATTCTAAATGGGCTACTCAAACTGGCCAGAGCCGAAGCTCGGGCCGATAATCGTCAGCGTGAACGCCGGTCCGCCGGCCGTCGCCAAACTGGGACTCAAGCTCATGATGGTTGGTGGCCGAGGATTGATCGTGAACGTCGCTCCGGCAGATTCTTAGTAGACGTAGATCTTCTTCGAGCTAAGATCAAACACGCTTTTCGGCTGACCCAGGATGGCGACGACCTGATCGATGGTTTGCCCCAGCGAAACCGTCGGCGGCGGGTCGGGCGGCTGATATGGTGGCCCGGCCGCAATCGGCGTGTCCGGGGGAGGAGCTGCCTCCGCCAAGTCCTTAAGGCTGAATTTTGCTCTGAAAGTTGTTTCGTGGGCCATAGCATCGAGCGACTCGGTCGTACTGAATTCGAGATCGCCTGCGCCGCTCTCAAGCGCCGGGGACCGCGGGAACATGATCAGGTCAACGGTCCCCACTTGCCGCACTAGACCATTTCGATCAATATCCGAAACCTTTCCGCCGGTAAACGTGATCTTATACGAAACTCTTTCTTTTACGCCCGACTCCACACGGGCCGGCGAAATTGCTTCATAGCCGGGCATTGACAAGCGGCTCACAGAAAACGCACGCTGGGCGTGCTCGTTGCCAATCAACACTAGCGGAGAGCGCCAAAGCCGTTGTTGCGGTGGCTGGAGCGCCCTTGCATTGCGCAACTCCTCTTCCAACTCCGGGCTCCAATGGCCCGACAATCTGGTCTTGCCAAACGCTGCCCGGCTCGGGCCTTCGTTCGACCATATACGAACGACCGCGATGACGTAATAATCTCTCGAGAAACGGGCCAAGGCGTCGTTGTATTCCGTCGATTCGATCCGCATGAGAGCATCCCGCACTAATGCTGCGCTCTCCCAACGGATCGCCAAACTCCCAGCCGCAAAGCTCTGTAGTCGACCATTCATTATGACGTCGCTCACGGCTCTGAGGCCACCAAAATAGCGCACCCAGGGAGACTTCGTGAGAAACTCCTGGGTCTGCCCGTCTGACCAGTCGGACGGCTTCTTGTCCCTCCAGAAATCTTCCGTGCCGGCCGCCTTGTCGCACAACGCAATCGTGAAATGCCCCCAAGAACCTGCGATCCGCTGCCCGCTTGAGTTGTAGGCCGTCACGCCCCACCGAAATAGCTGACCGCAAGGCAGGGGGTGGGGCGCCGTCATCCGCGCGTCTGTGACGGACTGCAAGAGAAGGCGCTGAGGTGTAGCGTCGTTGAAGACATAGACGTCGTAGCGAACGCTATCGGGAAAGGGGGCCCACTGAAGCGCGGGCGTTGTGGTGCTGATGGTTGCGCGGTCGGCCGGTGAGAGCAGTTGCAGCTTCTTGGTGATACCAAGGTCCCCAACGTTGTTCGGGTGGCCCGCGACTATCGTTACCCGGTGACCGGTCAATTCGAGGTAATCAGAACTTGGTGCAGAAATCCAGATCATCAAGCTGCCCGTTGGCGGCCCCTGAAGCGTGAACGTGCCATCGGCCGCGCTCACAGCGCTGGCCAGCCCGGGAAGCGAAACGCGGTCAGCCTGCCCCAGTTGGACCCGAGCATTCGGAACTGGCATCTCATTCCAGACCACGCGGCCCGTCACCTGCGTCCGTGCATCCGACCGCTGAGGCAACGTTGCTGGCTCGTGCGGGTCCGGCGGCGTAGATGCCGGCGGGCGGAGGGACGCGCCGGTCGAGCCGGCGTCAGGAGGAACAGGGATCGCCGATGGCGTGGCTTGAGCCACGGGTTGGTTGGCGGAGCCAAAATCAGGCGGACGAAAATCGGGGGCAACGCCGCGCGCGAGATACCAGTCCTTCTGAGCGCTGGAGGCCCGGAATAGAGCAACCGTGCCTTCACCCCCCCCGTCGTACCGATGGGAAGCCCAGAAGTGTGAAACGGTATGCCCAATCGTGGGAACATCCAGGGGTTCCGTCTGGTTCCCGGCGGCGCCCAGCGTTTGCGTTCGCTTGGGCGCGCTTCCCACCACCTTGCCATCGACCATGATGAACTCGCCCTGGCTGCCATAGCTCACACCAATGGCGTGCCAGGAATTGAACCTGAATGGCGTTCCTCTGGGTTCCATTGGCTGTACGGGGGGCTGGTTGAACTTGTTCGCTGCTAAGAAGAAGGAGACATCGCCATATACCGAAACGACGAGCTTTGCGGTTCCCGGCCATGTGACATCTCCTCCCTGCGCATCGGTCGAAAAGATGAGAGCCTGTTCCTGATTGGTGTGGAGCTGGAAATCCTGGTAGAAATATCCGCTCGCGACGTTGATCCACCATTCCAGGGTGCCTTCGCTGGGAATCCCCTGCGGGTATTCGATGCGGCTGTCCGACTTCCGGCTGAACGAGGCGCCCCGCTTGTTTGACTGCGCTCCGGGAATTTGGACGTACTGAACGCCAGAGGCACGACCTGCAGACGCGCCGTCGAAGTTATCCAGGATGGTGGTGTTGGGCGGAACACGGGGGTTCGAGTCTGGCGACTTATACACTGCAGGGTGCGGGGAAATGTAGGCGGATTTGGGCTGAGGCGGAACGTCCGCCCCTTCCGGCAACGTCGCCGCGGCCTCTTCCTCGACCGCGACGGTCCATTGAGCCCCTCGAATCGTCACCAGATAAGTGAGGTGAAATAGCCCACCACCGGATGTTTGCTCCCCAACCGGTCTGATCGTCATCGGCTGGGAGCCCGCGACAAAGGAGACAGCAGCATATCTGGATGCAAGTTCCAAAACCTCTTGATAATCGCTTGTTGCGCCGGTCTTTATATCGCCGTACTTTTTGCCGCCGACCTCGACACCTTTGAAGTCCACGTCCGAGCCGTTGCGGACTCGAACTTGCATCCCAGAGACGCGCACGTATCCCTTCGGGTGGGCGGCCATGCCGGACTGGGACAGGACACCGGGGACCGCTGGCTGGAACGCTGAAGCGTCTCCGGGGCGAATTGCCGTCGTCGTCGCCAAGACACCATCCTTGACCGCTGCAATGGCTGCCGGGTCGCTACGCGCATCGAAATCGGCGTTGAACCAGAGATACCCGACCTGGCTTGTAGTTGAATCCGGTACCGCCAGACGATCATAGAAATGGCCGTCTTTCCTGACCCAGTCTTGGGACGTCGCCCGGACGTGTAGCACTCGATTGAGAAAAATGTACTCCTCCTGAACCGTGACGACAAAGTAAGCGGTCTCCGGGCTCTTGCCATCGCCGGATTGGCGAATCGAGTCAAGCAGCGCATTCAGGATTCTCTCGTGGACCGCCGCCTCATCTGTCTTTCCCAGCGCCTGGTAAGCCGCCATCGCATCATATTGCGCAATGGGACTTGCGTAGTTCCGCTCAAGCGCCCGCTTCGCCGAATCCAGAACGCCTGTCCAATCTCCCGAAGCCATGATGTTGCGAAAGGCGGCGCGCTCTTCGGTCTCCAGTATACTGGCGTGGGGGCCGGACTTGAGCGCCCCTGCGACCCGAAAGGCGCGAAAGTTCACGGTCAAGTCCCCCAACCGAATGCGTCCCAGCATCTCGGCGTATTCGCGCTCGGCCTTCTGTTGTTCCGCGCTGGGAGTGGTGGTGTCGCTCTGCGCCGCCATGCGGCCGGCCGAGAGAAGGCCGCCGAGCAGAGCTATGCAGATTGGGATAGTAACGCCGGATCGCGCACGAGCCATACGGCCTACCATCCGGCGGCGACCACTGCCTTCAGCACCGCCGCACTGACGCCACTTTGTTTCAACTTGATAAGGGCATCCGTCGAAGTGTCAAACTGGCACTTGGAACTCCCGATCTTCGCGATGATGGTCGCGCCATCGATTCCGGCTTTGACCATCTTGATGATGTCCGCATTCTTAATAATGTCTTCGTTGGACGTAGCGGGCGGAGGGGGTGCGACCGCCGCGGGCGGAGGGCCTGCGGGCGTAGTGGATGGTGGCCGCAAAACCCACGTCTGACCATTCCCGTCCTTAAGGTTGCCACCATCGATTTTCATTGCGGTCTTGATATTAGTTTCTGAAAAACTGATCTCCAACACGTTGCCATTGACACCAAAAGTCCCACGAGAGGCCTGCCCAGATTCTTGTAGGGAGAAGGAATTATCAGCATTTAGCTGGAGCTGGTCAGCCGGGGATTGAGCGTTCGCGTATAGGGACGGAAGCTTGAGTTTCACAACTGGCGGCGGAGTCGCGCCCTGCCTGACCCACTTCAAGTTCTCGTCATCAACGAGGAAGTCGCCTTGCAGGATAGCTGTTGAGGCGTGATTTCCAATCTGCAGCGTCAACTTATCGCCCGCAATCGTGAAGGAGCCGGAAGCGTTCCGTCCATCCTGAACCAGCGTGAACGTTCCATCAGTGTTCAACTGAAGGCGGTCCGCCGGGTTTCGGGAGTTTGAGTAAGCAGTTGGCAGCGCCAGCGACGCAACTGACCCTGGATCACGTACCACCTCGGCCTTCTGCTTGACCCACGTCGATCCCTGAGGATCAACCATGGTATCGCCTTGCAGGGTACCTGCCGGTACGGCGCGGTCTCCCATCCGCATCATCAATTTGTCGCCCTCAAGCGCGAACGTTCCCGAATAGTTCTTCCCGAACTGAACTAGTGAAAATGTTCCGTCAGCATTCAACTGCAGCCGGTTATCCGGCGATCGAGTCATCACATATTGGCCTGCGGCCCTTTCCACCGCGGCCATATCTACTGACGCTCTGGGTGCTGGCACAAAGAGATCGCTGATTGTGTCCTGAATGTCTTTTAGACTTAACGAATCCAGGTAACCCTTCGGAAATTCGAATGAAACTGCCCCCCGGAAATCGCCCTCAGTCGTTTTTACATGAAGGATGACTTCAGATGATTTAAACTGAAGTGCGGTAACATACACACTAGCACCTAGTACGAGACTGAGTGGTTTGTTTTGGATCGTGTTAGTAGTAAGCACGCACTTGGTCGACTCTTTGATGCGGTCGCCTTTTTTATATGTATTGCACTGCCATTCTGCTGGGGCCGCGAACACCCTTATCCCGTTCTGCCGAACAATAAGAACAATTCCAGGTTGGACTATACCGCTCTCATCTACGCTCGCGATGCGATACTGAGACCGCACTTGCTCCTCAGTACTCTGCTTCTGCGCCTGGCCTTGAAGTCGCGGCAGGCATGCGGCTAGAATCACGATGCCTATAGCTCCAGCAACAGAATTAACTCTGATCATCTTAGGATTCATTCAACTTCTCCTTCAATCTGCCGGTCTCGGCATGCCACCTGCATACAGATTCCGTTGGCTCACTTCTTTCCAGCTCCCACCATCGCCTTCAAAACCGCCGCACTGACGCCACTTTGTTTGAGCTTGATAAGAGCGTCCGTCGAGGTGTCAAACTGACACTTGGAACTCCCGATCTTCGCGATGATGGTCGCACCATCGATTCCGGCTTTGACCATTTTGATGATGTCCTCGTTCTTGATCGAGTCTCCGTGCCGCGCAGCCGGCGGAAGCGGCGGGGGCGTGGCGGATGGTGGCCGAACAGTCCAAGTTCCCCCGTTCGCGTCGATAAGGCCGCCGCCTTGAATCGTCATCGGAGTAGTCGTTCCAGTGTCTGAAATAGTGAGTGTCAGGGTATTGCCATTACGCACGAAAGTTCCATGGTAGGGTTGCCCGGATTCCTGCAATGAGAATGAATTGTCAGCATTCAACTGGATCTGATCCGCCGGGCTTTTGGAGTTCGCGTAAGTAACCGGCAGTGGCGGCAGAGGTTCAGGCGGTTTCGTAACATAAACCGTCACGGCGGCGGCAACCTCACCCCCCGCGCCGGCTGCGGTTACGTGATAGGTTGCGTTGTCGGTCGGGCGCACACTGCTGCTGCCGGTGGCGGATACCGTGCCAATGCCGTTGTCGATCGTGACCGAGGTGGAGTCGGAGACCAACCAGCGCAGAGTCGAAGTTTCGCCGCGAGCGATGGTGGACGGCTCCGCGGTAAAGCTGTTGATAGTTGCCGCCTTTTGTGGCGGGGGCGGTGGCTGGTCGAGGGAGAAGACCTCAGCGATCGAGTCCTGGATCGCTTTCAAGTTGGCCGGCTGAACGTAATTCTTCTGCGGGAACTGGAACACGACACATGCTCTGTACGGAACAGTGTTGACGGCATCAACTGGTGTTTGTACGCAAAACTCAACTTGAGACGACTTGACCCCTATGCGCAAGAGGATGACCTTTTCTCCGACCTGAAGGAGGCGCGCCTGGTTTTTTAGGTCGACGGGCACGAGCAGGCTATCCGACATCGAGTATTTGATTTGACTACCCGGTTTGTGCGAGTTGGACCAGCAAATGGTCGATGGCGGACCAGCCTTAATCCCGTTCTGGGCAACGACGAGAATGGTTCCGGCTCCGACAACAACACCGCTGTTGTCGACGGAGGAAATGCGGTATTGTGACTGCAACTGCTGCTCAATACTCGCGCCCGGCGCTTGACCTAGGAGAAGTGACAGCGTTCCACCGAAAGGTAGGCTGGCGATGAATACCATTGATAGCCGTCTTCTATTCATATTGAGAATCTCCTGTACGCGCTCTGCCCACCGGGGTCGGCTTAGTTGGCGCCCCCGCCCTGTCTCACCTGGGCTTCAAGCTTGGCAGCTTCTGTTTCTTGCGCCACAAGTTGCGATTCTGCATCCGCGACGGGATCTGTGGTTCCTTCCGCTACGGGCCGGGCACCAGCGGCCGGGCCGTTCGGCAGCCCCTTCGCCTGGTTGTCGGCGATCTTTTTGAGACCGGCGTCGATTTGCTCGCGGAACTGGTTGTGCATCTCCTGCAGGTCTGCAAGCTGGACCGAAGCTAAGGATTCAACGGCGCAGTCTCCCGCCTTACTGCTGGCGACCTCTACTGCGACGCCGCCATCGGGCGCGACGTCCTTGTCCTTGCGCCGGATAACGTCGCCCGGAGTGAGTGAACACGCCTGACCTGCCGCGGTCGTTATATCAAGAGTTGACGAAACCACAAAATACCTCTGGTTGAGCGCCGGCGGCAGTTGTTCACTCCCGGCGGCAGGCTGCTGGGAACCGGATGATGTCGGCTGCAACGCAGCGGCTGTTTCGGCCGCAAGTTGCTGTCTGACTTCTTCGGCTATGCTCGTTTTCATCTCGAGGGAGAGCTTTGCGTCGACCGATTGGGCGTCAGGTGAAGTTGGCGGGGCTTGACCAGCGTTGCCTGCCTGCTGACTTTCGTAGGCGAGTCGTAAGTTCTCAGCAATCAGGTAGTCTGTCAGCCACAAATTCGGTGAGGCATAGGTTCCATCTGGAGTGAAATAGCCTGCATAGAACCCGAACCAGGGTGCTTGTGTCGCCAGCCCATACCATGCGTAGCCCACAGGTGCGCCCCATGGAGTAAGGGCCCAAGCGTAGAACCGCGGACCGTAGTAAAAGGCAGGGACGTAGCGGTAGTACGCAACGCCGCGGTAGCTATATGCACGATACATGTGCGCGTAGGTCCGCCCGCCGACCACGTAGGTGCGCGAAATGTAGCCCGGCCGGACCTGCCGTTCCACGAAGCCGCGATGCGGCCCGTAGCTGACCACGCGTGCGCCGGGACGGCTGGTTTCCACGACTCTGGAACCACCCGGTCCGCGGGCAACCACGATCTTGTTCGTGCGAGCTAAACCGTGGGTATCTTCGATCCGAGATACTTCGCCGTTCGCTTTCGTCGTGACAGTTCGACCCGTTGCAGCATCTCGGTATTGAGTGCCGCCAGTTGGTAGTGTCTTGACCTGTTCATTGGGATGCGGATGGTACTGACGATCGACATTGGATTGGGGCGGCCGGTTGACGATCGGCTGAGGCGGCCGATTCGGTTGCGGTTGCGGTGGGTGATTGACGATCGGCTGAGGCGGCCGATTCGGTTGCGGTTGCGGTGGGT
>Ga0182014_10008312_pt1 | contig 10644 bp, 9 predicted proteins | sample 612S2DmetaG_FD_120489 | JGI IMG/M metagenome (GOLD analysis project Ga0182014, IMG submission 120489) | Permafrost microbial communities from Stordalen Mire, Sweden - 612S2D metaG | ecosystem: Environmental > Terrestrial > Soil > Wetlands > Permafrost | place: Sweden: Stordalen | collected... | reverse complement strand
GCATCGCCGTCGGCGTCCTGCTCGTGATCGCCGTCGCTCAGCGCATCGACCACCGCCTCCCCGGAGCTCTGCTCGGCCTGATCCTGTCGGTTGTAGCCGTCGACGTCCTCGGCCTGGCCTCGCACCAGGGCGTGGCGGTGATCGGGGCCATCCACGGCGGACTGCCCCATGTCAGCCTGCCGTCCATCTCCTGGTCGCAGCTCCGCCAGCTTCCCGGCCCGGTGTTCACCGTGGCCTTCCTCTGCATCGCCCAAACCGCGGCCACGGTCCGTTCGTCGGCCACCGCCCGGCCACGGGACAATGAGTTCAACCGAGACTTGATCAGCGTGGGGGCCGGCAGCGTGGCTGCCGGGCTAATCGGGACCATGGCCGTCGACGCCAGCCCGCCCAACACGGCCATCGTGACCGCCTCGGGCGGCCGCTCCCAGCTCACCAACACCATGGCGGCGCTGGTGGTGCTGGCCGTGCTGTTGGCATTCACGGCCCCCCTGGCTCAGCTGCCCAAGGCGACGCTGGGGGCCACCCTGGTGTTCATCGCCTCCAAGCTCTTCCGGGTCGGTGAGCTGCGGACCATCCTCCGCTTCGACCGCCTTGAGTTCGCGCTGGCCGCGGTCACCCTCCTGGTCGTCGCGGTGGTCGGCATTGAGCAGGGCGTGCTGCTGGCCATGTTCCTTTGCCTGGCCGACCGGACCCGGCGCACCGCCCGCCCACGGGACTCGATCCTGGGCCGTGAGTCGGGCACGGACCACTGGATCCCTCTCGACATCGGCGGCCCCACGGAGCAGGTGCCTGGGGTTCTGGTGTACCTGATCTACGCGCCTCTCTGGTACGGCAACGCCGATTATGTGCGGTCGCGGATCCATCACCTCCTCGACGATGCCGTCACCCCGGTGCAGGCGGTGATCCTGGACGCCAACGCCATCTCCGACATCGACTACACCGCTCTGCAGACCCTGCGCGGCCTGGTCACCGAGCTCGAGATCCGAGGAGTGGCCATTGGAATCGCCCGGGCGTCGCGTCTGGTCCATCACGACCTGAAGCACGGAGCGCTGCTCAGACAGCTCGGCCAAGATCACCTCTTCGACTCGGTCGACGAAGCCGTCACCGCCCTCCGGCGGGACCTCTGAGCGATCAGCCGCCGAGCGCCATCGCCACCCTCGAGCACGCCGTCTCTCTATTGGAGATCGATGCCGCAAGCGCCGACTGCGTCTCGGGATGGGAGCTGGTCGCCGGGCGCCACCTGACCGTGGGGGGCCCCAAGAGCTGGTCCAGGCTCATGGCGGCCCCCACCTTCCGGCCCTTGGGCTGAGGCCGGCGGGGGGCACCACAGTTGGAGTCATGCGACGGCCAGGACCGCAACCACGAACCCCACGTAGCCGGCAATGATGACCCAGCCCGCCCAGCGTCGAAGGCCCCGATCCCTGTAGGCGAGCACCAGAGTCAGCGCCGTCAGCCCGACATACCACCCCGCGATGAGCAGGTCTTGGCCCGATGGCCGTCCCAGCCCGATGACGACGGTGGGGATCAGAAGTCCGGCGGCCACGTTCAATGTGTTGCTGGTGAGTGCCGTGCTCAGTGCTGCCGCTCCTCTTCCCTTGGCCGCCAGATGGACTGCGGCCACTGCCGGGGGCAGGCTGGTCAGGGCAGCCAGGACGAGACCGCCGACCACGACTTCGGCCACGCGGTAGTGCTGTCCCAGGGCTGCCGCCCCTCGCTCCATGGTCACCGTGGCCAGAATCACGATGACCAGCGCCGGGGCCGCCACCAGCGCGTCCCGGGAACTTCCCCGCTGGGGACGAATGGTGACCTCCAGCTCGAGCTCCTCCTCGTCCACCGCCGAAGCGAGCCAGCTCGCCCATCGCGACGGCAGGGGAAGCCTCCGAAGCTCGGTGCGATGCGCGACCAGCAGGGCGATGTAGGGCAGCACCACGACGAGCACCAGCCCGAGGGCCACGGCAGAGCCAACGATGCCCATGACGGTCGCCAGGCACACGATCGCGACCCACAAGGCGACCGTTCCGGTGAGTGCGACCACCTTGCGGTGCAGGCCGATCCGCCCTGCGACCACAGCGGCAAGGCCGAGCAGCACAGCCAGGTTGAAGATGTTGGAGCCGATGACCACACCAGCACCGAGCGCTGCCTGGCGGTGAGCCAGGGCTGCGACGGCGGCGGCGATGTTAGCTGGGTCAGCCGCGAGGGCGGCCAGTAAGCCGAGCAGCGCCTCCGACAGTCCCAACCACTCGCCCACCCGCTCCACCCGGGAAACGAGGATCCAGCTGGTACCGAGGCTGACCACGGCGCCGCCCCCGAAGGCGAGCAGCGACAGTCCTACTCCCATCGGAGCTCGGGGTTGTCACCACCAGCACGCGCGCGCTCCCGACGAACGCGGCGGCCCACTCCCCAGCCGAGGTCGACCCGGATGCCCATGTCGGCTCCATTCCACGAGATGACAATGTGCCGACCAGACTTCCCGGCGCCCCACGCGAGAGCGTACCACTCGCCTCCTGGCCCCAGCCACGGCCCCAACTTGGGCTCCCGGCCGCCGGCGGAAATTGGGCCCACCGGGTGAATGAAGCCAAGCGGGGTCGCACGGGCAACTTCAGGATGGCCGCGGCCGGATTCCTGCCCCAGGTGTCGCGGGAACCCGGCGGCCATGGTCCGCGTGGCCCTCGGGGCTCGACTCCCCGACCCGGCACCGCGACCGGCGTCCCTCCCCCGCCCCCTAGACTTCCACACTCAGATGCCCCGGTTCGCCACCCCGCCTGCCGACTACGCCCGGAGCCAGGCGGCCCTCGAACTGCCCCATCCCCCCCCGGCCGGGGCCGCGCTCCTGGTCGCCGCGCTCCTGGAGAGCCAGCTGCTCAAGGAGCGCGAGCAGCTGGCCGGGGCACTGCTGGAAATGCTCGACGACAGCTTCGGACTGCCTGAGGTCCGGCTGGCACTGGTGGACCGGCCTCAGACGCATTCCACCGATCAGCGCGGCCGCCTGGCCCAGAAGACCTACGGCTACTACCGCTGCCGGATCGCACGCCCGGGAGCGGATCCGGAGCGCTGCGCCATCCGGATCTACCACCGCACCGCCGTCCGCGGGCAGGCGCTGGCCCCCGGGGCCTTCGTCAACACCCTGCTCCACGAGTGGACCCATCACTTCGACTTCAGCGCCCTTCGACTCTCCCGTTCCCCCCACACCGCCGGCTTCTTCGCCCGGCTGCGCTGGCTGGCGGGTGCGGTGGGCGCCTCGCCGAGGATCTCTTCCGCTCCCACGCTCCCCTTGCCGCTTCGAGGGCCGGCCCCGCGCTAGCATCAGCGTGCCAGCCCGAACGCGGAGGAATCGATGAGCCAGCTCCTGCTCAGTCGGCCGCACCACTCGATTGCGGCCGGGATCGCCTCCGGCACCGCCATGCCGCTGCCGGTGGCGTGTGGGGTCGATCCTTTCCTCGGCGGCTTCGCCCCTCCCCCGCCGGCCCGGCCCTCGTCGGCAGCCCGGAGCGGCCACCCAGAAACATGCGCTACGGTGAGGGGCGAGTTGGTCGCCAATGTCGACGGCAGCCGGAGTCTACAAGGTGTTTCCGAATTCCCCATGAGGCCTAGGCGATGGTGGGGGAACTCATCGTCGCCCTCCGACATGGGACCCCGGGCGCAGCTGGGCCCGGGAAGGAGTTGAACTTGCGCTTCGCCACCAGGATGGAACGTCTAGGTACAGAGTCCGCCTTCGAGGTGCTGGCCCACGCCCGCAGCCTGGAGGCCAAGGGAAAGTCGGTGGTCCACCTGGAGATCGGGGAGCCGGACTTCCCCACCCCGGACAACATCATCGAGGCCGCCTACCGGGCCATGAAGTCAGGGTTCACGCACTACACCCCCGCCGCCGGCTTCCCCCAGGTTCGGGAGGCAATCGCCACCGAGATGAAGCGGCGGGGCGGAATCGAGGTCAGCCCGGCTCAGGTGGTGGTGGTGCCGGGCTCGAAGAACATCCTTCATTTCGCGCTGCTGTCCCTGATCGAGGCCGGCGATGAGGTCATCCTCCCCGACCCCGGCTACCCCGTCTACCGCTCCCTAACCGACTTCGTGGGGGCGGTGGCCCGCCCGGTGGCGATCCGCGAGGCCGCGGACTTCCGGATGGACCTGGACGAGGTGGCGGGGTTGATCACCCCCAGAACCCGGATGATCATCATCAACTCCCCGCAGAATCCCACCGGGGGGGTGCTCACCGACGCCGACCTGGACCGGCTCGCGGAGCTGGCCATCGCCCACGACCTCTGGGTGTTCAGTGACGAGATTTACTCCGAGATCTGCTTCAGCGACCTGCCCCGGCCGATCTGGTCCCGCCCGGGGATGGCCGAGCGCACCATCGTCCTGGACGGCCTCTCCAAGACCTTTGCCATGTGCGGCTGGCGGCTGGGCTACGGAGTGATGCCGACGCCGCTGGCGGAGCGGATGGCCACCCTGCTAATCAACACCAGCTCCTGTGCGGCCAGCTTCACCCAGCTGGCGACGATCGAGGCGCTGCAGTCCCCGGAGTCGAGAGTGGCAGTGGACCGGATGGTGGCCGAGTTCCGGCACCGACGCGACACCATCGTGGCTGGCCTCAACGCCATCCCGGGGATCAGCTGCCACCTGCCAGCGGCGGCCTTCTACGCCTTCCCCAATGTCACCCAGACCGGATTCTCCAGCCGTGAGCTGGCCACCCGGCTGCTGGATGAGGCGGGGGTGGCCGGGCTCGCCGGGGAGGCGTTCGGTGACGTCGGCGAGGGGCACATGCGGTTCGCCTACACCGTCTCCGGGGCTGACATCTCCGACGCCCTGACCCGGATCGCGGACTTCCTTGGCTCCGCTACGCCGATCGGAGCGGACCACACCTAGCCACCATGGCCAGTGCCGTCGGGGAGACCCCCCATCCTCTGGTGCTCGTCCCGACCCAGGCCGCGACCCGGGTCGAGCCGGGTGCCCCCGACCGGCCGCTCCAGGCCCTGAACCGGGTCTACGTGGCGGCGCTGCAATCCGTGGGCCTGGTTCCGGTGCTGCTGCCGACCCTGAGCCACCTTCCCGAGGACCTCTCCTTCGTCAGCGGCCTGCTGCTGCCCGGAGGGCCCGACGTGGAGCCCCATCGGTACGGCCAGGAGCCGGGCCCCAGCACCAGCCCCGACGCCGAGAGCGACCAGATGGAGTTCGCCCTGGCCTCCTGGGCACTCCGGACCGAGGTCCCGCTGCTGGCGATCTGCCGGGGGCTGCATGTGCTCAACGTGGCCCTCGGCGGGACCCTGCACCAGGACCTCCCCGAGCACTGGCCCCGGACCGGGCCGGACGGCCGGCCCCGCCACCGAGACCAGGCCGCCCACCAGATCCGCGTCGACCCCGCCTCGAAGCTGGGACGGATCGTCGGCTCCGAGATCCTCCAGGTCAACAGCCTGCATCACCAGGGCATTGACCGGCTGGCCCCCGGACTGGTGGCCACCGCCTGGGCTCCGGACGGCCTCATCGAGGCGGTGGAGACCCGCGGACCGGCCTTCGGGTTGGGGGTCCAGTACCACCCGGAGGAGATGGCGCCCCGAGACCACCCGTCCCAGGCCATATTCGAGGCCTTCGCCGGTGCCTGCCGCGGTGAGCTTGCCCAGCTGGCCACGGCGGCGGCGGGGGAGCTGCTGGCCAGCCGTCCGATGGCGGGCCGCTAGCCGACCAGGGCCGCCTCCGTCTCCGGAATGCCCTCGGGCAGCGGCTCTCCAGTAGCGAGCAGACGGGCGTCCTCGGCGGCGATCCTGTCCAGCTCGCCGACCAGGGCTGCCACCAGCTCGGCCTCGGGCATGGTGGCGATCACCTTGCCCTTGCGGTAGAGGATCCCCTTCTGCTGGCCGCCGGCGATCCCTATGTCGGCGTGCATGCCCTCACCGGGCCCGTTGACGACGCAGCCCATGACCGAGACGTTGATCGGGCGCTTGACCCGCTTCAGCGCCTCCTCGACCCGGGCCACCATGGGCACCATGTTGATCTCGAGCCGGCCACAGGTGGGACAGGCGATGAGGTTGGGGCCGCTGGGCTTCTCCTGGAGGTTGGCGAGGATCTGCCGCGCCACCCTGACCTCCTCCTCAGGCTCGTCGACCAGCGACACCCGGATGGTGTCGCCGATCCCCTCGGCGAGCAGGATCCCAATCCCCATGGCGCTCTTGATCGACCCGGTCCTGGTGGGCCCGGACTCGGTCAGCCCCAGGTGCAGGGGATGGCGGTTGTCCAGCTGGGCAAAGAGACGGTTGGCGGCCAGGTTGGTGAGCACATCACTGGCCTTGAGGCTGACCTTGATGTCCTGGAACCCCAGTTCCTCGAGGATCGCGATATGGCCCAGCGCGGCATCCACCATCCGTTGGGCCACGTCCGGGATCCCACCCTCGCCCCGCCCCCGCTCCAGCTTCTTGCGATCGGGGAGACTGCCGGCGTTGACCCCGATCCGGATGGGGACCCCCAGCGCCTGGCAGCGGCGGGCGATCTCGGCAATCTTCTCGGGCTGGCGGATGTTGCCGGGGTTAAGCCGCAGGCACTGGATCCCGGCGTCCAGGGCCATGAGCGCCAGCGGGGCGTCGTAGTGGATGTCGGCCACGATGGGCAGACGGCTGCCCTTGACGATGTCGCGGAGGGTCTCGCCGGCCTCCTTGGTGTCGCAGGTGACCCGGACAATGTCCGCCCCGGCTTCCGCGGCCCTGGCGATCTGCTCCAGCGTGCCCCTGACATCCTCGGTGGGAGTCTTGGTCATGGTCTGGACGCTGATCGGAGCGGCGCCCCCGATCACCACCTGGCCAACGCGGATGGGACGAGTCTGGCGGCGTTGGATCATCGGACCAGCTGAGAGATGTCGCCGTAGGTCACATAGATGAAGAGCATGCCTATCAAGGCTAACCCAACCGCATGGACCATGGCCTCCACCCGAGGGTTGATGCGGCGGCGCCGGGCCATCTCCAAGAGCACGAAGAAGAGCCGACCGCCGTCCAGGAAGGGGATCGGCAGCAGGTTGAAGAGGCCCAGGTTGACGGAGATCAGGGCCATCAGGGTGAGGTAGGTACCGGGCCCGATCTCGGTCGCCACCGAGGTCTCCTCGGCTATCCCCACCGGGCCTGAGAGCCGGAGGTTGGGTGAGTGGTGGGGGCTGACCAGCTTCCACAGGTTGATGAAGGTGGAGCCGATCTGACTGGGCACGGTGTAGAAGCCGACCGCCAGGGCCTGGTAGATCGGCATCGGGCGCCCCCCCAGGTTGGGGATCAGAAGATTGCCCTCGGAGGCGATGTAGCCGGCCAGCCACTGCACTGCCAGCTGACTCCGCTTGACCGGTACCGTCAGGACCTGGCCCGAGCTGGTCCGGTAGGAGACCTCGAGAGCTCCATGGCCAGGGATCGCCGCCGCCATGGACTGGGGGGTGGCGTGCGGGAGGGCTTCCCCGTCGATGGCGGTGATCAGGGCCTCGAAGGGGATCTTGGGGCTGGCGCTGGTCCCCACCCAGCGCAGCTGGGGGCTGACCACGACCTCCCGGGCCGCGCCACCGTTCCAGGGCCTCAGCTCAACTGTGAGCGGCCGCCCCCGGTCGTCCTGGATGCGGGCCCGAAGGCTGGTGAGGCCATCGATCCGGTGGCCCCCGACCGCCACGATCTGCCACCCACTCCTCACCCCAGCTTTGGCCAGGGCGCCCCCGGACTCCATCTGGGGGGCTGGGCCCCCGACCGCCGCCACCCCGGCGAAGATGGCCCCGGCCAGGACCATGTTCATCAGCCCCCCGGCGGCCAGGGTGGCCGCCTTCCTGACGTTGCTGGCCCGGATGAAGCCGCGCTCTCCCCCATCGTCGGGGGGCGCCTCCAGCCCAGTCATGCCCGCCATCCGGACGTAGCCGCCCAGCGGCAGCAGTCGTACCGAGTAGCGGGTCTCGCCCCGCATGCGGCTTAGCAGCCGGGGCCCGAACCCGATCGAGAACTCCTGGACCATGATCCCGGCCCGCTTGGCCACCACGAAGTGCCCCAGCTCGTGCACGGCGATCACCACCAAGAGCATCAGAACGATGCCCCCGACGCTCTGCCAGGTCCACACGAAGTCGCCCATCTAGCTGACCGGCAACCGCGCGGACCGGGCCTCGGCGAGCTCGTCGGCGATCCGTCCCGCCTCCCGACGAGCCCAACCGTCCGCGGCCAGAAGCTGCTCCAACCCCAGCTGATCCGGGGACTGGAACGCCTCCGTCACCCGCTCCACCAGAGTGGCGATCTCGGTGAAGCGGATCCGGCCCTCCAGGAAGGAGGCCACGGCCACCTCGTTGGCCGCGTTCATCACCGCGGGGACCGCCCCCCCCCTGGCCCCGGCGTCCCGCACCAGCTGCAGCGCCGGGTACCGGGCCGGGTCGACCGCCTCGAAGTCCAACCGCCCCACCTCGGGCAGTTGAAGCGGCTCCACCACCCCGGGAAGGCGAAGGCCGTCGCTCATCGCCAGCGCGATGGGAGCTCGCATGTCGGCCACCCCGAGCTGGGCGATCATGGTCCCGTCGCAGAACTCGACCGCCGAGTGGACGGCGCTCTGGGGGTGGATCACCACCTCGATCCGCGCGTAGGGGATCCCGAAGAGGAAGTGGGCCTCGATGACCTCCAACCCCTTGTTGACCATGGTGGCGGTGTCGATGGTCACCTTGGGCCCCATCTTCCAGTTCGGATGGTGGAGCGCCTGCTCCGGAGTGACCGAGCCCAGCTCGCCCAGTGGGGTGGCCCGCAGCGCTCCGCCGCTGGCGGTCAGAACCAGCCGCCTCACCGTCTCCGGCACCTCGCCGCGAAGGCACTGCCAGATGGCGCTGTGCTCGCTGTCCACGGGGACGATCCGGGCACCGTGGGCGCGGGCGCTCTCCGTGACCAACTCCCCAGCCATGACCAGAACCTCCTTGGTGGCCAGGGCGATCAGCCGGCCGGCCCGGCAGGCGGCCAGGGTCGGCAGCAGGGCGGCCGCCCCGCCCCCGCCCACCAGGACCACGTCCGCCTGATCAGAGCCGGCCAGTTCGCACGCGGCCTCGATGCCGCCCGACATCCCCGCGGGGAGCGCCTGCCGCGGCTCGACCAGCACCGCCCGGGCTCCCGGGAACCCCCGCAGCGCCTCGGTGAGAGCCTCGGGCCGGCTGCCGGCCACCGCCCCCATCAGCTCGAAGTGGCTGGGGTAGCGGCGGATGATGTCCAGCGCCTGCCAGCCGATCGAACCGGTGGCCCCGATCACGACTACTCGCTTCGGCATCGACCGAGCCTCCGATGTGGCCCCCGGGCCGCCATGCCGAACTGGAGCGACCAGCGCCAGGGGTGGTCAGAAAGCGTGCGCTACCCCCAGCAGCGAGTATACGACCGCCCCCACAAAGATCAGGCTGTCCATCCGATCCAGGACCCCACCGTGCCCGGGCAGCAGCCGGCCCGAGTCCTTGACCCCCGCCTCCCGCTTCAGCTGCGACTCAACCAGGTCGCCCACCACCGCCGCCAGGGCCGCCAGGAACCCGATCCCAAAGGCCGCCGGATGGCCCACCCGGGGCAGCGCCAGGGGCAAGAGTAGCCCCACCATCACGGTGGGCGCGACCAGTGCCGCCACGGCGCCCTCCCAGGTCTTGCGGGGGCTGATCCGCGGCATGAAGGGGTGCCGCCCCCACGTGGAGCCGACCAGGTAGGCGAGGGTGTCCCCCACCACCGAGACCCCCACGGTCAGCAGCACCACCTCGATGGCCCGGGGACGGCTGGCGATCCCGTGGTATAGGAGGAGCAGGAAGCCAGGGCAGAATCCCAGCCAGGCGGCACCCCCCAGGGCCAGCGCCCAACCCATGAAGGGCCGGGCCTCCGGCGCGTACCGAAGTGAGAGCAGCAGGCCCCCCAGCACCCCCACCGCCAGGATCGCCTCGCCATTGGGGACGTGGGGATAGGCGTAGCGGAAGAGCCACGCGGCCGCCAGCCCGACGAGCAGAAGGGGGTCGACCCGGACCCCGGCCTCCCGCCAGATCTGCCAGTACTCCCAGATGCCGAGCGCGACGACCAGGCCGACGAAGCCGTCCACGAAGGGCGCACCCAACCCCAGGACCAGCAGGAACAGCGCCAGCAGGACCACCCCGCTGGCGGTCCGCACCGCCAGGTTCACGAGTTGTCCAGCACGCCCCCGAAGCGGCGGTCCCGAGCGGCGTAATCCGCCAGCGCCGCCCTGAGGTCGGCGGCACCGAAGTCGGGCCACAGCGTCTGGGTCACGTGCAGCTCGGCGTAGGCCGCCTGCCAGATCAGGAAGTTGCTGGTCCGCATCTCCCCGGCGGTCCTGATGATGAGGTCGGGGTCGGGCAGCCCGGCTGTGTACAGGGCGCCCGCCAGGTCCGCCTCCTCGAGCCGGGCCAGGTCGGCGCCCGAGGCCGCCAGCTTGCGCACCCCGTCCACGATCTCCGCCCGCCCCCCGTAGTTGATGGCCACATTGAGGATCCCGGCCTGGTTGTCCTCGGTCGTCCGCTCGGCCTCCGCCACCAGCCGCTGCAGCCGGGGCGAGAGCGGCTCGCGGCGGCCGATCACCCGGATTCGGACCCCGTTGCGCTGGAGTTCCGCCACCTCCACCTGGAGGGTCTGCTCGAAGAGCCGCATCAGGCTCGCCACCTCCCCGCGGGGACGGGACCAGTTCTCGGTGGAGAAG
>Ga0182014_10008310_pt1 | contig 10646 bp, 12 predicted proteins | sample 612S2DmetaG_FD_120489 | JGI IMG/M metagenome (GOLD analysis project Ga0182014, IMG submission 120489) | Permafrost microbial communities from Stordalen Mire, Sweden - 612S2D metaG | ecosystem: Environmental > Terrestrial > Soil > Wetlands > Permafrost | place: Sweden: Stordalen | collected... | reverse complement strand
GTAGTCATTCGGTGGTTGAGCATTTCGTCGTTCAAATTGTCGTCCATCGGGCCGCTAGCTCATCGGGAAGAGCAGGGGACTTTTAATCCCAAGGTGCCGGGATCGAGACCCGGGCGGCCCACTAAATCGGACTTAGACGTTCAGTAACCGAAGCATGAGTTCCCTGTAAACATAGGGCTTTTCTCTTCCGAATCAAGTTCGCAGTCCCTTGAACGAGTATCGGGGAATCTTCGGCCTCGCGCAAATCGGTGCAAAATTTGTGTAATCTCATCGATCCGCACTGCATTCCGAATGAGTGGGGCACAATGTAGAAATGCCAAGTGACGACAATTCTTTCCCACCTGGCGTGGCCGACAAACTGAAGTTCTACGTTTATCGCCTGATTGATCCCCGTAGTGGCACCACCTTTTACGTGGGCAAGGGCCAGGGAAACCGAGTCTTCGCTCACATCCGCGAGCAAGTAGGTGAAGACGACCCAAGTCTCAAAGTTCGGCAAATTCAAGACATCCACCTATCGGGTTTCGAAGTGGCTCACGTAATCCATAGGCATGGCATGGACGAGAAGACGGCTCTCCAAGTTGAAGGTGCGGTAATGGACGCCTATCCCGGACTCACCAACGTCGCCGGTGGGACTGGTAACTCCGACTTCGGAGCACAGCACGCCCAAGAGATCACCCAGCGCTACTCCGCACCGGTCGCTCAGTTCCCCCACAAAGCGCTTCTGATTAGCGTGAATCGCTCTGCGGCTGTAACGAACCTGTACGACGCCACCCGATACGCGTGGAAAATCGACGTTGGAAAAGCGAAGCAGGCCGAAGTCATCTTGCCCACGCGTGAGGGATTGATCGTGGGAGCCTTTGTCGCCACAGAATGGCTCGAAGCCACTGCCGAGCACTTTCCCGGCCGGGAGCCTGTCCCTGGTCGATACGGTTTCGTCGGTATCGAAGCTCCTACGGAAATGAGAACTCTCTACGTCGGTAAGCGAGTGCCTGATGAAATGCGGAAGCCCGGTTCAGCGAACCCGATCCGTTATTCCTGGTCGAAATCGGCGACATAAGTTGCTCGTGGTTCTACTCAGTTAGTTGGCGATACTCGGCGAGTTCTTCGGGCGTAATTTGGTTCGGCGGCACGAGTTTGTAGTGCTTTTCGTCAAGAACGACCACACCCGTTGTGTCCTGGCCGAACGCAAATAATGCGATCACTTCTTCATCCATGAACTGCGCGCCTATGGGCTTTGCGACCAGGTTCGGAAACCTTTCTTCGCAAAGGGCAAAGTCCTGCTCAATCTGAACAATGCCCATGTGGTCTGATCCGCCTTTTGCTTGAACCGGAAGTACGTAATGTGCTCCGAGGCGATTGAGTCCGACGTAGACCTCATCAGTTTCAATCTGTGCACCATCTACTGTCGTGCGAAGGTGGCTCTGAAGCGAGTAGCACGCGAGTCCCGTAAAGATGTCGAGTAAACGGTTATAACGAAGTCGTGCTAAAAGCGCCTGTTCGTCGCCCTTCGCGTGCATGTTGATAATCCCTGGCGTGGCGTCGGGAATGCGTGTTACAGCGGCGAGGGGATTTGGAACCACTTCCAGTGCGTCACGCACGACGAAACGATAAATGCTGCGCCCGCTATTGGCGATAACCCAATGCTTACCGGGCGCGGTTGCGCGAATTTCATCGGGCAGCGGACGCCTGTGTCGAAACGAATAGATCAGGTCGCCCACATTTCGTGGAACCGCGACACCGAGGGCAAGTGCTGCGGCCTCTATCTCGGGACGGTCGAAAGTAAAGTTCGTCGTTCCAACTGCGTAGTGATCTTGAAAGATTTTCTTGATAATTCGGTCATAGACCGGACCTGCGTCAGGCGCCGGAGCCGCGTCAGGCGCCGGACCGTTTTCTGACTCCGGGCCGTTGTCAGACACCGGGCCACCTCAAAACGACGACTTCTTCACGAAGTAATTCTTTTGTTGCCGTCGCCGGTCGCGTGCGAAATAGATCGATCCGCTCAACTTCGAAGCCTTGTCTCTCAGCGATGTCGGCGAGTAACTCTCCCGTTCTGATCATGACTCGTAAGTATGATGCCTGGTCACCGACCACGTATGCCAGTTGCGCTCCAGGGCGTAGAACAGTCTTCATCTGATCGAGGTGGCGGGCCATTCCACCGAAATACTGCGTCGTGACCTTGTGATACTGCTTTTCGAATCCTGAGGTCTTGCCCATTTCAATGCGACGATCTTCAATCTCTTTGGCGAGACGCTGAATCTCGACGTGATCGGCTACCCAACTTTCGTCGTCGTCACCCTTGTAGATAGTGCGAGTGTTCGACCGCACGAGGGTCTTCTTCGATGCTCGCAACTCAGCCTTTGTAGAAAAAAATCCAAGTAGGACACTTTCGAGACGCGTGGTTCTCGTGTAGTCCTTTTCATTCGGGTACGGCGGACTCGTGATGATGGCATCAACCGAACCAGGCTCGATCAAACCGAGATCTCGTCGAGAGTCGCCATGTATCACCTTCGACGGCGCAAAATGATTGGGCAACCCTGCTAAATCACTGGCGATCTCTTCTACTGCCGCGAGCCAGAGATCTACGACAGGAGCATCATCCTTTTTTTGAGCAGACACGCCAATTTCTGGACCGAAGCGAAGATTGCCCACCTGGGTCGGCAAGATTCGAGCCAGAGCGAGCATCTCATAGCGCTGCAACCGCCCACTTCCGCTCTCTCGAATCGCTTCAGATAAAACCAGCGCCCTGTGTAGTGGACGCGGACTGATGGAGTCCTTGATCAGCAAACTCGCTGCCTCGGGCGAGAGAGTACGAAGTCGGCTGGGCATCCGACGATTCGCAAGACTCGCCGCGATACATCGCGCGTGTTTCATGAGACGGTTTGGTTGCTCAGTCCAGTTCGTCTTGACTGCGCACGCGAAGTGGGCCATGGGCGCGGCCTCAATGCCGATACCCGTCACCCCAAGTTTCTTGGCCTCAACAATTGTGGTGCCTGTCCCGCAGAAAGGGTCCAAAACTACCCCTCCGGGACCTACCTCGAAATCATTGAGGTAGTCACGCACCAAGTGAGGCGGATAAGCCAGAACGAACCGATACCAGCGATGAACCGCCTGATCTTCATCCCTAACAACATTTTCGTCGCTTATCCAGGACTCGTCTGCGGTTAGGACGTTGTCGCTAAATGCAGGTAGGGCCACACCTCATCGTACAGTTGAGCCGTCACAAGACGGTGATCCTGAGGCGTGAGCGCAGGCGTTAGGTGAGACCTTCGGTCAGCCCAGAGCGCGGGAGTCCTTCTTACGAGCACCGAGATCGGGATGACGAACTGAACGTCAGATTCGCAGTCCTGCGCAAACAACGAAAGGCAGTTGCTCGTCAGTCAAGTTGAAGAACTGGACTGATGATGCCGGTCCGCCATCGCTATGAAGAGCACGTCCAGGTGCAGCCGAGAGGAGTTGCCCAGGCGTGAACGAACCTACCCCGAGGATCGCCTCGGCCTGGTGCCGGTCTCCGCACTTCAACGCGAAGCGGTGCGTAGTAAGTGCTCGCGTTCCAACATTTATCGAATCGCTCGTAGGTCGCTGAGTAACAAGTAGAGCCGTGCACCCGACGGCTCTGCCGAGACTTAGATAACGACGTAGAAGTCCGTCGATGTGAGCACGCTGCTTTACGTCACCGGCTGCTCCAAGTTCGGCCCACTCGTCGATGACCAGCACGATCCACGGGTTTGCGCTGGTTGGTTGAAGCGTCGCTGTTTGCGTAGTGGCCAGAAACTCGGCCCGTCGTTGCACTTCAGCGAGTAGTTCATTGAGCAACGTCACCGTCGGCTCGACTTCGTTACCGAGTACCAGGCCGCTAAAGCGCGGACGCCACATTGACAACTCGGCGTGCTTCGGGTCTATGCCGACGAGACAGACATTCCGCGACGCGGCAAGACCCGCGAGAATGACTCGCATCGCTACCGACTTTCCCGAGCCGGGATTACCACCAATCAAAACCGACTGGCCATAGAACGAAGTGGCAACCTCGTCACCGTTGTCATCGAGACCGAGGGGTATCGCTCGTAGTGGGTCTAAGGGAAGTCCCACCGGATTGTGTTCCGGCTCGTACGGAACGCTCCCGATGCTGAGTTGTTGGTCCAGTAGGACCGTGACGCGGTGCGCGAACTCCGGGTCCGCCAGCACTCGTACGCGAGCAATCCCGAACGCAACGGCCAACTGGTCCGACATCATTTCCACACGTGTCGCTGAGTTCGGTGGCTGTAGTCGTAACTGAACAGCGTGACCGAGCGCGGTCTCGCTGACAGCAGTGATGCGTGTTCCGTGAAGGCCAACCTGGTTCGCCACCATCGGCCAACTGATGACCAGAGGAAGGCTCTGCATAAGCCAACGTCTGAGACTCATCTTGCGGCCTTAGCGTCCACGTCGAGACGGTTGGTGCAAAGCTCGACTAAAAGGTCGGATAGTCGGCAGACGTGCAGTTCGGCGAGGTCGAGATAGTGTCGCTTCCTCACTTCGTCGCAGAAATACTCTCGGCGCGAAAGGACACGGCGACTCGGTTGTTGTTCACGTAGGGTGCAGCAACCAGGCCCACCAACGAGACCGCAGACAATGGGCCAAGTTCCTTCGGCACATTCGCCGATGGGACTTTCACTCGGATCTCTTCCGCTCCCTCTGTCGTAAGCACGAAGAGTGACACGCGCACGAGCGGGCGGCCCATGTCGTCAATTTCCGTGGCTTCTTGGCGAACTCCATCGACGTACTTATTTATCGACACGGGCGTTACACCGGTCGCCATCACTTTGAGGCCTGACACATCTACTGGGATACTTCGCATTGACTCATCTCCTGGTTCAACACCAACGAGCACCTTGCTCGCCAGATGCCTATTACCGTCCTCGCTGGTCCGTCCTGCGCAAGGAGGCAGCCTTCCGGCGGCCATCGTCGCGGATCCTCTTAGTTCAAGACAGCAAAACTGAGACAAATGCGAGAATGCCGCTCAGGGCGGCGAAGCCGATTGCGAAGTACGCAATGCGACCAGGGAGAACGGATTTGAGCGCGTCTCTGACCAACTGTTGGGTATACCGGCGAAGTTGTTGAGGGCTCGGGTCGATTCCGCCTACCGTCCACTCAACGTGCTCACGAACTTTTAGATCGTTGTCAGCCTCATCGATTCCTGATTGAACTTCGTGACGAAAACGCCCGTACGCCCAGCACGTAAAAATCGCGGCCAAGACAATGCAAACGTCTGACGCCTGTTGGAGACCGTTGCTCACGTTTACCGCCTAACGGCGCTGTGGCGGCAGTTGCAATCCTCCGGACAACCTTTTGCGTAGGTCGTTGCCGATGACCTCTCGAAGGTCAGGGGTAACTAACTTGGCGACTGCCGATTTAGAAACGCCCAACTCATCAGCAACCTTTTGCAGTGACGCCCCAGGCAAAAGCGCGGCCTCAGTAATCGCTCGACGCCGGGGATCGGCCAGGGAGTTGATGTAGCCCTGTAGTCCAGCCATGAGGTCCCCGTACTCCTTCGCTCGACGCATCGCGTCTCTGGTTTGATGGATCTTCGAGATCGCAGCGTTCAACTGCTTCTCGACATTTGGTGGCATAGCCATGTGAATCTCCTTCGTGTATCATCGGTGTGTATCGTACATCACTGATGTGCATCGTATCATACTTGACTATGACGTACACGGGGAGTACACCCCTGTCGAGGCGCGAGACGGGAATCTATCCCGGCGAGGCTTTGGCTCTCCGCGTTACCTTCTCGGAGTACTCGCCCGCTGGCCTCGCCTCATAACCCATGTCAAACAGTGCGTCGAGGACCATGGTGACTCTTTCGCTCACCGACATGTCAGCCTCTTCGAGCGCGTCAAGTATCGCGGGCAGATGTCCGGCACTAACCATTTTGTACCACGACGCCGCCTTTACCTCGATCACTGGAACACCTACCGCCTTACGGTCTTCGATGATCTCTTCATCGGTGCGCGTGTCCTCATCGAACCCGAGTGCAGCTTCTAATCCATGACTTACCCGGTAATAGCGCAAGCCCCGCGTACTCTTTTCGTACTCGAACCACGCCTTAGCCTCGGGACCCTTTCCACTATTTGCCATAGCGATCCCCAGTACCTCAAACATCGGGAGCGTGTGGTGCTCGTTCTGCTCTGCCATCGTGTCGCTCGTTTTTAGGTCCGCGCGCATAAGTTCATACGTCCCGCTGACGGCGCTCTTTTCCTGCGTGCGTGCGAGATTTTCAGCCCGGTCTGCGAGAACTTTCTCGTAGAAGTCCAACCCCTTGCCAGCACCCTGATCTTTCAGCATGTACTCGTCAAGTTCGCCGTTCACTTCTTCATCGGTCTCTGCGCCAAATGCCGGACGCCAATCGAAGGCGTAACGCTCATCAGCGTCTGGTAGCTCACTGTCACCGATCAGAGCAAGCCACTTTGCGCGGAACCAGTCCACAAACTCACGTTCCTCTGTTGCACACCACGTCTCTGGTTTTGAGCCGGTTTTATCCCATAGGCCCCCCTCACCCTTAGCAACAGGTGAGACACCCTGAAAAAATGCCATGTGTAGATGCGGGTGGAACCCATGTTTACGGCTCCATGTGAATTCCACCACCGACACGAACCCCAATCCGTAGAGCTTCGCGTACTTGCGATACTTCTGTGTGCCGGTGATCTGATGCATGGCCTCACGAATGATCGAAAGTGACTGCTCCAAAGAGTGACGCCGGTAGTGACGCACGGTGAGCGTTGCGAAATACACGCCCATCTTTTGAGATCTCGCAGACTTGATGATCGAATGAAGTAGTTGGCGGCGCTCTTCTCGTGACTGCTTGGCGCAGTGTGCACATACGAGAGCACGCCCGCACGTCTCTACGTTGGAGGTGCCCGCCTTGTTGTTTCCGTCAATCGTCAAAATGGCAAACGGACCCTTTGCAACCCGGCCACAGCGACGCAAGCGTTGGATCTCGCGCGCGATCCCGTAATACGCCTCAGCCCATTCGCCGTTTTTCTTCCGCCGTCCTGGTACGTCCTCACGGGGATAGGGCAGCTCTTGGGCCGCACATCGCAACAAAATACTCGTCTCTCGTCTCCCGCGAGTGGTCGGTAACGAAACTTTCTCCACCTGAGCAGCGGCAATGTTTGCGGTATTACCGAGGCCCCCGCCTACGGCGGTGGCGCGCGCGGCGGTTCCTACCGCCTGGCCCCCAGTCGCCTTCGCTCCCGCCTTCGGCTCCGCTCGGCGCTGGGGGCCACGGTCGGAACCACGCGCGCCTCCTACCGAAGGGGCGGATGCATTGTGAGTCATTGGCGGTTGCTGCTCCTAAGTCGAGAGAACGCCTACCGTTCGCGCCACCAAGAACAAACCAAAGGCAACCCAAATCTCCTTGTTTGTATGGGCTGCACTACTCCGATGGAGACCGGACCGAGGGCGTAGTGAGTTCTGTCAGGGCAGCGGCGTTGGCGCTTCAGGTCGTGTGCACGTGGCGGACGACACCGAACAGTCACAAGCGCCAGTGCGCAAGTCGTGCGTTGGCTACCGAACATAAGGAATGCAAAGATGAAGAAGCACTACGAGTCAGGCTGGGTTGCCATCCCGGGCAACAGCGCAATGGCGGTTCGCACCATCCCGCTCAACGCAAGTTGGTATGAGTTCGATGCGGAGATTGCGAGTGACCAACTCGGCAACGCAGTCCGACTTGCACTCACAGGACTCCGGGTCGAGCCTTTGATTGGAACAGATGGCACCGAATGCGGCATGCTCGTCCTCGACCTGTCACGCGTCAGTGAGTTCGTTGATGGTCACCCGGTATTCGACACATGGGTTATCTGCAACGGCTCGAATGGGGCCGAAGTGGGCATCCAGATAAAGGCCCCAAATGACCAGACGATTCGCATTTTCTCGTCAGCCAGCGATACATACATCGTTCAATCGGTTCGTCACGAGTTCGTAATCGCCGAGACAGAGGGTGTGTCTGGCGTCAGACTTGGAGAGACGGTGATGCGCCTCACCGAACTGACAGCGATCGAACTCTGAATTCCGACCTCAGTTGGTATGTGCCTTCAGGGTCCACACTTTGAACCGTCACCGTTGTCGCTTGACGCCGATGAACCTTCAAGAAGGATCAAGTCACGAACCCGTCTTACGTTTTCAAGATCATCCGAGTTGAGCAGTCCTCTGCCCAAGAAGGCGCGAAACTCTTGGTTTGCCTCGTCAGTAGCTTCGGAGAATCGCACCGTAACTTTCGCAACATCTTCAGTCAGGCACAGCGCGAATCCGGCTAACTTCCAGTCGATTTCTTGGTCATCTTCACAAAGCCCGGTAAAGAATAGGCACCAATCGTCATAGGGCCTGCGGCTAAAAATTGGGACGACCTCACTGAACTTTGACCACTGCGGGCTCTGCCGGGTCTCTACGCGAAGAAGATCAACGTTCGGCCAATCCTCTTGATCAATCTTGCGTTCCATCAGTCGCCACCCATACAACTCAAAACGACTCGTGATGGCGGCGCGGCAACTTGATCAACCATGAGACCACTTTTTTCGGCACGATCCAGAAGACTACCCATGAAATCAACGACGCGTTGCGCAAGAACTCATGAGGAGCGGGAATCGGATGAATCCAATCAAGGTATAAAACCACTGAGCCCAGGAAGAAGAGCAACCAACTTCGGCTCCTCAAATAAGTGACATAACGATCCTCAGAGTAACGAGACTGACGTGACCTGTCCGCCGAGTGCGAGAACGGAGATTCATTGTCAGAAGGTGAAGGCGGTGACGTAGAAGGCGGACTGCTTGTTCCGATCACGAGCCATGCGTCATAGGCGCGGCGACTTTCACGATTCACAAGCGTGTCGCGCGCCCTGGTAGCTGCCGCGAACCAAGTTGCGTTGGCGAGGCCATCCGAGTTGTCGGGGTGTGTCATTTTCGAGACCCTGAGATAAGCCTCTCTAATCCGAGTCGTCGAGTCGTTCTGATTCACGCCAAGAATTTGGTAGTAGTCGAGGTGATCAAATGTGTTCATAGCCACTCTTCCCATCGCCTCTGATTCTTTCTCCGCACCGTGACACCAGCCATCCGACCACCTTCAAAGGCACTGATTCTCCTGATCTTCGAGAAAGTGACAGGTCAGTCCGACTTCTCTGCAACTTGGCCTCGACGATGCCGATCCCCAATAGCGATCGTGGCGCTTCGACGCTGCTCATCCTCGAATGCCAAATAGTAAAAATCTGTGGTGGCGAGACTTGCGTGGCCTAATACCGATTTTGCCGTCCTCACGTCTAACGCATCGGAGTAGACCTGGCTGGCGCAATAGATGCGGAGGGAGCGCAGAGTGATAGGAACGCGTGACTGACTTCTTCGCCCACCCGTCACACCCGCCAATTTTCGAGCAGCGGCCAACTTGTGGCTTACGGTGTCCGGGTACCACGGGTCAAACCCCAGGAGGTCATCAGAGAAAATGTAACTATCCCAATGAAGTCGCGGGTCTGCGCGTTCGGAGCGCAACATTTCAGTTTTATCTTTGATTAGTTCGTCGAACACGACACAAAGTTCGTAGTCAAGGGCAAGCGTACGGTGCGACGGTGCCCCACTTTTCGTCTCGGTCTTGATGAATTCGTGATCGTCGCCAGGAACGCGGATAACGCCCTTCTCTATGCGAATCGAACCCTCCAGTGGTTCAGATTTGTGGTCAAGGACAACGTCCCCGTACTTCAACGCAAGCAACTCCGATCTGCGGATTCCCAGGGTACATGTCATTCGTACCGCCAACCAAAGGAGAGCATCGGTCTCGATGAGGTAGTCGAGGAGTTCATTTACTTCCTCGAAAGAAGGTGCCCGAGGTGGTAACCACTCCCCACGTGGCTTCTCTACACGCTCGATTGGATTGTTCGTGACGTATTTGCGGCGATAGCCCCAGTTGAGTACGGCAGCCAATAGCGCATGAACGCGGGCCACGCTGTTAGGGGAAAGTCCTTTGATCCTCTTCTTGGGATTCTCGGGGTCCACTCGATCGCGGCGAATCTCTCTATAAAAGTCCTCGATTTCGATCTCGCTGATGTCCGAAGCGATTCTGTGACCGAAGCGCGGAGCAAGCCAGTTCTCCCAACGACGATCATCGTGATACTGGGTACTCTTCGCTCGCGGACGCTGACGCGAACTATCGGCTTCGCGCCAGAGTGCGAAAAGCTCATTCATTTTGAGATCACTTGTGGGATCATCTTTGTCAATCTTCTTCATGCGTTGCACAAATCGGTACAACGCCTCTTCAGCCGAAGTCCGGTCGCCCTTGAAGGTCATCGCCTTTTGTTTGCGAGGGTCTCCTTTGGCGCGGGGGAAATCCACGCGCAGTGTCCAAACCGATGCTTCGCCCCGACCATGGCGTCGGACCAAACTCCCCTTCATACTGCGAACATACCTCTTGGTCTGTCCGCCGGGCGCAAAATGGTGCAATAATTGTGCAACGACTTTGCGGGCTGATCTTTCATAATACCTAATCACACGGCATGTAGCGACCTAAACGCAGGGGACTTTTAATCCCAAGGTGCCGGGATCGAGACCCGGGCGGCCCACTGAGGAAGTGAACGTTCACGCTCGTGGGTCCCAACGGTCGCTGTGCCCTGGAAGGAAAGTCGAAGATTCTCT
>Ga0182014_10008309_pt1 | contig 10647 bp, 9 predicted proteins | sample 612S2DmetaG_FD_120489 | JGI IMG/M metagenome (GOLD analysis project Ga0182014, IMG submission 120489) | Permafrost microbial communities from Stordalen Mire, Sweden - 612S2D metaG | ecosystem: Environmental > Terrestrial > Soil > Wetlands > Permafrost | place: Sweden: Stordalen | collected... | reverse complement strand
GTTGAGCACCTCGTCCTTGGCCACGTGCACGTCGGCGTAGCTGGTGCCGCCCCGGCTTTCCGGGCCGTAGCTGGGAATGTGGGTGGCGTCGAAGCCCTCGTTGATGGCGGCCTTGGCGATGAGCATGGCGGCGGTCTGGGCGCCGTCGCCGCCGGAACCGGCCAGCTTCAGGGAGATGTCCAAGGGGTTGATGTGGGCGGGGAAGCTTTCGCAGTTGCGCACGGGGGCTTCGCTGCTGGCGCCGATCACCTTGAGCATCTTGGCGGGATCAAAGCTGGGCTCGGCCTTGATGAACCAGGGCTCGGGGTGGAGGTCCTTCTTCACCCCCAGGGGGAAGATGGGGACCATGCACTCCTTGACCCACTTCTCGGTCTCCTCGGGGCTCATCTTCAGGTGGGTGGGGCACTCCGACAGCACTTCCACGAAGGAGTAGCCGCGGTTCTCTACCTGGTTCTGCACCGCCTTCTTGATGGCCTTCTTGGCCAGGCGCCGGTTCTTGGCGTCGAACAGGGCGACCCGTTCCACGTAGATGGGGCCGTCCAGGCCGGCGATGAGCTCGGCCATGCGCATGGGCAAGCCATTGAACAGGCTGCGGCCGTCCGGGCTGGTGGCGGTCTGCTGGCCCATGAGGGTGGTGGGGGCCATCTGCCCGCCGGTCATGCCGTAGATGGCGTTGTTGATGAAAATCACCGTGATCGGCGCGCCCAGCTGGGCCGCCGACACCGTCTCGGCCAGGCCGATGGAGGCCAGGTCACCGTCGCCCTGGTAGCTGATGACCGTGGCTTCGGGGTTGGACAGCTTGTGCCCGAGGGCCACGGCGGCGGCCCGGCCGTGGGCGGCCTGGGAATTGCCCACGTCGAAGTAGTAGTAGGCGAATACCGAGCAACCAACCGGCGAGATCAGGATGGTGTTGTCCTGGATACCAAGCTCCTCGATGGCTTCGGCCAGGAACTTGTGGGCGAGGCCGTGGCCGCAGCCCGGGCAGTAGTGGGTGGAGTTGGCTTTGAGCCCCTGGCCTTCGTTGTGCCGGAGGAACTTGTCGTAGAAGACGGACATTAGCGGGCCTCCTTGACCAGGGACGCTTGGATATGGGCCACCACTTCTGTCTGCTGCGGCAGGATGCCGCCGAAGTGCCGGACCGAGGAGATGGTGGGGAGGTTCTGGTAGCCGGCCAGGCTGAGGGCGAGGCGGACCTCATCCTCCAGCTGCCCGTTGCTGGCTTCGACGATGACGAGGCGCTTGACGTGGGGCAGCTCCTTGATGAGCTGCTTGACCGGGAACGGCCACACGGTGATGGGGCGGAACAGGCCAGCCTTGATGCCCTGGTTGCGCAGGTCCTGGACGGCGCCCTTGGCGGTGCGGGCCGGGGTGTTGGTGGCGATGATGAGCACCTCCGCGTCCTCGGCCATGAACGTCTCGCTGCGGGATTCGTTGTCGATCATCTGCTGGTATTTGGCGTTCAGGTGGACGTTGAAGCCTTCCAGGTCCACTTCGCTCAGGTAGATGGAGTTGATCAGGTTGCCCCGGTGCTGGGCGTCGCCGTTCACGGCCCACTTGGGCACGCCGGGCTTGATCATGGCGTCGGGCAGGTTGACCTTGCCGGTCATCTGGCCCAGGTAGCCGTCGCCCAGGAGCACCACCGGGTTGCGGTACTTGAAGGAAAGCTCGAAGGCCAGCATGGTGAGGTCGAGCATTTCCTGGGGGGTGCTGGGCATGAGGGTGATGGCGTGGGTGTTGCCGTGGCCGAGGCCGCGGCAGGCCAGCTTGACGTCGGCCTGCTCGGGGGCGATGTTGCCCAGGCCGGGCCCGCCGCGCATGATGTTCACGAACACGCCCGGAACCTCGGCGCCGATCATGTAGGAGATGCCTTCCAGCATCAGGCTGAAGCCTGGGGACGAGGTGAAGGTCATGCACGGGCGCCCGGCGCCGCCGGAGCCGTACATGTGGTTCACGGTGGCCACTTCGGAGACGGCCTGCAGGAAGGTGCCGTCCAGCTTGGGCAGCAGCTTGGCCATGAGTTCGGCGCCTTCGGTGGAGGGGGTGATGGGGTAGCCGAACACGTGCCGGCAGCCCGCCAGCAGGGCCCCGAGGGCGCTGGCATAGTTGCCCTTGATGACCAGGGGCTCGGTGCGGGGCAGGGGCACCCGGGTGGCGGGGATGTCCACCGCCACGGGGGCCGTGGAGGTCTTGCCGCCGAACAGCTTGGCCGGATCCTGCAGCTCGAAGTCGGCGCCGGCCGGGGTTTCGCGCAGCCCGTAGGGCTCGGGGCAGGCTTCCATGCACAGGCCGCAGCCGTTGCAGTCCTCGAGGTCCAGCACTACCGGGACGTAGCCGGTGGCCGAATCGATCTCGCTCCCGAGGCTGATGCAGCCCTTGACGCAGGCGCTGATGCAGCGGCCGCATCCTTTGCAGAAGTCCGGCAGCAGAAAGGGTTTGGGTCTTTCCTTAAGCTGAGCCATTCGCACGCTCCTCAAGCCATTGGGCCGTCTTGGTTGATAAATAACGAAAACACATCACCACGAAAGTATTAGTTCCGCATTCTGTGCACGGGGTCACATCTACGCGTAATATCAGGAAGGAGTCTGCATTACCCGTGGAATACCCCGAAAACACCCCGGAACGCCCCGACCAGGAGATACCGCTTTGATTGCCGGCCTTGGAACCGATCTCTGCCCTGCTTCGCGGTGGGAACATCTGCTCACCCGGTTCGGGGAAAAAGCTCCCCGGAGGATCCTCCACGAGGAGGAGGCCGCCTACCTCCTGGCCGGTAACCGCCAGCGGCTCCCGGAAAGGCTGGCCGGGCGCTGGGCGCTGCGGGAGGCCTTCGGCAAGGCGCTTGGGGTCGGCCTGGACGGATGGTCCTGGAAGCAGCTGCGGTTCCTGAACGGGCGGCTGTGGGCGGTGGATGAACTGGCGGCGCTCCTGGGCAGCCGCGGCATCGACCACATCCACGCCAGCGTAAGTCATGAGGGCGGAATGGCCTTTGCTGTGGTGATTTTGGAGGGAACCACGCATCATCTTTGATAATCCTTCGGGCCTCTACAGCCGATTCCGTGGCAAGGACCATCATGACCGGACCCCTCCCCAACCAGACCATGAGTCTCCAGGACTTCCTGTCCATCCGGGATTTCATCTACGGCCGGACCGGAATCTTCTTCAGCGAATCCAAGCAGTATTTCCTGGAAAATCGGCTGAACCGTCGCCTGCAGGAGGTCAACCTGGGCGCCTACCGGGACTACCTGGGGCTGCTCCAGGGCGCGCAGGGCCGGGACGAGCTCAAGGAGCTCTTCAACGAGATCACCACCAACGAGACCAGCTTCTGGCGGAACCCGCCCCAGATCGAGGCCTTCCAGCGGATCGTGCTGCCCGAGGCCGCGGCCCTGGCCAGAGCCAGGGGCGGCAACCGGCTGCGGCTCTGGTCCGCCGCATGCTCCTCCGGGGAGGAGCCGTTCACCCTCGCCATGATCTGCCAGGAGGCCAAGGACACGCTGCTGCGGGGCATGACCGTGGAGATCGTCGCCACCGACATCAGCGAGAAGGTGCTGGCCCAGGCCCGGGAGGGCAGCTACGGCAGCTACACCCTGCGCAACCTGACCCCGGCCCAGGTGAAACAGCATTTCAACGCGCTGGGTCCGGAGTCCTTCCAGGTCAAACCGGAGCTGAAACAGCTGGTGACCTTCCGGAACTTCAACCTGGTCGACTACGCCAACTACCGCAGCCTGTCCACCTTCGATGTGATCTTCTGCCGCAACGTGCTCATCTATTTCGACGACGCGGTGAAGTCCAAGGTGATCAAGGGCTTTCATGAATCGCTTTATCCAAAATCCTTTCTGCTTGTGGGGCACTCCGAATCCATCCACTCTTTCAACGTCGGGTTCGACCTCATGCACTTCAGCAAGGCCATGGGTTATCGCAAACGTGACCAGGCCTAGGAGGAGCGCCACATGCCCATAACACCCCAGGAACTCATCGCGAACCTCGGCGACCTGCCGCCCCTGCCGCAGGTGGCCGCCCAGGTGCTGCGCCTGTCCGCGGACCCGGATTCCACCACGGACGAACTGCAGCGGGTCATCTCCACCGACCAGGCGCTCGCGGCGCAGATCCTCAAGATCGCCAATTCCGCCATGTTCGGCATGGTCCGGGAAGTGAAGACCCTGACCCAGGCGATCATGACCCTGGGCTTCTCCACCATCAAGAGCATCGTCATCGCCTCCAGCGCCCGGAACCTCTACAAGCGGGGCGGCACCGGCCTCCAGGAGCGGCTGCTCTGGGAGCACGCCCTAGTCACCGCCATTGCCGCCCGGGCCTACGCCCGCTCCTTCCGCAGTCCGCGGGTGGAGGAGGCCTTCCTCAGCGGGCTCATGCACGACATCGGCAAGGCCGTGATGGGCCTCAAGTTCCCGGAGCGCTACGGCGCCATGATGCGCAGCATCTACAACGACGACGCCGACGGCATGGACTCGGAACTGGACCTGTTCGGCTTCGACCACACCATGGTGGGCGAGGCCATCCTGCACCAGTGGAACATGGCCCGGAGCCTGGAGAACACGGTGCGCTGGCACCACGATCCCGGCCACGCCCCGGCGGAGGACCAGGCGCTCACCGCCTTCGTGGCCCTGGGCAACCAGCTCGCGCTCGACCACAACGTCGGCATCGGCAAGCCCGAATCCCTCGCCATAGCCACCCAGCAGGCCTTGGACATCCTGAACCTCACCGCCGAGACGCTGGCAGGACACCGGCTGGTGGCGGTGGAGGCGCTGGAAGCCGACAAGAACCTGATCAAGGACTTCTGACCATGATCACCTCGGACCTCGTTCGCCAACGGGTGAGAACCCTGCCCAGCATGCCCACGACCGTCATGGCCCTGGGCAAGGTGGTGGGCGACGACCGCTGCACCGTGGACCGGGTCCTCGGAATCCTGGCCCAGGACCCGGCGCTTTCGGCCGCCCTGCTCCGGCTGGCCAACTCGGTGATGTACGTGCGCGACGACCGGGTGATGGACCTGCGCAGCGTGGTGATGCGGCTCGGGTTCGACTCCATCTTCCACCTGGGGCAGTCGGCCGCCATCATCCGCTCCATCCGAGGCGGCAGCCACCTGGACCCGCTGCTGCTCTGGCAGCATTCGGTGGCGGTGGGCCTGGTGGCCAAGGGCATCTGCGGCCTGGTTGGCCAGGACCAGCACCTGGAGACGGCCTACCTCACCGGCCTGCTGCACGACATCGGCAAGATCGCCCTGGACCAGTGCTTCTCCGAGGAGTACGGCCCGGTGGTGGATGCCATGGCCCAGGGCGCGGTCTGCCTGGACGCCGAACGCGCCATCCTCGGCATCACCCACGCCGAGGTGGGCGCCATGGTGGCCGCCCAGTGGAACTTCCCGGAGCCCATGGCCGCGGCCATCCGCGACCACCATGAGCCCACCTCGGATTTCCTCTCCTGCCTGATCCAGCTCTCCGACCTGCTGGTGCGGACCCGGATCCCCAACAGTCCCGCCGACGAGAACCTGGCCTTCGTCCTGGAGGACCAGCCGGCCTTCAGGAACGTCTTCGCCGGGGCCTCGGGCGCGAATCTGGAGGCCGACCTGGACGAGGAACGGCTGACCTTCGGCATCGACGATGAGCTGGAGCATGCCATCACCTTCGTCAAACTCGTTTTCCAGGAATAGACATGGATCCCATACGCGTACTGGTCGTGGACGACAGCCCCTTCATGCGGAAGGCCCTGGACCGCATGCTCCAGGCCCCCGACATCGAGGTGGTCGGCACCGCCCGGGATGGCCTCGACGCCCTGGACAAGATCGCCCAGCTCAACCCCGACATCGTCACCCTGGACGTGGAGATGCCCCGCCTGGACGGCCTGGGCTGTCTGAGGCGGATCATGGCCGAGACGCCCCGGGCGGTGCTGATGGTCTCCAGCCTCACCCAGGAGGGGGCCCAGGCCACCCTGGAAGCCCTGGCCCTGGGCGCGCTGGACTTCATCCCCAAGGAGACCAGCCTGGCCAGCGCCAGCATCCTGCAGATCCAGCAGGACCTCCAGGAGAAGGTCCGGAAGCTGGCCCGGAGCCCCCGCTTCCACAAGACCCGGACCCTGCCGCCGCAGCCGCCGACCCAGCCCGGCCAGATCGCCCCCCCGATGCCCGCCTACCAGGCGCCGGCGCCCCAGGCCGTGGCCCGGCTGGGCGCCCTGTCCGGCCCCAGGGCCGAGCTGCTGGCCATCGGCTGCTCCACCGGCGGCCCCAAGGCGCTCCAGGACCTGCTGCCGGCCCTGCCCAAGACGCTCCCGGTGCCCTGCCTCATCGTCCAGCACATGCCGGGCACCTTCACCAAGGCCTTCGCCGAGCGGCTCAATGGCATCTGCCAGGTGGAGGTGCGGGAGGCCGTGCACGGCGAGACCGCCCTGCCGGGCTGCGTGTACATCGCCCCGGGCGGCCTGCACATGCTCTACCGGCAGCGGGGCAGCGCCGCCACCATCGAGCTGAGCGCGGAGCCTTCCACCAGCCTGCACCGGCCCAGCGTGGACGTGCTGTTCCAGAGCATCGCCGACAACTGCCCCCGCCAGGTGCTGGCCATGATCCTCACCGGCATGGGCTCCGACGGCACCCGGGGCATGGTCTCGCTCAAGGCCAAGGGCGCCCACACCCTGGCCGAGGCCGAGGAGTCCTGCATCGTCTACGGCATGCCCCGGGCCGCCTTCGAGCGCGGCTGCGTGGACCAGGTAGCGCCGCTCCAGGACATGGCGGGCATCCTGCGCAAGCACTTCCAGATCTGAAACATGGACCCCATCCCGGCGGCCATCACCAGCCTGCTGAACGCCCTCCAGTCGGTGGGCCAGGAACTGCCGGCGGCCGCGCCCACCCCGGCGGCCCTGCTGGCCCTGGTGGGAAAGGACGTGGGCATGATCTACCTGGGGCAGATCGCCGGCGGCAAGGTGAGCCTGGCCCTGCCCTCCGGGCAGGTGGTGACGGCCCAGGGCCAGCTGCCCTACCCCGACGGCAGCCAGCTCCTGGTCCGGATCCTGGCGGGGTCCAGCGCCGACGCCCCGGTCCGGCTGCAGACCCTGCAGGCCACCCCCCCGGCCGCCCCCGCCATCCTCGCGCCGCTGTACCAGGGGGAGGCCGCCACCCTCCTGGCCAGCCTCGGGCAGGCCGACCCGCCGCCCGGGACCGCCGACCTCACCGCCCTGCTCCAGCTGCTGGGCCAGAACCCGCCGGACGCCGGCCAGATCCAGGCCGCCCTGGGCACCCTGCCGCCGGCGGCCCAGGAGGCGCTACGGAGCGTCCTCGGCCTGCCTCCGGGCGCCTCGCAGGCCGACCTGGCCTCGGCCCTGGAGACCTGGCTTTCCGGGGCCCCGCCCCACGCCCAGGCCACGGCCTCGGCCTCGGTCCCTGCCGCCGACCTGGTGCAGCGGTTCCAGTCCGCCCTGGACCGTAACCCCGAGGTGCCCCCGGCCCAGGGGGACGTCCTGGTCACCTGGCTCAGGCAGCTCCTGGGGGCCGCCGACCCGCGCTCCCAGGAGACCGCCCCGGGAGGCCCCCCGGCCACCCCCGCCCAGCTCCTGCAGCAGCAGCTCAGCGGCCACACAGGGGCCCCGGCGGAGGTCCCGGCCACCTGGGAAGCCTGGCTCAGGGCTGGCATCAAGGCCCTGAACGATCCGGGCACGGCGGGCGAGGGGGCCGCATTCCACGCCGCCCAGGCCAAGGAGGGCACCGCCTTCTATGAACTCCCGCTGCCCTGGTCGCCCCAGCATCCGCTGCAGATGTGGGTGGAGTCCGACCGGGACCCCAAGGGCCAGGGCCAGGCCCCGGAAGAGACCAAGCGGGTGCTGCTGGGCCTGTCCTTCTCCCGGCTGGGCGAGACCCGGCTGGGCATCGCCAAGGGCCCCGCGGGCCTGCAGGTGCGGGTCTGGGCCGAGCACCCGGAGCCGCTGGAGGCCTCCCGCGGCGCGGTGGAAGGCGAACTGCAGGACCTGGGTTCCAGCGTGGACCTGAAGATCATGCGGCTCACCCCCGGGCCCGGCGGCGTCATTCCTTCGCTGCGCAGCCAGGTGACCGGGGCGACTCTGGAAGCGCTGGGTTGACGGCGGGGACTCCGGCGGAGTAGCTTGGCTGAAACCCCCCAACCAGGAAAGGCAATCGCCATGGAACAGGATCGGCAGCGGCTCGCCTCGAAACTCAACATCGGCAAGGAAATCTGGTACATGACCCAGGAGCAGGTCCGGGCGGCTGGGCTCACCGAAACGGACATCCTGGACCTGACCCGGGCGGCCCTGGTGGCCCACGGCCGCAAGGAGTACGAAATGCCCGCCAAGATCGGCGTGCATCCCTTCCAGGACGTGTTCTTCCACGCCATGCCCGCCTATGTCCCCTCCCGGCTGGCCCTGGGCATGAAGTGGATCGAGTGCTACCCCGGCAACCCGGCCAGGTTCAACCTGCCCCAGACCACCGGGCTGCTGCTGCTCAACGACATCCTCTCGGGCTGCCCCATCGCCATCATGGACTGCGCCTGGATCACCGCCATGCGCACCCCCGCCGTGACCGTGCTGGCCGCCGCCGCCCTGCACCCGGAAGCCGAGACCTTCGGCATGTTCGGCTGCGGGGTGCAGGGGGTGGAGCACGTGAAATTCGCCGGCCTCACCCTGGACAAGCTCAAGACCATCTACATCTACGATGTGAAGGAAGAGAACATGGACCAGCTCATCGCCCAGGTGCAGCCCAAGGTCCAGGCGAAGATCGTCAAGGGCCGGGGCTTCGAGGAGGTGACCAAGAGCTGCGAAGTGCTGAGCTCGGCCACCTTCATCGTCAAGCGGCCGTACGCGTTCGTGAAGCGCGAGTGGGTGTGCAAGGGCCAGACCATCCTGCCCTGCGACCTCAACACCTTCTGGGATCCGGCCATTCCCATGGAGGCCGACAAGTTCATCGTCGACAGCATCGAGGAGCACCAGCTGTTCGACCGGGCCGGCTATTTCCCCGGCGGGCTGCCCCGGATCGCCTGCGAGACCGGCCAGATCCTGGCCGGCGTGCGGCCCGGCCGGGAGTCCAAGGACGAGCTGATCGTCTGCAGCAACATCGGCATGTCGGTGTGCGACGTGGTGGTGGGCCGGGCGGTCCTGGACCGGGCCCTGGACCGGGATCTCGGACTCAAGCTGCCCCTGTAGGCTACAATGGGGTTTCCCTTCTTTGGAAACCCCATGCCCAGGCAAGCCAAACCCAAACCCCGTCCCATTACCGAAAGCGTGACCATCCGGGAGATATCCCTGCTGGACCTGCCCCCGATCTTCGCCCTGGGGGAACGCCTGTTCCCCGCCGACAAGTGGCCGGCGCTCTACCGCACCTGGGACGAATACGAACTGGCCGTGCACTTCGCCTCCGACAGCGAGACCTGCCTGGTGGCGGAAATGGACGGCCAGGTGGTGGGGTTCGCCCTGGGCACGCTCCTGGAAAAGCGGATGAGCTCCTGGACCTACGGCTACCTGCTGTGGCTGGGGGTGGACCCGGACGTGGCCCGCAAGGGCGTCGCCGCGCGCCTGTTCGAACGCATGACCGACCTGTTCATCAAGCTGGGCGCCCGCATGATCATGGTGGACACCGACGCGGAAAACGAGCCGGCCCTGGCCTTCTTCCGCAGCCAGGGCTTCGGCCAGGAGACCCCGCACCTGTTCCTGTCCCGCAACCTCACCCACGACCCCGACTACCTCCGCCACCGGCGCGCCCCCCGGGCTTCGCCCACCCGCCGGAAACCGGCCACGCCGAGCCGGCCGAACTACGCCCCGGGCCGGGATGACGATGACTAGGGGGCGCTCTCCCCAGGAATTCTGGAACGGCCTTGATTCCGGGCGGCTGCGCGGCCTGCTCGAGGACGCGGTGCGGGTCTACAGCCCCTCCTACGCCGAAGGTCCCGCCGCCCGGGTGTTCGCCGCCCGGCTGGAGCAGGCCGGGCTCGTCGTGGAGCGCCAGCCGGTGCCCCCGGGCTCCGGGGCCGGCCCGCGCAGCAACCTGCTGGTGCGGATCGGACCGCAGCCCGCCAGCATGCTCTGGGTCGGCCACATGGACACCATCGAGGCGGTGCATGGCTTCAGGTTGCCCCGGGTGGAAGGGGACCTGCTGCACGGCCTGGGCTCCGCCGACATGAAGAGCGGGTGCGCGGCCATGGTGGAGGCGCTCATCGCGGTGCACCGGTCCGGGCTGCCGCTGGCCCGGGGCCTGTGCCTGGCCCTGGTGGTGGGGGAGGAGGAGTACGGGGACGGCGCCCTGGCCCTGATCGAAACCGTGCGCGCCCCCCTGGTGATCGTGGGCGAGCCCACCGACCTGCTCCCCTGCGTCAGCCACAACGGCTACATGGAGTGCCAGCTCACCGCCCAGGGCAGCCGGGCCCACGCCGCCATGCCCGAGTTCGGCGCCAACGCCATCCACGCGATGCTCACCTGGATCCTGGCCATCTTCGACGCCCTCCTGGCGCCCGAGCTGGCCGGGCAGGTGGTGGCGAACCCGCGGGAGATCCAGGGCGGCAGCACGATGTTCGTGGTGCCGGCGGCCTGCCAGGCTTCGATCGATGTGCATTGGGGCCCGGGGGTCGATCTCCAGGTGCTGGCCGGGGCCATGGAGCGGGCGCGCCAGGCGGCCCTGGCCAACCACCCCCTCTGCGGGCTCGCCTC
>Ga0182014_10008306_pt1 | contig 10649 bp, 12 predicted proteins | sample 612S2DmetaG_FD_120489 | JGI IMG/M metagenome (GOLD analysis project Ga0182014, IMG submission 120489) | Permafrost microbial communities from Stordalen Mire, Sweden - 612S2D metaG | ecosystem: Environmental > Terrestrial > Soil > Wetlands > Permafrost | place: Sweden: Stordalen | collected... | reverse complement strand
CGAGCTACGTCGAACTGGCCAGCGCCAAGCCCACGCCCCGCCAAGGCGGCAGGGGAAGGCCCAACCAAAACAACCAGAAGCAGGACGTCCCGCCGCCGAAGCCGTAAGGTGGGGCAGGCGATTCGCCTGCCATCGCGTGCTCGCCTGCTACTTCGCGTCTCCGAACGTAACGGTGGATTGCCCTGCGAATTTCTTGTAGTTGCGGAAGTCGATGGTGTTGCGCGCGCAGGCGCTCGATCCCCGCTCGCAGCTTAGGGTTTCGGAATGCACCGCCAGGAGGTACTGCTCCGTGCCGCCCAGCCGGACGTACTCGTAATCGGTCGCCGATTCCACGTGGTCGGTCAAAAAGTCGCCCGGGAACCTTCGCGCGTCCATCTCAATCCGCAGTACGCGGCCGGTCGATGGATCGATCCAAACGTTGCCGGTGTAGCCGGGAACATACCGCTGGGAGCCGAATTTGACCTCCCAATGGGAATTCTCGTGGGCAACCTCGAAACTGTACTCCTTGGCCATGACGCTGCCGGCTCTGGAATCCTGCTTGAAATGGAATTGGGCGGCCGTTCCGGGATTGAAGAGGTTGATCAGGACGGTCCCAAACTCGCCCGTCGACCACGCGCCGCCGGTGTCGTCCATGGACCCCTTAAAAGGCTTGCCCCCGACGGTGATGTTCCGGTAGTCTTCCTTGCCGTTCTCGTACACCACTTCCATCGTGACGACGTCTTGGGCCTCCCATCTGGCCGGCGTCGACTCGCTCACGTACCGCGTCACCAGCTCCTGGCAGACGTAGTTCGGCAGCGTCTCGGTGAAATCCATAGCGGCGTTGGCGGCCTTGCGAATCAGCGGGTCCTGCTGAATAGCGCCAAACGCCAGGTCCGGGTCGTCGCGGTCGAGGGACGGCTGACGGGGCGCCGCGGCCGGCGGGGGAGGAACCGTGGCATCGGCCACTGTGGCCGGCGTCCTGCGCAACACGGGCCGGTCGGGGTCGCTGGCCGGCTGAGCGGGAACCGCAGGTGCCTGCTCACGGCTCGGATCGGCCGGGCCGCCCCGCTTTAACACGGGCCGTCCGGGATCGTCGGCATCCGGCGCGGCGGGCGGCGGCTTGACCGCCGTGCTGGGCTTTGCGGAGTCGCCGCCCCAGGTATCCGGCACGCCGTCCTTGTCGGCGGTCTGGGATCCGGCCGCCGCGGCTTTCTCCCAATACACGTTCACCGCCGTGAGGTTGCCCGCCATGTCCTCCGGGCCTTCGACCGAAACCTGGTCGCCAGGCTTGAAATCCGACGGCGACTTCACTTCATCGCCATTTTTGAAGAACTTGGTCTTGTCGGTGCGCTTGAAGTCCATTTCGCGGTCGTCATCCAGCTTGATGGAAATGGACTTAGCGTCCATTTGCTTGAGCTTTCCGCGAAAGTTCGGAAGCGGGGCGTTCTTGTTCGGCGTTCCCTGATTTCCCCTTGTCGAGCCAGGCAGCGGTGCTGAAGTGCCGCCGGGGTAGCCGCCGCCGGGATAGCCACCGCCGGGGTAGCCGCCGCCGGGATAGCCACCGCCAGGGTAACCGCCGCCGGGATAGCCGCCGCCAGGGTAGCCGCCTGGGTATATTTGCGCCGACGCCGCAGCCGCCAGTAGAAACAGAGCCAAATATCGGGCGGCGCATCGGGCCCCGCCGGGGACACTTTCCGGGTAGACCATCAGTGGGTGAGATGCCGGGGAAAGCCCCGAGGTTACGTGATATCCTGATCTCGGCTGGGGAATCCGGGTAATCCAGTGGGAGAAGCTTTGAGTCCGCGCAAGTTGCTCCTGGTGAGCGCCGACGCCGGGAACGGCGACAATCTGGCTAGCCTCTTGCAACGGGAAGGCCGCAGTATCCAGTGCGCTCATGAGTTCGGCGAGGCGCTGGCGTACGCCCGCGAAGCGCCCTGCGACCTGGTGGTGGCGCGCCACGACTCGGATCCCTCCCTGGGACTGCGGCTGTTGCGGCGCTTGCGGGCCATCCGGCCGGAAACCAGGGTGATCCTCACCGGGGACGGCGATCCCACGCTGCTCGTCGCGGCCATTCGCGAGAAGGTCTACGGCTATTTCCATGAGCCGGTTTCTCGAAGCGCTCTGGCCGACATGGTCCAACTGGCCCTCGATTCGACGTCCTGGCGGGACGATATCCGTGTGATTTCGGCGGACCCGGCCTGGATCGGGTTCGAGGTGCGCTGCAAGATCGATGCCGCCGAGCGCGTCACGCAATTCGTCCGCGAGATCCTTTCCGGCCTGCCGGGCAAGGTGTGCGAGGATGTCACCGCCGCCTTCCGCGAACTGCTATTCAACGCCGTCGAACATGGCGGCAAACTCGATCCGCGGAAGCGGGTGCGCGTTTCGCTCGTCCACGGAAGCCACTCGCTGGTCGGGCAAATTCACGACACGGGCAAGGGCTTCTCCCTGGGGCGGCTGCCGCACGCCGCCATTTGCAATCCGGACGATTCGCCGACCCGGCACGTCGAGGTTCGCCAGGATCGGGGGCAGCGGCCGGGCGGATTCGGCATCCTGATCTCGCGAAGCCTTGTTGATGAACTTACTTATAATGAGAAAGGTAACGAGGCTTTGTTCGTGAAATACCTGAAGTAGAGACGAGGGCTAGTCGAGATCGATATCCCGGACCGGGGGCGCGAGGTCGGGGTTGTCTTTAGCGCGCTTGAAAAGCTCGTCGAACTTCTTTTCGAGCACCTTGCCGTGGGTCTTCTCGGCTTCGAACTGCTTCTGGAAAACCTCTTCGCGCCGCGCCCCGGCGCCTTTCAACTTGGCGACTTCCGCCGCCAGGTCTTCAATGGGCTTGAGCTTTTCGGGAACGGTGTGCGCGATAACCGCGCGCGTCTCGGGGTCCACTTTCAAAATCGCCTGGCAGCAGGGGCACTCGACGTCGAACATGGCTCTAGCCATAGAACTATAGTACCCCCAAATCCTGCAACTTGTACTATGCCAAAACCATCCACTCAGTACAGACGGTACGTCGGAGCCGATTATTTTAGTGGTTTTGCCACTACAATTGTTTCAAGATAGAGCCGATAGAAGCCTTAGGAACAGTCGATGATCATGATTCAGGCGTTTATTTACTTGCAACTGCTCGATTTCATCACCACCCTGATCGGGCTCAAGATGGGCGCATCGGAAGCCAGCCCCTTCATCAGGGTTCTGATGCACGCCGGGCCGTTAGTGGGAGTGTTGGCTTCCAAGCTGGTCGCGCTGGCGCTTGCCGGCGGTTGCGTCTACTGGAAGAAATACCGCCTGATTCGCTGGGCTACGTATTGGTATAGCGCACTGGTGGTTTGGAACCTGATTGTGATCCTGCGTGCGCCAGGGCATTTCGGCCTCTAAAGCGAAGGCCTGCGCCGGGATATCACCGGCAAACCAGCCACGACGAGGTCAACAGGAATCCCAGCAACAAGGCCCCTTCGGCAAGGTAACGCAACAGCTCGGGCCAGCGCAGGCCCTCCCCAGTCAGCGCGCTCAGCTTGCTGGAACCCGATCCGGTAATACTTTCCAATGAGTACTTCCACATAAGGCTCCCGCTTTCAAATTGCGGACAACCACCTTTCCTGAGACGTCCAGATCCACCGCATAGATAGGCAGATCGGCGGGCTTCACGCGGTAGGCGCCGGTCTGCAAGGCCCAGGAATCGGAGTAAGTTCGAATCACGATGGGATTGTCGGCAGTCACGCGCACGCGGAACTGTCGCGTGGAAGGCTCGTAGTTGGCGAAGCTGTAGCAACGGCCCACGCAGACCCGGTCGATCATGTGCGCGAGGGCGTTGACGCGCGCGTACGGGAGGTCCACCAGGCTCACCACGCGTTGTCCCGGCTCAAGGCCCGCCACCACGCCCTCCATGCGGTCCTCGAACTTGTTCAACACGCGCTCATCCCGATAAAGAAGCGTGAAGAAAACGCAAGCCAGCGCCAGCATGGCATAGCGCTCGAAAGCGCGCGGGCGGGCGCACGCCAACAGAGCGCACAGCGACACGCCGACCGCCAAGGACATGCGCTCGCCAATGTAGACCAGCGCATGCAGGAACCCGGGGATCAGCACGGACGAAGGCAGGATGAGGACGCCCCCTGCGCTCATGACGAAGAGCTGAAAGGGGACGCTGGTGAAGACGCGTGAAGCGCCCCACTGGTGGACCAGTCGCAGAAATAGCAATCCCCAGACAAAAAGCAGCCCCACCAGCACCAGGCGGTATTCGCCGCCGAAGACCCAGACCTGGTCCGCGCCCGTGATGTCCATAATCTGCGCCAGATGCCAATGGCCCGAAAGGGCGTATGCCGCGAAGATGCGGAAGGCAGCCATCAGCGCCAGCGCCGCGAGGGTCGCATAGGCGCGCAGGCGGACAGGCTGGCGGCGCGCCGCCGCGAGGTAGGCGAGCAGGCACAAACACCAGGCCACAGGCAAGGCGTGCGCCAGCCAGGCCAGGGCCAGAAGGGCAACGGCGGCGGCCACGCGCCACGGGTTTGGGTTCCAAACCAGAGCCATCGCCCAGAAGCACATTCCCAGCCCCACGTAGAAATTGAAGAAGCCCATGTGGAACACCCATCCATAGGCCAGCATGGCGATCGCGGGAAGCAGGTTCCACGGCCGGCACCCGGAGACGGCGGCGGCGAAGGCGAAAGCGCCCCAGATGAAAACCAGCGCGGCCAGGGAAACGGCGATGCGTTGGGCGGCCTCGGGTCCGAAAAGCCGGAACAAGCCGCTCAAAAGCAGGTCGAACAGGACGTTGGTGGTCTGCGGGGCCACGACCAGCCCCTGCGCGCGGCCGCTCTCGACCAACTGCGCCAACCAGGAGTTGTAAATGTGGCTGGAGAGGTCGCCGGCTTGAATGCGCGGCTGCCAGTAACAGGGCGCCAGCAACAACGCGGAAAGCGCCGGGTAAGCCATGCGGCCGCGGAAAAAAGAAGGCAGCGGCATCAAACCCGCTTCTCCAGGCGAATCCGCTGGAACTCCGGAATCAACCGGAAAGGCGTGGCCACGGAGGCAATGCTTTCGCCGCATTGCCGGATATTGCGCTCCATGATGTGGGAATCCTGGCCCGCCGAGAGGAGCAGATATCGGATTTTCAGCGGATCGACCGCCATAATCCGGCAACAGGTGGCATCGACCGCCACGGGATCGCGGCCCGCCACCAGGACTCCCACCCGCTTGGGCGCGCCCTGGATGGGCCCGTTCCCTTCCATTCCGACGATGCCGTCCACAATCGCGAACTGCCGGGGGAACAATCCGTGCAAATCCGCGATGCACTCGTCGATCCCAGCCCAGTGCAAGGGGTTCTTGGGCCAACCATAAACGCCGCCGGGCATCACGCCGAACAGGTTCTTGGCGGACAGCGTGACGCCTACCCAGTGGTGCGTTTTCATCTTGGGAATGGAAACCAGCAGATCGGCTCCAAGGGCCGTCTTGGGAAGGTACCACTTGCGGAGTCCTGAGATTGGATGGGGGGGGCGCACTTGCCGAACGTCGTCCAGGTTGAGATCGACGAAGACATCCTCGAAGCGCGGCACGACCCCGAAATAGCCGGCCGCGTCCGCCAAGTCGAGCGTGTTGCGGCGGTGACCGGGACCCTCGGCGATGCGTACGCTGGCGGCGCCCAACGCGCGGAAGCCTTCATAGACGGCGTGCACCAGCAGGGGGTTCGTATTGATGGCGCTTTGCGGCTCGAATTCGACGAGATTGGGCTTGAGGAGCACGTTTCGGCCGCGCACCTGAAGTTGGTGCTCGGCCAGCAAGCCGCGGACGGTCTGGTAGATGCGCCCGTCGTATTCCGGCGCGCGCACGATGGATACCAAGGAAGGCTCGATGGCGGACGTCTTGCCGCAGCCGCCGAGCACGGCGGCGCCGGCGGCGACGGCCCACTCGCGTCTTGTGAGGCGGGGCGGCCCTCCTGGTCTGTCTCCATGGCCCTGCGGGCCACCAAAATTCATGAAAGCCGTCGCAGGTCCGGCGTGGGGCAGGATGGTATCCTGCGCGGCGATTGTCAATCGCCGCGCGGGCCGATTGACAATCGGCCCGCAGGTTGCCTTCCGGCCAACCTGCCCCACATCGGGGCTTTCGACGCTGCCCTCCTCGGCGCGATCATTCCCGCCACCCGGAAGGGACGCCGGCCCACGAACGACGTGGGTACCCCGGCCCGCCCCGCTAATGCGATCGCATCTCATGGCATCAACTCCCCAACAGGCCTTCGGCATTCGAGGCATTGGCCACCAGCAGATCGAGCGATGCCTCCATAATGGTGCGGCGTTCGATACGCGGCGGCGGGCAGTATCCCTCGGGCAGGCATCCGTGAGCGATGAGGCCGAGCCGGAGCCAGTTCAGAGCATCGGCGGAGCGGCACTCCGCGAGAAATCGGGTGGCGACGGCGATGGCTTGGCCGATCCGGGGAGAGCGATCGCCGCGCAAGGCTGCGAGCGCCATTCCGGTGGTCTCGGGGTAGGGCCGCAGATCCTGCCCCAACACGCTCGCGTTCCCGTAATTCCATCCACCCCCGTTGCACATGCGGCTCCACAGGAATCGCGTGGCGGACTCGACCCTCCCGCGGATCGCGGCCGAAGGCCTCCGCAAGTGCTCTTTCTTGAGCGCGAGGATCGCCAGGGAAGTCGGTCCAACCCACGCGGCGGCGTCCGGCGCCCAGGGCCAGCCCACGTTTTCGGAATCGCCGACCGAACTGCCCAGAAGCCACTCGCGCACGCGGTAAGCGAGGGTGGATTCCGCCCCGCAGTCTCTCAACAGCCATGCGACGGCGCGCGCGTGGACCGGCAACCCCAGCCGCCCGGCGGGCACAAGGGACGCAAGCGCCGTGACCCAGGCGCTGTGGTCGACGCCCGGTTGGGGCGGAAAGCCTCCATCGGAGCGCTGCGCCGCGCGAAGCCAGCGCAGGCCGCTCCCGGCAGCCTCGGTTTCTCCGGCGGACAACAGCGCCAGGACCGCGTAGGCCGTCGGCTCCGTCCAGGAGGAGCCGCGGATGTAAGGCCATCCACCATCGGGGTTCTGCTTTTGCTTGAGCAGGACAATCGGCATAAAATTAGGCGCACTTAGCAGGCAATCCGCCTTCGGGACGCGAGACGGGCCGGCGTTGTAGCCGGGACATTGTCGTGGTCACCGCAGCGTTAACCGCTTGCGGCGGCGCTGCAACAGGCTGACCAGCGTCACGACCGCAGCCAGCCAAATGGAGGCCTGCAACGCGAGATCCATGTTTCTCCTTTCGTTTTTATGAAGGCGCTTTAGCTCGGAGCCACGCCCGCTATTGACGGCAGGCGAGGGCCGGGCATGCCCAGCCCCGGAAGCGCCCAAGCCAGGTCGGCCGCCGCACTAGACGCTCTTGCGGGAACGACGGCGTTTCAGGAAGACCAGGAGGACCGCGCCAGCGGCCAGCCAGATACCGTACTGAACGAGTATGTGCATTTTCGTTTTACTCCCTTTATTTGAATTGGTTCATCATGGGGAATAGGTTCTTGAAAATCTGAAGAAGCCCAGGGCCTGCCGCGACCACCAGCATTGACGGCAAAATGAAAAAAAAGATGGGAAAGACCAGCTTTGCGCCGACTTTACCGGCGCGCTCCTCGGCGTCCTGGCGCCTTCTGACGCGCAGGAAGTCCGAATGGCTGCGCAGGGATTCGCCCATGCTCGTGCCAAAGCGGTCGTTCTGAATGAGGATGGCCACCAACTTTTTGATTTCCGGTTCGCCGGTGCGCTCGGCAAGGTTGCGCAAGGCCTCCGAGCGCTGTTTTCCGGCGCGCATTTCGAGCTGCACCAGGAACAACTCTTCGCTCAATTCGGGATGGCTCCATTGGAGTTCGCGTCCCACGTACTGCATGGCCTGATCCAATCCCAGGCCGGCCTCGATGGCGACCACCAGGAGGTCCAAGGCGTCGGGAAGCGAGAGCCGCAAAATCGTTTGCCGCTTGGCCACCTTTTTCTCGAGGAAAAACCGAGGCAGAATCCACCCGGCGGCCACGCCAAAGCCCAGCAGCGCCATTCTCATGGGCGGGTTTTCGGGCATTTTGGGCTGCAGCGCCAGACTGATCGCGAACATGGCCGCCGTGGCCACGAATCGCATGCCGTAGAAAACCGGCGCGGCGGTCTCGGAGCGGAAGCCGGCGCGAAGCAAATCCGTGCGCAACGAGCTGAGGTCGGCATCGGAGGACGGCATCCTGGAGCCGAGCTGGTGGAGCACGGCGAGCACGGTGCTGCCGCTGGGCTCGTTGGCTTCCGCCGCCGCGAGGCGCACAGCGGCGTCCGTGATCACGGGAGCGCCAAGCTGTTTGAGGAATTTGCCGGGCTTGTAGATCACGCGGTACGACGCGCCGCTGAGGAATAGCAGCAACATCAGGAAGGCGCAAATGGATATGAGCAGGGGATGCGCCATAGTCACACCTTAATGTCGATAATCCGCGTGATGAAAAACCTCCCCAAGACCTGGGCCACGATGGCCCCACCGATGAGTTTCTTGCCGTCGGGGTCGGCGGCCATGCCCTCCAGGTAACCATGGGCCACGAGCAGCATGCAGACCGTGGTGGCGATGGGCAAAACGGTCAATATGGTCGCGGTCAGGCGCCCGTGCGAACTGGCGGCCCTCACCTGACCTTTCAGGCGAAAGCGCTCGCGGATAATGTAAGCCAGACGCGTGAGGATCTCGCTCAGGTTGCCGCCGGTTTGCTTTTGCAGGAGCACGGAGGTGGTAAAGAAGCGCGCGTCGAGCAGCGGCACGCGCACGGCGAAATTGCGCAACGCGATGTCGAGCGGGGCGCCCAGGTTCTGTTCGTTGAAAAGTCCTCGGAACTCCTGGCCCAGAGGGTCTTCGAGCTCCTGGCCCAGCATGTCCATGCTGATCGAGAATGCATGGCCGGCGCGCATGGACCGCGCCAGGAAATCGAGAGCGTCCGGAAACTGCTCTTCCAATGCGGCCAGCCGCTTCTTCCGCTTCCGTCTCACGAAGAGATACGGCATAACTCCGCAGACGGCCGCCAGCGACAGGGCGGTGGTCGGGCCGTTCAACAGAAGGGGAAACGCAATGCCCAGCGCAAATCCGAACGCGGCCATCGCGCCCATGACCGCCAGCAGACGGCTCACCTTCCAGTTCATGCCCGCTTCGGTAAGCTGGATCTGCGCCTGGCGCGAAAACTGGAGGGAGGCGAGCAGCGTTTTGATGCCGGTAGGCTTTTCGGGTTCGGCTTCTTTCAGCAGGTTGGAGAGACTGGTCCGCGACTCGCCCGAGGCGGTCTTCAGCATGCCGGTCACCTGGCTCTTTCGTTTGGCCTCGAAGAATTTCATCGCCACGCTCACCGCGCACAGAACCAGCGCGAAGACGACCACGAAAGAAACCAGGACTCCGGCAGCCATTAGTTGACCTCCTGCACGGTTTGAAAGGTCTGCATGGGCAGCACGATGCCGCACGCCCGCAGGCGCTCGTAGAACTTGGGGCGGACGCCGGTGGCGCGGAAGCGCCCCGCGACCCGGCCCGATTCGGTGATTCCGGTCTTCTCAAACAGGAAGATGTCCTGGAGCGAGATGGTATTCTCCTCCATCCCGGTCACCTCGGTAATATGGGTGATGCGCCGGCAGCCGTCGCTGAAGCGCGAGGTCTGAACGAACAGGTCGACCGCCGAGGAGATCTGCTGGCGGATGGAGCGCACGCCCATGTTGGCGTTGGCCATGCCGACCATGACTTCCAGGCGTCCCAAGCCGTCGCGGGGGTTATTGGCGTGGATGGTGGTGAGGGAGCCGTCGTGGCCGGTGTTCATGGCCTGCAACATGTCCAGGGCTTCCTCGGCGCGCACCTCGCCGACGATGATGCGGTCGGGACGCATGCGGAGGGCGTTGATGACAAGCTGGCGAATGTGAATGGCGCCCACGCCCTCCACGTTGGGGGGGCGCGTTTCCATGCGCGCCACGTGGGTCTGCTGGAGCCGCAATTCGGCCGCGTCTTCGATGGTCACGATGCGCTCGTCCTCGGGGATGTAGGACGACAGCGCGTTGAGCAGGGTGGTCTTGCCGGAGCCGGTTCCGCCGCAGATGAGGATATTGAGCCGCGCTCTAATGCAGCCCTTGAGCAACTCCAGCATGCTGGCGGTCATGCTCCCTTTGGCCACCAAGTCCTCGCCCTTCAGGGCGGTGCGGCCGAAGCGGCGGATGCAAAGCAGCGGGCCGTCCACGGCGACCGGCGCGATGGCGGCATTGACGCGCGAACCGTCCGGAAGCCGGGCATCCACCAGGGGCGACGATTCGTCCACGCGGCGGCCCACGCGCGAGACGATCTTTTCAATGATGCGCAGCAGGTGGGCGTCGTCTTTGAACTCAACGGAAGTGCGATACAGTTTTCCGCCGCGCTCCACATAGACCAGGTGCGGGGTGGTCACCAGGATGTCGCTGATGTCGGGGTCCTGAAGGAGCGGCTCCAGAGGGCCGAGACCGAACACTTCATCGAGGATCTCCTCGATCACGCGGTCCTTCTCCAACAGGCTGAGGGGGGTCTTCTCCTCTTCGACGAGCTTGGCGACCGCGGCTCGGATTTCGGTGCGCACGCGCTCGCTGGCCATGGAGGAGAGCGCCTCCAGATTGATCCGGTCGAGGAGCTTGCGATGGAGCGTGAATTTCAGCTCCTGGTACTCCGGGGTGTAGCCGTCGGT
>Ga0182014_10008301_pt1 | contig 10656 bp, 12 predicted proteins | sample 612S2DmetaG_FD_120489 | JGI IMG/M metagenome (GOLD analysis project Ga0182014, IMG submission 120489) | Permafrost microbial communities from Stordalen Mire, Sweden - 612S2D metaG | ecosystem: Environmental > Terrestrial > Soil > Wetlands > Permafrost | place: Sweden: Stordalen | collected... | reverse complement strand
GCGCCAAGGTCGAGATTACCTCGCACCGCGTGGGCGACGCCAAGGGCGAGCACACCGTGACCGCCGCGGGCCCTGACGACGTTCTGGAGTTGCGCCACAACATCCTGAGCCGCCACGGCCTGGCCCTGGGCGCAGTGCGCGCGGCCGAGTGGCTGGCGGGCAAATCCGGCGCACACGACTTCCGCGAGATCTTCGACCAGTTGTAGACGGCTTCTCAAGGACACCCGCGCCTTGACTCGGAAGGAAGTTCATCCTTCGGCTCACGCATTTAGTCCGAGCAGGGTTGCGACTTCATTCAACCGCCGGTCACGCGTCCATATTTTCAGGCTGCCTAGCGCGGCGGCTGCCAATAGATGCGTGTCGAGATAGCCTACGCCTTTGCCTGCAATGCCGTGTTTATCGATGAAGAAGAGAACCTCGACGTCGCTTGCCACCGCGACCGGCGGCAGGGATTTGAGCAGGTAAAGCCGGTTTGCCCGATCGGCAAGGTTGCCGCACGCCAACTCGCCCACAACCCAGGGATGCATATTGACGAGTTCCGCACTGAGAAGCGCGACAAGCCGGCTGTTGGACGACCTGAAGTGGTCGATCCAAATCGAGGTATCGACAAGAATCAACTTCCGCTCTCCTCATGAACAAGATAGTTGGATGAGGCGGTTTGTAAACAAAATCGGCAAGTTAGCCACCGCTTCGCGGTGATGGCGAGTTAGCAAGTTGGCGGCAGTTCATTCCAACCGCAACTTGCAGGTTCAGGTAGAACTGCTCCCTATTCAGTTGCCAGACTCCTCATGAACAAGGTAGTTGGATGAGGCGGTTTGTAAACAAGATCAGCAAGTTAGCCACCGCTTCGCGGTGATGGCGAGTTAGCGAGTTGGCGGCAGTTCATTCCGACCGTAACTTATAGCGACAAGTAGGGCTGCTCCTATTCAGTTGCCAGACTCGCGACGGCGCGGAATATCCTGCAAGTCCGGCTGCGAGCCGCCGAGCCGGGCAAGACGCAGCGCACTTTCGCGGTAAATCAGCGCTTGGAGCGCCGCCTTTAAGAGCGGCCCGTTTTCCTTCAATCCGCTCAAGGCTCGTGCCTCTTTTAGCAAGGTGTCATCGATGGTGACGGTTGTCCGCATGGGTGCCTCTCTCGACGCTGCATCAATTATAGCATCAATAGATGCATTTTATGATGAGAACTTTGCTCAAGTTTGGCGGGTTCCAGTTTTGACTTCGCCACTAAGACTGGGTACCCCCTGGTCTCCGTGACTCAAGTGAGGAGCTGCCCGAACTCCGGATCATTGAGGTTCGCGGTCTCCCATGTCTGAGAATCCAGACATGGGGCACCCAAATCTTCTACTTGCCGAATCTGGGTCACACGGCCAAGCGAATGCGACCAAATGCGCGGCTTGGCGATCTTTTATAAAGTAAGTAGGTCCGGATGGCGGGGTGGAGACGCCTGCCGGAGTGCAAATCCCCTTGAGGAGTTCAATCCAATGAAGCAAATCCACTACTGCGCAGTCTTGTTTGGCGCGCTTGCCTCGACCGCTGTGGCTGCCCAGCAGCCGGCCGCCGCGCCCGCCAACACTCCCCATCCGACGACTGCGGCCGAAGCGCCCACAACCGATACCAGCTACATCGATGACCAGGGCACGGCGCACGTGACGCGGGTGGTTCCGGTGCCGGCCGGTCTCAGCATCCAGTCACGGTATTTTCTGAGCCACGCCTTGCCCGACCAAGGCCCGCCCGAGTCGCTGGAGGAGCGCCGCAAGGCGACGGACGAGTACACGGCGGGCGCCCGCGCCGAGTGGGACAAGGTTTGCCCCAACAAGCTTGTCGAGGACAAGATTGCCGGGGTTCCGGTGCGCATTGTGATGCCGGAGGGGATGCCGGAGGCCAACAAGGACAAGGTGCTGCTGAACCTGCACGGCGGCGGCTTCAACTCCGACTCGGGCTCCTACACCGAGTCGATTCCCATCGCCGGCTTTACCAAGATCAAGGTGGTGGCCGTGCTTTACCGCCTGGCGCCCGAGCATCCCTTTCCGGCGGCGGTGGACGACTCGGTGGCCGTCTACAAGGAGTTGCTGAAGAGCTACAAGCCGGAGCACATCGTTATCTATGGAACCTCGGCCGGTGCGATTCTTACCGGAGAGGTGGCCGCGAAGCTGAAACAACTTGGATTGCCGCTGCCCGCGGCGCTGGGCATCTTCAGCGGCATGGGGGATTTTGCGCGCGACGGAGACTCGATCAGCCTGTTTGCGCTGCGCGGGCTCGCGGGGCACCTCGACCCGCCGGGCTCCGGCCCGCACGACCCGTATTATGTGGCCGGAACCGACCCCAAAGACCCGATCCTGTCGCCGATCTACTCCGACCTGCACGGACTGCCGCCTACGCTCTTCGTCACCAGCGGTCGCGACCTTCTGCTGAGCGGTACAGTCAATCTGCACCGGGCATACCTGGAGGCGGGCGTGGATGCACGGCTGGTTGTCTTTGATGCGCTGCCGCACGCCTTCTGGTACAGCCCGAAACTACCCGAGGGTGTCGAGGCGAACCACATGATGGCGGAGTTCTTTGTGAAGCACCTGGGAAGATAACGTTCTCTTCACTGTTTCAGTCAGGCACGAGTTGCGATCCCATCGCAATGCGTCAATGCTGAAATGCCCTGAAAATTCTTTATAAGTCCTTGACCGAATGATTTTGTGCTTTCCCACCCATTCCGCGGTGAAACTGCGGAATGGATGGGGCACCCACATTGATTTGACTTCATGCGGTCAATGACATAGTTGACGCCATGCGACGAGCGGCTCCGGGGATGCCGGAGCCGCTCGTCGCAATGGGCAGAATGGTAGAAAAAAGCCGACTATTGCGCGGCTTTCTTTTCCGCCACGGCGGGCTTCATGGCGGGAGCCATCGCCGGCTTCAGCTTCCAGTACTCGGGGTCGGCCTTGATCCAGTCTTCGGGAATATAGCTCTGGACAGGGTTGACCGAGTAAAGCTCGTAACGATCCGTGTCGATGGCTTCAGCGCGGAGTTCGCGCATCTTCTTCCTGTCCTCGTCGGTCAGGATCGTCTTGTATTTGGGCTCCTCGGCAAAGCTCCGGTCGATATCGGCCATGGAATTGTCGCCGGTGAGGAAGATATAGGAGCCGAGCTGGTCACCGTACTCTATGCGGTATGCGCCCCAGTGATCGCTGCTTCCAGCTTTGTCGGCGGCATCCATCCACATCTTTACAAGATCTTCGAACTCCTTCCCGTGGCCGGGGCGAACGTGGAGAATGCGGGCTTCCAGATAGCGGATCTGCGGGCCGGGCGTCTTCGAGTGGTAGCTCATATCGGGCACGTAGCTGAAAATCAACTGCTTGGTGCTTTCAAGCAGTTCGCCATCGGCCACATTGATCCGCTCAAACTCCGCCATGGCGGCCGGCTGCTCGAAGATCTTGTTGGCGGTCTGCATCTCCTCGAAGGAATCGAAGTGGGCCAGATAGATGGCTCTCGCCTGGCCGGACATCGAGTTGAAGGCGACGTAGTGGATGGGGGACTTGGCTTTGGCCATGGCTGCGACAAAGGCGCTCTCCGTCTTGTCGTGAGCCATGCCGCCCCTGCCTGGCTTTGTGTATTCCACGGTGACTTGCAAGTATTTGGGCGTCGAAGCGGTTGGTTGTGCGGCGTCCTGTGCGGCGGCCGGCAAACCGGTACAGGCAGCAAGAGACAATCCCAACAGGATGGGGTTGAGCTTACGCATGGGTACTTTCCTCCTTGATTTACTCGGAGATCACGCGCTGGGAGAGGGGAATGGGACCGGGGAAGAGCGAGTGCTCCAAGAATGCCTGATTATGCTGCAAGAGAAGGCAGGGTGTAAAGCGGCTTTCTAAAGGCCGCTCGGAGACCGGAGTTCAGGGAGTTACTTCTTGCGGTCATTATGCAAGTAGATAATCGATGGCTCATTCATCCGGCAAATACCAAGTCCCTATGCATATCCTCCAGGCCAGCGAAGTCCTGCCGCGAAAGGGAGTCTTGGACATACCGGAAAGATTCGACCTTGTTCATTTTGAGAATTGCTCGAAATTCCACTGCGCCGTCTACACCGCGCGAAGAAGTCATTTGCCTTTCAGAGCTTCCATCACAGCGTCGGTAACCGACTTCACGAGAGTGTCGAGGTCCGCTTCCGCCGCGCTGGCGGCATGGCCCTCGTATGGACCCGGATTGAGCGCAATCGAGCCCGGCAACTCGAGATCGGTGAGCTGGCACTCCTTCACTCCTGAGGTATTGAAGCGGCTGTCAGGCAGGCCCAGCTTCTTCTTGATGGCCAGCAGATCCGCGCCTTTCTCTTCCGAGATATAGGAGATCGGCGCACCCAGTTGGGAGGCGAGCATCAAGGTCCAGCAGTAAGTCTCCAGCACCTCGGCGTACCACTCGGCGTGAGTCACCGTATCGGCCCAGCAGATGATTCCGTGGTTGGCCAGCAGCACAGTGTTATGCGATCTGACGTAAGGTAGAACAGTTTGGGCAAACTCATGCGTGCCCGGCGTTTCGTAAGGCGAGATGGCCACTTTGCCGATGAAAACCTCAAACTCGGGAATGACGAGGTTGGGCGGAACCTTGCCCGTGATGGCATAGGCAGTGGCATGGGGCGGATGGCAGTGGACACATGCCTTGGCCTCGGGCACCGCTTTGAATATCTCCAGGTGCAACAGGATCTCGCTGGTGCACGGCTTGGTTCCCCCCACCTGATGGCCTTCGAGATCGACCATGCTCATGTCTTCCGGAGTCAGGTCGTATTTGCTCACCAGCGTGGGCGTGCAGATCACCTCGTTGGGGCCAATGCGATAGGAGATATTGCCGCCGTTGCCGTCGACGAATTGGCGCAACCAGAGCTTGCGGCCCACAGCGCAAATCTCGTTCTTGACGGCCTCGGCTTCAGGTGTATGGAACAGCTCGGTATTCGCCGCGCTGCGAGTTTGCACCCCCCCTTTGCTGCCATTTGCATCGGAAAACGCTGCCGCCGCGTTTTTTCTTGATCCCAGGAATTCCAGAGCGACCTGGCGGACGATCCGCTCCACCATCGATCTGTCGATGGCGCCAACCGTGTTCGATCCTGCCAAGTATGAAATTCCCATCAAAGATCCCTGTTCAGCCGGCCTAAACTTACCCGCTCAATCAGTATATGTTCAGCGGCCCTAGCGCGTAAGACGGTCCGGCTGGCATGGGCAAAAGAAATTTACAAACATCTTCCCGCAATCTGGTATTGTGGAGCGCGGAGGACACCCCATGAAAATACGCAACCTGTTTTTGAGCGGCGCGCTGCTGGCCAGCCTTGCCGTCTCCGGCGTAACCATTGCACAACACGTCGATCCGCTACGGCACCCGAACCTGGCCGCCGCAGACGGCTTCATCAACCAGGCCATTGGCGCCCTGGACGTGGCGCAGCACGCCAACGAGTACGACATGGGTGGCCATGCGGCTCACGCCAAGGAGTTGCTGCGGCAGGCGAAAGAGGAGATCAAGATGGCGGCCAGGGAAGCCAACCATAATCACCACTAGAGTCTTTCCGGCATGGAGCGGAGTTCCAGGAACCCCGCTCCATCTCCGCGGAGGGGTTTGTTCGCGAGGCTTGGTCTCCGCGTTTGTTTGGCTTTGCGGGGAAGCGCTGTTGTGTTCTTGAACGCGCATCCTGCTTGGCGCGGGAGCTGCTTCCGCGTATACTGAAGATTCGGCAAGCCGCCGGTGGCGTGTGTCTCTCTGCGCCCCGATGGCCGCGCCGGCTGGCAGGTCCGGCCTGAGCGCTTCAAAACGGCGCTCGAAACGGGCAAATTCCGGCGGCATTCAGAGGATTTGGAGCGAAGTCATGGCACAGGTATGCGATATTTGCGGGAAGGGCCCGCAGTTCGGCAATAACATCTCTCACGCGCACAACGTGACGCGGCGTCGCTGGAACGTGAACCTCCAGGCGGTCAAAACGCTGGTTAACGGAGCGCCCAAGCGGCTCAGGGTCTGCGCCAGCTGCATCAAGAGCGGCAAAATCACCAAGGCGTAAGAGCGTCGCGTCTCCCACACTTGCAGCAAGAGACAAGGACGCGGCAAGGATGGGGCGCCCAAATCCCTTCCGATTAAGGGCTCCCGCTTCATTCATGATCGACACGAACCCCGTCCAGCACCGGACGGGGTTTTGTTGTGCCCGGCGCCGGACGGGATCGAATCGATTCAGTGTTTTTCGCGCGAGAAGGTGAGTGAAGCGGAGTTGATGCAGTAGCGCAGCCCGGTGGGCGCGGGGCCATCGGGGAAAACGTGACCCAGGTGGCCACCGCAGCGGGTGCAAACCACCTCCACGCGCCGCATTCCAAAGCTGTGGTCCACTCGCTCCTCAATGGCGCTCGACTCGGCAGGCAGCATGAAGCTGGGCCAGCCGCAGCCGGAGTCGAACTTGGCCCCGCTCGCGAAGAGCAGCGCTCCGCAGCCGGCGCAGTGGTAGTTGCCGGTCTCGTGGTTCTGGGTCAGCGAGCCCGTGAAGGGCCGCTCTGTGCCCTTCTCGCGGAGTACTCGATACTGCTCTGCAGTGAGCAGCCCGCGCCACTCGGTATCGCTGCGCACAATCTTCTGGGGCGATTCGCTCACGAGTTCCTCCCGGTTTCGTATCGGCTGGCTTGCCTGACGGTTTGTCCTTCAGGATCATTCCATCATCGATTGGATGCCGGCGGCCGGGCAAAAGAAACGGAAGGCCGGCTTCACACCTCGGCGATCATGTCGATCTCAACCAGCACATCCTTGGGCAGACGGGCGGCTTCGACCGTGGTGCGGACGGGCAACGGGGCTGCTTCCTTCGCAAAGTATGAGCTGTAGACCGCGTTCATGGCCGCAAAGTCGTTCATGTCCTTGAGGAAGACGGTTGCCTTGACCACCCGGCCAAGGTTGCTGCCGCCAGCTACCAGAATGGCTTTCAGGTTCTCAAAGGTGCGAGCGGTCTGTTCGGCGATGCCGCCGGCGACGACCTGCTGGGTCGTTGGATCGACACCGACCTGTCCGGCGGTGAAGAGGAGGTTGCCCGCACGCACAGCCTGAGAATAGGGCCCAATGGCGGCGGGAGCTTTTGCGGTTGCGATGACTTCTTTGCTCATGGCTCGATTGTAAAGGGTGTGTACTTGCCCCAAATTGATCAAACTACGTGATCGACCTGGATCGGAATCAATGCCACGCGGCCACCAACCCTGCCGAGATAAGCATGGACAGCAGCCAGTAGCCGGAGTTGATGGCGAAGAGTGCAAAGGGGCGGCGCTCGTAGAGCGTCTCGAAGAATAAAGGTACGGCGACGCAGCCTAGCCAGGCGATCAAGCCGACAAAAAGGCCGCCGCCGAGGGTCGCCGCGCCCGACCAGAGGACGAAATGCGCCACCACAAATGCGAGGAGGAGGCCGCCGAAAAAGGACCCGATCATATAGAGGACGGCGCCCTTGGGCCTTTCGCCCTGCTTGTGGCCGGTGAGGGCCATCCACGGCTTGACGAAGAAGAGGGAGTACCAGAGAGCGCCCAGAATCCACTGGATGAGGGCTGCCACCAATACGGCCATGTGGTTGAAGTGAAGATGATGCATTGAGAGACCTCCATCATGGGGGAATTTCGCCTCCGAGGGCCGGGAGTTGAGAAAAGTTGGGGGAAGAAACGCTGACCGGCCTGCGAGGAGCCGTGAAATTGACTGTGCTGGAGGCGGGAGGGCTGTGTCAAGGGGAAATTTGACGCGGCGGCTTCGCGCTCTTTCGGCTCCCTCTCCAATCTGTCAACGAGGTGGAGAGTGCGTGGTGGGCGCGGGACTCGGCCCTTTCCTACCATTCACCCAGGGAGACGCTGCGCAGGTGTCTGCTATGCGTCCGACATCCCCGCAGGGGCTAAAGCCCGCGCTTGTTTTCTCGCATTTGCGGCCCGACTGAAGTCGTGCCCTTGTTACAAAACCAGGCTTTGCACAGCCTGTTAAGCCTGGTCATCGTGTGGGTCATTTGCGGCCCGACTGAAGTCGTGCCCTTGTTACAAAACCAGGCTTTGCGCAGCCTGTTAAGCCTGGTCATCGTGTGGGTCATTTGCGGCCCGACTGAAGTCGTGCCCTTTTACAAAGCGCGCTTGTGCAGAGTTTCCCCAGGCACGGCGATTGCTCATTACCCCCAGTGGGCCAGTAGCGCGCCGCTGGCTGCGAGCGCGACCAGCCAGTAGACGGCGGTGGCGGCGAAGTGCTTGAAAGGCCGTCCGTCGTAGAGGCACTGTACGGCGAGGGGCGCGCAGATGAATCCTGCCCAGAGGAGGAAGCCCACGCGCGCTCCTTGCTTGAGGCCGTACGCGCCCGACCACCAAATTAAATGCATGAGCACAAAGGCTATGAGCAGACAGCCGAGGAAGGAGACGATCATGCCCAGGACCATGCGAAATCCCTTTGCCTCGGGACGTACCTCGACCAGGGCCGTCCAGGGGTTGGCGAAGAGAACAGGCGAGTACCAAACCGCTCCGAGAACCCACTGAAGAAGGGCCACAAGAAGTACATGCGTGTGATTGAAGTGAAGAAAGCTCACTGGGAAATCTCCATGGCGAACAGGAATTCTCCTCAGAAGGGCCGGGAAATCAGGGAAATGGGCGGCAGAATCGCCGGCCGGCTTGAAAGGAGTGGCGAAGTTGACTGTGCGGCAAGCGGGAAGGCTCTGTCAAGAAAAAATGCGGTGGAACAGCCGATGAGGAACCCCACACTACACGCGACTTACGGCTTCCCACCCTTTTCGGAAAAGACGCGAAAAGGATGGGGCCCAGCCGCCATGATCGTCAACGGAGATTCGGCTTCAAGGAAGAATGGTGTTGTCGATGAGTCGCGTCTGGCCCACCCAGGCGGCGACGGCGAAGAGAGTGCCGGGCGCGGCGGTTTCCACCGGCAGCAGGGTCGCCCAGTCGACCAGTTCGATGTAGTCCTCACGGACGGCGGGGGCGGCGGCGAAGGATTCACGTGCGGCTTCTTTCAGCTTGCTCATGCGGCGTTCGCCTGCGGCGGCGAGAGCTTCGGCCTGGCGGATGGCGCGGCTGAGGACCAGAGCCTGGACGCGCTCGGCGGGGCTGAGGTAGCGGTTGCGGGAGCTGAGGGCCAGGCCGTCAGGCTCGCGAACGATGGGGCAGACGACAATCTCGACGGGAAGGCGGAGGTCGGCGACCATGCGGCGCAGAACGGCGACCTGGGCAGCGTCTTTCTGGCCGAAGAAGGCGCGATCGGGCTCAGCGGCGATGAGCAGCTTGGCGACGACCGTGGCCACGCCGCGGAAGTGGCCGGGGCGGGATGCGCCGTCGAGGCGATTGCTCAGGCCTTCGACTTCGACGAACGTTGCTGCGCCGGCGGGGTAAAGCTCTTCGACTGGCGGAGCAAAGACCGCATCAGCGCCTTCGGCCTGGGCCAGGGCGCAGTCGGCCTCAAAGGTGCGCGGATAGCGGGCGTAGTCTTCGTTGGGGCCGAACTGGGTGGGATTGACGAAGATGCTGACGGCAACCCGCCCGCAATTGGCGGTGGCGGCGCGAATCAGCGAAGCGTGGCCGGGGTGGAGCGCGCCCATCGTCGGCACGAGGCCGATGACGCTGCCGCCCTTACGCGCTTCGCGCGACCACCGGCGGAGTTCGGACACGGTGTGAATTACTTCCATCAGACGAACCTATCTCAAAATTGCTTTTTGGTTTTAGATTGTGCCAGGGCACGACTTCAGTCGTTCCGCAAACGGCAAAATTAGATTCCGGCTTTAGCCGCTGCGCAATTGCAAATTACTGAAAACAAAACCGCAGAGGCTAAAGCCCTTAATTATTTCGTTGTTCTTTCGGCACGACTGAAGTCGTGCCCCGACACTTTTTGCATTCTCAATGGAATTTTACAAGAGGTCAGGCCTTTCGCAGCGCCCCCATCTTCGGCGCTTCGCCGCCCTTCGAATCGAGAACCCGGCGCACGGTCTCGGGCAGGTGATAGCTCTCTTCATCGGAGGGGAAGGCGCGGTGCTCGACGTCTTCGCGATAGCTTTCAATGGCGGAGCGGATGAGCGCGCCTGCATCGGCGTAGCGGCGGACAAACTTGGCGGGAGGCGCGAAGGTCAGGCCGACCAGATCGTGGAAGACGAGAATCTGGCCGTCGCACTCCGGTCCCGCGCCGATGCCGATGGTGGGGATGGGTAACTCGGCTGTGATGGCCGCCGCCACTTCGCGCGGAATTCCTTCCAGCACGATCGCGCCCGCTCCGGCATCGGCGAGTGCCAAGGCGTCGGTCCTGAGCTGAAGAACGGTTTCGGCGGTGCGGGCCTGCACGCGGTAGCCGCCCATGCGGTGAATGCTCTGCGGAGTGAGGCCCAGGTGGCCGATGACCGGAATCTCAGCCTCGGTGAGCGCGTGAACGAGTTCGATGCGCGCGCCTTCGATCTTGACGGCCTCCGCGGCGGCCTCCTTGACGAAGCGGATGGCGTTGGCCAAGCCCGCGCCAACCGAGCCGTGGTAGCTGCCAAAGGGCATATCGGCCACCACAAGGGCGCGGCGCGCTGCCCGGCAAACCGCGCGCGTGTGGTGGAGCATCTCCTCCACCGTGACGGCCAGCGTGTTCTCGTGGCCCAGAACCACCATGGCTAGCGAGTCGCCCACCAGCAGTAGGTCGATGCCTGCTTCGTCGGCAAGCCGCGAGGTGGGG
>Ga0182014_10008300_pt1 | contig 10656 bp, 3 predicted proteins | sample 612S2DmetaG_FD_120489 | JGI IMG/M metagenome (GOLD analysis project Ga0182014, IMG submission 120489) | Permafrost microbial communities from Stordalen Mire, Sweden - 612S2D metaG | ecosystem: Environmental > Terrestrial > Soil > Wetlands > Permafrost | place: Sweden: Stordalen | collected... | reverse complement strand
TATTTGACGGCCGCTTGTCCGGTGGTCGCCTCGCCGACGACGTTGATCTCCGTCCCTTCCAGCATGCTCTTGAGCCCGCGGCGGACGATTTCATGGTCATCGGCGATCAACAGTCGAATCTTGGTTGGCTGGGTCATTCAGTGTTCCTCGCGTCACAGAAATAGAAAAGGGAAAGGGTGTTGAAAACTGGTTCTCGTACCAGACTCAAATCGATTCTGGCGGTTGTCCGTTTAGCGGCCGATGGCACGTCGGCCATGAACGCATGTACAAGGCCGACGTGCCATCGGCTGCTAAACAGTCAGCCGCAGTAGTACGCCAGCAGCCCCGCGCGGCCCATGAAAAAACTACAGGAGGCAGTTCCATAACCCCCCGTAAAGATTGGAAAGTCGCAGAATTCGGCGACTCAAACGGCTCGTCTCGTCGTCCTCGGGCATTTTTCACGGGCTCCGGGCGTTCGGCGCACACCACTCCTAACAATTATAGCAGCGTTTCTGGAGGGGGGGAAGCCGCCTGCAAAGATTTGCCTGCAAAGATTTAGGGCTCACACCCAACGTCTCTCTCCGCTACCGGGAAAGGGCAGGGGGGGGCTGCCGAAGAACAGGGCCGGCCGACGCCCGGCATGGGAGCAATAGGCTTTGTCGGAAAAGCCCCCCACCACCGGGAGTCATTCTGAGCGAAGCGAAGACTCTACGTAAGAACCGCGGGGAACAGAGAGATCCTTCACTACGTTCAGGATGACAACGGGACTTTTCCGACAACGCCTAATCCTACGGCGCACCTAGAGGATTCTTGTTCTCATTCCTGCTAAGATGCCGGGAATGTCGAAAATCGCCGATCCGTGTGCTCCCGCCGTCGGCTAGTCGATGCGGCAAGCGACAACCCACCTCGAGTCGAAGGAATCCGATCATGCCAACAACGATGCGGACGAATCAGCAAGGGGTCTGGCTCTTGGCTGCGATTGCCGCCGCCCTCTCGGGCGGCGCGCTGGCGGCGAAGGACGCCGCCGAGCCCACGACGCCCTCGTCGGCGTTGGCCTCCTGGACCTTGTCGACGGCCGATACAAAACTGACCTTGGGCGTGGGCCACGACCAGCAGTTGTACATCGAAGAGTTCAGCAGCCCTGCCGCCGGTTGGAATTGGACCCGCCAGCCCTCGCCCTTTCCGTTGCTTAGCCGCGTGGACTTAGGCGGCGTGCACTATACGACACATTGGGTCTACCAGGACGCTTGGGTCGACCAGGCGGCGAAGTTCGGTTCGAGCGATGGCCGGAAGCTGACGATTCGGTTCAAGAACGACCAGCCGGCCATGGAACTCAGGTCCATCTGGCACGCCCGTCCCGGCCGCGGTCCCATTCGTCACACCATGTTCATCACCAATAAGTCCGGTCGGCCGCTGACGATCTATGAGCAAGAGACCCTCGATATCCACGTTGTCGGTCCCGCGGCCGGCACGAAGGTCTGGTATTTCAACGACGACGCCAGCGTGCCGGACAAAACCGGCGTCTATTGCGACCGGTTGGCGAAGGACTACCAGAAAACGCTGGCGATCACCTCGAAAGACCAGGATTGGATTCCCTACGTGGTCGTCGATTCCAATAGCGTATGTGGGGTGTATCTGGGCTGGGAGTGGAGCAACGGCCGGCTGGCGATGGCGGCCGACAAAACGCCAACCGGCGTTCTCCTGAAGGCGGGAAACCGCGATGATTTTCGCACCGATCTCTCGGCCGGCGAGACCTTCGAGGTTCCGCCCGGTTTTCTGGGCGCCTACGCCGGCGATATCGACGATGCCGGCAACAGCGTGCGGAGATACCTGTTCAACTACAACATGCCGGCACTGATCCAAAAGGATGCCGGTTTCCCCAAGGTGGAATGGAACGCCTTTGCGGCCACGGGCAAAGGGCAGGGGAGCTGGGACCCGACCGAGAAGAAGTATTATCCCTTGATCGACGATATTGCCCCGCTGGGCTTCGAGGAAGTCGTGATCGACATCGGCTGGTGGTCGTCCTATGGCAAACCCAAGCCCGGCCACATCGTGACCGATGCCGCCGACTGGCCCTCGGGCATGGCGGCCGCGGCCAAGTACGCCCACGATCGAGGGCTCCGTTTCGGATTGTACGATAACGAGCCGGCGGCGCTGACCAGCCCGGAGGGCGTGAAACAACGGGTGAGCGACGTCACGTTCTTGCTCACCAAGCTTCACGCCGACTTCTACCGCTCCGATGAAACCGCTGGGCCGGTGATCCAAGGCTCTTTCGGCAAAGGCCACCGGGCGCACTATCCGGAAGACGTGCTGTATTGGGCCACGAAGGGGTTCTACGAGGTGCTCGACACCCTCTACGCTCAGCATCCCACGTTCTTGTGGGAAAACTGCGCCGGCGGCGGCAGGATCAAGGATTTTGGCGCCTAGCGGCGGGCGGCAAAGATCCAGAACCAGGACCGCTATTACCCCCTCGACGCCCGGCAGTCGTTCTACGATTCGTCGTTCATGTTCCCGCCCATGCAGCTCGCGGCCTTGGAAGGCACGTGGGCCGAATGGCAAGCCACCGGCTCGGTGTACGAATTCCGCTCCTCCTCGATGGGCGCGGCCTACTGGCATCCCGACGCTCCGAACGGCGGCAACGGTGGCCCGGTGTGGTCGGCCCCGCACAAGGCACAAATCAAGAACGCCGTGGCCACGTACAAGGAAAAGCTCCGGCCGCTGGTGCGCGGCGCCGACCTGTACCACATTTTCCCCCGGCCGGACGGCAAACATTGGGACGGCGTCGAATACTTCGACCCGGCCGCGAGAAAGGGCGTCGTTTATCTCTTCAAATCCGCCGCCGGGACCGACACCACCAGCGTCAAGCTCCGCGGCGTGCGGCCCGAGGCCCGCTATCGTGTGTCGTTCGAGGATGGATCGAATCCCACGGTCGAAAAGAGCGGCACGGAGTTGGCCTTGGGCGTCGACGTGAAACTGAGCGGCAAGCTGATGTCGGAGCTGATGTTTTTCGAGGAAATCGGCGTGCCCGGCAGCCGGTGACCTGCCGGCGCGGACAGGGACTGTCCCCGTCCGCAGTCCCAGCGCGAGGGCCTGGCGGAATGGATCTTCTTAGCGCGCCACTATGCTTAAGATTGTGTGTGTCGTGTAGCGGGGCCGCTTGCGGCCCGTGTAGCCCTTACACCGCAAACACGGGCGGCAAGCCGCCCCGCTACACAATTTAAGAATTGATCGGGTACTAGGCTCGTTTACTTGCCTTTGCCCGGCGGATTGCCGCTATATTTCAAATCGCCGGCGTCGCTGAAGGCGAAATTGGCCGTCCATCCCTCGCGGCCGGTGGACGTTTTCACCAGCAGGCAGTTCCAGCCGGACATCAACTGGATTCTCTGCGTGGCGAACTGTTTCCAGGGGCCCGCGATCTTCGGCAGGATCAACCGGCCGTTGAGCCATGCCTTGCCGTACCAGTCCATGGCATAGTAGAGGACGCGGTCGCTGGGCCCGGCGGGGCAGTACACCCAGGTGGCCAGATAGGCCACGCCATTGCCCTGGCTGGCGTCGTAGGGGAAATACTTCGCCAGCAACTGCACGTACTTGTCCTCGCCGAGGTCGATGGCATGCCAGGAGACCGGCTTGCCGCCCAGGCCCTCATAGCTGGCGGAGAAGTCGAGCTTCTGTTCCGGCGGAAAAACCTTCTCCAGGCTGGCCAGATCGTCGACGGAGCCTTGCTTGTCGAAAAGTCCGATGGCCTGCCAGCGTTTGATGGGCGGCGGCGGGAGGGCCTTTACTTCCAGCATGCCGATGGCCAGACCCTTGCGGCCCTCGCCAATGAAGGTGATCTCCTGCGGCGACCAGGCCCAGGGGAGTGAAGCCGACAGCAGTTGATGGATCTGCCGCGGCGTTTCTCCCGGCACCCCCAACCGCCCCCTGGGCTTGCCCACGAACTCTACCCGGATGGGGCCATAATCGCCGCCAAAGATACCCCAGGCCCGCAACTGGTAACGCCCGGGACTGGGATTGAAACTGAGCGTCACCCGCTCGCCTTGCGGCGCGAGCAGGAACTGCCCTTTGAACGGGGGAAGCTCCGCGAACGTCGCAGCGCTGCCGGGCTTCAAACGCTGCCGTAGCACGTGGCCGGCGGCGTCTTGACCGCCTTGCGCCACCAGCGGCACGTACATGTCTTGCGGCCAGCCGAAGACCTCATACCACCAGAGATGGTCTTTCTGGAACACGTCCAGGAGCCGGGCCACCTCGTGCGGCTGATGGGCCTGCCAGGCCGCCTCCATGGGCTGGAGCAGGTCGTCGAAACTGAAGCTTACGTCGCGCCGGCTCCAATCGCCGCAATCGTCACGGGTGTAGCGCTCCCCGCCGCCGTAAATCGTCTGCCGCGCCCCCTGGGCCAGCGGGCGCAAGGCGCGCAAGTGATCCAACGCCCGCCCCAGTTTCGCCACCTCCGCTGCCTGGGCCGGCACGTCCAATTCACTGATGGCCGTGACTCCCGCAGCTTTGTAGACGCCGACCATGAAGGGATCCAACGTGACTTGAAGCCTGCGCCCGGCGGGATGTTGCTGGCCGGTGACCAGGTCGGTCGCGCCGGCGGAATCGACGTCGAAGGCGATGTTGACCTGGCGCCGGCGCGGCGTGCGGTTGACCAGGTACAACGTCATGTCGCCGCCCGCGACGGCGAACCAGCAGGCGACCGGGCCCTGCTCCTTGCCCTCGCCCAGGTGGCGGGTGTATTTCAGAGGCGGAATGGCGCGCCAGGCCTGCACGAAACGCCGCAAACCCTCGTCGGCAGGCGGCAGACACCACTGCCCGCCATAGATGCACGAGTCCAGTTTTCCCTCGGCAAGCGCCAAGGCCGGGCCCTCCAACTGATAGGGGTGCGAGCGGTAGGACTGGTTGCAATTCATGCCTTCGGGATAGCCGCGTCCACCGGGGACAAGATTCTTCAGGGTGCCGCGGAGCGAGGCCGGCTCGCGAATGTCGAAATTGGCAAACTCCACCGGGTCCGGCTCGTTCCACTCCACCCCCTCGCCGCCGAACTTGCCGACCGCGGCGCCCCAACCCAAATCGCTGCGGGTGGCCAGCAGCTTGGGATCCAGGCCGTTTTCGCGATTGAGCTCGCCGTCGCTGAACAACCGGGCTTGCGGAGCGCATTGGCGCAAGGCCTTGAGCATCTCCTCACGCAGGCTGAGCACCTTCCGGCAACGCCAGTCCAGCCACCGGTCGCGGTAGTCGGAGAGGAGCGATTGCCGTCGGGCATTGAACGCCGCAGCGTCGGCGCCGACGGCCGAAAGCTTGGCGCCCGTCTCCTTGGCGAAAAGCCCCACGGTGAAATCGTCGTAGCCGACAGCGTCGTTGAGATACCAGGCGTCCAGCGCGGACGCCCATTGCCACTGGCGCGTGCGGACGCCGGCGAAGGCCGGATATTTGCCGTATTGGCTTCCCATGGCACCCATCAGCTCGATCAGATAGCGCCGGGCCGCCGGATGAGCCGGATTGAGCATCACCGCGCCGGAGACGGAGCGCCACTCCTTTCCCGAGGCGTCGGCCGTCAGCAGCATTCCCTCCACGGGCACGCCCGCCTGCCGACCCAGGAGCGAGGCAATATCCTCGATGCGGTGAACCATGAAATCGGCCACCAGCCGCACGCCGTATTTCTCCGCCGTCAGCAGCATGAGCTTGAAGATGTCGCGCTCCATGGGGTCGACGACTCGGGCGCCATACCCTTTGCTATAGACGTCCCACAGCTTGGGCAGCATCAACTGCGGAGCGCCCTGTAGGTAGTTCATGCCGTAGGTGTGCACCGGCGTAATGCAAAGGTTGTCGCCGCGGTAAAACGAGAACTGGCCGAAACGCTCCCAGGAGGAAAGCAGGGCCTTCCAGTCGTGATAGGGATCCCAAGTAAAACGAGGCAGCACCCCGGACACGGGCTCATCGCCGGCCCAAAGCGACGGCATGGTGCGCTCGTTCACGCCCAAGTCGACCTGCTCCCCGTTCCAGCCGAACTCCACCGGGGCCTTCCAGCCGCCGGCCGCCTCCGCCAGGGCGGGCAACCCGTCGGGCAACTCGTAAAGCTCGATCTTCGCCATCGCCCCCTGGCGGTTGAGCGTCGAGCCGTGGTTATTGTTGCTGCACCACACGCAGACATCGATAGCGCCGCCGTTGGGCCAGACCACGAAGGACAGAGGGCTGAAGGCGCCGGCCTCGGGGGCGTCGCCGGCATCCAAATTCCAGCCGTTATAACAGCCGGTGACCTGGTCGGTGGCGTAGAGGGAGACGAGGCGTTTGAGGTCGTTGGGCACCTGCCCGACCACCAGATGCGGACGCCCGGGATGCTTGACTTTCAAGGTATAGGCGAACCAATCTGCGGCCCAATAGCCCGCCTGCTGTTTTTCGCCCTCTTTGACGCGCCGCCAGCTATCGCCCTCCTTGAGGTAGCCGATAGGCCGCAGCGTATTCGTGCCGGTGACGCGATAGGAGCCGCCCGGCCCGACCTCCACCTTGCTGGTATGGTTGTCGCGGAAGAAATGGACCGGGTCGGCCGCTTGGGTACAGTCGACGCTGTCGACCAGTTCCTTGCGGTACGCGCCGGCCTTGCCGTCGGCGGCATTGCGCGGGCGCGGCAAAGGCGTGGGGTCTACCACGGCAAATGCCCAGGGACCGTCCACGACGTTGCCGGCGGAATCGCGGACCGCATATTCGAAGGCCCCTTCGCGATCGCACGGATAGCGGAATTCATTCTTGGACCAATCGTCGCCGCCTTCCAAGCGGAGATCCTTCTGCCAAACGGCCTTGCCGTCGCCGCGCTGCTCGATAACCTCCATCCGGTAGACCTGCGGGGCGTTGGTCGCCTGCTCGCAGGCGATTTTCAACGGTTCGCCGCGCCGCAGCACCATGTCCTCCCGATCCTTGGGATAGACGGCCAGGGACTGCTCCGGATCGGCCTTGCCCATCCGGGTTACCCCCACCTTGAACCGCTCCATGGCCTCCTTCATTTCGTCGCCCCATATCCAAGGGCCATAATGGGCGTACACGTCCAGCGTGTGCTTCCCCTTGGACAACGGTCTTACCGCTCGGGCGCGATGAAAGAAGTCCAGCCGCTGGCTGTCCGTGGCCCCACTGCGGTCCGTGGCCGAATAGAGGGGATCTTTCACCCCGTACCGGTCTCCCTGGACATAGAGCAGCGGGCGGCCGTCCAGCCAGATTTGGAATATCCGAGGAACGCCCTCGAAATGCGAGGCAATTTCATAAAGGCCCGATTCCGGCAACTCGACGGTGAAACGGCGTTGGGCGTACCGGTACTCGCTCCCTTGCTCGAAGCTCAACGGGAAGTCCGGCGCCCAGAACTGTTCGCGCTTCAGGTCGGCGTCATCATGGCTCAACGCCTCGGGCGGCAGCGACGTCATCTTCTCCGAGCCAGGCGTCTGCCAAAGCAGGCGGAGGTTGATCAGGCTGTCGATAGGCTTGGCCCACGGGGCGGACGGTTTTATAAACAAGGCCAGCGGCACGTCGCCAGCCGGCAAAGACAACGGCGTCTGTCCGCCAAGATCGACCTGCCGTCCGCCGACGCGCAGCAATGCCTGCCCACGTTCCTTCTCCGCCACGAAGCGGTATTCACCCGCCACAGGAACATGCAACTTGGCATAGGCCGCGAACGAACGGCCGGAGCGGTTCATGTCCAAGTCAAACTTGCCGCCAGGGACGGTGGTGACTCCCGCATGGCGCCAGAAGGTCAGTTCGCGGTAGTAATGAACCGCCCAACCCGAAGAGCCGGAGGGTTGTGCGGCAGCCTCCGCAGCATGACAAGGGGCCAGGGCTGCCAGCGAGATGCAACCGAGCATCAAATTACGTAGTAGTTTCATGCTTACCAATCGACTTTCCAAAATGCGTTCCACGGTTCTATTCTCCCCTGTTCTGAGCTCGAAAAACCGTTGCCACGGTATTACTTGATAGCGAACTTGACAATGCGCTGGTTGCCGACGTCGGCGACAAAGAGCCACTCGCGGCCCTCGCCGTCCTTGATGACCTTGAGCCCGGCGGGGCAACAGAGATCGATCCCGCTCCTATCGTCGATGGTACCGCAGCGTCCGTAGGCGGCGAGGAAGTTGCCGTCGCCGTCCAGGCACATGATGCGGTTTCTCGACATGTCGGCGACCCAGACCCGCCCTTGGGAGTCCCGGCTGATGCCCATCGGCTGCCGGCAGTCGAAGGTCCCGGGAATATAGCAAGTGTTGTAGGTCTTGCCCCATTTGACCGAGCCGTCGGCAGCCAGACGCCATACCGAGCGCGTCGCCCCGCCCGCCACCAGCAGATCGCCGTCGCGCCCCAGTTCCAGACCGCACTCGCCGCTCCCCGCGGAGACTGTGCCGGCGTCCAGGAGATGCTCCTCTTTTCCCGTTTCGGGAGACCAGCGGAACAGCGAGAGCAGGCGGCCGTGGGGATTGTTCTCCTTCGTATAGAGCCGGAGGATGAGCCTTCCCGAACTGTCTACTTCCATGTCGCCGACGACGAAATACGGGTTCGCGTAGAGCGGCTTGCCGCCGTTGAGATACTCCAGCTTGCCGTAGCCCTGCTCGCTCTTCCGGGCGCGGTAGACGTTGGCCCCTCGTGAGCTTCCTTGCCAATGGGAGGCCAGGTAGATGTCTCCGCTGGGGGCGAAGGCAAAGGCCTCGAACGATGCCATGTGTGCAGGCCAGTGCGGATCGTAGACCAGCGCCGCCTTGTCGGCCCCGGGGGCTAGGCCCCATAGCTTCTTGTGGGCGGCGTAGACGATCGAACCGTTTAGCGCTTTCAATTGGGTGAATCCGTCGAGGCACTGGGACTCGATGCCGCCGAGGCCCTTCGCGGCGATGGCCTGCGGTTCCAGACCGCTGGCCGCGACGTGGTAGAGACGCACCACCGCGCCCTCCGGATCCTCCTTCTTGAATCCAACCACAAGCGGCCCGTCCTTGAGCAGGATGAGTGCCGAGATGTCGGCCTTCAGATCCTGCGTCGACGCTTGGGACAGATGGCCGTCCTGGCCGCGGCGGAAGCTGACAACCTTCGATCCTTGCACGGCGAACAGCACGGCGCCATCGGAGGCGACCGCCAGGGGACCAAGCTTCCCGGCCCCTTCCGCCGACTCGATTTCCACGCCTTTGGGAGAATAGACCTTCACTCCGCCGGCCAGCGGCGCAAGGTAGATGCGGCCCTGCGCGTCGACGGCGCCGCCGTTGGCGCCGGAGTCCGTGAGGAGATTGGTGGGCGGATTTGCGCCGAAGTCGAAGGCGCCCGAGCAGTCGGCCTTGAATTTCCTCACGCCCGGCTCGTCCCCGTTCGATGCCGTGTAGAGGCTATCGTCCGGGCCGGAGGCCAAAACGGCAGCCGGATGCACCATGGGGAAGCCTTCGCTGCCGGGCGGCCTGTGGTAGCGGGCGAGCGGCTGGGTGTAGAGGTAGAGTGGATTGCTCCAACACCTAGCGCCAAGACGCCCATCCGCCAAGGTGGCGAAAGCCGACGGATCCAGCAAGGACTGTATGGAGAGGGAATAGTAGCGAACGTCTCCGCTCACTTGCAGCGGCGCGAAGAGCTGCGTCGCCGAGAGGTAGCTTCCGTGGGCGTCGAACCGCATGGCCTGACTCTCCGACGCGGCCCAGAAGCCGCCCTCGGGCGTCTTGCCGATTCCGATGCAGGAGGCGAGATGCCCGCGGACGTCTCCCACAATACCCCGCTCGCCGATCGGTTCCAGCGTGGGGGCTCCCTTCTTATTCACCATGCCGTGCGGTATGCTGCGCTCCCACATTCCCGGCGGAAAACGCCCGTCGAGACAGTAGGTCTTGATCAGCGGCGCCTGGTCGATCCGCCAGGCCTTCCAATACTCGCCCTTGGCAAAACCCTCCACGGCCGCATCGAGCAGGCGGATGGCCGCCTGCGTGTCATTTTCCGAGAGGTCCGGCACCGTCTTGCGGGCGGCCAACTCGGCGCGGAGCGTCTTGGCATAGGCCACCTGGGGTTTGATCTTGTCCACGAACTCCGCCGGGACGGAACATTCGCAGGCGGCCAGCCCGAAATCCGGGCTCTCCGCTACAAAGCTCTTCAGCATGTAAGGGGCGAGCGTCAGGCGCAGCCCCCGGCTGCCAATGGCGATGGCCTGGCCGTCGACGGGCGATTTCAGGGTCGTGCCCTGCCCGCGGACGGAGATCGTCACCGTGACCGGCACCGGTAACCGGTTCACCGCATAGAACACAAAGCCGGCGTTCTGCCGATCCGGTTTGTGGAACCAGATCGCCACCGGGTCTCGCGCCTTGGCCCAGGGCTGGAACTGGACCGCGGGCAGGGCGCGATATTCGCGGAGGAACGGCTGCATCAGCCGCGGCGTGCCGAACATCCAGCCCGCCCCGCCGTTGATGATGAACGACGAGTCGCCGTCGGCCAGCGCCATGGCGTACAGCTCGCGCTGGTTGACGCCGGAGGGGACGCAGCAGTCGTTGATGAAGACGTCCTTGCCGCCCAGCTTGTCGAATTCGGCCGACTTGCCGTATTCGAAATAGGCGGTGTACATACAGCGGCCTCGGCCGCCCCATTTGGAAATTTCAATGGCCTGCGGATCGTAGAGCGAAGGCTCGATGACCTGCGTATCCGCCAGCGGCGTGGAATAGCGTCGGCCATACATGCCGCCTTGAATGACGACGATGCCGG
>Ga0182014_10008299_pt1 | contig 10658 bp, 7 predicted proteins | sample 612S2DmetaG_FD_120489 | JGI IMG/M metagenome (GOLD analysis project Ga0182014, IMG submission 120489) | Permafrost microbial communities from Stordalen Mire, Sweden - 612S2D metaG | ecosystem: Environmental > Terrestrial > Soil > Wetlands > Permafrost | place: Sweden: Stordalen | collected... | reverse complement strand
CGCCCCCCGTTCCCCGTACCCCGCCCCTAATTCACGTCCGTGGACGTCTCTTTCACCAGCGGCTGGGAGAGCGGGGTGGCAGTCAGCTCGGCGCGGAAACTCCACGTGCCCGGCTGCTTGGTCTGCACGCGGATGCGGTAGACCAGCGAGTCGTTCGGCCGAAACTCCGACACCGCATCGAAGCGGACCGACTTGCCCTTGATGGTGGGCTTTGTCGGGCTGGGACCGACAGTGCCCATGGGGTTGGGGATCATGTCGTCGGGCACGGTCGCCGTGACCGTCGCCTGCCGATACGTGGTCGGGCCGCTGTTGGTCACCTTGATCTCGTAGGTCAGCTCCTTGCCGGCCGTCACGGGGTTCCGCAGACCGATCACCGACATGCTCAATCCCTCGCCAGCCGCCGCACTCGGCGCCGGCGCCGGCGGTTTCTGGACGGGCGGGCTGCTCGCCGCGCGAATCTCCAGGCAAGCCTCATCCTCAACCTTGCCGCCGTCGGCGGTCGTCGCGATGACCCGATTGCACGTCTTGGCAGCCGCCGACTGGCAGAGACATTGGATTCGCAACTCGGCCGTTTGGCCGGCGGCCAAGTCCTTGACCGTCCAGGCCAGCCCGCCGTCTTCGAGCCGGTACTCGTCGGTGGCAAACTTGGGGAGCAAGGCCGGGTCGTAACGGTCGAGGACTTTAATGTTTTGCATCGTCACGGAACCGGTGTTGCTGAGCGCGATGCTGAAGTCGGCCATTTCGCCCTTGAGACGCTGTTTCGGGCCCGTTTTCTTCACCGAGAGCAAGGGCCGGATGGGATTGGGCGGCAGTTTCGGCGGTTCGCCGCCGCCCGGGGACGGGACCGCGTTCGGCACGGCATTCGGCATGGCATTCGGGACAGCGGTCGGCACGCTCGGGCCAGGCGCGGCAGCTTCGCCGACGGCCATCAGGCAGGCCTGCTGACTGGCCGGAGCGAAGTCCTTGCCGGTCACTTCCACGGTGTGACAGAGCCGGCCCGGCTTCGCCACACCCAAGGTTACATTGACGCGTCGCTCGGCCCCCGGGGCCAGATCGCCCAGCGGCCGCTCGATGGCGTTACGCTGATTGACCGCAGGATTCTCCAAGCCCGGATCGAGGCGGTCGGTAATGGTCAACCCGGTGGCGGGCGTCGGGCTACGATTGGTGACCACGATCTCGAATCTCACTTTGCTGCCGACCGCCGCCTGGGCAGGGCCGGTCACCTGGACGTCCAGCGAGGCCACGGCCACGGTGGTCGTGGCACAATCGCGGACCTTCAGGCCGCCGGCCGCCACCACTTCGCAGCAACTGACGATGCTGCCCGGCTTGTCGGCGCGGAAGGTCACGCTGATCGTCCGCCGCTGCCGGGCGCCGAGTTCTCCCAGCCGCCATTGGAGCTGCCGGCCCACGACTTCGCCGGGCGGAGTGCTCGAAACGAGCGTCAGTTCGTTGGGGAGGGCGTCGCTCGCCACCACGTCCTTGGCCGCCAGATCGCCGGGGTTGCAAATCTCGATCTGGTAGGTCAGCATGGCGCCCGGGCCGGCCACGGCCGGTCCGCATTTCTTCACCGACAGATCGGCGCCCGTCCAGGTCTTCATCGTCGCGCCCGTGCCGACGATCAGTCGCTGGCCGTTGGCCCCGGGCAAGTCGGCCGGGCGGATCACCTCGATCGAGATCTGATTGGTGCCGTGTCGCGGCTCCTTTTGGAAGATGGTGGCGCTGGCCTGGCCGGCCGCATCGGTGGGCACGTCGATCGCCGCCGCGCCGTCGGGCAAGAAGCCGGCCGGCGGTCCACCGACGATCTGGTACCGCACTCGCCAGCGCTCGCAGGGCGTTTGGTTCGACTGCCGCGTCACCGTGGTGATGAAAACGTGCTGCGTGCCGGCCGGATTGATCGCCGGCGGCGGGAATCGCCACTGGGCATCGATCCAGTGGACCACGCTCGACTTGAGCCGGGCACCCCAGCCGTAAACCTCCGGCGCCAACACGGTCACGTGGCTCGTGCCCTCGACCGACGACGTGAGGCTGACCCAACCCTGGCCGCGGAGCACGTACACGTCTTCCTCGGGCCGGCAAGCACCGCGATTCAGCCGGGTGTTGGTCCGGGTGGTGCTGCCGATGGCGAAGACGTTGGTGATCTTCCGCGGCCGGTTGAAATCGCCCAGGAATATGTCGAGCCAGCCGTTCTCGCCCACGGCCACGAACTGCCCGACGCTGCTGGGATCGATCGACCACTCCAGGCGGCGATTCGTGTGGAGGTATCCGTCGGAGCCGCACACGCCGGCGACCAATACCACCTCGCTGCCCACCGAGGCGACGGTCTCGCGCGGTTGCACGTCGACGGCCACGTCGTCCCAAGGCGCTTGGCCCAGGGGCTCATCGAAGTAGCGTTCGTTCGACCGGTCGCCGCAAGCCGCCGGCGGCGGGGCGGTAAAGACGTGCTCGCCCGTCGGATCGATGCCCGAGGTCGGCACGCTGCAACACCCCGACGCCGCCAGGGCGCATAGCGCCAGCGCCACGATCGTCCGCCGCCCACTCGTCCCTGAACGCCTCACGGCCCTATCCTCGGGAGCACTCCATTCCACTATATTCCACGTATATATTCCGCGTAACCGTTCACCGAGCCACCGTCATCCTGAGCGCAGCGAAGGATCTCGCATTGCGACGCGGCCCACGAGATCCTTCGCTGCGCTCAGGATGACCGGCGGCTTACCGGGTGTGAATGGTTACATATTCCTCCACTATAGAAAGGTACCACGTTTCCTGGTGGGATGGGGATTTTTCGCAACCTGCAACGATTCGAAAAGAAAACGCGACCGCGCAATCGCTAAAACCGCTACCGGCAACCGTTCAAAGGGCAACCGTTCAAAGGGCAACCGTTCAAAGGGCAACCGTTCAAAGGGCAACCGTTCAAAGGGCAGCCGTTCAAAGGGCAACTGTTCAAAGGGCAAACGTCATCCTGAGCGCAGCGAAGGATCTCGCGCCCAAGCGCAATGCAGGAGATCCTTCGCTGCGCTCAGGATGACAGGCACTTTACCGGGATAGGAACGGCTACCCCCTACCGTCGCCAGCCGAAGGTTCCCTTGCTTTACGATTGCGTCGTTCGGCCTCGGCTCAGCCGGTCGGCCCAGTAGATCGGCTCGGGCAGGCGGTGGCCCCGCAACAGTTGACGGACGAGTTGCTCGCAGAACGATACGTCGACCCGGTGGCCGGGCGAGACGAAGATCGGCCGCAAGCTGCCGGCCGTCGGCCGCAGTGCCACGCCGATCAACTGATCGTCGTGGACCACCGGCCGCAACTCGCCGGGGGCCATCGCCCGGATGTCCACCTTGCCGCAGAGCAGCTTTTTCGTCACGCCGATCGTCGGCAGCGCGGCCGTCACGCCCAGGTGCGAGGCGATGCCGGCGTGGCGGTGGTGGAGGATGCCGCTGCCGTCGACCATGAAAATTTCGGCCATGCGGCCCGCCCGACGGACCTCGTCGAGCAGCTCCAGCAGGATGGGGATTTCGCGAAAGCTCAGGTACGTGCTGATGTACGGGAACGTGACCGGGCGGCGGACCGTGGTGGACCAGACGAGCTCGCCGGTGGCCGTTTCCACCAAGGCATAGGCCGCCACGCCCAACCCCGGCTGCGGATAGGCCACGTCGACGCCGGCGGTGAGTTTCGGCATCCGGCGGCGGGGCCGCAGCACGATTTGCCGCTGAATGGCTTCCTGGACGTGCCGCAATCGCTCCAGGGGGCGGTCGGAAACGAACTCTCGAAGGCCGAACCGCTCGAGGTCGATCCGACCCTCTTGCACGGCGACCCCTTCCGCGGCGAGCCTTCGCGCCTTGTCCTCGATCGACCCGGCGGCATATCCGCCGAGTTCGCCGCCAAGCCGCACGATCCGGTGGCAGGGGCACCCCGGCCGGTGATCGTGATGCAGGGCGAAATGCCCCACCCAACGCGCGGCGATGCGGTTGCCCAGCGCCTCGGCCAGATCGCCACAGGTGGCCACTTTTCCGGCCGGCAGTTGCCGGAGCAAATCGCCCAGACTGCGGGTCAGATCGGGAACGGCGGGAAACGGTTCGGCCATCGTTACCAGGATACGCGTCCTACGGGCTTCTGCCCAGCCTGTAGTGTCCATGCCTTTGGGACGGTATAATAGGGGGAGCCATTCAGGGAGCAGCCAGAGTATGGGAATACGCTTCTATTGTCCCAATGGGCATAAGCTCAATGTGAAGGATTTCCAGAAAGGGCTGAAGGGAATCTGTCCTGCCTGCGGGGTCGGAGTCCAGGTCCCGCTGCAAAGTACGCGTCGCAGCTCTCGCGAAGAGAAGCGATCGCAGGGGGAAGAGCCAGCATCGCCCACGGCCGCCGCGCGTTGGCGGCCGGTTCAGTCGCCCGTGCCCGATGCCCAGGCAGCGAGCGGCGATGGGGCTGAGGAATCGTCGCCGCTTTGGGCCGCTGCGGCCGACACAGATTCCTACCCCTCCACGCTGGCGACCTTTGCGGCGACGCCCGCCGCGCGCTCCGGGGCTGCCGGCAAGCCCGGCGATCCGCTGGCCGACGCCAACACTGCGACGTGGTTCGTGCGGCCGCCCTCCGGCGGACAGTTCGGGCCCGCCACTGCCGATGTGATGCGAATCTGGCTGGCCGAGGGACGCGTTACCGCCGACACGCTGGTATGGCGCGAAGGTTGGCGCGATTGGCAGCAGGCCGGCAACGTCCTATCGCAGCTATCGCCGGTGACCATTCCCGGCCTGGAAGAGTTCTTCTCCGAACCCGTCGCCGCGTCCGCGCACGATCATTCCACCACACATCACGACCGGCCGCGAAGTGCCCGGGCAGTCGCCGTGGGCATCCTGGTCCTGATGGGCCTGGTCATTTCCATCGCAGTGCTGATAGTGCTGCTCAAACCATGAAAATCCAACAATTCCTCGATCATCACGGGATCGCCGCCAATCCCTTCGCCGATGAAGACGCCCAGACCGACCTGGTGTTCAAAGGCGTGTGCATCCGCAACACCTTCCACCCCACCTGGGACAAGATCTACGGCGACCCGTCGGAGCCCGCCACGGCCGTCGTCTTCGGCGAGAAGGGCTCGGGCAAGACGGCGCTCCGGCTGCAAATGGTTCGGCACCTGACCGATTACAACGCCGAACATCCGCAGCAACAAGCCTTCGTCGTGCAGTACGACGATTTCAACGCCTTTTTGGACCGCTTCCGCGACCGCTTCTCGGGCCGGCGGCGGCGGGCCGATCGGGCGCTGGAGCAGTGGCGGCTATGGGACCACATGGACGCCATCCTCTCGCTGGCGGTCACGCAGTTGGTCGACCGCATTCTGGAGGTGAAGCAATCGCGGCATCCGGCCGCCCGCGACGAAACCCCGCCGGTCAATCTGCTCGATGCCGCGCAGACGCGGGACGTGATGCTTTTGGCGGCCTGCTACGACCAGTCGACCGCCGAGAACTCGTTCCAGCGTTGGCGCCACTTGCGGAAAAAGCTACGATTCCGCACCTGGCGGTCGAAATGGGACCTGGCCCTGGGCGTGCTCACCACCGTGGCGGTCGTCGGTCTTCTGGTTTGGCGGGGCGATTGGTCGTGGTTGGCGAACTGGTTGCCCTACGCGCTGATCGCCGCCGGCTGGATTCCCCGCGGCTGGCGCGTGCTGAAGTGGTGGTACAAGGCCTGGCGGGTCACCCACAACACGTGCGTGCTCAACCGGAGCGCCAAGCTGCTGTGCCGAGCCTTCTTGAACTTCCCCGGCGGGCAGATCGTCGGCCAGCCGTTGCCGGCCTGGCAGCGCACCGACGACCGCTACGAGCTGTTGGCCAAGCTCCAAGGCGTGCTCCGCTCGCTTGGTTTCGAAGGCATTCTGGTGCTGGTCGATCGAGTCGACGAGCCGTACCTGATCAATGGCTCGACGGACCTGATGCAGGCGCTAGTCTGGCCGCTGTTGGACAATAAATTTCTCAAGCATCCGGGGCTGGGGCTGAAACTGCTGCTGCCCATCGAGTTGGAGCGGCTCGTGGACCGTGAGGACCGCGACTTCCATCAGCGGGCGCGGTTGGACAAGCAGAACCTGATTCGCTCGCTCGGCTGGACCGGCCAGTCGCTCTATGACATGGCCAACGCCCGCATCGCGGCCTGTGCCGCCGAGGGGCGCTCGCCGACGATCACCGATTTGTTCGAGGACCTCGATCCGCGGCGGCTGATAGAAGCGCTGGGGACGTTGCGCGTGCCCCGCCACCTCTTCAAGTTCATGTATCGGCTGTTCACCGCCCATTCGAACGCCCACACGGAAGATCAGCCGGTGTGGAAGATTTCCGCCGCCACGTTCGAGTCGGTCTTGGCGCTCTACCAGCGCGATCAGGACGCCTTCGATCGGGGAGTTGGGGCGGGATAATCGTAGCGATAGGTGTGACGCCCATGGGACGACTGGTGGAAAAACGGGCGCTGATTACGGGGGCCGCAAGCGGCATTGGCGCCGCTTCCGCGCGGTGTTTCGCCGCGGAAGGAGCGGCAGTCGTGATTGCCGATGTGAACGAGGACCTGGGGACGCAGGTCGCGGGGGAGATCCAAGCCGCCGGCGGCAAAGCACATTTCCTTCCCGCCGACGTAACCGATCGCGAAGCTTGCCGCCGCATGGTCCGGGACGCCGCGGCCTGGCTGGGCGGGCTGGATATTCTCTTCAACAACGCCATCAGCTACGGCGGCGACTCCGAGGACGAAGGCTGGGACGCCACGCTCCATAGCGGTTTGGAGGCCGCCTGGGCCGCATCGATGGCGGCCGCCCCGCTTCTCGCCCACGGCGGAAAAGGCGCCATTCTGACCACCGGGTCGGTGGCGGGCGCCCGTTTCGCCTGGTCCACGCCCGGCTATTCGGCGGCCAAGGCGGGGGTCGTCGGCTTGACGCGCTGGCTGGCCAAAGAGTTGGGCCCCCAGGGCATCCGCGCCAACTGTCTCTGCCCCGGCCTGATCGAGACGCCCTTATGGCACACGCCCGGCGAGCCCTACCAGCCGACGTTTCGGCGCTGGGTAGAAATGACCCCGCTCGGTCGGGCGGGCACGGCCGAAGAAGTGGCCCGGCTGGCGCTGTTTCTGGTGAGCGACGAGGCGTCGTTCATCACGGGCCAGGACATTGCCATCGACGGCGGGTTCTGCGTCGGAATGCGCTTCGAGGTCGAACAGTGAGCGGGGTGCGCAACCGTAGGTCAGGCACCCCGTGCCTGACCATCTTTCTTGCCCCCAACACAATTCCCCCTCCGTCGCCAGAGACATCCCGCCCCTGATGACGAACCGACTCGGCGGGATTATAATATTGGCGTCGCGATAGACGGGGTGCTGTCTATGAACTGCCGGGAAATGGCCGTCGGGGGATATTAACGGCTGGAGAGCAGGACATGGAGAACTCTGTGGCGGCTTGGCGGCTATGGGCGACGGTTCTCGTTGCAAGCTGGTCGTGGACCTTGCCGGCAGCCGAAGAGGTTGGCAAGAAACCGGTCACGGTCATGCTCATCTTGGAGCGACTCCCTGCCAACACTTGGACGTTGCCAAACGGCAAGACGCTGGGAGCGAACTGGCCGATGGCCGATATTATTACTTGCGACGCCAGCAAGGTCGAGAAGGCGGTCGCGACCGCCAAACGCCGCCACGCGGAAATGAAGGAACTCATCGCTCAAAGGAAAGGCTACCGGCTCCTCAAGGTCTATGGGGAAGAGAAGGAAGGAGGAAAGCTGTATAAGTACAGGTTCACTTTCTCGGACGGCGCCCAAGCGCTCAGAGAGTTCACGATACCCCTGGAAAATGTGTCGTCCTGGGACGATTTTCTGCAGAAACGGAGGGCCGAAGAAGACGAGCGTCACGAACAGATCATTAGAGCCATCGTAGCGCGAAGATACCAATTGAAACACACCGAGACGCATTACAGCTTCATTTGCCAGGACGCAGACGCTACGGAGAAATACCGCGTTTCCTTTATTCCCGGTCCCAAGGGCAAACACAAGGCCTCGATCATCCCTCTTAAGCCAAAAGTTGAAGTACAGGAAGTCACCACGCTGAACACGACAAGCTGGCAGGAGCATTTGCAGGCCGTGCGCGAGAAAAAACGAAAGGTCTTGAGCCAGGAAACCAGGAAAACCTACTACTATGAGATGTTCTTGGAGGATGGTTCCAAGACGTTCTTCCCCTGCGGCGAACGGCTGTGAAGGCCGGAAGTGGATTTAGGCATGTCGGTCCCGGCTGGTTCTGCGCGGGTAACCGTTCACACCCCAGTAAAGTGCCTGTCATCCCGAGCGCAGCGAAGGATCTCCTGAACCGAACGTCGATTCGAGATCCTTCGCTGCGCTCAGGATGACGTTTGCTTCGTGAACGGTTACTCTGCGCGGTAGTTGTTTACGCCCCGAAGAAATTGTCTTGGCAGAATTGCCGCGGGCCACCTGCGTTCCCAACGGAGGGACGTTCGCTCGGTCGGCAGCTTGCGCCTCAATCGCCGCCGCCGCTCAGCCAATCCAGCGTAAGGCCGGCGAAGAGAATCTTCTCGTAAGGATGCTTTTGGCCCGCCTCGTAAAGGCAGCCGATCGACCCGTCGGGCAAGGCCGCCAGGCACGAATAGGCCGACGGGCCGGCCCATAGCAGCTTGGCCACGGGCCACGTGCGTCCCTCATCGTCGCTGAGCCGGACGGTCAGCCGGTTTCGCTGGTTGAGCTGGCCGTTGGCCGGATTGGAGAACAACAGCCGGCTCTTTTTGCCAGCATCGGGCCCAGGGTATCGCACCAGGCTCGCCTGGCAGGGCGGTTCGACAAGGGTTTGGTCGGGATGCTGGTCGACCCACGTCTCTCCGCCGTCGGTGCTGAAACACACGCGACGACAGTGCGGCGTTTCACCGGAACTCCGCATGTTGAGCATCAGCCGGCCATCGGACAGCTCGACCACCGCACACTCGTCCACGCCGTCTTCCGGGCTCGATCCGCCCAATCGCCACGATTTGCCCTGATCGTCGGAATAGATGGCGTGACTGATGTAGACCCCCTTGGCCCCGGTTTTTGAATGACAGCACGGGATGACCAGCCGGCCTTTTCGAGGACCACGGCTAAGCTGAATGCCGTTTCCCGGACCCGTGGAGTACCAATTCCAGTCGGCCAGCTTCACGTCCGCGGTGATCTCCCTTGCCGCCGACCAGGTCTGCCCGTCATCGCTGGAACGGGTCACAAAGGGCCGCCGCGTATCCTTGCTGGTTCGGGCGATGATATGGCCTTCCTCATCGTCGCCGCGATTCCAAGTCATCAGCAGCCAGATCACGCCCGTTTGCCGATCGACCACGGGGCAGGGATTGCCGCAGGTATTGGGCCGATCGCTCCAGACGACGCGTTGCTTGCTCCATGTCCGTCCGCCGTCGGTCGAGCGCTTCAGGAGCATGTCGATCCAGCCGGTATCGCTCGGGGAATTCTTGCGGCCTTCGCAAAAGGCCAGGAGCGTGCCCTGTTTGGTCACGATGAGGGCCGGAATGCGATAGGTGTGGTAACCGTCCGTGCCGCTGACAAACAGGTCACGGGGTTGCGGACCGACAGTCGCTGCCGCCCCGGAATCGAGGACAACTAGCGACAACAACAAACCAATCAAAAGTCGTTCGATCATTGGTCGGAGGGTAACCGTTCACAGGGCAACCGTCATCCTGAGCGCAGCAAAGATCTCGCGTCCAAGTACAGTCCAGGAGATCCTTCGCTGCGCTCAGGATGACAGGCACTTTGCCGGGGTGTGAACGGTTACGGTCGGAGGTCGATAAAAGTAGGTGTTAATGCCGTTCAACGTGTGCCCGTTGGAGTTTCAAACTATAGAGGACTACCGTGGCGCTCGGTGGGCCGTGGATCGGGTCGAGCCGGATGGCCGTGATGCGGTGGCCCGCCCAGCCCGCATGGCGCCCGATCGGAATCTCGATCGTTTGCGGCCGGCCGTCGGGCGTGGGATGGAACAACATCACTTGCCGCTCGCTCATCGGGTCGTCGCTCGTGCTGAAGTAAAGCTGGCCCAGGCGGCCGGCGTCGGTCGAGAGCCGGAGCACCAACACGTCGTCGGCATGCCCCGTCAGCCAGAGCGGCGGTGAATAAACTTGCGGATCGCTGCTGGCGATGGCCAGTTTCACGCCGTCACCGGTGTTCTCGGTCCGCAACACGCCGGCGGCGGGCTGCCAACCGCCCAAGCCGCGGCTGAAGTCGGCCGACACGTCGGTTAGCGGGGCCGGCGCGGGCCGGCAGAGCGCCAGACGCTCGTGATTCAGGCTGGCCACGCCGGCGACCGGATCGACGCTCCACAGCAAGGTCCCCCCCTTCCCGCCCTTCCACAGACGAATGGTCGCAGCACCTTCGATCGCAGCGCCGCGCGGATTGAGCAGTCGCAACCCGCCGCACCCTTCTTCCAGGAAATCTACGCGATGTTCGGTGCCGGGCCAATAGGCCGAATAGGCCAAGAACGAGCCGTTGCGCCGATAGGCCACCCAGCCATATTGCGGCAGCACCAGCCGGCCGGCGGGCAGGGCGACGGTCATTGCCTGCGGCAGCCGATTGCCGATCACGGTCAGTCCGTTGCCGTAGACCACGCGAATCCGGCCCAGCTCGTTCTGCTTCCCGAACCACGTCCGCGACTCCAGGCAGAAGCCGCCGCGCACCAGGTCCTCCAGG
>Ga0182014_10008298_pt1 | contig 10658 bp, 7 predicted proteins | sample 612S2DmetaG_FD_120489 | JGI IMG/M metagenome (GOLD analysis project Ga0182014, IMG submission 120489) | Permafrost microbial communities from Stordalen Mire, Sweden - 612S2D metaG | ecosystem: Environmental > Terrestrial > Soil > Wetlands > Permafrost | place: Sweden: Stordalen | collected... | reverse complement strand
TCCCCGCTCACCTCGATCAAGCACGCGGGCTCACCGTGGGAAATCGGCCTGGCCGAAACCCACCAGACCCTGGTGCGCGAGCGGCTGCGCAGCCGCATCGTGGTGCAGGTCGACGGCGGCTTCCGCACCGGGCGCGACGTCGTGATCGGCGCGCTGCTCGGGGCCGATGAGTTCGGCTTCGCCACCGCGCCCCTGATCGCGGCCGGCTGCATCATGATGCGCAAGTGCCATCTCAACACCTGTCCCGTCGGGGTCGCGACCCAGGATCCGGTGCTGCGCAAGCGCTTTACCGGCCAGCCCGAGCACGTCATCAACTACTTCTTCTTCGTCGCCGAGGAAGTCCGCGAGATCATGGCGAGCCTCGGCTATCGCTCCTTCAACGAGATGGTGGGCCAGACCCAGATGCTCGACCAGTCGACGCTGGTGGCGCACTGGAAGGCCAAGGGACTGGATTTCTCGAAGCTGTTCGTGCGCCAGAAGGAGGCGCCGGGCCAGAAGATCTATCACGCCCAGGCACAGAACCATCATCTGGAAGCGGTGCTCGACCGCCGGCTGATCGAGCAGGCGCAGGCCGCGCTGGACCGCGGCGCACCGGTCAAGATCGACATGGAGATCAACAACACCGACCGCAGCGCCGGCGCGATGCTGTCCGGAGCCGTGGCCAAGATCTACGGTCATGCCGGGTTGCCGCACGAAACCATCCAGGTCAGCTTCAAGGGCACCGCGGGCCAGGCCTTCGGCGCCTGGCTGGCGCGCGGCGTCAGCTTCGAGCTCGAGGGCGAAGGCAACGACTATGTCGGCAAGGGCCTGTCCGGCGGACGCATCGTCGTCAAGCCGCCGCGCAACTCCGCCATCGTGCCGGAAGAGTCGATCATCGTCGGCAACACCGTGATGTACGGTGCGATCGAGGGCGAGTGCTATTTCCGCGGCATCGCCGGCGAGCGCTTTGCGGTGCGTAACTCCGGCGCGGTCGCCGTGGTCGAGGGCGCCGGCGACCACTGCTGCGAATACATGACCGGCGGCATCGTCGTGGTGCTGGGCAAGACCGGGCGCAATTTCGCCGCCGGCATGTCCGGTGGCGTGGCCTACGTTCTCGACGAGAGCGGCGACTTCCCGAAACTCTGCAACATGGCGATGGTCGAGCTCGAGCCGGTATTGTCGGAGGAGATGATCAACGAGAACGCCTATCACGCCGAGGGCGACCTCGAGGCCCATGGCCGGGTCGACGTGTTCGCCAACCTGCTGGAGTCCGACATCGAGCGGCTGCACATCCTGATCACCCGCCACGCCAAGCTGACGGGATCGAAGCGCGCCGCCGATATTCTCGCCAACTGGAAGACGTGGCTGCCGAAATTCCGCAAGGTGATGCCGGTGGAATACCGCCGCGCGCTGAAGGAAATGAAGGCCAACGCCGACGCCGAGCCGAAAATCGCGATCGGGGCGTAAACAACAAGGAGCCCAAATCGTCATTGCGAGCGCAGCGAAGCAATCCATAGATCCAGCGCGACTGCTAATGGATTGCTTCGTCGCTTCGCTCCTCGCAATGACGGTGAGGGTCATGAGACATGCTTCGAGGCGCGCCATGCACGTCTCGAAATGACGGAAACGACGAGGCAGGATTTCAGGGGCTTAAGTTTTAATGGGCAAGATTACAGGTTTTCTGGAGATCGAGCGGCACGACCGCAAATACGCGCCGGCGGCCGAGCGCGTGAAGCACTATCACGAGTTCGTCGTTCCGCTGAGCGAGAAGGACACCCGCGATCAGGCCGCGCGCTGCATGAATTGCGGCATTCCCTATTGCCACGGCACCGGCTCGGTCCAGCCCGGCACGCCGGGCTGCCCGGTCAACAACCAGATTCCGGATTTCAACGATCTGGTCTACCAGGGCAACTGGGAAGAAGCCTCGCGCAACCTGCACTCGACCAACAATTTCCCGGAATTCACCGGCCGCATCTGCCCGGCGCCGTGCGAGGCCTCCTGCACCCTGAACATCGACGACAATCCCGTCACCATCAAGACCATCGAATGCGCGATCGTCGATCGCGCCTGGGAAAACGGCTGGCTCAAGCCGGAAATCGCCGCCACCAGGACCGGCAAGAAGGTCGCGATCGTCGGCTCGGGCCCCGCGGGCATGGCCTGCGCGCAGCAGCTGGCGCGCGCCGGACACGACGTCCATGTGTTCGAGAAGCATGCCAAGGCCGGCGGCCTGCTCCGCTACGGCATTCCCGATTTCAAGATGGAGAAGCACATCATCGACCGCCGCATCGAGCAGATGCAGGCCGAGGGCGTCACCTTCCATTACGGCGCCCATGTCGGCGGCGCGGTCGATCCGCGCGAGATGCTCAACGAATATGACGCGCTGGCGCTGACCGGCGGCGCGGAAGCCCCGCGCGACCTGCCGATCCCCGGCCGCGACCTCGCCGGCATTCACTTCGCGATGGACTTCCTGCCGCAGCAGAACCGCCGCGTCGGCAACGAGCCGCTCGGCGGGGTGGCGGAAATTCTCGCCGGCGGCAAGCATGTGGTGGTGATCGGCGGCGGCGATACCGGTTCGGACTGCATCGGCACCTCGTTCCGCCAGGGCGCGCTCTCGGTGACGCAGCTCGAGATCATGCCGGCGCCGCCGGAGCACGAGAACAAGGGCCTGACCTGGCCGAACTGGCCGCTGAAGATGCGAACCTCCTCGAGCCAGGCCGAAGGGGCAAAACGCGAATACGCGGTGCTGACGCAGCGCTTCTCCGGCGACGGCGGCAAGGTGGCAAAACTGCATTGCGTGCAGGTCGACGACAAGTTCAAGCCGATTGCCGGCAGCGAATTCGAACTCGACGCACAGCTGGTGCTGCTGGCGATGGGCTTCGTGCATCCGGTGCATGAGGGCCTGTTGAAGACGCTCGGCGTCGAGCTCGACCCGCGCGGCAATGTGCGCGCCAACACCGAGCAATATCAGACTTCGCGCCCGAACGTGTTCTCGGCCGGCGACATGCGCCGCGGCCAGTCGCTGGTGGTCTGGGCGATCCGCGAGGGCCGCCTCTGCGCCCGCGCCATCGACCAGTTCCTGATGGGAACGACGAATTTGCCGAGGTAAATCGGCAGGAGCAAGCGTGCCGTTCAGGCCGGCAATCCTGAACCGGAAATTCGAGACACCTGCGTGCGCTATCCGAGGCCGCATCGCCTGCGGTCGATTCGCTTCTGCGACGTTCCACTCGAGACGATTGCCATATGAAGCATATTGACGCCCGCGAAACTGCGCCCACCGCCGCGCCCCCGGTCGCCGGCCGGAAGCGGGCGAGCCTGATCATTCCGGTATTCAACTCGAAAATGTCTCTGCGCGAGCTGGATCGATCGATCGCCGCGCAAGCGGCGTCGCCAGCGTTCGATTTCGAAATCGTCTATGTCGACGACAACAGCACGGACGGCTCGCTGGAGGTTCTGCGCGATATCGAGGCGCACACGGCCAACGTCGTCGTTGTCGAGCTGCCCCGTAACCACGGCCAATCCAAAGCCGTGCTGGCGGGAATCCTTGTGGCAAAGAACGACATCGTGGTCACGCTTGACGACGATCTGCAGCATCGGCCCCGCGATATTGCCCGGCTGCTCGCCGCGCTCGACGGCGCAAGCCGCGGCACCCTGGTGATAGGCGTCGCCGACGCGCTGAAACGGCCGCTTTGGCGCGCCTGGTGCGGCCTCGCCGCCAACGCCATTTCGAACCTGTTTCTCGCCAAGCCGCTACCGCTGCAGCTGACGACGTTCTGCGCGTTCCACCGGCAGCTTTGTGCAGCACTCGATCCGGCCTCCGATGAGGACCTGCCGTTGTTGACGGCGCTGGTGCAAGCTGCGGAGGCGACGCGGACGGTCCCGATATCGCTGGATTCGTCGCGCAGGGCCGGCAGCCGCTACGGCCTCGCCAAGCTGTTTCGTTTGTTCATGAGCCGGTCGAGATATTACAGGCTTCCACGCGTGCTGGCCTGGCTTGCTGTCGCGTCGCTGCTGGTGGCGGCGGGTAGTGCTCCGTTGCTGATGCAAGACGTGACCCGCTACCCGGCGCCGGCCGCGCTGCTCGTTGCGATCCCGGCCGCATCCTGGCTGATGCTGGCGCTCTTGGCGATCAGGGTGGGACGTCAACCGCGCTTGCCGGGTGTCGTGCCGGCTAATCGGCCGGCGTAACGGCGCCGGTGACGCGCGCCGGCACGCCCTTGACGATGGTGAAGGGCGGCACGCTTCTGGTCACCACGGCGCCGATCCCGACCAGAGCGAATTGCCCGACGGTGACGCCATCGCGGATGATCGCGCCGGGCGCGATATGGGCGCCGGTCTCGATGCGGCTGTAACCGGCGACGACACTGGTCTGGCCCAGATAGACGTAATCGGAAATCGTGACGTCGTGCGAGACGATGGCTCCGGCCCGCAGGAAGCAGTGCGAGCCGATGCGGGAATCCGGACCGATTTGCGCCATCGCCGATACTACCGAGCCTCCGCCGACCTCGGCGTTGTCGGCGGCGTTGGCCAGCGGATCGACCAGGGCGGCCCAGCGCGACGCCGGAATGCCGAGGCCGGCGATACGGCGCGCATTGGCCTGCATGGCGCCGGCCTTGTGCAGCGGGGCAGCGAAGAAGACGTCGTCATCGAGACGCGCCCAGTCGTCGAACCGCCCGACCACGGCACCGCCATGGAGCGCCGTGCCGATCTCCAGCCGGTCGTTCAAATAGCCGATCAATTGGTGCGACCGCTGCGCGCGCGCCAGCGACTGCACGGTCTGGGCGGCCAGCGTTCCTCCGCCCTTGCCGCCGAAAATGACTATCTTTCTCACGGCAATATCCAATAGCGACGGATCGCGGGAACCCGGACCTCCTTTTAGCCGCTGTTCAAGGTCACGTCCAAAGCGTCGCGCAGGCGGGACCGCGCGATCCCCCCTATTTGTCCAGCCAGACGTCCTCGAACCGCAGGCTGTTGTACTGGCTGTTGTCGTGCGGGACGTAGTTCCGCACATAGGGTTGCCAGCAATTGGCGCCGACGTTGGAGATGATGACCGGGCGCGCGGCGTCGTCGACCAGGACGCGCTCGATCTCCCAGACGATCTCCTTGCGCTTTGGCCTGTCGAGCTCGCGCGATTGCGCCGCCAGCAAGCGGTCCACCTCGGCGTTGCAGTATTGCGTGTAGTTGCGCTCCGACTTGCAGGAATAGTTCTCGACCAGATTGCCGTCGGGATCGTCGACGCTTACGCCGGTGACATTGAGCCCGATGGTGTAATCCTTGCGCGCCAGCCGCGCGTACCATTGCGCGGTTTCGAGAATGTCGAGTTCGCCCGCGATGTAGATCTTCTTGAGCTGGTCGGTGACGATCACGGCGGCATCGCGGTAGGTCGGCAGGTTCCGGGTCTGGATCTTGATCGGCAGCGGTTTGGCGTCGCTGTAGCCGAGCTTCTGCATGATGGCCTGCGCCTGCTCGATATTCTTGCCGGTGTCGGGACCGTACCCGGTCAGCGACGCCACTTTGTCCGGCGGCATACCCCATTCGCCCGCCGGCAGCGGCAGCATCGCCCCGCCGATCAGCGCATGTCCGTCCATCAGCAGCGCATTGAACGGCTTGCGGTCGATCGCCAGCGACATCGCCTTGCGGATGTCCGGATTGTCGAACGGCGGATTGACGCGGTTGACCATCAGATTGGACTGCGTGCCGGTCGTGATCATCTCGCAGATCGCGTTCGGCGCCCGCGCCTTGATGTCGCCCATCAGGGAGACGCTGACATCGGCCGGAAAGGTGATGTCGAATTCGCCGGTCGCAAACGCCAGCATCCGCGTGGCGCGGCTGTCGATGATCCGGAACGTGATCTCGTCGAGATACGGCCGGTCCTTCTTCCAGTAGTCGGGATTGCGCACCAGCCGGATCGAGGTGCCGCGCTTGAATTCGACGAATTTGAACGGCCCTGTGCCGACCGGCCTGGTGCGCATCACCGCTTGCGGGAAGTGGCAGGGATAGACCGCGGAGAACGCGCTCGCCAGCAGCACCGGCAGGCTCGGCTGCGGCTCGCTCAGCTCGAAGGTGGCCTCGTAGTCGCCATTGACCGAGACGTCCTGCAATTTCGAGTACCAGACCTTGCGCGGGTTGCGATGAAAGTCCGAGGTGTCGCCCTTGCCGATCAGCATCCGCCAGGTGCATTGCACGTCCCTGGCCGTGAACGGCTGGCCGTCATGCCATTTCACCCCCTGCCGCAGCTTGAAGGTCAGTCTGGTGTTGGTCGGATCCCACGACCAGCTCTCGGCGAGATCGGGAACGACGCTGTCGATGGTCTCGTGCACTTTGGCCGGATCGAACATCACGAGGTTGTTGAACACCGCCGCAAACGGCGTCACCGAGGAGATGGTGGATTCCTCGAGCAGCGAGGCGCTGGGCGGATTGTCGTTGTGATAGAGCCGCAACGTGCCGCCGCGCTTTTGCGCTATCGCGGGCGTGGCGGCGAAGACAGCGACGGCGATGAGCGCGATGATGCGAGCCGCGGAATGACCCGGCAACCGGATGGCGCGCATGGCTGGCCTCCCAAAGGGTTGTTGTTTTTCTTTGGTATAGGACTGCGGCCGGATCGGCGCAATGCGGGGTTCCGTCATCGCCCGCGAAAGCGGGCGATCCAGTAAACACCGGCGTTAGCGATCGATTCCGGAGGTCACGGCGTACTCCCCGCCTTCGCGGGGTATGACGATCGCCCCCTAATTCTGCAACCTCACGCCCAGCATCACCACCGTCGAGGCCGAGCTCGAATTCGCGAGGTTGGAGTTGAGCACGTCGTGGCGCAGCGAGCCCTTGATCCAGAGGTTGCGGGTCATCTTGTAGATCAGGTCGCCCTCGATCGAGTAGGTCTTGTCGTTGCGGTTGTAGCCCTGGTAGTCGTACGTGCCGAAGGTGAACTTGCCGATACCGGTCAGCCAGCGGCGGAAGTCGTGGTCGGCCTCGACGGTGTAGGTGTGCACCAGCACGCCGGAGGCGCCGGGCAATACAGTCTCGGCGATCTGGGTGTCGGAATAGAATTTGGCCGTGGTCAGCGGCGTCGCGTTCCAGGTCAGCGAGGACGTCACCAGCAGGCCCTCCAGGCGGTTGAGCCGCGGATCGGTATAATTGCGCGCGGCGTAGCCGATCGAGATTTCGCCGGTGAGCAGCCGCGTGAACTCGAACGACGAGCCGGCCTTGGCATAGCCGCCGGAAGAATCGCGTTCATAGCCGCTGCGGTCGTATTGCAGGTCGTGCACGCGGGTATCGCCCTCGGCCTCGACGAAGGGCTTTATCGCCGGCGTCAGCTCGTAGGAGACGCGTCCCACCCCGCCATACTGGTTGAAATTGCGGTCGTCGTTGTTGGAGGTCGAACCGTCGGTCAGCGTCGAATCGCCGTAGGAGGTGCGGTCGATCGTGGCGCCGCCGGAAACCTGCAGGCGATTGAACCGCTGGTCGAAGCCGAAGGTACCGCCGAGAGTCGTATAGATCGGATAGCCGGCAAGGCCGGCCTGGATGTTCGGGCTGCCGGGATTGTCGGTGGCCACCCGCAGGCGAAGCTGCGCGGTGAGATCGGTATCCCTGGTGACGTCGAGGCGGCCGTCGACATGGCCGGTGAAGTCCGGCCGGTCGAGCTTGGTCGGCGCCGGCGAGACCCCGCCGTCGAGCGTCTGCGGCAGCATGCCGCCATAGCCGGTGAAGGAGCCGCGCAGATCGGCGACCAGCGCGTGACGCTCCCAGTCGGACACCGCCAGAAACTCCGGCGCGACGACATAGAGCGGCAGGCCGTGCGGTTCGGGCAGCCGACCGGGATTGCTGTCGTAGCCGCCGGACAGCTCGAGCGCGGATTTGACCAGAAAGCCGCCGGCGTAGTCGCCGACTGCGCCGAACGGATCGCCGTCGAGGTTGAGCCGCTTGCGCGGCGGCTGGCCATCCACCGTGCCGGCCATCGAGGGCGCGAGAGGCGCCTTGTTGGCGGTCGCCGACGGCGGGATCGAGAGCCGGAGCCGTCCATTGGCGATCGGCAGGCCGGTCGCGGCCGGCGCCGGGCTGCCGGGAAAGGGCCGTTTCGGCTTGGGCTGGCCGGGATAGAGTTTTGCAAGCTTGCGGTTGCGGTTGAGCGAATCGAAGCCGGAGCCGGCGGCGCCGTTGGCGGCCGGAAGGCCGTAGGTGGGAATATTGCCGATCCGCGACGGCGCCGGCCTGTCCTTGTCGCGAAGCCTGGCGTCGTCGGCGGGGTCGCCGGTGCTGTCACCGGCGTCACCGGCGGTCCGGCGCAGCGGCGAATCCTGCGGCGTGACAAAGCCGTCGCGGACCGGACGGAACAGATCTGGCGTCAGGGTTTGCGCCTGTGCCGGGCCGCCATCGAGGGCGATCAGCGCAAGGCACGGCAAGGCTGCGCGGAAAAGCGTCACGCGCCGGCGACGGCCCCTTGCTGGACCCGACATCACGATCAAAATACTCCAACAAATTCATACGCTTGCCGACCCTGTTCCGCGAGCGCGCAAACGGGCTGCGGAAAACGTCGTTAATGGAGTTAAAACAATTATGGTTAATGAGCCGTTGAGAGCGCGGCCTTCGCGTCGCATCGCCAAACCGGCCGTGCTAAGAAGAGACCCGCGGCGGAGCATCGGCTTCCCCGCCCCTTCGGAACCAGCCATGTCCAAGTCGAAACCGCTGATGGCAAAATCATCCGGCACAGACGCCAACGCCGCCGTTCAATCGGCCCTGCGCACGCTCGATGCCGGGGTCAGCGGCGTCAGCGCGATGGCGGCCGCCCTGCAGGGCGCGCTCGGAGCGGCCTTCGCCGCCGCCGTCGATACCATCCGCGAGGCCAAGGGCCGCGTCATCGTCACCGGGCTCGGCAAGTCCGGCCATGTGGCGCGCAAGATCGCCGCCACCCTGGCCTCCACCGGCACCCCGGCCTTCTTCGTGCACACGGCGGAAGCCAGCCACGGCGATCTCGGCATGATCACGCCGGACGACGTCATCATCGCGCTGTCGTGGTCCGGCGAGCAGCCGGAGATGAAGAACCTGGTCAATTACTCCAAGCGTTTTGCCATCCCGATGATCGCGGTGACGTCGAATGCGGCCTCGCCGCTGGGCGAAGCCGCCGGAATCGTGCTGGAACTGCCGAAGGCGCGCGAGGCCTGCCCGCACAACCTGGCGCCGACCACCTCATCGCTGATGCAGGCCGCGATCGGCGACGCGCTCGCCATCGCGCTGCTCGAAGGCCGCGGTTTCACCGCACTGGAATTCGCCAATTTCCACCCCGGCGGCAAACTGGGGGCGATGCTGAAATTCGTCCGCGACATCATGCATACCGGCGACGCCATCCCGGTCAAACCGCTGGGCACCCGGATGTCGGACGCGCTGGTGGAGATGTCGTCGAAGGGATTCGGCTGCGTCTGCATCGTCGATCGTTCCGGCGAGATCGCCGGCATCATCACCGACGGCGACCTGCGCCGCCATCTGCGGCTGCGGCCCGATCTGATGACGGCCGCGGTCGACGAAGTCATGACCAGAAATCCCAGGACGATCGCGCCCGGCATGCTCGCCTCCGAAATCATGCGCGAAAGCGTCAGCTCGTCGAAGCCCGCGGTGATGGTGCTGATCGTCGCCGAGGGCAAGAAGCCGGTCGGCATCGTCCACGTCCACGACGTGCTGCGCGCCGGCGTGGCGTAGGGCCCTTTCGTCGTTCCGGGGCGCGCGCGAAGCGAGCGAACCCGGAACCTCGAGATTCCGGGTTCGCGTCTTCGACGCGCCCCGGAATGACGTTTACCGCGGAAATCGCGCCGCCTTCTCCTCCAGCGGCAAGGCGAGACCGTTCGCCAGATCATGTTAGGGTTTACGCCGCGGCCACCGTCAGGCTGGCGCCGTCGGCCTGCACGATGCGGACCCGGCTGCCGGCCGGCGTGTCGGGGCCGGCGACGCGCCAGACCGTATCGTCGATCCGCACCGTGCCGGCCCCGTCGATGATCGGCCTTTCCAGCGTGAACACCCGCCCCACCAGCGCATCGGCGCGCTTGTTGAGGAACGGATTGCTGACGCTCACCGCCTTGTTGGCCCGCGCGATCCGCCGCCACAGCGGCACCGCACAGGCGGCGAAGATCGCGAACATCAGGATCTGCATCTGCCAGGACGGATCGATCGCGAACGACAACAGCCCGACCAGCAGCGCCGCAAGCCCGAGCCAGAACAGGAAGACCCCCGGCGCCAGCAGCTCCAGCGCCATCAGCACGACGCCGAAGATCAGCCAGTTCCAGGTGCCCAGCGTGGAAAACATCTCGGTCATGGGACTCCTCGTTGATCTCGGCCCGGTACAGATTTGGAGATCACACTTGGTGCAACAATGAAAGTGCGCCCCCTCTCCCATGGGGAGAGGGTCGGGGTGAGGGGGTACGGTCCCTCGATAGACTGTAACCCCTCACCCGGCGCTGCGCGCCGACCTCTCCCCATGGGAGAGGTGACCGAACTCGCGAGCTCTGGTTCGCTCAGCATCGAACAGACCCTAGCCCGGCGGCGGTACCGGCGGCACCGCGACCGCTCCGGCCGATGGCACCGACGAGCGCCGCGCGGCGGCCTGCGCGGAAGCCGTGCTTTCCCCGAAGGTCGCTTTGGCGATTTCGCCGATGCCGGCCAGCGAGCCCAGAATGCTGACGGCCTCGATCGGCAGCATG
>Ga0182014_10008297_pt1 | contig 10658 bp, 9 predicted proteins | sample 612S2DmetaG_FD_120489 | JGI IMG/M metagenome (GOLD analysis project Ga0182014, IMG submission 120489) | Permafrost microbial communities from Stordalen Mire, Sweden - 612S2D metaG | ecosystem: Environmental > Terrestrial > Soil > Wetlands > Permafrost | place: Sweden: Stordalen | collected... | reverse complement strand
GCCGCGTCAAAGCTGTTCAAACCGGCGGACCCTCCGGCGGCTGCATCCCTGTCGAAATGCTCGATACTCCGGTCGATTATGAGGCCCTGGCGCAGATCGGCTCCATCATGGGCTCCGGTGGCATGGTGGTGCTCGACGAAGACAACTGCATGGTCGACGTGGCTCGCTACTTTATCGAGTTCACCCATTCGGAGTCCTGCGGAAAGTGCGTTCCTTGCCGCGTCGGCCTCAATAAGGCGCTCAGCATTCTCAACGCCATTACCAAGGGCGACGGCACTGCCGACCACCTGCCGCTTCTCGACGAGTTAGGCCGCATGGTGCGCGAGTGTTCGCTCTGCGGCCTCGGCCAGTCGGCGCCCAACCCCGTGCTCACCACGATTCGCCACTTCCGCGAAGAGTACGAAGACCACATTGTGGCGCATCGCTGCCGCGCCGGCGTCTGCCAGGAGCTTGCCCTCTCGCCCTGCGAAAACAGTTGTCCGCTGCGCATGAACATTCCGCGCTTCCTCGAGCTCTACCAGGAAGGCCGCCTCGAAGATGCGTTCGAATCTGTCGTCCTCGACAACCCGTTGCCCGCATCCACAGGCCGCGTCTGCCAGCACCCGTGCGACAACCGCTGCCGCCGCCAGTCCTTCGACGAAGTGGTGAACATGCGCGAGGTGCATCGCTTCATCGCCGACGAAATCTACCAATCGGCTCGTTTCGAGCCCATGGTGCAGCGCATTAAAGCCCGCAAGCTTGAGCCCACCGGACGCAAAGTAGCCGTTGCCGGAGCGGGCCCCACCGGCCTCACCGCGGCCTTCTATCTGGCCATGCTGGGCCACGACGTCACCATTTTCGAAGAGCGCAGCGAGGCAGGCGGCATGTTGCGCTTCGCCATTCCCGAGTACCGGCTGCCCAAGTCCGTACTCCGGCGCGAACTCGACCTTATCGAGAGCATGGGCGTCAAGTTCGTGTTCAATACGCGCGTCGGCTTCGACCTTCCACTCAACGAGCTCGCCAGCGCCTTCGACGCCGTCTTCCTTTCGATCGGCACATGGAAGGAATCCTGGCTCTACCTGCCCGGCACGGAATTGAAAAACGTCTATCCGGCGCTTCCGTTCCTGGAGTCCGTGGCCCGGCACGACAGCGTGGGCGTCGGCTCCAAAGTCGCCATCATCGGCGGCGGCAACGCGGCCATTGACTCGGCGCGCACTGTTCTGCGCATGGGCGGCAGAGCCACCATTCTCTACCGCCGCGAGCGCAAAGACATGCCCGCCATCGACGAGGAGATTCAGGCTGCCGAAGATGAAGGCGTGCGCTTCGTCTTTCTCGCCGCGCCGCACCGCATCATCGGCGGAGCAGACGGAAGCGTCAAGGCCATCGAGATTGTGAAAACGCGGCTCGGCGAATACGATAAGTCCGGCCGCCGCCGCCCCATTCCCACCGACGAGGTGCAGCGCTTCGACTGCGACAGCGTCATCCTCGCCGTGGGTGAAACCTTCGACCAGGATTTCTGCCGCGCCTCTGGCCTGGAGCTTAAAGACGAAGGCACGCTGGCCGTGGATCGCTTCACGCTCGAGACCAGCCGTCCCGGATTCTATGCCGGCGGCGATGTCATCACAGGCGCGTCCAACATGTCGAACGCCATGAGCGGCGGCAAGCAGGCTGCGCGCAAGATGGACGAACGCCTGATGCCCGAGCAGGGAACTGTTGCCCTGCGTTGGGACCGTCTCTTCCCCGACCTCGAATACAGCCGCCAGGCGCCCGGCGAGCCCAGCCTCAGCCGCCGCCACACGGCAAAATCCCTGCCCGCGAAGGCCAGGGCACACTCGCAGGAAGAGGTTGTGGCCGGCCTTAGCCCGCAGGAGGCTCTGGAAGAGTGCCGCCGCTGCCTCCGCTGCGACTTGAGACTCACCGCAACTGCCGATTGAGACCGATAGCAGAGAAAGGAGCCACCCGTTGCCGAACAAAACGATTTCAGTCCGCATCGATGGGGAACTGGTCACCGCGCACGAGGGCGACACGATACTTGAAGCGGCGCGCGCCAACGGCAAGCAGATACCCACGCTCTGCTATCTCAAGGGCCTGAGCGCAGTCGGCGCATGCCGCGTGTGCATGGTCGAGCTTGCAGGCACCGACCGCCTGCTGCCCGCATGCACTACGCCGATCCAGGAGGGCATGTCGATCAAGACCTCCTCGGCGAAGCTCACGCAATATCGCCGCATGGCTGTTGAGCTGCTGCTTGTCGAGCGCAATCACATCTGCTCCTCCTGCGTTTCAAACAGCCACTGCGAGCTGCAGGCCATGGCGCAAACGCTCGGTATCACCCATGTGCGCTATGCCTACAACAACCCGCGCCTGCCCGTCGATATGTCGCATCCGCGCTTCGTGCTCGACCATAATCGCTGCATCCTGTGCAGCCGCTGCGTGCGGGTATGCGCTGAAGTTGAAGGCGCGAACGTGTGGGAGATCGCCTCGCGCGGCATCTACTCCCGCGTCGTCAGCGACCTCAAGGACGATTGGGGACACGCGAGCAACTGCACGGGCTGCGGCAAATGCGTGCAAGCCTGTCCCACCGGCGCCCTCGCCGAAAAAGGCTTCGCCGTCCACGAGATGGTGAAGCAAAGCGAAGGCATCACGCGCCTGGCCGCGCATCGAACCAGTTCGGCGAATGTCGCGCATTAGGGTTGCAGTCAAACTGAGATAGCGGAGGCCTCCAGGCCCCAGGGCAATCGCATTTGGAATTTGAGCGAAGAATGAAGGGTACGGGCTTCAGCGGTGAAGGGTACGGGCTTCAGCGGTGAAGGGTACGGGCTTCAGCCCGTACATAGACCCAGCAAAATTTGTTGGGCTTCAGCCCCTGAGGGACAGCCTTTGCGTAGATTTGTCCTTGATCTCGGCGTGCGCGTGGTTCTGATTTCATCAAGATCACAAGCCCGCACTCGAACTGTCTCTCCCCTCAGGGGCTAAAGCCCTCTTCTTTTCAGCGCATTGACGTACGGGCTGAAGCCCGTACCCTTCATCGTTCCAAGTGCGATTGCACTGCCTCCAGGCCTCCAAAACTTCCAATTCGATTTGTCCCTGGCGCCCTGTGCCCGTAGAATCAAGGAGAGCCGACGGCGATACTGCCGGGAGAGGCGCCAGGCACAAATGAGCGAACAGGAAACAGGGACTCCCAACCAGGCGCCGGTGGTTTCGCAGGCGTGGGCCAGAATCGAGCGGGCGCGTCATCCACAGCGGCCCTACCCCATGGACTTCATCGAGCGGATCTTCAGCGATTTCAGCGAAATTCACGGGGATCGCGCCTATGGCGACGACGAGGCCGTGGCCTGCGGCATGGCGCGGCTGGGCGACGACGAGGTCATGGTCATCGCCAACCGCAAGGGCGGCAGCACCAAAGATCGTGTCCGCCGCAACTTCGGCATGCCCCATCCCGAAGGCTACCGCAAGGCGCTGCGCTGCATGAGGATCGCCGAAAAGTTCAAGCGCCCCGTCATCAGCCTGATCGACTTGCCCGGCGCTTATCCCGGCCTCGGAGCGGAAGAGCGCGGGCAGGCCGAAGCCATCGCCCGCAACATCTTTGAGATGGCAAAACTGCGCGTGCCTACGATCTCGGTGATCTGCGGCGAGGGCGGTTCGGGCGGCGCATTGGCGCTGGCCGTCGCCGACCGCGTGCTGATTCTTGAAAACGCTCTTTACTTTGTCATTACGCCGGAGTCCTGCGCGGCCATCATGTGGCGCGATGCCTCGCACAAGCAGGAGGCAGCCGAGGCCATGCGCATCTCGGCTCCTGAAGTTGCCAAGCTGGGTTGCGTGGACGAGATTATCGGCGAGCCGCCGGGGGGCATCCATACCGATCATGACGCGGGCACCGGCATACTGGGCCGCGCGCTCCGCAAGCACCTGGCGGAGCTGAAGGCCGCGCCCATCGACGAACTGGTGGCCGCGCGGCAACGCAAGTTCCGCAATATCGCGCAGTTCTATACTGAGACCTAGTGCTACAAAGTTTTGTATCAGGGCACGACTTCAGTCGTGCCGTAGCTCCCATAACAGGAACGTGGGCTTTAGCCCCTGCGAAAAATAACTGAAGAAGCGGAAGGCTTCAGCCCCTTTGAATCACTGGTCCTCCCAAGGAAACTTCTTTTGGCATCAAATGCAACTGACACGATGAAATCCCAAACCCAATTGCCGCTCTCGTGTGCCACTCCCCGGAGGCCCGCATGAGCGCCCCTGAGCCCGGCGGCCGTTTGCGCGCCTACTGGCAATTTCTACTGGCGGTTCTCTATTTTTTTGTGGCGCGTTCGCTGGCCCACCATGCAGCCATCGGATTCGCCGGCGAACAGTGGGAGCCGCTGGTCGAGCAAGCCTTTCTCGCGTTTCTGCTGTTGATGGGCTACGCTGCCCTGGGATTCTGGCTCAACCGGCAGTTGTACCCCGTCAGTACGCAGGGTTTGCCGCGGCGTCCGGGTTGGACCAGGGAAGTGGGACTCGGTCTGGCAACGGGCTGGGGGTTGGCCCTGGTTTGCGTGTTGCTGCTGGCGCTGGGCGGCGGCATCGCCATCTCCATTTCCACGCGCGCTTCCGCCTGGGGCTGGCTGGTTGCCGACGCGGCGTTCTTTGCGCTGGCCGCCCTGGGGGAAGAAATTGCTTTTCGCGGTTACGGATTCCAGCGCTTTGTCGAGTCAGTAGGTCCCATCGGCGCCACGATCGGGTTTGCCGCATACTATGCCATCGTGCAGTCTCAAGTGCCGGGATCGAGCCGGGCGAGCATCATGGTCTTTGTGGCCCTGAGCCTTTTGCTTTCCGCGGCCTATCTGCGCACCAGGGCGATCTGGCTCGGCTGGGGCCTCAACTTCGCCTGGAAGGCCAGCCGCGCGCTGCTCTTCGGCCTCGCGGTGAACGGCGTCAACAGCCATTCACCCGTGATCCAGGGCGATGCGATGGGGCCGTTCTGGCTGACCGGTGGCGGCTTTGGCATGGAAGGGAGCTGGGTTACCTTCATCCTCCTCATTGCCGCGGTTCCCGTGGTCTTCCGCATCACCCGCGAGCTCGATTTCAAATACAACGCTCCGGTCATCGTGCCCGGAGGCATTCCGGTCGACCTGGATGCAGCCGCGCGCGCGCAGCATGAGGCGGCCATGGGCACAGCCGAGCCGGCCGATCCCGCGCTGATTCAGATCGGCCCGGTTGCTCCCGCCCCTCCGCTGCCAGTCCGGCCGAAAGAACCTGCGGACGGCCAGGCTCTCGATTCGCAATAGCTTTTTGGCCGGTCGCCGCGGTTCGCCGCCCGTCACAAGCCGGTTCGGCCGCTTGCAATTTGCACCTGAACGGGATTATCTTCTTGCTCAATGCTGTTGGTGTGCATGGGAGGCTCCCATGGTACCGATCTACCTTCCCAAGGGGATGCGTCCGGCTTCCCTCATGGCGGCGATCCTGGCTGGCTTTCTGGCTGCCGGAGCCTGCGCGGCCCAGGTGATCACCATCGACACCAGCGGCAACGGACCCGTTTCGGCCAACGCACCCGTTGACCGGCGCTACGCGCAAATTACCCCCACCAATGTTCCGCTCCCCAAATCGGAACTCGACACCAAGGGCCGCCTCGAGCTGATTCGCGTTCTGCAGGCGGAGCAGGGGTTTGCCATGCGCCCGTTTCCGCGCGGCCACAAGGGGCTGACGCTGGTCGCCAACGGAAAACTGGAGCCGGCCGGCGAAGCCTACCTGAACATGGTGATCGGCAGTGGCACATCGGCCAAGCCGGGCGACCGGGTGGTGATTACCGACGTCAAGTTCGATCATTCCAAAATCGAGTTCCTGCTCAATGGCGGTCCCGACCTGAAGCATCGCTTTCTCCGCCACGTCTCCATCGGCGGCGACCCCAACTACACCAATCCCGTAGTGCAGGGCGACGAAAACGATCCCACGGGCGCGCGGCTCGCGCTCGACTTCAACGGACGTATTCCCGATTTGACCGGCGTCCAGGTCAAAGCGCTGCTTGCGCCGCTGATCTCGTTCGACGTGAAGACGCCGATTCAGGCATTCACCGATACCCTCCCGCCCCAGCTAAAAGACGCCATTCTGAGCCATCGTGTGATGGTGGGCATGAGCACCGACATGGTGATGTTTGCCAAAGGCCAGCCGGAGAGCAAATCGCGCGAAATGGACGGGCAGATGCCCTTCGAGGAATGGGTCTACGGCAAGCCGCCGCAGGAGGTGGACTTCGTCCGCATCAATGGCAACCGCGTGATCCGCGTCGAGATTGCCAGGATGGGCGAGCCGGTCGAGATCTTCACTAAAGACGTAGTGTCGGGGATGATGCGCACCGATGGAACGCCGCTCGAGACCGCGGAGAACCACACCCACATCTCCAAAGAAGGCGACGTGCAGCGCGACCCCGACAAGGAAGCGCCCGCTCCGCCGCCCAGCCTCCGCAACCCCGGCGAGCAGCTTCCCACCGACGAGGCCAATGCAAAGAATAGCGGTGGAGGGAAGAATGTCGGCGTGATGAGGCCGGTGCAGGCTCCCGTCAAGAAGCCTGAATACCAGCCGGATGCCAATCCGGATGGCGTTCCCGACACGACACCCGCCGCTGCGCCAGCTTCCACACCCGGTTCGGGGTCTGCGCCCGGCCAGCAGTCATCGCCCCCCGCCGGCACTGGCCAGCCGAACTGACGTTTCAACTGCGCGCCTTCATGTAGACTGGAGGGAGCGAGTCCCGTTGCTTCCAGGCAATCGAATTGCAATGAAAGGCAGCTCATGACCGCGCCGTTGAAGCCGTCCGCCGCGGCGGATGTGTGCAGAGACACCCCATCGAAGGAGAAACACCCCACCCATGGCAAAGATTGCAAAAACAGGTGATCGCAAGAAGGTAATGGACACGACGAAGTCGACCGACTGTCCCAAGTGCAGCAAGCCGACGCGCATCGTCAAGCGCGTAAAAGACCGCGAGCGCGGCATTCCTGGCGGAGTCTACATCTCATGCTCGGCATGCGACTTCTACGAGAAACTTTAAGCGTTACTTGAAGTTTGAAGCACGCAAAAGCCCGGCTTTGAGCCGGGCTTTTTGCTGCCCGTTTCTAGTCTGTGAGCGCCGCGGCCATCTCCTCGAGAATCCTCTCCGCCGCCGCCTGTGGATCCGCGGCCTGCGTGATCGGCCGGCCTACAACCAGGTAGCTTGCCCCCTGCCGTAGCGCCTCCGCCGGGGTCGCAATCCGTCTCTGATCGCCTATGTCGCCGCCCGCCGGGCGAATCCCAGGAATCACCAGCACCCCCTCGGGACCGGTGATGGCGCGCAGCCGGGCAACCTCCTGAGGCGAACAGACAAAGCCGCGAATCCCGGCTTCGAGGCACATCCGCGCCAGCAGTTCCACCTGTTCGCCGGGCGTGCGATCGACGCCTGCTGCATTGACTTGTGCCTGGTCCATGCTGGTGAGCACGGTTACGGCCAGCAGTTGCGGCGGGTCGGGCACGCCCTCAAGCGCGGTCTTTGCGGCAGCCAGCATGGCCGGGCCTCCGGAGGCGTGTACGTTGATCATGCGCACCCCCAGCCCGGCGGCCGAGCGCACGGCTCCCGCCACGGTATTCGGAATGTCGTGGAACTTCAGGTCCAGAAAGATGGAGTGACCACGCTCGACCAGCGGCTCCAGAACAGCGGGACCCGCAGCCACAAACAGCTCCAACCCCACCTTGAACCAGTGGCAGCTCGGCTCCAACTCGTTCACCAGGTCGATGGCGGCTGCCGCGCTGGGCACATCGAGGGCTACAATCAGCCGCTGCCGCGCCTCTTCCATCGGGTCAAATTGGACCGGCGCCGGGGGCAGAGCTGAGGCAAAGCTCGGGTTCAGCCTCTCTGGGATGGGCATGACTCAATTTTAACGGATTTCGAAGTGCAGAGAAGAGGCGTCGCACATGCACAGGTCAGCAGCCGCCTTGCGCTGGGTGAAGAAGTAAACTTGAGATTGAAGAAAGGATGGGATCGAATGCGTCGATTTGCCTGGGGAGTTGCATTGCTGGCTATCGCCAGCCTCGCCTGGGCAGACAACGGCCACGTCGACACCAATCCCATGAACTACGATCCCCAGGTGCGCGCGGCCTTCCACTACTTCTACAACCTCGACTTTCCCCAGGCCGTCAGCCGCTTCGAGCGCATTCATGCCGAACATCCCGGCGATCCCCAGGCTGCGACGTACCTGCTTGAGGCCGTTCTCTTCCAGGAACTCTACCGGCAGGACCTGCTCGACACCACGTTTTACGCCAACGACGGCTTTTTGACCGGGCGCCACGCCATCCGGGAAGACCCTCAAGCCCGCGACCGCATTCTGGGCCTGGCCGACGAGGCCGTGCGCGATGCCGACTGGCGCGTGAGCAAGAACGCCAACGATCTCGACGCGCTCTTTGCCCGCGGATGGGCGCGCAGCCTCAAGTGCACCTACCTGGCCATGGTCGAGCGGGATTTCAGCGGCGGCTTCCACCTGGCCAACAAGGCTAGGGACGACGAAGAGAAGGTTCTTCAGCTCGATCCCAACTATGTCGATGCCAAGCTGGTGCTGGGCATTTACCAGTACGTGGTCGGCGCTTTGCCCTGGCCTTTCAAGTTTCTTATCGGCTTTGCCGGCATCACCGGTTCCAAATCCACGGGCCTGGCCATGCTCAGAGACGCCGGGAATCGCGGCGTGATTACCAGCATGGAATCACGCACGGCCATGGCGCTTTTCCTGCGCCGCGAGTCGAAGTATCAGGACGCGATCAAGGTCGTCGAAGGCCTCAAGAGCCAGTATCCCCATGACTTCCTGTTCTGCCTTGAAGAGGCCAACCTGCGCCGGGATGCGGGCGAGGGAATGGTTGCGGTCGCGGCATACCGCAATGTGCTGGCCGACGCCGCCCGGCCCGGCTATTTTGAAGACGCACAGTTGGAGCTGGCTGACTTCGGCCTCGGCGACGCCCTGCGCGGCCAGCGCCACTACGACGAGGCGGCTCAGTCCTTTGAAAGAGCAGCCGCCACCGAAGACGTTGGTCCCGAACTCAAGATCCGCGCGCTGCTGGCCGCGGGCGAGTGCCGCGATGTGAACGGCGAACGCCAGCGCGCCGTCGCCGACTACCAGGCTGCGATCGGCACCGGCCCCAACACTTCACGCGCCGACACCGCCAGAAAGTACCTCCGCACGCCCTACAAGGGAAACTGAGCTGTTTGCGGAACCCGCTCCGGAAAATGGAACCGCGGCGCCGGTTCTTCCGTATGATTGAAGTGGTTGCCCTTATTCTCAGGAGGATCGGATCATGGCCGTCTTTTGTCATCAATGTGGAACCGGTCTGCCCCCGTCGGCGCGTTTTTGCTCCAGTTGCGGCACAACGATTCCCGCCAATCCCGGCGTTCAGCCCATCCTCGGCCGGCCGCTCATTCGGCCCCGCGTAGGCCGCCAGATTGCTGGAGTTTGTCTGGGCCTGGCGCAGGCCAACGGCTGGGATGTTGCCGTCGTCCGCGTAATCACCGTGCTGGGCTTCTGCTTCACCGGCGGCTTCGTCGGCGTGGCCTATCTTGCCGGCTGGATCGGCATTCCCGAAGAGCCATTTCTGCTGCCCGGCGCCTATCCTCCCGGCACTTATCCTCCAGGTACCTACCCTCCAAGCACCGGAGCGTATCCTCCCAGCGTATGAACAGTACCTACGTTTCGAAGGGCGCCAAGCTGGCCTTCCGCGATAGCGGCTCGGGCCTACCTCTGGTATTTCTGCATCCGACGCCGGTCGATGGCGATTTTTGGCGTCCACTGATTGAGGAACTGGCGGGCATCCGCGCCATCGTGCCCGACCTCCGCGGCCACGGCGCCTCCGAGCTTGGCTCATCGCTCCCCATTGGCGGCTTTGCCCATGTCCCCGATGCGCCGGTGCTGAGCATGGAGCAGCTCGCTGCCGACACGCTCGCGCTGCTGGACCATTTAGAGGTGCCCACGGCACTTTTCGCCGGCTGCTCCATCGGCGGCTACGTGCTCTTGGAACTCTGGCGTCAGGCGCCGCAACGCATCCGCGGCCTCGCCTTCATCTGCTCCAAACCCCAGCCCGATGCCGAAGCCAATCTCGCCAAGCGCGCAGACAATATCGCGCAGGCGCGCGCCGGAGCCCCCGGAGCACCCAGAGCAATTGACGCGTTCTTCGACAATGCCGCGCAGTCGCTCGTCGGAGCAACCGCGCGCCAGCGCCATCCCGAGGTTGCTCGCGAACTCCGCGCCCAAATGACGATCATGCCTGAAGCTCTGGTTGCCGTGCAGGCAGGACTCGCCACGCGTCCGGATTCGCTGCCCACTGTCGCCACGATTGGAGTGCCGGTGCTGGCAATTGCCGGCGGCGAAGATGTCTCCGTGTCGCCGGCCGAGATGGAAGCATTCCGCGCCGCGCCGGGAGGATGCGAGTTTCACCTGCTGCCCGAAGCCGGCCACTTCGCCGCTTACGAGGAGCCGCGCAAGACTGCCGCTCTGCTCACCGCCTGGCTAAAACAATTCGAAGCCTGACAGTTCTCGAATCCTGACTGTCCGATTCGCGGCTCCCGAGGCTTCTGGCCGCTTGCCGCCGTACGAACTGCGGGTGCCCCATCCTCGCGACGCTCTTGTTTTTGTCGCTAGGGTGGGACTCGATGAACTCCAACACCGGGACGGATATCCCAGGGTCTAGATTCTGAGACCCGGGAT
>Ga0182014_10008296_pt1 | contig 10659 bp, 8 predicted proteins | sample 612S2DmetaG_FD_120489 | JGI IMG/M metagenome (GOLD analysis project Ga0182014, IMG submission 120489) | Permafrost microbial communities from Stordalen Mire, Sweden - 612S2D metaG | ecosystem: Environmental > Terrestrial > Soil > Wetlands > Permafrost | place: Sweden: Stordalen | collected... | reverse complement strand
GGTTCCCGGCCGAATCCTTCTGCTGTGGGCATGAATGCCTCTAACTGATAATAAACAACTTGTTGCGGTGCACGCCGGCCAACTTATGCTTTAAATCCGGCCAACTCATGCTTTAAGTGACAGATGGATCCTTTCCCGCTTGAAAGTCGGCATTTGACGCAAATTGGCCAAGGAGAGAGCTAATGTTAATTCACTCGATGCTCCCTCGAAGTGCCGTGAACGGCCCCGGAGAGCGGGCAGTTGTGTGGCTTCAAGGCTGTGCTTTGCATTGTCCCGGCTGTTGGAATAGGTCCACCCATAGGTTTGACAGTGTCCGTGCCAGGCCCGTGGAGGAAGTTGGGGAATGGATTCTCTCCTGTCCAGATGTGGAGGGCGTGACCTTTTCAGGTGGCGAGCCCTTTCAACAAGCTCCGGAGCTCCGCCTTCTCTGTCAGTATCTCAAGTTGAGACGACCGAATCTGTCGATGGGCGTGTTCAGCGGCTACACGGCACATGAACTGGCTCACGGAAAATGGCTTTGGAAGTCGCTGGAGACTCACTCGTGGGTAAAAGGGGATGCTAACCTTTTTGACCAGATCCGGCAGTTCCTGGATTTCGGTGTCCTTGGCCGCTTCCGGGAAAGCATGGCCTGTCGTGACAAGCCACTCTGTGGTTCACGTAATCAGGAAGTGGTGTTCTTCACGAATCGCTATTCACAAAGAGACTTAGAGCCACAGGGCTACGAAGTGAATATCAGTAGCGAGGGGACATTAGCGACGATCACCGGATTCCCCCCACTGGACGGGTGAGAACAGATTGGAATTATCCGGAAGTCGGAGAACCGATGTTCCGTTCTCCTCGCGCCGCTTTAATCGCGTTGTAGGCACCTCTCCCGTCCTTGTATCCTAACTTTGCTAGGAGGGCGCTCACACGTTTATAAGACGGACGTATACCGGCATTGTGTAGCCTTTTAACAATTCGGCGGGCTTGTCGGTAAAGCTCCTGCATCCGGCGCTGAGTCTTTTCTCTAAGGCTCCGCCGGTAGCGTGTGACAATCGCGGCAGATCCTTGGGGGCAAAGCCTTATGAGGTGCTGCCTTGACCAACCGACTCGCTTGCAAACCTTTTCCAGAGACAACGGTGGCGATTCTTTAACCAGTGCCTGAAGCGTCTTCTTCAAATTCACAATCTGACGGGCTCGATATGCACGGCGACGCTGCAGAAGCCGGTCACAAAGAGATGAGAACTGCCTGCGAAGTACCACCGATCTACAACAGTCCAGTCGCTCGCATAATTGCCTCAGGCTTGGCGGGGGATCCTCACGGAGTGCAAGCTTGAGAGTACGTTCCATGGAGGCAATGGCCAGCGCTTTATGCGCTGCGATTTTCTCTTGAATCGCGCGACAGAGGTCGGGAAACTTTCTTTGCAAGCTTATACCACCGCTGGCATATCCCATGCTGAGGGCGATGTGATCGAGAGCAGTCGGCCGTTCCTGGGCCAGAGATTGTTCCAGTAAACGCTTTATTTGGGACCGCGAACAGAATCTTTTATCCGACGGCTTTCGCCAGCACTCGCGGATTGACTTCTGGTAGTTGGAGGCGATCTGTCTGCAGAGGTTCCGATCCAGCCGAAGGAGTCGATCTAACTTCATATAGTTGAGCCGACGGGCGACATCGGACAATCGGGGCGGCGGTTGCTCGGAAACTGCCCGTACGAGCGCCGCGCGGATGTTCTCAGGGGCGCGTGCCGAAGGAAGTCTATGAATTTCAATTCTTGCTCTGGCATCCTGCCAGTGGGGTATGGCGGAGACTGGGTCACCCTGCAAGAAGGACATAACTGGAATCTTTAGCCGGCAGGAAATCCGCAAGAGCATGCCGATCGAGGGCAACGCCCTTTGAGTCATTAGAAGTGTTACGGTTGCTTGAGTTATCTTTGCGGCGTCGGCAAAGGCACTTTTGTTTCCCTCTGCGACCACCTCTACGCAAGCTCGGAAATTAGCCGTAAAGGTGCTCCCCAGAGAGGAGGAGTCTAAACCAGGGAGAGCGCCCAGCAATTTGCCGGCCTCTTCGGCGTACCGGAGCGCCGCCTCGCTATCGTTGCCGTTGGAAGCCGGCGGGCAGGGCTGGGGATTGGAGTTGCCTAACCACTTCGTGCAATTGGAGCAATATCCCGGACGAGAGAAAACCGCAAAAGCTTTACTCTGCCGGGAGCAGTGCGGGCATACCTCGTCCAAGAATCGGCGATGTTGTGGGCAAAATGTGACCGCCTTCAGAGTCCAAAGCAAAGGTTCGTAGATGATCTCCCCAGCGCCCCGACGGTCTTCATAACAGGCGGCGCACCAAGCGCGGCGGCGGCGGAAAATGGCATGGGGCCAGACCCCGCCTTCCAGGAGCAGCAAAGTGAGGAAACGAAGATCCGTACGCTTGGTTCCCGCTTGCAGAGCCCCGACCCATCGTTTCGAAGCTTCTCCGAAGCCGTTGATTGCGTACGAGCGCGCCACGAAACCATGAGAATCCGACTGGATTTGTTCGGGGGAGGAAGGCACCAGCGGGGTCAGGGCAAGCGTGGAAAGCTCCCGGCCCACCAAGTCTCCAACCGAGACAGCGTGACTCTCCGCCAGCCGTCCAATATAGCCGGTAAGACTTTCAACCCGGGATGTTCCTATGCCAATGGGCGCCAGCGGGAGTAATCGGCTCCGGCATGGCAGAGGCGGTATCACGCAATCCCAAGAATCAAAGAGCCTGGATGGTTGCATGGATGGCTAAAGGCTGGCCAACGGGATCACGCGTGGGGTGCCGTTGACCCGGCTTTATTCGTCCTTTCCGCATCGGCGTGGTTTCAGCTTTTGGCCTTATGGGCTGGCCGTCTTCACGGCAACTCAGGCCGAGCCGGGTTCTCAAACGAGTGCGAGCCGCGGGTTCCTCATTCAATGCCATCTCTCCTTCCAGGGCTTCGGACAGTATTTTGTCGCATTGAATTGCACTCAGCTCCTGGGCGTGCAGGTCTCTAACCGTCAAAGTTGCGCGATTCTGTTTGACCGCGACGGCCAGCGCCCTCATCAGCCAGTCTTTCAAAATTCCCACGCAACCAATGCTGCGCTCATACAAGTATTCCCAATGACTCATCAGGTCGGGAGGCTCTGGGACAGGAAGCTGCCGTTCAAATGACCGGAGGATGGTTTGGAACACCTTCCGGTCCTGGGGATCATCGGCTCGATAACGGGGAAAGTCGATCACGATGCTGCGGCGGCTGAGCTGGCCACTCAGGTTCCGAAACGCCAGAAGTTCGTAAGTTCCAAGCAGCACGTGAACGGTTTGTGTGCAATTAGCGAGAGATTTGATGACGTCCAGTTGGTCTGAAAGTCGTCGCCCCGATGCCATTCGCGCCAAGTGCTGGGCTTCGTCAAGCAGGACGGCCGCCGGGCGCCGGAAACGGAGCGCGCACTCCACGGCGTGATGATACTCATATCCCGCTGCCCTGGCTGCAGGGATAAACTTCTCCCGTTCAGAAAAGTGAGCGGGAGCCTTGGGGCTCAGTTTGTAATCGACTAATGGCTCCTGCATTTCCAGGAGCAACCTTCGGAAGTGATCTCGCCATTTGAAGGAGCCCGACTCGGAGGCCTTGCATTCCAAACTCACAACGGGAATGCGCGCTCGATCGCTTTGGAGATCCGGCAGCATGCTGGAGGTCAGTACCTGCTCAACCTTTTGACGGAGAGCGGTCTTGCCTACGCCCGTGGGGCCCACCAACAGGACTAAGGAGTTGGGCGCCCTGGCTTCAATCGCGTCGACCACACTGTCTTTCGCTGCCACCAAGCGTGGATGGGCCATGATGTAAGTCTGAAAATAGTTAAGTCTCGCCTTCGGTACCTGGGCCAGAAGATCGCGTGGGAAGCAAGATGGTTCAGTCTCCACTAGAATACTCCGTAGACTTCGTCGACAGCAGGTTCTTCGATCGTCACCGTTTCTGCCGTCGCAACGTGCGATTCGCCGGGAAACAAGGGATGATTTTCGCCATCAAGACCCCCTGCGACAACCTGACGGATCACCCTGCTTTCCAGATCGCACTTCCGTTGAATCAGCAGGCTCTCCTCTGCCTCGACGGACTGGAGGAATTCAGCGAGTCGTCTGGCGGTGACGATAAACTTGGTCGAATGATTCCGATGGCGCTGACGCAACTCCTCCGTGGCCAACTTTATCTCTCGCTCCGAGCGGCCCTTCAAAACGGCATAGTGCTCGGAGTGACATGGAACCCACTGCTTGTGCACAAAGGCGTAAGCAGCCCCAACATCAAACGGGTCGTACCGGATAGCAACTTGCTGCCCCTGGATCTTCGGATCGCGAAAGGCTTCGCACCAGTAGTACACGTGATGAATTTTTACTCCATTCCCTGGCGTGACTCTTGCACTTCCCTTCGCGGTCGTGGGTAGAGTGAAAATCAAGAATTCTTCATCGTAAGGGATCATCCGGTGCTGGCGCTCGCCCGTATCGGACAGCCGGCTGAGAAAGGCCTCCCTTGGGCTCTGCCCGAGCGCGGGATGGTCTGCGGTATCATAAACCTCATACAAGTATTCGCAGAGCCGGTCGTAGAGTTCGGCGAGCGGCCAAGTCGCCAGGCATTTAGGGTTCACGGACTTGGTAACCTGCCTGACGTTCCGCATAATCTGGGTATTTCCCTGCAAGTTATGCACGAATTGGGTGTTGTTCGCACCCAGGAAGCGTTCGACCAGGGATCCAAACCGTGCCTTCGCCTTGGCGGGTCTCAATAAGCCCGGCAGAGAGGAGACGAGTCGCATTGTCGGAGGCGCGGATTCCTCACTGGCTTCGGTCCGTCCGTCGGACGTGCTGGAGATGGCGGAGAAGCTGAGCGAAGATGCCATTCTGTTTTTTGCCAATGCGCATCGCTTTCTCTCGGATCCTGTTGTGGTACAGGGTATCTGGAACTTACGGGATGGCTTTAAGGCGAACGGCCGCATGTTCATCATGCTCACCATCCCAGGCGCTGTGCTTCCGCCCGAACTCGCTCAGGACGCATTGGTTTTGGATGAACCTTTGCCCTCCGCGGATGACCTGCTTCGCATCATCAAAGAAACCTTCAATGCCGCAGCCTTAGCCGAACCTGAACCTCCTCTGTTGAACAGAGCCATGGATGCACTGCTCGGCCTGGCGGCATTTCCGGCGGAACAATCGCTCGCCATGTCGCTTACTCGGGAAGGGTTGGACACCGAGGCACTCTGGGAGCGCAAGCGGCAAGTGATTGAACAAACTCCCGGGATGCGTGTATGGCGGGGCGGTGAGAGTTTTGATCAGATCGGCGGGTGCAGCAATATTAAATCCTTTTTAAACGCCCTGCTCAGCGGGGCGGAAAGCCCGCGCGTAGTTGTGTTCGTGGACGAAATCGAAAAAGCGTTCGCCGGCACCGGGACTGACTTATCGGGGGTCAAGACCGAGATGACGGGAACGATCCTTACTTGGATGCAAGACCGGGAAGCGGACGGCCTTTTGCTCTTGGGGCCACCCGGCGCCGCGAAATCGGCAATGGCCAAGGCTACAGGAAATAGCGCCGGCATTCCGACCATCAGCTTCGACTTGGCGGCCATGCAAAACTCGCTCGTGGGAGCTTCCGCGGAACGTCTGAGATCTGCTCTGCAGATTGTAGACGTTGTTTCACAAGGCCGTAGCCTGTGGATCGCCACGTGCAATTCCATTACTTCGTTGCCACCCGAATTGCGTCGCCGTTTTACGTTAGGCACATTCTTCTTTGACTTGCCGACGGCGGAGGAGCGAGAGGTAATCTGGCAAATCTACTTGAGAAAGTTTGGTGTGGATGGCGAGCTTCCGGAGGATGCGGGTTGGACGGGAGCGGAGATCAAGGAGTGTTGCCGGAAGTCCTCCCGCCTGAAGATTTCGCTGCGTGAAGCGGCAAACTACATTGTGCCGGTATCGCGCAGCGCGGCGGAGCAGATCAAGTCGTTACGAATGCAGGCTTCGGGCAAGTTCATCAGTGCGTCCTTTCCGGGGGTGTACGAGTATGGGGATGAGCTGACACCAGCAAACCGGGGACGCCGTATCATTAGGATGACATCCTATGATGTGCCGAAGGAGGTGAACTGACAATGGGTGTGGAGGCAAACTCGAAAGTCGGTACGGCCCACTTGAAGCGGAATGCCTATCTCTACATCCGGCAGTCGACTCCTCGACAAGTTCTGGAACATGCGGAGAGCACGAAGCGCCAATACGGATTACGGCAGCGTGCCATAGCCTTGGGCTGGTCTTCTGAGCAGATCATCGTGATCGACAGCGATCAGGGTCATTCCGGCGTCTCGGCGGCGGACCGCGAGGGCTTCCAAAGACTGGTGACCGAGGTGAGTTTACAAAAGGCGGGTATCGTCCTGGGGCTGGAAGTCTCGCGGCTGGCACGCAACTGCGCAGACTGGTATCGTCTACTGGAGATCTGCGCCTTGATGGATACACTTCTCCTGGACGAGGACGGCCTCTACAACCCATCCCACTTTAACGATCGCTTGCTCTTAGGCCTGAATAGACCTGATACACAAAGCACCTCTTATTCAATTTCTTTTGAAGTAGACGAATCACGAGCGTTCTCTGATTTCGATTCACAGCGCAGCTTGCTTTTGGCCAGTGCATCCCGCCGACAAATATAGCCGACGTGCTGGCTCGTATAGCTCCGACCAAAGGCGGTGCGCAGCCCGGTGCGATTAAGATGTGCAGCGATTTCGTCATAACTGCTCTGTCGGGCCATTTCGTGAATCTGTAAAACAGCTTCTTCGGGTGTTTTCAGCGAGCCTTCACCCGGTGCAGGCCGCTTCACGATGTGATCGGTTACCGTACCGGAACGCCAATGAATCTGGATTTCGATCTGCCCTGCCTGTCGGATTCCATCCAGTTGCACCGATTCGATCGCCATCCGCATTAGTTGCTTCCGTTCCTGGTCAGTAGTCGTTTCCGCGCTCCAGATCGCCGGTAGATCCTGGGACAGCTCGCCGATGGCCGCACGCTCCTCCCGAGTGAGGCTCCATTCCGCGTCGCGCTCCGCCTGGGCATAGATCCGTTCCAATTGGGCCACACGCTCCAGCTTTTCGTTCCACCGCCGCTCCAGCTCCCCCGCTACCAAACGATTTGCGGGATCGACGGCATCATATTGCCGTTGTGCCAGCCGTGCCTCATAACGTGCTTGTTCCAACTGCAACTCGCGCTGCCGGCGTTGGGCAATCAAGTCCTGCTCCAGCTGATCCAACACCTGCGTGGCCACCCGCAGGCTGATCGGCGAGACGGCCCCCAGGAAGGTCGCCACGACGGCAGCATCGACGGGGCGCGAGGTCATAGTTTGGCAGACCTTTTCGTCGCCGTCTTGATAGCCACGCCCGCAAACATACGAAGGCGACCGGTTCTCTCTCGCCGCGCGATTTTGAACGCCCATCTTCCGACCGCACACGCCGCAGTGAACAATCCCCTGCAGGAGAGCCCTTCCTTCCCGCGGCACGCCACGGCTCCCGTCGTGGCTCCAATTCTGTCGTAACCGCTCCTGGTTCTTCACGAATTCCTCCCAGCCGATGTAGGCCGGATGATGCGCGGTAATTTTCACCGGCCATTGTTCCACGGTACGAGCGTGGGGTGAAGCTTTGCCCGTCCTCGGCGAGCGCCGTTCAGTCAAGTACTCCGACCGGCCGTACACGTAAGCACCGGCATAGGCCGGGTTGTGTAAGATGCGAATCACCGTGCTCAACGTGGGAGCTTTCCACACCAGCGAACCATAACCTTCTTGGGCGGTAACACGTGTGGGCAGATCCAGCCCTTGTGCTTTTAACTCACGGACCACGCCTCGAACCACCCCATGACGACGAAAACCATCGAAGAGGTACTCGAGCCGTTCACGAACCTGGGTGTCGGGATCCAGCGTCCAACCGCCGTCTGCCCCTTGCATATAGCCCACCGGCAAAGGAAAGTGCAGGAGCCCTTTGCGCGCCTTATTCCAGCGCCCCTCGTATAAGCGCGTCCGCAGCGTGAACAGTTCTGCCTCGGATATCGTGCCCTTCACGCCTAAAAGCAATCGATCATTCGGTTCGCGCGGATTGTACACTCCACCCTCATCGGCAATCAATGTACCACTCACCCCACAGATCTCCATGAGCCGATACCAATCGCTGTTGTTGCGCGCCAGCCGCGACGCCTCGAGCATGAGCACGATTCCTACCTTGCCCAAGCTCACTTCCGTCGCCAAACGCTGGAAGCCGGTGCGGTGGGTGGCGGTGCTGCCGGAGCGGCCCTGATCTTCGTCGATGACCTCCACTTGACTGGGGGGCCACCCCAGTTCGATAGCCCGGTCGCGAAGACGATACTGCCGTTCCGTACTTTCACGATTCTCAATCACCTGCAAAGGGGTTGACTGCCTCACGTAGACAAAGGCGATCCGCTCCTGATGGGTGCTTTGAATCTTTGTGGTCGTCATTCTCAGGGACCCTCCCTGGCGGCGAGGCTGGGTAGTCGGCGCCGCACCAGTTTACCGAACAGTGTTTCTATGGACGCTGGGAACGGGTCCGGCAAGGCAGCGTCCATAATCGCCGCAGGCCGTGCGGCTCCCCGTGTGCAGGATGACCCGACGTCACGTGCCCCGACCATCGCGGGGCCAGCCTTTGGGCCGTGAGGGGAATCGATTCGATGTCTTGCGTCGCTGGCTGAGTGATCGCGGGGCCGAACTTGATGCCACACTAAACTGGCAAAGAGACTATGGGCATCTCCGAGTTCGGCACGCGGTGCATTGCCATGTGTGGGCCCGGGATCACTGCACAGCCGCTGCCGGGCATCGTGCACCAGGGGGTAAACGTAAATGTCTTTGACCGCTTGCCCATGACCTCGATGCTCCCGATCCATGCGACCCCGCCCCGAGGTCTGGCCCACCGCGATCCAGTTGGCGGCGCGGTAGCAGGTGCCACCAAAGCGCGCTGCATCCACCAGGGTTTCTAGCAGCACGGGACGACACCCGTAGTGCTTCTCCCAGTCACCCGGCACTTGCCGTGCACTCAGCGCCAGGATCTTGCTGGCAAGTCCTTTGACGCGCACCCCCGGCAGAATCAGAAATCGGCCGTTGTTGACGATCTGTTGCAGGTTGTGCTGTCGCTGCGCCTCGCTCCAGCCGATCCAGGCATCCCGCGCCTGCATCTTCCAGGCCGGCGAGTTCCAGAGCAGACAGGCCAGTTCCCGATCGCGATAACGCACCCAGTAGCGCAGGTTCGCGCCGAACGGCACGCGGCACCCGAGATAGTGATAATGTTCCACCTTCTCGCGCCACCGGCGGCTCTCGGCTTCGCCTTCCACCAGGTCCAACTCCAGCGGCGTATATTCACTTACGGTGCCTGCCACGGCGGTGAACTCTGCGCATGGCCCCGAGAGTTCCGGCCGCCGCGGACCTCTGCCGCCCAGCTTCCGCAGGGCTGGGAGTTTCAGGAATGCTTGGGCCTGGAGCCGCTCCAACATCTGCCGGCATTCATGGTTCTTCAACCTCCCACTGGGCCGCCTCCATTCCAGCAATTCGCAAACGGTCCGTGCGATCTCCGTTACCCCCAGAGCGGAAAACTCCCGCGCGATCTGGCGCATCAATGTCAATTCGGCTGCGCCGAACGTGCGTCCGCAAAAGGTCAAGGATTCAGGCATAGCCATGGGAACTAACCGCGTCGGGGCACTTGGTAATTTTTCGATCGCCAAGGCTGCTCGCGCCGATCGCAATGTTCGCGCACCTTACCGTATCCAAAACGGCGGCATTTGTCCAGCAAAATCTTTTAGCGGACAGGATGGAGAGGCTTCGGAAGCAGGCAGACAAATTCCCTCCGCTGTGGACACCTCTCGCCCTCCTCCGACTTTGCAGCCGAATGACCATCATCATCGAGTCGCGGTGAACCGCCGTTCGCTTGAGGGCAAACGTCATCACGGTCGAGAAGAGTCCAAAATATTCAATCATGGGATTGCCTTTTGTCGGGCTTGCCGCCATGACCATGGAGAAAGCGGACCAGGTCCCGCAGGGCACTCGGAGAGAGGAAGACGGCAGACGTGTCATGCGAGGAAGAGATGAGGTCCGCCTGCGGGATCGGAAGGTCTGTCCAGTCCCAAGGAACAGCCCTCATACCCCCAATGCGGAATCGCAGCAAGATCCACGGTATCTTCTCGCGCCAGAAGACTCGCTTTACGCGACCCGATTGGCCGCAGTCGGGACTATCTTCGGAAACAATCGTCACCGCGCATCCACAAAATGCAACATACGGTGCTGTCTGTTGCTGGCTTAAAGGGCATCATGGCCGAAGCCGAACTGCACGTCCTGCGCGCCCGACTCGAGGGAGGAATCCGCAATAAGGCGGCCCGCGGCGAACTGCGCCGAGGCTTGCCCGTGGGTTTCGTGTGGGGAGAAGCAGACGGCGAAGTGCGTTTTCATCCCGACGAATCCGTGGTCAACACCCTCCGCACGGTCTTTGCGAAGTTCACCGAACTGGGATCGGTCCGCAAGGTCTGGCTCTGGTTCCGCTCCGAGGGTCTTTCTTTCCCGCTGCGCCCGTACATGAAAACCCAGATCCGATGGATCGCGCCGACCTACACCGCGATTTACCATGTGCTCACCAATCCGGTGTATGCTGGCGCTTACATCTACGGAAGGTGTCGCCATGAACGCTATG
>Ga0182014_10008295_pt1 | contig 10659 bp, 8 predicted proteins | sample 612S2DmetaG_FD_120489 | JGI IMG/M metagenome (GOLD analysis project Ga0182014, IMG submission 120489) | Permafrost microbial communities from Stordalen Mire, Sweden - 612S2D metaG | ecosystem: Environmental > Terrestrial > Soil > Wetlands > Permafrost | place: Sweden: Stordalen | collected... | reverse complement strand
AGGATACAACGGCGGGCCGGTAGCGCAAGCCAAAAGGAAAAGGCTCCTCTTTCCGAAACCGCCCTAACCCGTTGCCGCCAGATAGATTGGAATCACGACGCCAACTACCTTACGGAATCGCTGCCGTCGCATATCAGACTGCGGTGCCTGACGGGCACCCGACAGCAGGGCCACTTAGTCCACGACCCGCTTGCCAGCCTTCCTGGCCATGAACTGCGTCTTGATCCAGTTATAGGTGGCGCGCAGCCCCGTATCCAGCGGCGTGTTCGGCTCCCACTTGAGCATCTTCTTGATGAACGTGTTGTCGCTGTTGCGGCCCGCCACACCGCGCGGCGCGGTCAGGTCGTATTCCCGCTTCAGCTTCACCCCGGCGATCTTCTCCACCTTTGACACCAACTCGTTGACGGTGACCAGCTCACTCGTGCCGAGGTTGATGGCCGTGGCGATCAGCGCGTCGGAGTGCATGATCATGTCAATACCCTTCACGCAGTCATCAATATACATGAAGCTGCGGGTCGGGGTGCCGTCGCCCCAAATGTTGATGGTATGCTTGCCGGTGTCAATGGCAGCGATGACTTTGCGGCAAATGGCCGCCGGCGCCTTTTCGCGCCCGCCGTCCCAGGTGCCCCAGGGACCATAGACGTTGTGGAAGCGCGCGATGGCTGTCTTCATCCCTCGCTCCGCCCAATACTCCTCGCAGAACATCTCCGAGATCAGCTTCTCCCAGCCGTAGCCCCGCTCGGCCATTGCCGGGTAGGCGTCGGACTCCTTGAGCGCCCGCACATTCGGGTCCTGCTGGAGGGTTGTGTTGTAAGCGCACGCCGAGGAGGAATAGAAATAACGCCGCGCGCCCGCCCGGTAAGCCGCCTCAATCATGTGCGTATTGATCAGCACGCTGCGCAGGCATTCCACGCGAAACCGCTCGATGAAACCCATCCCTCCCATGTCCGCCGCGAGGTTGTAAACCTCCACCGCCCCTTCGCACGCCTTTTCGCAGTTGGCAGGCACGCTCAGGTCCAGGTTCAGGCATTCCACCCCAGGCACCCGCTGATACCATTCCGGCAGCGGCTTCTTGTCGGCTGTCCGAATCCGCTTGAAGCCCTTCTGGCTAAAATACCGGGCCAGCGCCCCGCCGATGAACCCGCCGCCGCCGCCAATGACAATCAGATCATCCGGTTTGAGTTTGGGATCTTTCTCAATCAGTCGTTTCGTTTCTGTAATCATATTCTTTTGCTTGCTCGCGGCACCTACACGGGTGGACGCCAAACGCCGGTTCGCGGTCTCTTGTTCGCGGTAGCCAGAGTCAGGCGCAACAACATGCCAGCGACCCGGCTCGCTGGCCAGCCCAAAAAGGGGCAGCTCGTTAGGTCGCAGGAGTGTTCTAAAGTCGGTCGCAACCAGCCCAAATCCGAATGCCGAAAACCGAAATCCGAAAGAAATCCAAAATCCGAAGTCCCGAAAAACCAGCCTCGCTGGCGGCTGGCCTAGTCAGCGGCTGAAGCCCTTCTCGGATTTCGGGCTTCGGGTTTCCCTCGGATTTCGGTTTTCGGCCTTCGGATTTCAGGGCTGCCGGAGCTACTCTAGCTGCTATCGGTCGGACTTTAGAGCAGCCCTGGTTAGGTCGTGCCCCATTCCGCCTCCAATGGCGTAACGGCTCTCGCCCGGATCGCCTTCCGCAGCGGCAGTCAACCGCGGACGAGGCGCCGGACGCCTTGCTCGCTCCCGCGTCGCCAGGGCGGCAGCCCGCCTGCGGCGAACGTGCTGCAAGCGCGGAGGTGTGGTGTTGCTCCGGCGTTGCTCCGGGGTTGCTCTGGTGTGGCCCCCTTGGGTAGCCGGTGGGTAGCCGTTGGGTAGCCCTTGGGTTTTTTATGCTCTCAGGCGGCATTTTGCGCGCATTTTGCTCGACCGGACGCCGGGGGAAGGGCTAGGTTGACGGCACACGTCACCCGAGGTGAATTATGGATGAACTGTTGAGAATCTTGCAGTCCAACGCGCTGGAATCGCGTGAAGACATCGCCCGCATGTTGGGCCTCCCGACGGCCGAGGTCGGCAAGCGGATTGCCGAATACGAGAAGCGCGGCGTCATCCGCGGCTACCAGGCGATCCTCAACGAGGACCAACTCGACCTGGAGAAGGTCACCGCGGTCATCGAGGTGAAGGTAACCCCGCAACGCGAGGGGGGCTTCGACACCATCGCGGAGCGCATCGGGCGCTTTCCCGAAGTGCGTTCGGCCTACCTGATGAGCGGCACGTACGACCTGCTGCTGTTCGTGGATGGGCGCACGCTGCGCGAAGTGGCGGCGTTCGTCAGCGAGCGGCTTTCGCCCCTTGAAGGGGTCCTGTCCACCTCGACCCATTTCATGCTGAAGACCTACAAGCGTTTCGGCGTGCTGATGCACCAGCCCAGCTCCGATGAACGGCTCACCGTCACTCCGTGACCGCTTGAACGCGACGGTGCGAGACATCCCGCGCTCCGGCATCCGCGACTTCTTCGACCTGGTCACAACCATGAAGGACGTGATCAGCTTGGGCATTGGCGAGCCCGACTTCGACACGCCCTGGCACGTCCGCGAATCGACGGTCTTCGCGCTCGAACGCGGCGCGACGCATTACACGAGCAACTTCGGCTACCTCGACTTGCGCCGCGCCCTCGCCCGCTATGTCGCCAAGGTGTTTGGCGCCGACTACAACCCGGACAACGAAGTGCTGGTCACGGTTGGCGTCAGCGAGGCGCTGGACTTGGCTCTGCGGGCGTTGCTCAACCCGGGCGACGAGGTTATCTACCACGAGCCGTGCTACGTCTCTTATCGGGCGACGATACTGTTCGCGAACGGGGTGCCGGTCGAGGTGGAGACGCGCGCCGACAACGGCTTTCGCCTGACGCGCGCCATGCTGGAGGCCAAGGTGACGCCGCGCAGCAAGGTGTTGATGCTTAACTTCCCCAACAACCCGACCGGTGCGGTCATGAGCCGGGCTGACCTGGAAGACATTGCCGCCTTCGCCGTGGAGCGCGACCTGATTGTCATCACGGATGAAATCTACGCCGAGTTGACCTATGACGCGCCGCACACGAGCATCGTCAGCCTGCCCGGTTTGCGCGACCGGACGATTTTCCTGCACGGCTTCTCGAAGGCTTGGGCGATGACGGGCTTCCGGCTCGGATACGCCTGCGGCCCGGCTGAACTCATTGAGGCGATGATGAAGATTCACCAATACACCATGCTGTGCGCCTCCTCCCTGGGCCAGAAGGCCGCCTTGGAGGCCTTGGCCCGCCCGGAGGTGGACGTGGCTGAGATGGTCAATGAATACCGGCGCCGCCGGAACTTCATCGCCGCCGCTTTCACCGATATGGGGGTGGAGTGCCACCGGCCGCTGGGGGCGTTCTACGCCTTTCCGAGCGTGGCGAAGTTCGGACTGCCGGCAAAGGAGTTCTCCCTCCAGTTGCTGCGCGAGGAGAAGGTGGCGGTAGTGCCTGGCACCGCGTTTGGGGCTTGTGGCAAGGGCTTCGTCCGCTGCGCCTACGCCACCAACATGGAGAACATCAAGGAAGCCATGGTCCGTATCCGGCGTTTCATCGGGCGGCGGTGATTCCTTTCTTGCAAGGTCCTCATTCCGGCCTGTGCGCCGGTATCCCCAGCCGTTCCCGCCTGGCCAGGACCGCTTCGGTGGTGCGGCCCAAGCGCCGGGCCAGTTCCTCGTCGGGGAACTTGCCCAGCAGCACATCTTGTCCCGGCGTCCACCAGTGGCGGCAGGAAGCGATGCCTTGGCGCGCCCGCCTGGCTTTGACGCTCGTGGCGGATCGGCCCAGCCGGCGGGCGACTTCCTGATCGGAAATGGTGCCCAACAGAGCGTCATCCTCGGGCAGCCAGGGCTTGGAAGCGGGAATAATTCTCTCCTGCCCCGGCAGCGAGATGCGAAGCTGGTGGCGGCGGTGTTTCACGGCTTCCTTCGTGATGCGCAGCAGCAGCGCCACCTGGGCATCCGGGCGCAGGCCCAGCAACTTGTCGTCATCGGCGGTCCAGCGGTGCTTCTTGGGATCGCAGACCGGAATGCCTTTGGACGCCCGCCGCGTTCTCACGGATTCCAGGGTTCGCTTGAACCGACGCGCGAGCTGTTTGTCGGGCAGGGTGCCGAGCAGTTCCTCCTCCGCCCGGGTCCAGGGCCGGCGGCCGGTGGGTTGGAAGGCCGGCAGGGATAGTTGTCGCCGACGCTCCCGGACGACCTGCTGGGGACGCCCCAGGCGTTGGGCCAGGTCACGATCTTTCATGGTGCCCAACAACTTGTCTTCGGCGGTCGTCCAAGGCTGATGCCCGGGCCGTGGCAGGGATAGGTGCAACTTCTGCCGGCGCTGGATAACTCCGGTCAGCGGATGACCGGTGCGGGCGACGACCTCCTCGTCCGGCATGGTGCCCAGCAGTTGCTCCTCCTCGGGCGTCCAAAGGTGGAAGGCCGACTGATAAGCCGGGATGCGCAGCTTCTGGCGCCGGTGCCGGATCGCGCTTGGTGCCCGGTTCAGCAATCGCGCCACCTCGCTGTCAGGCATGGTGCCCAGCAGCTTCCCATCTTCCGGACTCCACGGAGCACTTGTTAGCTTGGGCGCGCCGGAAGCTTCCAGCACGTTCGTCACTTGATCTGATTTGTCGTCAACGTTGCTCATCTCTGTTCATGATCCGGGGCATTGCTTTCGCCAGCCACCCGGGTTGTCGGCCGGCCAATATGCGGCCTGCATTGGCTCTTAAAGCCAAATCGGCTCCATGTAAAGCCGGATTTGAATGCCTTTACACGGCGGGGAACTTGGTGAACCTTCAATTGATGCGATTCGTCACCGGGCTATTGTCGTTTCTGGGCGCCGTGCTCGCCGCCGGAACGCTCTGGGCTGGTGGCAGCGGCCTGAATGTCATCGTCGTCGTCAACCAGAACAGCACCAACTCCGTCCAACTCGGCAATGACTATTGTGAACAGCGCGGCGTGCCGCCCCAGAACGTCCTGCGCATGACCGGCTGGACGAACGGCGTGATAGCCTGGACCCCGACCGACTTCGAGACCCTGCTCCTCAATCCCCTGCTGGCCATGATCGCGGGACGCGGGCTGACCAACCAAGCGGAGGTGGTCCTCCTCTCCATGGACATCCCCTATCGGGTCAGTGACAGCACCGGCCAGAATGGCACCACCTCCGCTCTGTTTTACGGCTTCAAACCCGACACCACGCCGCCGCTGGCGTGCCTGCCCGCCAGTTGCTCGCTGCCCGACGCCTCCTCCAACAGTTACGCCTTTAGCGAACTGCCCCTCCTTGAAGCCCCGCCCGACACCGCTTCCACCAACGCCTACCTGGCCATGATGCTCACGGCCAGCAACCTCGCCGGCGCGAACCTCCTGCTCAGTCGCGGCGTGGCCAGCGACAGCACCTTCCCTGCCCAGACCGTCTATCTCGCCAAGACGAGTGATGTGGCCCGCAACGTTCGGTTTGTGGAGTTTGACAACGCCATCTTCGCCAGCCGTGTCCGGGACGACAATTCCCTCGTGTGGACCAACACCGATGCCACCTCATTCACCAACCTCCTCGGCCTCATGACGGGTTTGGCCGGTCTCTCGCTGCCGGCAAACGCCTTCGTCGGGGGCGCCATGTCGGACACCCTTACCTCGTATGCCGGCCTACTGTTTGAGAATAGCGGCCAGGTTTGTCTGCTGGCCTTTCTCAACGCCGGCGCCGCCGCCAGCTACGGGACCGTCGTAGAACCTTGCAACTACACCCAGAAGTTTCCCGACCCGCGCGTTTATTTCTACCAGGACCGCGGCTTCTGCCTGGCCGAAGCCTGCTACCAAAGCCTCCTCAATCCCTACCAGGGTGTCCTGGTGGGCGAACCGCTTTCCGCGCCTTTTGCCCGCCCAGGCACCGCCAACTGGAGTTCTCTGACCAACGGCGCCGTGCTCAGCGGTCAGGCTGTCCTCAATCCAGATTTCCTCGCTGCCGTCACCAACCTGCCGCTGGGCCGGGTGGACCTCTTTGTTGACGGTAACTTCTTTCAGACCATAACCAACCTGCTCCCGGCGGCAGGCAACGCCCTGTCCGTCACGTTGAACGGCTTCGCGGTCAACTACACCGTGCCCGCCAACGCCACCGTCGCGTCCCTCACCACCAACCTGGCCGCCGCATTGGACGCGCAGACCAACTCCACCCGGGTGCAGGCTTACGCCGTGGGCGACCGCCTGGAACTGCAGTCGCTCGACGTGACGGTTCCCGGCAGCAACGTGACCTTGAGCGCCAGCGCCGCCATCGGCTCCGCGGCGCAATTGACCACGCTGCTGATGCCCGCCCGGCCGACGTTCCTCGACACCGCTGCCACCGGTTACTTCGGCATCCTCGCCAGCAATACTCCCGTCGTGGGCGATTGGCTCCAGCTCGCCTTCACCAAGACGAACGGCACGCACACAACCGTCAGCGTCACCAACACCACCGGCGGCGCCACCATTGCCACGCTCGCCCAAAACCTGGCGAACCTGGTCAATGTGGACCTGGCCTTGCAGTCCGCCGACGGGGTCCAGGCCGCGGATTTTGGCGACGACAGCGGTTGCGGCATTGTGGCCGCCCAGTTCACTGTTTACGCCCGCACGCCCGGCTGGCCGGCGTCGCAAATCCAAGTCGCGTTCAGCGCCTCGACGAATCTCCTCGCGCTGCCGTCCGGGACCCACCTCCTCGTGGACAACCTCACGGACCTGCGGCCCCGCAATCATCTTTACGTGAGCTCGGGGGTGACCTCGTTGCCGGCCAGCTTCGCGCTCGACACCACCCGCCTCCCTGACGGCTTCCATCAGTTGACCGCCGTCGCCTACGAGGGCACCAGCGTCCGCACCCAAACCCGCATTTCGCGCACTGTCCAGGTCCGGAATACCACCCTCGCGGCCACCTTCACCCCGCTGCTGGTCGGGACGAATGCCACCCTCGATATGCCCTTGCAGTTCGCCGTGAGCCCGAATGCCCCCAACATCGCGCGGATCGAGTTGTTCAGCACTGGCGGCTCCGTGGGGGTGGTGTCCAACCAGCCGTCGGCTGTCTTCCTGGTTCCCTCAGCGACATTGGGCCTGGGCTTGCATCCCTTCTACGCCTTGGTGACCGACACCGGCGGCAAGCAGTATCAGACGCAGACTGACTGGGTTCGTCTCATCCCTTCTTTCGCGCTCAGCCTCGCCCGCGCGCCGCTCCAGCTCTCCTGGCCGGCAATTCCTGGGCAGCGTTACAACGTCCTCTCGACGACGAGCATCGTCAGCGCGTTCCGGACGGTGACCTCGATAGTCGCGTCCAACGCGGTCGTCCAGTGGCCCATTCCCACCCCAGCCGGGACCGTGAACTACTATCGCGTAAGTCTAAGCCCGTGACACGGAGCGGCTCAATGGGGGCTGCGCTTCACTGGTTTCTCATTTCTGAGAAAGTGTCCAATTGGCAGACAACTGGCTAGTTCTCAGGCATGACAACGAAACTGGATGCGCTCATGAAGAGATTTGGGGTCCGGGGCTCCTTGTTTGCCGCGAAAAAGAGCCCGCAGAGCGTGCCGCCGCTTCTCAAAGACGCGGTTCGGCAGCCGAATGGCACCTTTAACTTCAAAGCGCAGTTGGCGAAAGGCACCCCGTTCGTCGTTCAGGCCTCCACCGATTTGGAGAATTGGAGTCCGGTCCTTAACGGAATTGCGACCGGGGAGCTCACCAGCTACGCCGACGGTCATGCCTCCCGGTTCAGTTACCGGTTTTATCGTTTGGTGGGGGGACAGGCCCAGTGCTCCAATGTGCTGGGCTACGTGTCAATCACCCTGCCGCCGGGCTTTTCCATGATCGCCAATCCGCTGGACGCGCCAACCAACACCGTCGGCAAAGTCTTCAAGGACTGGCCGGACGGCGCCACGCTGAACAAGTTTGACACCGCATTGTTCCGCCTGGTGGAGAACGCGGTGAAATTCAGCCAATGGACCAACGCGAGCGAGAGACTGATGCCGGGGGAAGGCGCCATCTTCTTCAACCCCACGTCGGATTACCGCTCCGTCTGCTTTACGGGCGAAATGCCGCAAGTGAACCTGTCGATCGCGATTCCGGCAGGTTTCTCCATGCGCAGTTCGCCCGTGCCGCAGCCGGGCAGCCTGGTCGAAGACCTGGAGTTTCCGATCGCCAACGGCGACGTCGTCCATCTGTTTGACCGGGACAAGCAGCAATATGTGCTGCACCCGTACGAGAATGGCAAGTGGACCGCCGGCACCCCCATGATCAGCGTAGGCGAAGCGTTCTGGATTGCCAAGACCGAGCCCGGCACCTGGACGCGGAAACTGCCCCCCGTGGATGTAGCGGCATCGCTTGATCGCAACTAGTGCTTGATTGCATGAATAACCAATATATGGGCCGCCGCGTGAGAGCACGCGGCCTACACGACGTTTGTAGGCCGCGTGCCCTCACGCGGCGCTATCGCGAACTTCTGCAATCAAGCACTAGCCGCTAATTCCCTACAGAGAGTGGTTGCAGGCGAACGCGATAAATGCGGTGCCGGTTCGTGCCGACCGTGTCAGTAAACGAAGCGGTGTCGTTGGCGCCGGTGACGTCCTTAATGGAGTTGGTGCTCCAATAAGCGTCTGTCAGACTTGATTTGGTTTGGATGTTGTAGTTGCGTCCGTTGAGCGCGGCCCAGGTCAGCTTCACGCTGCTCGAGCCGTTGGCCACAATGGACAGGGGCGCGACGGGCTGCGGTGTGACAAACCCGTGGGCGTCGATTGCCCCGGGCACATCGAGAAAGTTGTAGAACCGGATGAGTCCCAACTGCGTTGGCGTCAAACCGCTGCTGTTGGTGCCGAACCGCAAGGAATCAACGCCCGGCTTGAAATTGACGAGGTTGAGGAGAATCCCGCCCCAGTCCTGGGTGTGACTGTCGGCGAAGGCCAGCGCGCTGGCGCCGTGGCCAAAGTCAATGGTGTGGGTCAGGCTGGTGTACGGCCCCGTTAAGAGCAGCGGCCCCAGCGTTTGGCTGTAACCGCCGGCAGCAAACGTGGACGGTGTCGAACTATAACCGGAATCGGGGCGGGTATCGCCGCCGGCCAGCACCAGCATGCTGGCGCTCGGCAGCACCTGCGGCGCCGCCAGGAGCAAAGTCCCGCCCTCGATCGTGGTCGGGCCCTGGTAGGTGTTGGTCCCCCCCAGCACGAGATCGCCCCAAGCAAACTTGGTGATGCCGTTCGAGGTCCCCAGCGCGCTTGATAGGACGGAGTAAATCGTGGCCGTTTGCCCGTAGCCCAGCACGGAAATATAAGGGGTGTCCTTGTCCAGATAGCCGGAGTCGTTCGTCAGCGTGCAATTGCCGTCCTGAATCACGATGTCGCTGACTTCCTGCACGCCCTCGATGGTAACCGTGTAATCGCCCGTGTCGCTCCAATACGCGCCGTCAGCAACGCCGCCGGTGGCGGCAAACACGACGTCGGCGCGGCCCGGGTAGGCGAATGTGGGGCTGTTACCCTCGAAATCCGAGGTCCAGTTGCTTGTGTCCGCCGCCCACACGCCGTCAGGCTGGTAGCCGGGCCCGCCGTCGGTGCCGTTGGCGTCCCAGTAATAAGTGGGGGTGTCTGCGCTCGCCTGGAGGGCGGCGCAGAGGAGCGCGGCCCAGAGAAAGGTTGTCCTGGTCCGTTTGAGTCCGCGCGTTACTGGAAGAATGGAGTGTTTCATAGCTTTTCCTGAGGGGTTGGTTGCCCTGGAGCTTGGCGTGCCCGGCCAGACCGCCGTTGCCGCGCCGCATTAGCCAGCTCCAGACAATGAGTATTCATGTTCAGATTCGTTGTATAATCCCAGATCCTTATCCCTGGACCCGGCCAGTAATTCCCGGCAGTTGGGGTAGCATTTATGATGCCGGTTTTCTGAATTGCTCAGGCCGTATCCGTGAAGCATTTCGGCGCCGATTCCGTCTGACTGCGTACGGCGTGATTGCCGCGGGCAAAGAATGCGCAACTGTTTGCTTTGTCCGGTTATTAACATTCGTAAGCGGGAGAGCTGACCGGTCACACTCTGACGGGGACCGTCCTCCCGGGAGGAATTGAATATGGCGACTCTTTGTTTGTTGGGTAGCGATGGTGCGATGGCGGGAAGGCGGGAGATCGGCGACGAGCCCATGACGGTTGGCCGCGGCGCGGCGGTGGATCTGAAAGTTGATGATGACGGCTTGTCACGCCGGCATTTCATGATTGCGCGCGAAGGCGCCGAATACGTGGTCAGGGACTTAAGCTCGCGCAATGGCACCTGGGTGCACGGGCATCGCGCGCTCACCGCCAAGCTGCATCACAACGACTGCATTCTGGCCGGGCACACGCTGTTCCGGTTTTGCGAGGAACGCGCGGCGGTCGCCCCTGCCCTTCAACCGGTATCCGGCCCGCACGGGACCGAACTCCTTTCACCCGCTTGAAGCCAGGGAGTCAAGGGAGACTCCACCCCCCGCCAGGGATAACTTTGATGCTCCCGGGGGCGCCTCCAGCCTCCGCTGAACCTCGTAATATACGCCCAGGGCCAATTCATGATACTCACTAACTCCTTGCAGACTCAGGGGTTAGCGCTTTCTTTGGACGCTACCCCGCCGGCTTTCCAAGCTTGGGGGCACACACCCCCAAGCCAGCAGCCACGGTGTACACACGGTATATCCCCGGT
>Ga0182014_10008294_pt1 | contig 10661 bp, 13 predicted proteins | sample 612S2DmetaG_FD_120489 | JGI IMG/M metagenome (GOLD analysis project Ga0182014, IMG submission 120489) | Permafrost microbial communities from Stordalen Mire, Sweden - 612S2D metaG | ecosystem: Environmental > Terrestrial > Soil > Wetlands > Permafrost | place: Sweden: Stordalen | collected... | reverse complement strand
TCAATCGTGCATTCTTATGAATGTCCATTCGATCCCTCCGAAGGTTCTAGTTGCTCGTCACAACCAGCTTCTCCGGTCTGAATCGAATGGACAACCTCTTGAAAGATCACAGGTGCCCCATCCTTGCGGCGTTTTTGTCTTTGTCGCAAGGGTGGGATAGCACTGACCTCACTCCCCGGTCTGAATCTGCACCAACTTCGGCGCCTCGGCACTATCTCCGCCCGGCGAAACCATGCTGGTCTGCGGCGCCCTCCAGTGGTCGATGTAGCTGATCCTGTGAACGCAGCCGATGGTGCAATTGGGCGAGCAGCTTTTGGCCGTCAGAAACTCCCGCTTCACATCCGCCGTGGTGTACTCGGCCAGCGGCACACCTGGATACCCGCGCTGTTGCGAGCAGTAGTGCACCAGCCCGTCCTCGCAGATATACAGGTACCGCGACCCCGCCCGGCAGCGCCACGTGTTTGGCCGCCCCTGCGCAATCGCCTCCTGGAATTTGTCGAAGCGCGAGTAGTTGGTCTTCCTCCGGTGAGTCATCTCGAAGTAGACCTTGGCCTCGTCCTCCAGCAGCGGCTTCAGTTGCCCGCTGCCGTCGTGAATGATCCCAATCGTCGATTCAAAGCCCAGCCCCAGCGCCCGCTTGCCGATCACCGCCGCGTCGTTGGGATTCTTGAAGCCCCCGCCGACCACGGAATTGATATTCACGTGGAATTCGGCGTACTGGCTCAGCATCTCCAGCTTTTTATCCAGCACCTTCAGGCTCTTCATCGACACATCGTCCGGCTCCAAATTGTCGATGGAGATCTGCATATGGTCCAGCCCGGCCCGGTTCAGTCGGTCAATCCGGTCAACATTCAGCAGGTAGCCGTTGGTAATCATTCCGGCAATCGCCCCGGTCTGCCGTATCCGCCGGATAATCTCGTCCAGTTGCGGGTGCGTCAGCGGCTCGCCGCCGGAGATGCCGATCATCGCCGTTCCCAGCCGCCCCAGGTGGTCGATGCGCCGGTACATCTCGTCCAGCGGCACCGGCTCAGAGACCTTGTCGTACTCATTGCAGTACCCGCACGACAGGTTGCAGAAGCGCGCCGGCACAATCTGCGCCAATACCGGGTGCCCGGTGTGGGCCAGCGCCCTGCCCACCATCGCCAGTTCGCGCACCTTCCGCGTAACCGCCTTCCAGCGCCCGCGCACCGTCAATCTCCGTGGAATTGCCATCTATTCCATTGAATCACACTCGCCCGATGGCCCCCATTGCTACGAATTTCAAGAATCGGTGAACGTTTTGCCCGCCTTCATGCTCTTTACTAATAGAGATGCTAAACACGCCTTCCAGCGAGATCGAAGACGAGCCAGTGGAAAAGCAATCCGAAGAAGGCGCGCAACGCTCATTTGCCTCGTTGGTCGAGCGGCACTCGCAACTGGTCTATCGCATCGCCCTGGCCGTCACGCGCAACCCGCAGGACGCCGAAGATGTGACCCAAGAGGCTTTTCTTCAGCTTTATCGGGGAAACCGATGGGAACAGGTCGAAGATGAACGAGGCTATCTGGCGCGAGTTGCATGGCGGCTGGCCGTCCGTCGACGAAAGCCCGGAAACATGGAACTGGAACTGCCCGCGCAGCTCTATTCCCACGCTGCCAGCCCTGAAGAGTCGGCGATGGACCGGGAACTGGAAGCCTGGATGCACGGCGCAATCGACCGGCTTCCGGAAAAGCTGCGCCAGCCGCTGGCTCTGGCAGCTCTGGGCGAGTTGAAACTGGTCGAGGTCGCCAAAATTCTCGGTCTGCCTGAAGGTACCGTCCGTCGCAGAATTTTCACCGCCCGGCAAAAACTCCGGCAAATGTTGGAAGAACAGAAAGGAGGAAGCCATGAACAACGAAAATGACCGTCTAGACGGCGTAGATAACTTGGAAAGCCTGATCGATCGCGCCTTGGAGAGCTATACTCCTTGCGCGCCGCGGCCCGGATTGGAGCAGCGCGTTCTGGCTTCTTTGGATGCCGAAAACCACCCGCGCCCGCGCTTCTGGAGCTGGAGGCTGACCTGGGTGTTTTCCGCTGGCGTATTGCTGCTGGCCGCCGTGGCAATCCCCGGGTGGATCGCCTCCAGGCAGCCACGAATCACGGCACTCCGCCGCGCTCCAGTCAGCCAGGTCGAGCACTCTCCCCAGCCCACACCCGCCGTTGCCTCGTCCACAAAGAAAATGCGGCGGACTCTCACAGCAACCCAGCCCGCGCCCCAGCCGCAGTTTGGCCAGCCGCGCGCGACCAAAGAGGAACTTCTGCTCGCCCGCTCCGCCGCCCAATACCCTGAGTTGCTTTCTGCCTTGAACGAAGAAAAATCCGCGATCGATACGCCCATCTCCATTCCGGCAATTTTCTACAACCCCATTGCTGCCAAACCGGTGGACATTCCGCCGATCTCGGTCGCGCCCATCCAAATCAGTTCACTGAACTCACCCAACTAGGAGAACCCCATGATGAATCCACGTTTGTTCCTCGCCGCTCTGCTGATCTCTGCGCCACTGCTCGCCGCGCAAGACGATACCCAAAAAATCGAGGCGCAGAAGGTCGAAATCTCACTCACCCCCACCAAGGAGACCGCGCAACCTCAAGCCGCGCAACCTCAACAGGAACCGAAGATCCTACGCGAGCCGTTCCGGATCACCATCAACTTCAAAACCACCGATGGCAGCAAGATCACCACGCAAAGAAGCTATTCGCTGGTAGCTACCACCGAGAGCTTCAACCCCTCCATCCGCGACAACAGCCAAGTCCCGACCAAATTTCACGAGTCGTACAATTATCAACATCTCAAAACTAACGTCGACATTCGCTCCTTCAGCAAAGAAGGAGACTCTGTCCACTTTGGCCTCGCCATTAGCACCACCGACTTTGCCGCCGGGCAAGATCCAAACGCGCCGGTGATTACCCACGACCATGAGTACACCGTCTCTCCAACGCTGCCCATCGGCAAACTCACCACCGTTTACTCTTCCGTGGATGCCGTCAATGACACCAAGGTCGAGGTTCAAGTGCTTGTCCAGCCGTTGAACGCCAAGTAGATTTTTCCTCAAACACAACAAGGGCGCCGACCGGTAACCCGGCGGCGCCCTCGTTGTCAAGTGCCTTTTCGCCTTTGAAAGGCAGCTAGGTCTTTGACAGCATGAAGATGTACCCGTCTGAAACGTAGCGCCGGCCTCCTGGCCGGCTGTAGCGCGGGTTTCCCAACCTGCGCTTCTCTTCCCAATCGAACAAAATTATCCCGTCAGAGACCTGGTTGATGCAGCCCCGCCGTTCTCCCGTAGGGAGAAAATGAAAATAGCCCCGGGTGGAGCGCAGCGCAACCCGGGGTACCAGGCCCACGCATCCCCCCGCCGTCCCGTAGGGCCGGCGTGACTCACCCCCAAACGTACCGCGGATCGTATTCAATCTGATGCTGCTTCAAAATGGCCAAAAACTCCGCCTGGAAATCGCGCTTTCGATGATGCGCCTGCTGACCCGCTATGTATGCCACCGTGGCATCCACCTGAGAACATCCAATGGTGAATGCCCCGTAACCTTCCTGCCATTCAAACCCTGTCAGCCCGCAACTCTCGTGCATCCACCGCGACGATCCGCTCTTGATCTTCCGCATCGCCTCGGCAATTGCAACGGACGACGGCAGCGAGAGCAGTAGATGGGCATGGTCATCCGTCCCACCCACCGCGAGAGCCTTCATCTCGTTCTCTCGCGCAATCCCTCCCATGTATGCCCACAACTGTTCCTGAATCTCGGGCGCGATGATTCTTTGGCGCTCCTTGGTGGAGAAAACGCAATGAAACAGCGAGGAACAATACTTGTGCGCCATATGGAATTGTCACCTGCCGCACTCTGGGAATTGATCCGTCAGCCCGCGCGGCCCTTCGGAATAGCTGAATTCCCTGTGGGCAGACAGCGGATGCTTCAATTCCCACAGGGCATCTGCGAATTGCAGAAAATTTCCCCGCTTGGATGCACACTAATGAATGGCAGAGCTATGGACCGCACCAGAGCAAGTGCTTGGACCGTCCCGTAACTCCTTTTGTTGGACTATTTTGCGCGTAAGTCGTTTGCTGAGAGGATTTTACAGCGCACACCATGGCCTAACTCTAAGCAGCAGAGGATGTTACGTCCAAAATAGGGGTGGGGGTATCCTGAATCAGCTGCCCCATCGTTCTCCCGTAGGGAGAATATGAAAATAGCCCAGGGTGGAGCGCAGCGTAACCCGGGGTACCAGGCCCACGCATCCCCCGCCGTCCCGTAGGGCCGGCATGATTCAACTCCAAACGTACCGCGGATCGTATTCAATCCGATGCTGCTTCAAAATGGCCAGAAACTCCGCCTGGAAATCGCGCTTTCGATGATACCCCGTCGTTCTCCCTTGCCAATCGATGCAGCCCCATCGTTCTCCTTTGTTAATTGACGCCCCGTCGTTCTCCCGTAGGGAGAACATGAAAATAGCCCCGGGTGGAGCGCAGCGCAACCCGAGGTACCAAGCCCACGCATCCCTCCGCCGTCCCGTAGGGCCGGCATGATTCAACTCCAAACGTACTGTGATGCAGACTTTGCGGAAAATAACCCTCCACCCGCGCACAATATCAATAGAGAAAAAACGGGAAAACCACCCTGCGCCATCCGATCACGCGCACATGAAAAATATCGCTCTACAAGCTGCGTAAAAAGCTCGTCGTTTTGAAAGAGAACGATTGTTAGACTGCCCTGAGCCTGTCAAAGCGTGCCATAAGTGCCGTAGAATCAACCGGAAATTTTCCCGCAGCCCGTTTAGCCCGCGCAACGTGCCACCAAAACCGGCAAGGTTCCGAGCTATGAAAAAATTACGTTTTTGCCAGTGAAACTGTGGAGCCGTACCTAACCAGAGCAGAATCAATCGGTTCCGCCGACCGACTTCACGGAAACACACAAGCCATATATCGGTGAAACCGTGGAGTCGCACTTAACCACAGCAGAATCATCTACTTCCGAAGGTCTGTTTCACAGGAACACGCAAACTGAGAAGCTGTGGAACTCAGGGCCTGCCCTTGGAAACCTGGCCGGCCATCTCCGCCAGCGCCGCTCCATCCTCGGCCGGGAAAAGCTCTTCAAACTCCAGCAAGCCGTGCCGCTTCGAATCCACCTGAAGCGTCAGCGTCTGTTGCTTCCTGTCGCGCAGCACAGTCACCTGCACCGGCTTGCCTAGGTTGGCATGGAGCGCGCGTTCCCAGTCCGCCATCGTGGCAATGGGCGCGGGGCCGACCTTGAGAATCACGTCGAAGGCCTTCAGCCCAGCGGCGGAGGCTTCGCTCTTGCGCGCCACCTGCCTGACCATCAACCCACCGGGAACGCCCAGGTACTCCGCCATCTGTGAGGTCAGTGGCTCTACCAGCGCCCCCACGTTCAGGCTGCTACCGAAGAATGGCATATGGAACCCGCCCGGCAGCGGCGCGTCGCCCCCGGCGCCCAGAATGCCCATCCCGGGCAGCGCCGCAAATACGTCTCCGCCCGCTCCGATCTTGTTCCAGACTTCGTGCTCCATGGCCCGGCGGTCGGCCAGTTGGACAGCCAAGGTTTGAATGTTGCCGTCGCGGCTGATCTCCAGACTGACCTTGCGTCCCGCGGGAATCTCCCTCAGCATCCGCCGCAACTGCTCGGCGCCTTCCACGTTCTGTCCGTTCAGTTGAATCACCACATCGTTGACCTTCAGCCCGATCTTCCCGGCTGGAGCGTCATGATCGATCAGCGTGATGATGGCCCCGCGAACTTCCTTGAGCTTGAGAGCTTGCGCCTTCTCCTGGTCCACGTCCGCCAGATCGACGCCCAGATAGCCTTGAGAACTGGAGTGCAGCGTCAGCGGATTGTGCTCTTCCAGCAATTGGAAAATGCCCCGCCCCTGCGCGGCTGCCACCGGCGGCGCCATCGCCACCCACGCACCCGCCCCCAGCAACAACACAACTCCAAGACTTCGGTACGGTCTCAAAAAGTACTTCATCTCTTCTTCTCCCGCGACTGCCCTGCCCCATCCTTTTCTCGCTCTTTAGAGAAAAAAGTATGAGACCACGAACCAGGTCCAGTCTTGTATGCTGCTCAGACGATGCGGTGATCAGAAGGCGAGCAGCTTCTACTGAATCTCCGGTACACTGTCCAGAACCTGTTGCGAAACAGTCCGGATATATGGATTCCGGTCCGTATTGGCCACCGAGTGCAACACCTGCCGCACGCTGGTATCGCCTTCCACCGGTTGCAGAAGGTTGATGGCCGCAGTACGAATGTGCGGGTCGCCGTCGTTCATCAACGCCTGCAGCACCGCATCCCGCACCCGCATATCCTCAGCCACGTAAGGCTCCAGCCCTTCGAGCGCCTTCTCGCGCACACCGGCGTTCTTGTCGTAGCGCAACGCAACCATCAGCGCATCGCGAATGCCCGTCGCCGGGCAACCGCGTCCAGCCCGGCACTCGGCAGCCAACAGCCCCACCGAGTTGCCCCGCACACCGGCCGATGCCGAGTTCTCGCTCGCCAGCATTAGCAACTGCCGAATCGCCGGATCGTCCATTGATCCCTCGATCCGCTGCGGCACCATCTGGTTGTAACGCACTTCCACCATCTGGCTGTTCGGCTGCCGCACAATACTCGATATGTTGGCAATCTCCGCAGGCGCTTCCACGCCAACTGTTGTGGCCTTGGCCGGCTGAACCTGTCCCCGCGTTGCCTGAGCCGTTTGAGTTACCCCGGCGTGCGCCACGCGATTCTGCGCAAACTGGTAGCCGCCCAGCAAGCCTGCACTGACGCCAACCACCAGCAGCAGACAAGCCGCCACCGGCGCCGCCTGCAAGCTGGCAAAATTGTTCAGCATCCGATGGCCTAGTCGTTCATACCAGCGCGCGGGCGGCAGTGTATCCAGAGCCGCTTCCAGCTTCTGACGGGAGCGCGCAATCAGGTTGGCGTCCGGCTCCAGCACCGGATAAGCATCCGCCAAGCCCTTCAGCGCCAACACCTGTTCCTGCTCTCTGGCGCACTCTGGGCAGTCGCCTAGGTGCTGTTCCAGTTCTTGCGCCTGCTCGTCGGCCAACTCCCCATACGCCGCCGTCACAATCCGTTCGTGTTCCATTTCACATTTCATCGCTACGTCCTTCCAGCCCCAAAAAGTGTCACAATGCTCATCCAAATGTCCGCTATCCGCAGGACCTTACCGCAATCCCGCCAACTGTGTTCTCAACTTCTTTGTCGCCCTGAAGAGCGTATTCTTGGCGGTCTCTTCCGTAGTGTTCAGCATCTCTCCGATGACGCGCAGGCGGAGCCCTTGGTAGTGTTTCAGTTCAAAAACCATCCGTTCGCGCGGCGTCAACTTCTTCAGCGCTGCTTGAATCTGCTCTCCCAGCACCTTGCGTTCCAGTTCCTTGGCCGGATTCGAGAACGACCGGTTGTCGGATACCGAGGCCAGCAAGTCGATCTCGCCCCCGGAGTGGTCCAGTATCACCGAGCGGTCTTCGCGCCGTGTCTTGCGCCGCCGTAGTTGGTCTAGGCAAAGATTGGTCACAATCCGGTAAATCCACGTATAAAATGAGCACTCGAACCGGAAATTTCCCAGGTACCGGAAAGCCTTCAGAAACGCTTCCTGGTAAATGTCCTCGGCGTCATGTTCTGAGCCAGTCAGGTGCAGCGCCAGCCTGAGGACCTGATGCTCATACTGCCGCACCAGTGCGTCAAAGGCGGCCCGCGACCCAGCCTGCGCCTCGCGGATCAGCTCCATCTCCGGCGCGCGGGCCAGTGCCCGCTCCTCGGCACTCTTCTGTCCGTTCGTTCCCTTGGTTGCAGCCATACCTGGGGAGGATTGTACCCTCCTGGCTGCCGGCCATGCCAAATCTGCCGGCCTCTGAACCGGGAAAGAGGAATAGATCGCCACATCCGTTGCCATCGTGCCTGCTCCGGGGAAGGAAATTTGTCCGCATTGCAATAGACGCGGAGAGCAAGGGTAAGTAAGCAGGCCAGCCCATTCGTATACCCCGAATTCGCCCCGGCCCGTTACACTGGAAAGCGATGAATGAAAATCTCTTTCCAGATCCGTCCGCCGCTTCCTCCAGCGAAGCTTTCACCGCACACTGCGACGGTGGCTCCCGCGGTAACCCCGGCCCCTCCGGTTACGGTGCTGTCATCGAAGACGCGACAGGCCGCGTCGTGGCCGAACTGAGCGAGTACCTCGGCATCCAGACCAACAACTTCGCCGAGTACTCGGGCCTCCTGGGCGTGCTCAAGTGGGGTGTTGAACACAACGTGAAACATTTGAGGGTGGTCTCTGATTCTGAACTGATGGTCAAGCAGATGCAGGGCAAGTACAAGGTCGCCAGCCCCGTCCTCCGCCCTCTCTTTGAAGAAGCCAGAAAACTCTCACGCCGCCTCGAGAGCTTTGAGATGCGCCATACCCTGCGCGGGGGAAACAAGGAAGCCGACCGCCTGGCCAATGAAGCCATGGATAAAGGTATGGGAAAATCGGCGATTCCGCAGGTCGGCAAGCCGGAAGATTTCGAGGCACAACGGCACGTCAGGCAGCCATACAGCGGAGCTGCTACCCCGCCAAGCCGTCCAGCCTTAGCTCGGCCCACTCCACCGCCCGCGGCTAAACCCACCCGCCAGATTCTCGAAGGCTATGTGAAAAACGGTGTAGTTCACCTGCTAGAAGGCGAACTTCTCGACGGCACCTTCGTAAAAATCATCCGCGAGTAATACGAACGCGCAAAAAATCCGGCAAAGAGTGTGCCCCAGAACCCGCCCTGTTCCATGTCTCTCAGACTGCCCGACCAGCCGCCACGCCCGAAGCCCACGCCCACTGGAAGTTAAACCCTCCCAGTTGCCCAGTCACATCCACCACTTCGCCAATGAAAAACAGCCCCGGCACTGCCCGCGCCTCCATCGTCCGCGCCTGCAATCCACGAGTGTCCACACCCCCGGCTGTCACCTCAGCCTTGGCAAAACCCTCAGTCCCCACCGGATGAAATTTCCATCTGTGCAGCCGCAGCTCACACTCCTCCAACGCCGCATTCGACCAGCCCTGCGGACCACCTTCATCTGCCAGATAGCTCGCCAGCCGCAGCGGAAGCGCCTCATGTAGAGCCTGCCGGAGCGCGTCTGCATCCCGGCGCGCTCCAGGTTGTCGTAATGCGCCCAAAAGCTCAGCCTTGTCGGCCAGCCTCCCCGTCAGATCGGGCCCAAAATCCAGCACCAGCGCCGCACCCGGCCGCCAATACAAAGACGTCTGTAGCACCGCCGGTCCGCTCAGCCCGCGATGTGTCACAAGCATCTTATCCCTGAACCGAGCCCCGCTGGGACCATGACCCTCTGCCCCGTCTATCCAGGCCACAACCTCTGCCGCAACCCCGGCCAGCTCCGTCAAGCGGGCCTCAACTCCGCCTAATACCAGCGGCACCAGCGCAGGTCTGGGCAAAACCACCTCCAACCCGAACTGCCGCGCCAGCTCATACCCCAGCCCCGTAGCCCCCAGCTTAGGGATAGACAACCCTCCGGTAGCCACCACCAGCGCATCGGCGCTGAACTCTCCCTGCGAACACGCAACGCGAAAACCACCGGAGGTGGCCTCGACCTTAATCCCACGCGCGTTCAGCACCACTTCCACACTGCCCTGCTCGCACTCCGCCAGCAATACGTCCACAATGGCCCGTGCCGAGCCGTCGCAGAACAGTTGTCCCAGCGCCTTCTCATGCCAGGGTATTCCATACCTTTCGACCAACTCCAGAAAGTGCCGGGGTTGGTAAAGCGCCAGCGCCGACTTTGCAAAATGTGGATTTTCAGAGAGGAAATTACCCGATCCGCAATAAAGATTTGTAAAATTGCACCGTCCGCCTCCGGAAATGAGGATCTTTCGCCCCGGCTGCCCATTGTGATCTAACAGTGCAACCCGTCGCCCCCGCCGTGCAGCCACCGACGCGCACATCAACCCGGCCGCTCCTGCGCCCAAAACGACCACATCGAATTGGCGTAAGTCGACGGACATAGGCACTAGTTCAGGATAGCCGCGTAGCCTAGACCTCGTGGTGCATTTCAATAGATCTGATGCATTTAATCTGGACGATACTGTCAATCCGCCCGACACTCATCTTGTTTGAATAAACTTCTGTGTACGCAAAGAAGCCATGCCGTAGTGGCATGGCTTCTTCGCTCAGATATAATTGCCGGCGATTACCTAATCTCCCACACAGTCACCCATGCAGTACCATCGGCCCAGCGAGGCTTAACTTCCGTGTTCGAGATGGGAACGGGTGATCCCTCGCAGTATAGTCACCGGCAAACTTGATGGCGCTTGGCGGGTGGTTGCCCGCAGCCTACCGCAGCATCTACTTTGTTCCGGATGGTTTCTCCCGGAGGCCCATAGGAACGCGGTTGCAATCTGGCGCCAAACAATAACCAACGAAATTGATTGAATTTACAAGGCTTGTTAGAAGAGCATCCGCCATACTGCGCGGAGTTAATTCTATGGACAAGCCGAACGGGCGATTAGTACTGGTAAGCTTCACGCATCACTGCGCTTTCACGCCCAGCCTATCAACCAGATGGTCTTTCTGGGCCCTTCAGGGAGATCTCATCTTGGAGCGTGCTTCCCGCTTATATGCATTCAGCGGTTATCACAACCGAACTTCGCTAC
>Ga0182014_10008293_pt1 | contig 10661 bp, 9 predicted proteins | sample 612S2DmetaG_FD_120489 | JGI IMG/M metagenome (GOLD analysis project Ga0182014, IMG submission 120489) | Permafrost microbial communities from Stordalen Mire, Sweden - 612S2D metaG | ecosystem: Environmental > Terrestrial > Soil > Wetlands > Permafrost | place: Sweden: Stordalen | collected... | reverse complement strand
TGGTCTTGCCGCTGCCCGAACGGCCGACGATCGCCACGGTTTCGCCGGGATTCACGTGGAAGCTCACGTCGTGCAGCACGCCGCCCTTCTCGCTGCCATAGGTGAACGACACGTTGCGGAATTCGATCTCGCCGCGGGCGCGGGTGATGGCCCGCGGGCCGCCGCCGCCCTCCGTGGGCTCATCCAGGAGTTCGAACACGCTCTGGCCGGCGGCGATTCCCTGCTGGAGGGGTCCGCCCACGTTGACCAGGCTGCGCAGCGACTCCGGGATCAACATCAACGCCGTGAGAAACCCGATGAACTCGTCCACCCGCATGTCATGCAGGAACACCTGACGGATCGACACGAACAGCACGCTCGCCAGCGCGATAGAAGCGATGACCTGAACGACCGGATTGCTGATCGCCTTCGCCCGCACCAACTTCATGTTGGACGCGCGGTTCAATTCGTTGACGACTTCGAAGCGTTCGGTCTGATGATCCTCGGCGTTGAAGATCTTGATGAGACGGGTCGCATCGATGGCTTCCTTCGCCACCCGCGTGATGTCCCCCATGGAGTTCTGGATGCGCGTGCTGTAGCGGCGAAAACTGCGGTTGGCGATCTGCATCAGCCAGCCGATGACCGGAGCGGCAGCGACGCAGAACAACGCAAGCCGCCAGTTCAAGTAGAACAGGTAGGCCAGCAATCCGGCCAACGTCAGGCTGTCGCCGATCAGCGAGATCGCCGCGTTGGTGGCGGCGCCCGCGACGAGTTCGATGTTGTTCGTCAGCTTGGACAGCAGATGGCCCGATTGCTGCCGGTCCAGGTAGGCGGTCGGCAAACGCAGGTAGTGTGAAAAAACGTCGCGGCGCAGCGCCTTGACGACCTGGCGGCCCACCCAGCTCGGATAATAATTGGCGACATAGTCGCCGATGCCGCGCAGCGTGAAGAGGAGCACCACGCCGAGCGGGATTTCCCACTGGATGCTGGGATCCTTGACGACGAAGGCGCCGTTGAAGAACCGCTTCACGAGATACGCCAATGCGGATTGCGTGGCCGCGAACAGCGCCATGCCCAGCACGCCGATCATGAACACGCCGAGGTGGGGTCGCGCATAGCGCAGCAGACGCCGGTAGATCGGCCAGGATTTGCCGGCGGTGGCGGCGGTACTCAAGGCGCCGATCCCTCGTGAACCGTCGCGATGTTGAGCTGCGCGAACCCGAGCTTGCCGGCGACGTCCATCGCCGTGACCACGGCCTGATGCGTCGAGCGGGCGTCGGCGCGGATCGTGATGGGCCCCCGGTCCGGTCCGGCCTCCTTCAAAAGCGCGGCGCGCAACGTGTCGGGACTGGTGTTGATGAGTTCGTGCTCGTTGACGCGGTAGGTGCCTGCGGCGGTCACGGTGATGACGACGGGCTCCTTCGAGCCGCGCGGCTGGGGGAGCTGACTGGCCTGAGGCAGCTGAACCTTCACCCGCCCCTCTTGTTGAAAGGTGGTGGAGACCATGAAAAAGATGAGGAGCACCAGCAACACGTCGATGAGGGAGATGAGATTGATTTCGGGATCCTCCCGGTGCCGTGGCCGCAAATTCATGGGTCAGGCGTCCATGTCGGCGGCGTTGCTGCGCTCATCCAGGGCATCCACCAGTTTCATCGCCTCTTTCTCCATTCGCACGACCAGCCGTTCGACCTTGCCGCGCAGAAACCGATACGCGATCAACGATGGGATGGCGACCGTGAGGCCCGCCGCGGTGGTGATGAGTGCCTCGCCGATGCCGCCGGACAAGGTTCGTGGATCGCCGATCCCGTTCGCGGTGATCGCGTTGAACGCGTGAATGATGCCAGCCACCGTGCCGAGCAGGCCGAGCAACGGAGCCACCGATGCGATCGTCCCGAGCGTATTCAGGAAGCGCTCCAACTCATGCACCACGTGCCGGCCGCCATCCTCCAGCCGGTCCACCATGAGGGCACGCGGCCGGTTCCGATTGACCAGCCCGATCGCCAATAATTGGCCGAGCGGCGAATTCTGCTCGAGCGCGAGAATGAGCTTGTCGTTGAGCTGATCCGCCTCGATCCAGTTCCAGACTTTTTGCGACAGGTCACGCGGAATGACCCTGCTCGTCTGCAGTGTCCACAAGCGCTCCAGGATGATCGCGACGGCCGCAATTGAACATAAAATAATCGGCCACATGAAGCCGCCGCCCGCGCGGATAATCTCCCACATTGCTTGCTCTTTGGTAACTCTTGGTGCTAACCGCATGATACTTGAGCCCAGGCGGTTCAGATACCGCCTGCCGGACTCGGGCCCCTAAGTCATTGTTTTGCATACTGAGGCCTGGGGCATACCGGGACGCCACAGAAACGGCATAATGGGCCGTCGTCCGGGATAATAGAGATCCATGCAAGGCTGGCTGAAAAACATCACCCCCGCGCGGCAGGTGCTCGAAAAGCATTGGTGCCTGAAGCCGTTTGCCAGCCTGGTGGTCAACCGCGGGTGCTGGATGTTCAAGCGCACCAGCGTCATTCACGCGTTCTCGCTGGGCCTGCTGATCGCGTTCGTGCCGCCGACCCCGCCTCTACCCCTGCACCTGGCGCTATGCGCCGTGTTTGGCGTCCTGTTCCGCTTGAATCTTCCGGTGCTGTTCGCCACCGTGTTCGTCAGCAACCCGCTCACCTGGTTTCCCCAGGTCTTAGGTTCGATCTGGGTGGGCGCAAAGCTGCTGGGGCTGGACATCATGCCCTTGTTCCACGAAATCACCCACGCCAATCTTTGGGCGCACCTCAACCAACTATGGGCGCCGCTGCTGCTCGGTGCGCTGGTCTTGGGCCTGCTGACGGCGGGACTGGGCTATGTGGTCGGTCAATGCCTGTGGCACGCACGGGTGCTCTACCGGCTGCGTCGCCGCCTACGATCGGCCCTGCGGGGCGCCGCGCTCTACTAGTACGCCGTCGACGAGCGTCAATATGCGGTCCAAGCGTGCAGCCAACCGCTCGTCGTGGGTCACGATGACCAGGCTGGTCTGCAGCTCGCGATTGAGCTCCAGCATCAATTCGAACACCTGAGCGGCGTTCATCCCGTCAAGGTTTCCGGTCGGCTCGTCGGCCAACACCAGCTTCGGTTGCGTGACCAGCGCCCGCGCCACGGCGGCGCGCTGACGCTCGCCGCCGGACAACTGCGACGGGCGGTGCTCCAGCCGGGCAGCCAACCCCACCCGCGTCAGAATGGCCGCGGCCTGCGCCCTGGCGAGCTTCGGGTTCATGCGCCTCACCAATAGCGGCATCGCAACATTTTCCAGCGCCGTGAACTCCGGCAGCAGATGGTGGAACTGATAGACGAAGCCGACCGCGCGATTGCGCAGATGGCCCCGCTCCGTGTCGTTCAATCGATTCATCGCGGATCCCGCGATCGACACCGTGCCCCGGGTGGGCAGATCCAGGCCGCCGAGCAGCTGCAGCAATGTCGTCTTGCCGGAACCCGATGCACCGACTATCGCGATGCGCTCGCCGGCGCGCACGGTTATCGAGGCGCCGCGCAGCACCTGCAGCGTCACCCCGCCCTGCACGAATTCCTTCACGAGACCCGAGCCTTCGAGCACCTTGTCGCCGTCCATATCAGCCATTTCGGTTTCATCCTCAGTCATTGCGCAGAGCCTCGGCGGGCAGCAGGCGCGCGGCGCGCCAGGCAGGATAGATCGTGGACAGACAAGCCAGAACGAACGCGAAGCCGCAGATCTTGACGACGTCGGAGAGCCTGACGTGCGCCGGCAGGTCGCTCATGAAATACACCCGTGCATCCAGAAATTTGAACCCGACCACGCCTTCCAACGCGTGCACCAGGCTCTGCAGATTCGTCGCGAGCAAGATCCCCAGAATCACCCCGAAGACGATGCCGAGCGTGCCGATGAGGCTGCCTTGAATGATGAAGACCGACAGGATGCTGCGCGGCGACGCGCCGAAGGTGCGTAGGATGGCGATGTCGCGACGCTTTGATTTCACGACCATGACCATGGTCGACACGATGTTGAATGCCGCGACCGCGACCACCGCGGACAACATGATGAAGAGGATTCGCTTGGTGATGTTGATGGAGCGGAAGAAGTTCGCGTGCTGGGTGGTCCAATCCTCCACCAGATAGCTGCCGCCGAGCGCCGTGGCGGACTCCCGCACCACCCGCGGCGCGGCATACATGTCCGCCACGTTCAGCCGGATGCCGGTGATGTCGTCGCCCATGCGCAGCAATTTCGCCACATCCTGCATCGCCACCAGCGCGATGCGCCGATCGTACTCGTACATGCCGACCGAAATGATGCCGGCCACCTCGAACGCCCGCATGCGGGGCACCACGCCCACCGGGGTGACGTCGCCCTGCGCCACGATCACGACCACCCGGTCGCCGACCTTCGCACCGATCTCGTCGGCCAGATCCTTGCCCAGGATCACCCGATACTTGCCCGGGACGAGGTCGTCCAGCGAGCCGCTCAGCAGGTGCGGCGTGAGGTCCGCGACTTTCCGCTCCAGGTCCGGCAGGATTCCCCGCATCAGAATCCCGGCCGACCGGTCGCCATGCGTCACGAGGCCCTGCTCCTCGATGTAGGGAGCGGCGGCCACCACGCCGGGAAAATCCGACAGCTTCCGCTCCGCGGGCCGCCAGTTGGAAATCCGCCCCTCGAGACCCGCTATCGTGGCGTGCGCAGTGAGGCTCAATATCCGGGTGCGCAGTTCCTCCTCGAAGCCGTTCATCACCGACAGCACCACCACGAGCACCGCCACGCCCAGGGACAATCCGATCATCGCAATGGCGGCGATCAACGACACTACCCCGCGTCGCCCCGACGCACGCAGGTAGCGCAAACCCAAAAACCCCTCGTACCAATAGCCCATCATTCGTAGCGCAGCGCCTCCGCAGGTTGCGTCTTCGCAGCCTGCAGGGCCGGATAAATCGTCGCCACGAAGGTCAGTACCAGCGCCGCCAGCGCGATGCTGACGACATCGCTCGAGCGCGTCTCGCTGGGAACGCTCGAGATGTAGTAGACGTCGGGATCCATGATGTGCAAGTTCAGCGCCTGCTCGAGAAACGGCACGTGCAGGGCGATCGCCGTTCCCACGGCCACGCCGATCGCGGTCCCGATCCAGCCGATCAACACGCCCTGGGTCATGAACACCGCCAGCACGCCGCGGGGGCTCATGCCGAGGGTTCGCAGGATGGCGATGTCGGTGCGTTTGTCGCTCACGACCATGACCAACGTGGCGGCAATGTTGAACACCGCGACCGCCACGATCAGCATGAGGATCAGCGCCATCATGGTCTTCTCGATGCGGATGGCGCGAAAGTAGGCCTCGTTCTCCTGCGTCCAATCACGCAGCCGCAGTCCCGGCGTCGCGCGTCCCGCCGCCGCCCGCGCCAGCTCCGGCGCCTTCAGCACGTCGTCGAATTTCAAGCGAATCCCGGTGGGACCCGGCAACCCGCGCAGCTGTTCGGCATCCGCGAGATTGATGAGCGCCAGCGAGCTGTCGTGCTCCTGCAATCCCACCTCGAATATTCCGACGACCTGGAATTCGCGCAACTCGGGCACGATGCCGCCCGCCCCGCCACTGCCCGCTCCCGGCGTCATCACGGTGATCGTGTCCCCCACGCCCACCTCGAGCTGATACGCCAGCATGCGGCCGAGGATGATCCGGTTCTCCCCGGCAACCAGGTCCGACAGCTTGCCTTCCCGCATTTCGTCCGCAATCGTCGATACGCGCGGCTCCATCTGCGGATCGATGCCGCGCACGATGGCGCCGCTCATGGCCGGCTGACGGCTCAGCATCGCGTCGGTATCGAGGAATGGTGCGGCGCCCACCAGTTCGGGGGCGCCGTCGAGCGCCTGTATCTGGCGCCGCCAGTCGACGATCGCGCCGCCGCCCGCAGTCAAGGTTGCGTGCGCGGTGAGACTGAGCAGCCGATCCCGCAGCTCCGACCCCAACCCGTTCATGACCGACAGCACCACGATGAGTATGGCAACGCCCAGGGCGACGCCGAGCAGCGAGACCCACGTGATGAAGGAGACGAAGAAGCTGTGCTCGCGGGCCAGCGAATAGCGCAGACCCACGAAGATTGAAACGGGCTGGAACATGCGCGGCGATTAAACCACAGAATGGCAATGCAATCAGAGTGTTAAATGGGTCACCGATCGCCGCGGAGCGGCAATGGTATTATTTGACCGGTAAGGGTTGCATTCATGCATAACAATAGAGGTGTGCCATGGCCTGTCGAAGCTCAACTGTCGTCGCGGTTCTCGCCCTGAGTGCGGCTGGAATCGCCGGCATGGCCGCATCGACCCGGGCGGAGACGGTGGCGGTGGACTCTGGAATCGCGGTCAAGGAGTCCGACATTGCCACGCCGACGCGCGGGATGACCATGGACCAGGTGGCGAGCAAGTTCGGCGCACCCGTGTCCAAGGTGCCGGCCGTCGGGCAACCCCCGATCTCGCGCTGGGAGTATCCCGGCTTCATCGTCTATTTCGAGCGTGAGCGTGTGATTCACAGCGTCACGGCGAATTCTTGACGACAATCGCGTAAACTTAAGGTTCGTTTCAGCTAGGCCCGCCGCGACCCGCTCGCGGCGGGCGCTCATCGTTTGTCCGTTTGCGAAGAAATGCCCTTAATCGATCCCGCTCTCCCGACCCGTGATTCCCCCCTCGTCAAATGGGGCAAGCTATACGGTGCAGCCCCGGCGCTCGCGATCGCCGAAGCCGCGGCTAAAGCCAGCGGCCCGCTGATCGTCATCACCCAAAACTCCCGAGACGCCGAGGGCTTGAGCGACGAAATCGCCTTCTTTGCCGGCAAGGGCCTGTCGGTACGCGTTTTTCCCGATCTGGAAACGCTGCCCTACGATGGTTTTTCCGCCCATCCGGACATCACGTCGGCACGACTCGCGACGCTCGCCGAACTGCCGCGCGCACGCAAGGGAGTGTGGCTGGTCGCCATCGATACGCTGTTGCAGCGCCTGGCGCCCCGCAGCTACGTCGAAGCCTATTCGCTGAAGGTGCACGTCGGGGAGACCTTGGACATGGACGCCCTCCGGGCGCAGCTGGCGATGGCCGGGTACGCCGCCGTCACCCAGGTCGTGGCGCACGGTGAGTTCGCGGTGCGCGGCTCGTTGATCGATGTCTTTCCGATGGGTTCCGACAGCCCGTACCGCATCGACATGTTGGACCAGGACGTCGAGACCATTCGACATTTCGATCCCGACACGCAACGCTCGGGGGACAAGCTGGACCGGATCCAGTTGTTGCCGGCGCGGGAAACGCCGCTCAACCCGGATGCGGTGCGCGAATTCCGCCGCCGCTATCGGTTGCGCTTCACCGGCGACCTCAGCGAGCAGGCAATCTATCGTGATGTAAGCCTGGGGCAGGCCCCCGGCGGCGTGGAATTCTTCCTGCCGCTGTTCTTCGAACGCACGTCGCATCTGTTCGAATACCTGCCGCCCGACAGCGTGCTGGTCGACATGAACGAGGCCAACGCCTCGGTCGACTCTCTATGGAATGGCATCGTCGAGCGGCACGAGCAGCTCCGCCACGATCGGCATAGACCCATTTTGGATCCTGCGGAACTCTACCTGCCGCCGGCCGAATTTCGCGCCGCCTACGAGGCCTGGCAACGCATCGACCTGCGCACCTTCGAGTGGCCGCCGGGAACCTCCGGACAGGTTCAGAATTTCGCCTCGCTCGCCCCCGCACAAGTCAAGATCGACGCCCGCGCCGAACAGCCGGCGGCGGAACTCGTGGCGCATCTCGCGGGCAGCCCGGCGCGCGTCCTGCTCGCGGCGGAATCCGCCGGGCGACGCGAACTGCTGCTTGAGCTGCTTCGCGGGCGCAACATCAACGCCAAGATATTCGATAATTTCGCGAGCTTCCTCGCCGGCGACCAAAAGCTGGGGGTCACGGTGTCCGGCGCGGTGTCGGGACTGCGGCTGGAACATCCGCCGCTCGAGATTCTCACCGAAGCGCAATTGTTCGGCGACCGTGCGCGGCAGGAACGCCGCCGGCGCCGCGCCGAGCGCGATCCCGCCAAGATCCTCAAGGAACTCACGGACCTGCGGATCGGGGCGCCGGTGGTCCACGAATCCTATGGCGTCGGGCGCTACGTGGGACTGCAGACCATGGACGTCGCCGGATACACCGGCGAGTTCCTGGTGCTCGAATATGCCGACGGCGACAAGCTGTACGTGCCCGTCCAGGCCTTGCATCTGGTGTCGCGCTACACGGGCGCGCCCGCGGAAACCGCGCCGTTGCACAAGCTCGGCGGCGAGCAGTGGCAAAGGGCGAGACGCAAGGCCGCCCAGCGCATCCGGGACGTGGCGGCCGAACTCCTCGACCTGTACTCGCGACGCGCGGCCCGCGAGGGCACCCGCATGGCCTCCGGCGAAGCCGAGTACCGCGCCTTCCAGGCCGGCTTTCGCTTCGAGGAAACCGCCGATCAGGCAAGCGCCATCGACGCCGTGCTCGGCGACATGAAGTCCGACAAGCCCATGGACCGGGTGGTCTGCGGCGACGTCGGCTTCGGCAAGACCGAAGTCGCCCTGCGGGCCGCCTTCGTCGCCGTTCAAGCCAACAAGCAGGTGGCCGTGCTGGTGCCGACCACCTTGCTCGCGCAGCAACATTTCACGACGTTCGCCGACCGCTTCGCCGACTGGCCGGTGCGCGTCGAAAGCCTGTCGCGCTTTCGCACCAACAAGGAAGCCGATGCCGTCGTCGCCGGTGTGGCCGGCGGCACGGTGGACATCGTCATCGCAACCCAGCGGCTCCTGCAGGGCAAGATCAAATTCAAGGATCTTGGCTTGATCGTCGTCGATGAAGAGCATCGTTTCGGGGTCCGCGACAAGGAAAAGCTCAAGGCGCTGCGCACCGAGGTCGACGTGCTGACGCTCACGGCAACCCCGATTCCGCGCACATTGAACATGGCCATGGGCGGCCTGCGCGACCTGTCCCTCATCACGACCCCGCCGGCCGAGCGCCTCGCGGTGAAGACCTTCGTGTTGGAATGGAACGAAACCATCGTCCGCGAAGCGGCCATGCGCGAGATCCGCCGCGGCGGCCAGATCTACTTCGTCCACAATGTCGTCGAGACGATCGAAAAGACCGCACAGGCCATTCGCGAACTCGTCCCGGAAGCCAACGTCGCGGTCGGTCACGGCCAGATGCGCGAACGCGAGCTCGAGCAACTCATGCTCGACTTCTACCATCGCCGCTTCAACGTGCTGGTCTGCACGACCATCATCGAGAGCGGCATCGACGTGCCGACCGCCAACACCATCATCATCGATCGCGCGGATCGCTTCGGATTGGCGCAGCTCCACCAGCTGCGCGGTCGCGTCGGCCGCTCGCACCACAGAGCCTATGCCTACCTCATCACGCCACCGCGCAAGGCGATGACCGCGGATGCGGTGAAGCGGCTGGAAGCGCTGGAGTCGCTCGAGGAACTGGGTGCGGGTTTCACGCTCGCGACTCACGATCTCGAGATTCGCGGCGCCGGCGAGCTCCTGGGCGACGAACAGAGCGGCCAGATCCATGAGATCGGCTACACACTCTACATGGAGCTGCTGGAGCGCGCCGTGGCGGCTCTCAAGGTCGGCAAACAAGCCGACCTGGAAAAGCCCATGGACGCCGGCCCGGAGGTGGAACTGCACCTGCCGGCGTTGATCCCGGAAGACTACGTGCCTGATGTGCATCTGCGCCTGGTGCTGTACAAGCGCATCGCCAGCACTGCGTCGCGCGAGGAACTCGACGAACTGAAGGTCGAGATGATCGATCGGTTCGGTCCCATGCCGCAATATGCGCAATCGCTGTTTCGAACCGCGCAGATCAAATTGCGTGCCGGCGAGATCGGCATCCGCAAGATCGACGCCGCCGCGACGAGCGGTTACATCATCTTCGAGGAACAGAACAAGATCGATCCGAAGCGGATATTGAAGCTGGTCCAGGGCAAGCCGAAGGACTATCGGCTCGACGGCCCCCTGAAGCTTCGGTTCTCGCACGATGCCAGGAGCGAGGAGAACTTGTTCACCCGCATCGAAATGCTGGTCGAACTACTCACCTGAGCGGGGTCGCCCGCCGACGGCGCGCGACCGCCCGTCGGCCGGCCTCCGGCTACTGGATCGCGCCCAGGAAGTCGCCCTTGCCGATTTCCACGCCGCTCTTGCGCAGCAATGCATACACCATGCTTTCATGGAAATAGAAGTTCGGCAGCACGAAATCAGTGACATAGGCCGGCGCGGTGAATTTCCACGCACCGTTGGGGAATTTGATCTCGATCGTGCGATCTTCCGCCCCTTTCAACTGCTCGGGCGTGACGGTCTTCAAGAAGTCCACTGTCTTGGCGATGCGCTTCTTCAAATCGTCCAGAGTGACTTCGTTGTCCTCGTGCTTCGGCACCTCGACGTCCGCAAGCCGGCCGGCAGCGCCCTTGGCCGTGTCGCAGGCGATCTGAATCTGGCGCACCAAGGGATGCATGTCGGGATACAGACGCGCCTGGACGAGAACGAGGCTATCGAACTTCTTGGCGGCGGCATGCGCGGCCGCCTTGTCCAGGATTGCCGACAAATTGGTCAGGCCGCGGATCAGGGCGGGAATGGAAAAATCGTACAGGGAAAGCGTCATCTGGAATCTCCTTGGTACACGGTCGGACGGGCGACACTGTAGC
>Ga0182014_10008291_pt1 | contig 10661 bp, 4 predicted proteins | sample 612S2DmetaG_FD_120489 | JGI IMG/M metagenome (GOLD analysis project Ga0182014, IMG submission 120489) | Permafrost microbial communities from Stordalen Mire, Sweden - 612S2D metaG | ecosystem: Environmental > Terrestrial > Soil > Wetlands > Permafrost | place: Sweden: Stordalen | collected... | reverse complement strand
AGGGTGCGCGGGGGTGGGCGTCGAGAAGTGCGTGAGAGGGTGCGCGGGAAAGTTGTGCTCACACGTCTGGCACTAGTGATACGGTGGCCCCTACAAGGGGCCGTTTCCGAAAGAAGGATGCGTCGACCCCATGATGACGATTCGACGTCTCAGCATCGGAGCAGGGTACAAGTACCTGCTCAAATCAATCGCCATCGGCGACGGTCCCGAGGGCACTGACAGGTCGGACCTCGTTCGCTACTACAGCGAAACGGGCACACCCCCGGGAGTCTTTCTCGGAGCCGGACTCGTCGGTCTCAACAACGGCCGAGGCGTTGCCGTCGGGAAGTCCGTCAGCGCGGAGAACCTCCAACGGATGCTCCAGGACTGCGCCGACCCGATCACCGGCGAGGTGCTCGGCCGGGTTCCGGGCGCGAAGGCGGTGGGAGGCTTCGACCTGACCTTCAGCCCCTCTAAGAGCGTTTCGGTGGCCTGGGCCCTGGCCGATAAGAAAACCCGCGAAGTCATCTACCGGTGCCACCAGAGGGCCATCGCCGAGGTCCTCGCCTACGCCGAGCGCGAGGTGTTTCACACTCGCTCGGGCCAGCAAGGCTGCGTCGAAGAGGACATCGTGGGAGCCGTAGCGGCGAGCTTCACCCACTTCGATTCGCGCGACGGCGATCCCCAACTCCACGACCACGTGGTCGTGCTCAACCGGGCCCAAGCCACCAGTGACGGCGTCTGGCGCACCCTTGATAGCCGGCAACTCTTCGCCTCAACGGTGATGCTTTCCGAGATGCACCAGGGCGTGCTTTCTGATCTATTGACCGGCGAAGTCGGCTGGGACTGGGAGGCCCACACCCGGCGCTCGAGCACCGCCCCGAAGTGGGAAGTGGCCGGGGTCTCGAAGCGCCTGATGGATGAGTTCTCGAGGCGCACCGCCGCCATCGTCAGCGCCAAGGACCGACTGATCACCCAATTCGAGGACGATCATGGTCGCGCACCGACCGATGTCGAAGTGCTCAAACTTCGCCAGACGGCCACGCTCTCCACCCGACGGGCGAAGAAGGGCCTGGGCCTCGGGGACTTGACCGAAGAGTGGGCCGCTCGAGCATCGCCCTACCTCGACGACGAACCCATGTCGTGGGTCCACGAGCTGGGAGATCGGGACGTACCCTCGTTTATCAGCGACGATTTCGAGGACGAGATTCTGCTCGACGTCGCCAACGCGGCACTCGACATCGTAAGCACCAAGCGCCCGACGTTCTCTCGGGCCAACGTCCAGGCAGAGGTCTTTCGCCAGATGCAGGGTGTCCGCTTCAGCGAACCCGTTGAGCGCATTCTCACGGCTGCTCGCGCGACCGACCTGGCCGTTAACCAGGCGCTCCTCATCACGATGCCCAACCTGCACCACACCCCACGCTTCCTGCTGCGAAGTGACGGCAGCTCTAAGTTCGAAGGAAGCGGCCACTGGCTCTACACGTCGACGACGCTGCTCAACGCCGAGGCGCGTCTGCTCGATGCTGCCCAGCGCTTCGACGCGCCAGTGGTGTCGAGTGCCACAGTAGCCGCCGTTGCCGAGCGACGACTCCCCGGGAGAACCTTCAAGCTCTCGATCGACCAGGCCCTCTGCGTCGAGCAGATCACAACCTCTGGCCGAGTCCTTGACCTGCTGGTCGGCCCCGCGGGAACGGGCAAGTCCACGGCCATGGCGGGACTGCGCGCCGCTTGGGAGGCTGAGCACGGGGCCGGCACGGTAATCGGTCTCGCGCCGTCGGCCGCGGCCGCCGAAGTACTGGGTGACGACATGGGCATTGACACCGACAATCTCGCCAAGTGGCTCTACGAGCACCGCCAGCACGGCCAGCGGGTTCGCGAGCTCAGAGAACTGCGTGAGAAGGCCCAACTGATCGAACACAGTGGTCGAGTACCGAGTCTCCGACTGCGCGCGAGCATCACCCGACGCGAGGAAGCACTGGCTCGCTGGACTCTTCGCGCCGGTCAATTGGTGGTAGTGGACGAGGCCAGTCTGGCCTCCACGTTCGCGCTGGACGAACTAATGTCGGCCGCTCTGGACGCGAGAGCCAAGGTGGTCCTCGTCGGCGACTGGGCCCAACTTTCCAGCGTGGACGCCGGAGGAATGTTTCGCACTCTGGTGCGAGACCGCGGTGAGGACGCGCCCACGTTGGCGGACGTTCGCCGCTTCACGGCAGTGTGGGAGAAGGAAGCCAGCCTCGGGATCCGCAGTGGCCATAGTTCTGCTCTTGGCACATACGCGACCCACGATCGGATCAAGGACGGCACCCGTGACGACATGCTCGAGGCGCTCTACGAGGCGTGGAAGACCGACATCGACCGCGGCCTGCACTCGTTGATGCTCGCCGGGGACACCGCGACCGTGAACGACCTCAACGCTCGTGCCCGTGGCGACCGTGTCGCCAACGGTGTCGTCATCGAAGATGGGGTCGACGTCGCCGGAGCCATGACAGCTGGCGTGAACGATCTCGTCGCAACGCGCGAGAACAATCGCCGCCTGACAACGGGCACCAGTTGGGTCAAGAACGGCGACGTGTGGACCATCTCCGCGACGCACGAGGACGGTTCCATGACAGTCACTCGGTTAAGCGGACACGGCTCGGTCGTCTTGCCGGCCACTTACGTTGCCGAGCACGTCGAACTCGCCTACGCCTCGACGGCGCATCGCGCCCAGGGGCGCACCGTCGACACCGCCCACGCGTTCGCCAGTCCCACCACCACCCGCGAGGTGCTGTACGTGGCCCTGACGCGAGGATCAGAGTCCAACCATCTCTACGTGGACACGCATCACGACCCCGATCCGTCAACCGGCCACGAAGGGTTAACCGAGATCCCGAGCGCCCTGGAGGTGCTCGCCGGCGTACTGCGCCACGAGGGAGCCGACGTGTCCGCGACCGACATGATGCGCCTGTCCCAGACTCAGTCCATCGCTGCACTCGTCGCCGAATACGAAACAATCGTCGCCCTGGCCGAAAGTGGCCGCTGGGACGCGGTGCTCAGCCAGTCGGGGCTCAGCGACGCCGAGCTCGTCCAGGTCAAGGCGTCTCCCGCGTACGCAGCGCTGCTCGCCCAACTACGAGACTCGGAGAGTCGGGGCTTCGACATCGACACCGAACTGCCAATGCTGGTCACGGGTCGATCATTTGAGGACGCAGAGGACGTCGCCAGCGTCCTGCACTACCGCATTGATCGCTACGTGGCCGACGTCGGCTACCCCAGCCCCGTGGCGCGCGAACTCGTTGCGGGAATCTTCCCCCGTCCCACCGGGATCACCGACCCCGATATTGTGCTTGCGCTGAATGATCGTGGCGACACCATCGAGCACCGAGCCCGCGAACTCGCCATGATCGCTATCGAGCATGATGACGCATGGGTACAGGACTTCGGCGATGCCCCTGAGGCGGGTGAGCTCTACGAGCAGTGGATGCTGGAAATCACTGCCGGTGCGGCCTACTTTGATCGATGGGGAATTGACAACCCCGACACCATCCTGGACGACGCAACTGTTAGCCCCGAACAAGAGACTCAGCGAAATCGTGTCCTCGGTGCCGCCCAGAGAGCATGCGCACTCACGGCAGGTGAGAGTGCGCCGGCAAAAGCTGCGTACGTCTTTCCCGGCGATGGCTTCTTGGATCCGCTGAGCCAAGACTTGGGGCTCAATCGATAGCACGATGCTGGGCGCAAATCGAAGGGTGCACCAGAGACAATACTGACGCGCCCTGTTACACCACGACGATTTGAAGCCTCCCCGCTATCGTTCAGTAAGTGAAGGTGGCTGCGCCAATAAACGGGGAATACAACGGGTTCAATTTATGACCTTGACTGCTGTATCTGATCGTTCGTTGGAGTCGTGGCTGTGGGATGCCGCCAACATCTTGCGTGGGCCAGTCGACGCGTCGGACTTCAAAGCGTACGTGTTTCCTCTCCTGTTCCTTAAGCGGATCAGCGATGTCTACGACGAAGAGCACGCGGCGGCCCTCGCCGAATCCGAGGGGGATGAAGAGTACGCGGCGCTGCCCGAGCAGCACCGCTTCCAGCTGCCAACTGGTTGTCACTGGACCGAACTGCGATCACGCAGCACCAACGTCGGTCAAGCCATCCAGCGAGCGATGCGCGAGATCGAAAAGGCCAACCCGAACACTCTTTACGGAATCTTCGGCGACGTCCAGTGGTCAAACAAGGACCGGCTCTCAGACCGACTCCTCATTGATCTCGTGGACCACTTCAGCCAGATGGACCTTCGTAACACCTCGGTGCCAAGTGACGTTCTCGGCGACTCCTACGAGTACCTCATCAAGAAGTTCGCCGACCTCACCAACAAGAAGGCAGGCGAGTTCTACACCCCCCGCTCGATTGTCCGACTTATGGTCAATATCCTCGACCCGAGGACCGGCGAAACGGTTTACGACCCCGCTTGCGGCACCGGCGGCATGCTGCTCGAAACGCTTCACCACGTACGCGAGCGCGGTGGAGACGACCGGCTCATGTTGGGACGTCTCTTCGGCCAGGAGAAGAACCTGACGACCGCTGCCATTGCGCGGATGAACCTATTCCTTCACGGCGCTGAAGACTTCCAAGTAATACGCGGAGACACCTTGCGGAATCCCGCCTTCTTCTCGGGCGACCGACTTGCCACCTTTGATTGCGTCATCGCGAACCCGCCCTTCTCGCTTAGCTCGTGGGGCGAGGACGCCTGGGTAAGCGACCCCTGGGGTCGCAATTTGGCAGGTACACCTCCCAAGAAGTACGGCGACTGGGCCTGGGTCCAGCACATGATCGCCTCGATGGCGCCGAAGTCGGGTCGTCTCGCAGTCGTCCTTCCGCACGGCGCGCTCTTTCGGATGGGAGCCGAAGGCAAGATCCGTTCGAAGGTCCTCGAAATGGACCTGATCGAGGCCGTAATCGGACTTGGCCCCAACCTCTTTTACGGAACGGGACTGGCCGCCTGCATCGTCGTGGCTCGCCGCACCAAGCTAGCGGAACGCAGGAGAAAGGTGTTGCTCATCGACGGATCCGACCTCTTTCGCAAGGGGCGCAATCAGAACACTCTCGAGACCGAGCATGCAATAACTCTCCTTACCGCCTACGACGATTTCGCCGACATCGGAGGTCGGGCACGCGTCGTGTCAATCGAAGAGATCGCAGCTCGGGACGGCAATCTCAATCTCGCTGGGTACATCGCCAAGGTCGACGACGAGGTCACCCCCAACGCTGCCGAAGCCACCGCAGCGTTGCGAGCCGCTTTTGAGACCGCTTGGGACGCCGAGGACCGGCTGAATGCTCTCCTACTCGAACGAGGAATCGGATGAGTGCACGGATCAGTCAGAGCGAACTCGAGTCCTATCTCTGGGGCGCCGCTACCTTGTTACGCGGCACTATCGATCCCGGTGACTACAAGGGATTTATCTTCCCGTTGCTGTTCCTCAAACGCCTCAGTGATGTGTTCGATGAGGAGTACGTGACCGCTCTAGAGGAATCTGAGGGCGACCAGGTCTACGCCTCGCTGCCCGAGCAACATCGCTTCCTGGTTCCCGATGTCGCCCATTGGGAAGACGTCCGGCGAACGACGACCAATATTGGCCGTGCTCTCGCCGGGGCCATGCGCGAGATTGAAGTGGCAAACCCACGCCTGTTCGGAGTGTTCGGCGACGCTCCTTGGACGAACAAGGAGCGTCTGCCCGATTCGATTCTAAGGGATCTCATCGAGCACTACTCGACTGTGTCGCTGAATCTCAAGGACGTTCCCGAGGATGAGTTGGGTGTCGCTTACGAGTTCCTGATCAAGAAGTTCGCCGACGACTCGGGACACACTGCTGCTGAGTTCTACACAAACCGGACACTCGTGCACCTGATGACTCAAATGCTCCAGATCGAGCCGGGCGACAGCGTCTACGACCCCACCTGCGGCTCAGGAGGCATGCTCCTGTCAGCGGCGGACGAGCTTCGCCGCCAAGGCAAGGAGCACCGAAGCCTCAAGCTCTATGGCCAAGAGCGCAACCTCACAACCTCCGCAATCGCGCGGATGAATCTCTTCCTCCACGGCATAGAAGACTTCGACGTTGTTCGTGGCGACACTCTGGCCAACCCCACCTTTATCGACGGTGATCGCCTTCGGCGGTTCGACGTCGTGCTGGCGAATCCGCCTTACTCGATTAAGCAGTGGGATCGGGTGGCGTGGCAGTCAGACAAGTGGGGCCGTAACCTCTACGGCACCCCGCCTCAGGGTCGGGCCGACTATGCCTTCTGGCAACACATCTTGTGCTCCATGAACGAAATGACTGGCAGGTGCGCCATCCTTTTCCCGCACGGTGTGCTCTTCCGTGATGAGGAGCGGGACATGCGCGAGCGAATCGTGATGTCTGACGTGGTCGAGGCCGTTATCGGCCTGGGTCCCAACCTCTTCTACAACTCGCCGATGGAAGCTTGTGTGGTTGTCTGTCGGTCTAGGAAGCCAACAGCGAGGGAAGGGCGCGTTCTCTTCATCGATGCCGTCAATGAGGTCACCCGCGAACGAGCGCAGAGCTTTCTTACACTCGCCAACATTGACCGAATTGTTTCTGCTTTTCATTTGTTCAAGTCCGAGCCCCGCTTCGCAGCAACTGCCACCTTGGCTGAGATCGCAGGCAACGATAGCAACCTGAGCATTCCCCTCTACGTGAAGCGCGGCGGAGGTGTAACTTTGGATGCCAACCTGCCTGATGCGCTTCGAGCGTGGCGAGAGAGTTCGTCTGAACTTCGTGTTGCTGCCACGGAGCTCTTTGATCTGCTCACACCCGATGAGGTGACGCCGTGAGCGGAGCTGCTCGCTGCCCCGAGGGATCGCGCATAGTGAGGTTCGGGGATGTGGTCAAATGTGTTAACCGAACATCACGGAATCCGACTGCTGATGGCATTGATCGGGTGGTTGGGCTTGATCACATAGACCCGGGATCGCTGTCACTCCGTCGTTGGGATCGCCTGGAGGACTTATCTGACGGGACCAGCTTTACTCGCACGTTTCGATCGGGACACGTGCTCTTCGGCAAGAGGCGTGCCTACCAGCGTAAAGTCGCAGTTCCGGATTTCAATGGAATCTGCTCCGGCGACATCTTGGTGTTCGAGGTAAGCGGTGACGAGATGCTCCAGGAGTACTTGCCGTACGTCGTTCAGTCCGAGGGATTCTTCGAGCATGCTTTGGACACATCTGCCGGATCGCTCTCCCCGAGGACGAAATGGCATGAACTCGCAAAGTACGAGTTCGCGCTACCGCCGAAAAACGAACAACGGCGGATCAGCACTTTAATCAAGCAGATTGATGATGCCTCGAAAGCGATGGACTGTGTCCTCGAAATGGCAGACCGTCTTGTTGCAGCGATTTTGGAAGACGCCGTGAAACTGCCGTCCATAACATGGAAGCCGCTAGGTGAGTTACTTGAAATACCCCCCTCGAACGGCATTACCATCGAACCAACGTCTAACCCGACGGGATACTGGTCAATGACCATTGGTTCGATAGGTGAGTGGGGCTTTGTGGAGGACGGGATCAAGTCGATTCGTAAGCCCCCGCATACTGGAAGAAGCTCAGTGACGCCGGGCGATCTTTTCGTAACCAGGTCGAACACGCTCGATAGAGTTGGCCTTCCTGCTCGCTACCCCGGTCTTGATCTTGAGAACCTCTACTATTCCGACTTACTGATCCGCATTCGGCCGATCGAACGAATTGTGTCGAGTGAGTTCTTGGAACACTATCTACGAAGCGGTAGAGCCCGCACGTTCATCCGTTCTATTGCAGCTGGGACGAGTGCCAGCATGAAGAAGATCAATGGCGCGAATTTGAAGAAGTTGCCAGTCCCGTTGTTGGGATGCCAACTTCTCGACGAGGTTATGTCAAAACTTGAGGCTGTCGATCGAGTCCGCATGGGTTGTCTATACCAACGCGAGCACCTCGATTTGGTTCGTACAAGGGTACTTGGGTCTCTACTTCAAGGCGGCGAACTTGTTCACTGAAGCGAATGCTGTGGAAGAATTCATCCTCGAACGGATGGTTAGTTTGGGCTGGACATATGTCTTTGGCCCTGAGCTGCCGCGTACTCACAGTGACGTCCTTCTTGAGCCAATACTGACCGAGGCGCTCTGCTTGCTCAATCCGGAGATCGACGCAGATCCTTCTCGCGCCGAAGAGGTCATCTACAAGCTCCGCGCGGTGGTCCAAGGTGCCGGTGGCGATGGCCTAGTACGAGCTAACGAAGAACTCATGGCATGGGTACGAGGTGAGCGCACAATGCCGTTCGGCCCCAACGGCGAGCACATGACGGTACGACTAATTGACTTCGACGATCTCAGCAAGAATCCCTTCATCGTCTCGAACCAGGTGACGTTCACTCAAGGACCACAGCGTCGTTTCGACCTCGTGGCCTTTGTCAATGGAATCCCTCTCGTGCTCGGTGAAGCGAAGACCCCGGTGCGCCCCGCGGTGAGTTGGGTTGACGGTGCGGCCCAGGTTCATGACGACTACGAGGTCAACGTTCCGGGGTTCTTCGTTCCCAACGTGTTCTCTTTTTCCTCCGAGGGCAAGACCTTCCGGTTTGGGGCCCTGAGGATGCCAATCGAACTGTGGGCCCCGTGGCGGACTGGCGGCGTGGAGCTCGCCGGCCTCGAGGAGCTCGACCGTGCCGTGTCATCCATGCTGCGGCCCGCTGTGGTCCTCGACATCACTCAGAACTTTACGATCTTCGCGACCGACCGCCAACACCGCAAGATCAAGCTCATCTGCCGCTACCAACAGTACGAGGCGACAAACCAGTTGGTCGAGCGCGTCGTCGAGGGCAAGATCCGCAAGGGCCTCATTTGGCACTTCCAGGGTTCGGGAAAAAGCCTGCTCATGGTCTTTGCCGCCAATAAGCTTCGACTCCACCCCGAGCTCGGCAACCCCACCGTGGTAATCGTGGTCGACCGAATCGACCTCGACACCCAGATCACCGCGACGTTTAACGCGGCCGACGTGCCCAACACCGTTACCGCCCAGACCCGCGATGAGCTTCAGACGATGCTCGCCAAGGACGTACGAAAGGTGATCATCACGACGATCCACAAGTTCGACGAGGCTGGCGGCGTGCTCAACGAGCGCGGCAACATCGTCGTCCTGGTCGACGAGGCCCACCGGACCCAGGAGGGGGACCTCGGCCGCCAGATGCGCGACGCGCTACCGAACGCCTTCCTCTTCGGCTTGACCGGTACGCCCATCAACCAGCGCGAGCACAACACCTTCTACGCCTTCGGCTCGACCGAGGACCCCGGCGGCTACATGAGTCGCTACTCGTTCGAGGAATCGATTCGTGACGAGGCGACGCTGCCGCTACGTTTCGAGACCCGCGCCGTCAAACTCCGGATCAATCGCGAAGCCCTTGACGAGGAGTTCGCCAAGTTGACTCGGGACCTCACTGAAGAGGACAGGGCCGAAGTGTCCAAGCAGGCAGGCAAGTTCGCGCTACTGGTCAAGTCCCCGGCCCGCGTCGACACCTTGGTCGAGGACATCGCCAGCCACTACTTGGAACGGATCGAGCCGGAAGGCTTCGGCGCTCAGATCGTCACCATCGACCAAGAGGCCTGCGTCCTCTACAAGGACGCCCTCGATCTCATATTGCCGCCCGAGATGAGCGAAGTAGTGATTTCGGTCGGCCAAGGTGCCCCTCAGGAGTGGCGCGAACGGTTCCAGCGTTCCAAAGAAGACGAGGCCAAACTGCTGGACCGATTCCGGGACCCGAACGACCCGCTCAAAATCCTCATCGTGACCGCCAAACTGCTCACGGGATTCGACGCGCCGAACCTCCAGTGCATGTACCTCGACAAGCCCATGCGAGACCACAACCTCCTCCAGGCGATCTGTCGGACCAACCGCCCCGCCCCGGGTAAGTCCTACGGGTTGATCGTCGACTACCTGGGCATCTTCGACGACGTGGCCCAGGCGCTCGTCTTCGACGAGGCCACCATCACCACGGTGATCAGCAATCTCGACGAGCTGAAGGCCCAGCTCGGACCGTTCATGATCCAGTGCCTGAGTCACTTCCCCGGCGTTGACCGCGCCCGCGTCGGCTGGGAGGGTCTGTTGGCGGCCCAGCAGTGTCTTCCGGACAACGAGCGACGCGACGCCTTCGCGGCGGACTTCTCGCGTCTGGCCATCGTGTGGGAGGCCGTCTCGCCGGATCCGGTGCTGACTCAGTTCGAAGAGGACTACCGCTGGCTCGCGCAGGTCTACGAGTCACTCAAGCCACCCTCGGGCAACGGGAAGCTACTCTGGCACGCCCTGGGCGCCAAGACCATTCAGCTGATCCACTCGAACGTGACCGTCCAGGCCGTGCGCGACGACCTCGAGACTCTCGTTCTGGACGCTGACGTCATCAATGAGCTTTACGAAGATCCCGATCCGAACGTGGTCCAGGTTGAGGTCAAAATCTCGGTTCGGCTGCGCCGCCACGGCAACGACCCCAAGTTCGTGGCACTATCCGAGCGGCTCGAGAATTTGCGCATCCAGCACGAGCAGGGGGTGCTGGCATCGATCGACTTCCTCAAGGGACTGCTCTCGCTTGCCAAGGACGTTGTCGAGGCCGAACGCGAGGTCCCCGAAGCTGAGCAGGAGGACCGCGGCAAGGCGGCACTGACCGAACTCT
>Ga0182014_10008288_pt1 | contig 10663 bp, 4 predicted proteins | sample 612S2DmetaG_FD_120489 | JGI IMG/M metagenome (GOLD analysis project Ga0182014, IMG submission 120489) | Permafrost microbial communities from Stordalen Mire, Sweden - 612S2D metaG | ecosystem: Environmental > Terrestrial > Soil > Wetlands > Permafrost | place: Sweden: Stordalen | collected... | reverse complement strand
TCTCATTATGTGCTGCAAAGGGATGCCGGGTGAGGGCACCCGGCCTACAACAGCACGGTTTTGTGGAGGGTGTAGGCCGGGTGCCCTCACCCGGCGGGCATTGACGGGGCCATAATGAGAATTACTGCCACATGGCACGCAAATTCCGCACCGCGATTTTTGGCTTTGCTTTCCCCGCCGCCCTAATACTCTGCGGCTACGTTTATGGCAAAACAACGTCAATACCAATTCTGTTTCGGTCCCTGGAATATCAGTGAAGGTCAGGATCCTTACGGCCCCATCACCCGCCCGCCGCAGACTTTCGACTGGAAGCTCAAACAACTCAAGAAGCTCGGGTTCGACGCCATGATGTTTCATGACGACGACGCGGTGCCGGATATTGACGGCAAGTCCGACGCCCAACTGCGCAAGGAGTCGAAGGAGCTCAAGGAGAAGCTGGACGACGCTGGCGTGGCGGCGGAGATGGTTGCCCCGCGACTTTGGTTCAGTCCGAAGACCATTGACGGTGCGTACACAAGCAACGACCCGAAATGCCGCCAGTACGCGATCGACCGCTCTCTGCGGTGCATTGACATCGCCGGGTATCTCGGCACGGACCTGATCGTGCTCTGGCTGGCGCGCGAAGGCACCTACCTGCGCGAATCGAAGAACGGCCGGCGCAGCGTCGAGCTGCTGGTCCAGGCGCTGGATAAGATGCTGGCCTACGACAAGAAGATACGCATCTCCATTGAGCCCAAGCCCAACGAGCCCATGGACCACGCCTATATCCCGACCATTGGCCACGCGCTGGCCATCGCGCAGTTGACGCGCGATCCGAAGCGAGTGGGTTGCCTGATTGAGTCCGCGCACGCAATCCTCGCCGGCCTTGACCCAGCAGACGAGATCGACTTCGCCATGACCTTCGGCAAGCTGTGGTCGCTGCACCTCAACGACCAGAACGGCCTCAAGTTTGACCAGGACAAACCTTTCGGCAGCTCGAATCTGCGCGTCGCCTTCAACCAGGTCCGCGCGCTGGAGCGCAATGGCTACGGCAAGAACGGCGAATATGTCTGCTTCGACGTACATCCGTTCCGCACGACAAAAGTGGAGCACTGGCTGGCGCACTTGACCAACAGCCGGCGCACGTTCCAGCGCCTGGTGCGGAAAGCCCGCACGTATGACGAGAAGACCGCCCGCCAGCTTGTGGCCGACCGCGACTACGCCGCGCTCGACCAGATGGTGCTGGAGCACTTGATGGGCGAGTAGCCCCTCAGCCCACAGCCGGCCCATTGCCGTTTCATTAGGAAAGCCACCGCGCAAGACGCGGCGCCTTCTCCCTCTCCTCCCCCGAGGGAGGAGAGCGTTGGGGAGAGGAGGGCCGTTTCAGCCGCACCGGATTTCGTTCTCCCCATCCCTCTCGCCGTCCGCCGGGGCAAGCGAGAGGTCATGCCGCGCTACCTGTCATTCCTTAAATCAACGGCAGTGCAGCCTGGGCCCTGCGAGCGCTCAGCCCAGCCGCCTATTGGATAAGCAGTGTAAACCGCTGCAGCCCTGCATCGTCGAGTTTGCGCTTAAAGGCAATTCTCCCTGCGTCATCGGCTTTGAACGAGCCGACCGTTCGCCCGTTGCAGAGCAAGCTATAAACGGCGTGCGGCTTCAGATCCGACACCGCATGTTGCACCGCCACGCCGCGCTCAGCACACGACTCAGCCCACTTTCTCGCTCCAGTCAGGCTGGTCGGCCACGCGTCGATGCCGATTTCCACCGGCGCGCGGCGCGAGCGCATCACTGACAGCCCGGGCGCGCTCCGGCTGCCGGGAAAGAACACGGCGGTATCGCCCTGGACATTCAACGCAAACGGCTCGGCATCCTGCACGGCAAAACCCCCTACCGTCATGCGCGAGCCGCGCGTGTTCAGCTCGATCACATACGACTGGTTCCGAAGATTGTAGTGGAGTCGAGTTCCGTTCAGGTCCGGGGTCAAGTGCGGTTCAAGGTAAAGCCGATTGTGCTTCGGCTGGATTCCATACACGTCGCGATACAGCCCCACCACGGGCATGCAGTTGCCCGCCAGGATGTCCTCGCCCGCACCGCGTTGCGAGTTGCGCAAGTAGCGCTGGAAGGACAACCCGTCCGCCTCGTACTTCTCCAGGATGTTCTTGATATACTTGACGGCGATCTCCGGCTTGGACTTCGCATAGGCGCGCACCGCCAATTCGCCCCAGGAAAGGAAAATGTCCCCATTCTCGTATTTGGGAAACGGGAAGTTCCCAGCTTGGCCTTCATCGGGCTGGTAAGGAAAGAAATTGAGCGGCCAGAAGAACAGGTTCTCTTTCCGCATTTCCTCCTCCATGCGCCCAAGGATTGCCTCCCGCCTCCCGGCATCCTCGCAGAGACCATAGCCTATCGCTGCCAGGTTCACTGGTGTGACGAAGTTGTTTCCATGAATCGTGCCGTCCTTGTCGCGCCAATACACATACCACTGGTTCTGGGGGTCCCAAAAACCTCCTTCTGCGGTGGTCTTGTTGTAGCTCGCCTTCAGCTTGGCGGCGCGCTGGCGATATTCCGCTGCCTGAGCAGCATCGCCCAGGATCTCCTCTGCGTCGGCCCAAAGAGTTAAGGCGTAGTACAGCTCTGCGTTGACCAACGCATTTTCGTGCGCGGCCCAAATGATGTCGATCCAATCACTGCCCCGCTGTTGCGTATGTGAGTCGGTCATCATTTCGACCAGCCCGTCTCCATCCGCGTCCCGTCTCAACAGGTAACCCAGCAGGCTCTCGCAGGCGGCTTTCTGTCCGCGGAGCCAAGCCTGGTCACCGGTCTGGTCGAATAGCTCCGCGACGCAAATCGCATAGCACGGCTGCGAATCGAGCAGATAACCCCACTGCGCCTCGTAGTATCCATTCGTATCGTACGTGCCAGGCATGGCATCCCCGGCGTCGTAGCACCAGCGAGATTTGACGCGTCCGCTGGGCTCAATGGCATGGTCGCGCTCGTAATCGAACGTAGCGGCACAATTGGCCAGGTAGTCCGGGTCATCGATGGCAATCCCCATCTGGGCGAACCACTGCTCGTGCAGACACGTGAACCCTGTGCGCCAGCCGTTGGCGCCGAGGATGTGCTGGTCAATAACTCCGTAACGGCCAATGGTGTTCAGCACCTCGCGGATGCTTCGGCCATTCAAGCCCTGAAACGTGCCCCGACTATAGGCCGCATCATAGTCCAACGCCTGAAGACTGTATCTCGCGCTAATCTTGCCCGGCGCGACCTCGAATGGTGCCCAGAGATCCTGCCGCGAGGAAAGGAACCGGCGCAGATTGTGTTTCGGCTGAACCTCCGTGCCGGTCACAGAGAAGGCGACCGCCTCAATCCCCGAAGGCTGGCGTGAGAACCGCATCGCCATGTGCTGTAGTGGGGCACGCGTCTCGCCTGCCCTCCCGGGCGTCTCGCCCGCGTTCCGCTCGGTAGCAAAACGTCCCGCCCGCAGCCGATCCCCCTGCCCCACTACCTTGATGCGCAGGCAATCGCCTTGTTCCCGGTTCCAGAAGGCAACTCCATCGGCGTGCGCGCCATAAGTGGCATTGGGCGTCTCCAGGTATTTGTTCCAGGCCACTCCGCCGTCGTCCAGCATTCCGCCCGTCCAGGTGCTCATGGCCTTGAAGTCCCAGCCTGGGAAGTAAGTGTCGTCGAGCCTGCCCCCAGTAAGGTACTCGCGGTCGATCTGCCAAACGATCCCTTCCGGTTGCACCATGAACTTCCAGGTCTCCCTTACTTGCACCCCGTCACCGCCATAAACAATGTCCTGAACCGTGACAGCATTCCGGTCGATAGCCACTTTCGGCGACGCGATGCCGGAGCGGGTCGTGAACCAGTGATTGGAAACCAGGATGGCACTGCAGACCCCCGTTTCAGGAGCGACGACCTGGCGCCCGCGCACGATCACCTCGTCCAGCAGGCATTGACCGTCACACCTCAGGCGCAGGACAAGGTTGCTTTCACCGTCAGCCATGGTCACCAGCCCGTGGGCCACATCCTGGAGGATAGTGCCAGCGGTAGCGCGAGCGCTCAGCCCCGGACCGCGAGCCGTCCCGGCTCGCAGCGGCTCCGACGACTTACTCGCGTCCTTACTTTTAGGAGATGCTGGTGACTCCCGCAGCGCTGCGAGCCGGGACGGCTCGCGGTCCGATCCAGGGCCTGGCACACCCTCGGCGTCAGCTCGACCTGATATCGGCTCGGCGACGGTAACCTCCTTTTCTGCCACCAACGTCACCGGCCCCAGCAGCCCAGACTCCAGCAACGGCGAGTCTGCCTTGAACGGATTCCATGTCGTCCAGGCCAGCCGCTTCTCGGGCGGCAGCGACTGGTCTCCTATCAGCCGGTTCGGCCACAAGTTGGCAACGACAATCTCCAACTGGTTATCCCGGGCCTTCACGGCGCCGGTGATGTCCACTCGCCACGGAGCGCACCAGACCACCCCCAGATCCTGCCCGTTCAGTCGAACCCGCGCCAGGTTCTTCACCGCTCCCAAGTCCAGGTAGATGCGCTGGCCGCCAGGGAGACTGAGCGCGTCAAACCCTTTGCGATAGATCGCCGTGCCCGAGTAGAACTTGATTCCGTCTTCCTTGCGCTTGCTCCAGTCTTCCAGCGTGCCGAATGTCACGTTCTCCGGCCCGCCCCACTTGGGATCAAACGAGACTCTCCAAGGCCCAGAAAACTCGGCCACCCTGGTTGCAACCGGGAAGTTCCGGGAGCTAGTTGGCGAAGCGACTGCTTGGGACATGAGCACACCCTTTTCCCCCTCACCCCTGCCCTCTCCCTCAAGGAGAGGGAGCAGCAATTCCCGCTTCTTAGCCATACCGGATGCGCTGCTTTCGCCGAGAGCCGGGCGAGGAGTCTCCCTCTCCCTTGGGGAGAGGGCCGGGGTGAGGGGGAAGGAGACATCGGAACTGGGACGAGCTAGCGGCTGCGCGATTGCCCGCTGCCCTGCCGTTTTTGCCTTACCCACAGACTTTCTGAAGATAACGAAGAACGACTGCACGGGCTCAAACCGCATGGGCGCGGTCGTACGCCCATCGCGCGAACTGAACTCCGGCAGGTCCCGCACCTTCCCACTCAACGGATCAAACAGCTCCGGCGCTTTGCCGGATACGCGGAACGTGCACCTTGCTTCCACCCGGCGGTCCTCGCGGTTGGCGACAAAGTAGATATCCGCCTCCTTAGTGCGCCGATGGGTGTAGCGTATCGGGCCGTCTGACTCGAAGTCCGGCGGGAGGCCCGATTTAGCCAGCAAATCTGAAATGACGTTGAAGTCGCAGAAGACGTTAGGCTCAGTGCTCGGTTTCTCTACGTTTCCCCACGGGGCCATACCCATCGGGCCCAGTTCCATCGCCGCGGTCCAATCCCCGGCGGCAGTCGTGTCCGTGGTCCAGTTGGCTTTGGCCGCTTGGGCCGACTGCCAATCCTTGTCGGTCGTCACGGTGAGCGTTCGTCCGTCGCGGAACTTGATGACGAGCGCGCCAATCAGGCCGGCGGGATTCGGCGCGCTGCCCCCATTCTCTGCAGCGACCCCAAGCACGTTCACACCCGCCCGCAGCATCGGCTTGATGTCCAGCACGCTGGCCTCATGGAAGTTGTCTCCCCTGCCCGCCTCCCGGCCATTGACCCACAACTCAAAGCTATTGTCCGCCGTCATAGAGACAAGGGCCGATTCAATGCCCGCCCTTCCCTCCAACGTGAAGCTTCTGCGGAAGGAGCGCTTCCCGACCGGCGCGCTGACCGCGGGATTGCCCTCCTTGTGCCAAATCCACTTGGCGTGTTCCAACGGGCTCCCCGCGTCCGGCATCACCTTCGCCGTATTCCACGCATCCTGCCAAATCACGCGGCGTGCCCCATTCCTGCTCCCATTCTTCCCATCACTCCCATTCCCTTCCCATCCCGCTCCCCACATATCTGCCGCCAGCTTCTTCACCTCTGCGTCGCACCCCGGGTAGCCGCTCAGGCTCGGGGATTTCAGCGGCGGCGGCCCAACTACCGTCGCACCAGCCTTGACCAGTTCCTTGACCTTCCTCAGCAGCGTCGGAGTCATGGTCGGCGTTTCTGGCAGCACCAGCACGCCGTAGCTCATCCCGTCGGGCAGCACCAACCGTCCGTCCTTCACCGACATCCGTGCCATCAACGTCTCCGGGGCGCAGCCATCGAAGTTATAGCCCAGGCGCTCAGGCGGGTTGCCGCGCATAGCCGAAGCCGGCGGACGGAAGACCTGCGGCGAGCCTTCCGGCGCCAGGTAGCAAATGTCCGCCACCGGCAGTCCCTGCCGCAGCATGAACTGACAGCGAGCCAGGTACTCGTGATATGCGCCCACCATGTCCCACCACGTTTGCGTGCGTTCCCAGTGGACGCCATACGGCCCCATGGTCATCCCTGGCTTTCGGTCCAGCCACGGCTGATGCTGGTAGCGATGGACGACGATGCGGTTCACGCCCGAGCTGAACGCCCAGTCGCCCAGCACTTTCATCGCGCCCGGATATGCCTGCCACCGCTCGGCGTCGCCGGAAGTGAAGGACTCCGTCGCAATCACCGGGCGTCCGCAAGTATGCCCGATGGAGGCAACCTCGATCACGCTGAAAGCCGTATCGAAGCCGTAGAGCCAGAACTCGCACATCGGCACATCGGCCACCGCGCCTATGCTCATGTCGGCGCAAGGCATCATGTCGTAAGGTTCGATGGACAGCCCGAGCCCATGTTTGTGTCCCAGGGCCTTCAGATGCTCCGCATGATTCTCGATGATCAACTCCTGCGCCGTCTGGCGCAAATCCCAAAGGAAACGCTCCGACACTTCGAGGCTATCCACCACCCGGCCCGTCACCGCCGGCAAATAGCGCATCGGGTCATAGCCCCTGCGGCGGCTGAACTCCTCGCGAAAGCCGCCTGTCCAGTTCTGCGCGCCCATTTCCCAACTGTCAATGTGGAGCATGGTCCAGCCGGCCCCGGCGCTGTTGGTGGGCGTCCCGATCTCGCGCAGCAACGCGCCGATGAACGCATCGAAATGCGCGTCCAGCGCGGCTTTGTCGAACTTGTCGCTTTCCAGCCCTAGCCCCGGCAGCGGCGCGGGCCGGGTGCCGGCGCCGTTGCTCGTGCGGCCGAAACGCAGAATCGTCCACTTTCCCGTCGGCACCTCCCAGGCCAGCCGGCCACCTGCGTCCAGCTTCGCCGTCAGGTCCACCACGCGATCTGCCGCCACCACTGCCTCCGGCGGCACGGCCGGATAACTCGCCTCGGACGGCAGTCGAGCTTTCACATTCGGCGCCGAAGAATACGGCGCTCGCACATATAGCGCCTTCTCATCGATGTCGCTGATTCGCTCGTTGCCTGCCGGTGTCGGAAAGGCCAGCACCATCACGTCGCGATAGAAGTCGTTCTTCGCCTTCTCCAGTTCCGGCGGCAACTGGCCGTCGCCGAAGAACGCCGGCCGCCGCTGCGGGCGCGGCAGGACTTCATCGAAGTGCTTTGGCCCGGTGACATCCACCGCGCTCGCCACGATATGCTGCATCGACTGCTCCGGCTTCACCCACGGCCCGCCGCTACCGGTCCAACCCGGCCCGGCATTCAGCGTGATCTGCAATCCCAGCCGCTCCGCCTCCGTCACCGCGTGCTTGAAGAGCGCGCGCCATTCGGGACTCATGAACTTGACCGGCCCGCGCGGGATGCCGACATCCACCTCCATGAATATCACCCCACCAACCCCCGCCCGCTTCAGCGCCTCGAAGTCCGCCGTGATGCCCTCCCGGCTCAAGTTCCCATCCATTACGAACCAATAGACCCAGGGCCGCGCCGACTCCGGAGGGTTGCGAAAGCCCTTCTCCAATTCAGAACTCAGCCCTGAGGCGTGGCTAGTCACGGCTGGCGCATAGGCCAGCAGCAGCAGGTAGATAAGCACGGGCCAGTAGCCGAGAGACCGGCGGGGAGATTTGCAGTTGATTCGGAGTTGCATGACGGTTGCAGGCCGGCATCGTGCGGAGACCGGGAATAGGGGTCAAGGCCGAATGTGTCGCCGGCGCCTCACCAATAGGTTAGCGCAGCCTCCTGCTGCCACCCGCGATACGCGGCACGGACAAGCCTGAAATGTCGCAATGCTGCCACCGGGCCAAGAGGATTTGTCCCAACCAAAGGGCTCAGCAGGTCGCAAAAAACCCCTAATCCCGTCGTAACCCCATCGTAACCCCGTCGTCATCCCGTCGTAATCCCGTCGTGACAACACGCGAGCAACACCCTGGCAACGCCTTGGCAACACGCTAGCAACTCGCAACCAGCACGCCTACGACCGGCTCACTCCCAAGGAGGTGCCGGGATATTGGGGCATTACTTTAGCGTCATCGCAATCTGAGGAAGTGCGGCCAGCGGGAAGCAGGCTGCTGGCCGCACAACGCCTCAGCCGGCATCTGCAGCCGACGGGAGCGTTCTGCGTCCTCACACGCCGAGTCACTCCGGCTTGGCGTCTTCTGCCGACCCTGTGGACAGGACCCGGCGGCGGGCCTCCTCGTAATCCTCGTCGCGCAACACCCACAACTCCGGGATGAACGGCATCCCCGGCATCGCCTGGGAGACGGCGTCGTTGCGAACCTCGCACGCAATGCCAGCCGCCTCCAAAATGCTCTGGGCCAACCCAATTTGTGCGCTGTCGGGTGAAGCAAGGACTCTTTTCATAGGCAAGGTTATACTATACCGCCGTACACAAGAACTCAGCGGGGCGGGCCACTGAGCAAGAAATCGAGTGATAGGCAATCGCGCCGTCCTCTCGCGTTAGCGGCTCGTTCATGGCTTAAAACACCCCCAAACCAATGACCAAAAGCCAAGCTCCAATCACGAGTCCCAGCCCGGAATAGAATAGGGCCATGTGATGGCTCCGGGGACGCGAGCACTCCTCGCTGAGGTATTGCATGAAGCGGAAAACGCGGCACGCCTCGGGAAAGAAGTAGCTCAGCAAGAACAGCAGCCCGAGATAGATGAGATAAATCCCCCCCAGAGCGGCCCCGACCCCCTTCGTCGCAGGCGACCCCGCGTGCAAGCCGAGCTTCGAAGATAGAATCACGAGCGCCACTGCCAAGGCCACAACCAGCAAATCGAGCGCTACGCTGGGATGGTTGTGTTTCGTTTCTGCCATGCGCCGACATTAACGCACGGGCCGGGCAGCGAGGCAAGCTTTTCGCTACCGTATCTCTACGGCACCTCTACCAGTGCATATCCTCGCCGTACCACCGGGCCAAAACCACTGCGTTAATGAGAGGCCGCACGCGAGGATGAGATATTCTGGCCAACTCCCGCTTGCTAATGCGCGTCATCACTGGCAGAAAGGCGTGAAACGCATGAAAACGCTCTTATGGCTCGGTCTGGCGTGTCTCGGCTGGAATTATTCGGCTCCGGCCCAGGAGAAGGAGGCCGCGCCCGCAGTCACAGTGTTTCAGATCGGCGTGGCCGACGGGGATTACCATGAATTTGCGCTGGCGGGCAATTATCAAGCCTACCCTCAGACCTTTCCGGACGATGTAGATTTCACCATCGGCCAGAGCGATCCCAAAAAGGACTGGCCTTGGATACAACCGGGCCCGACCGACGCCTGGGCCGGCAGCCGCCCGCACGTCTTCAAAATCACGTTTGACCTGCCTGAGGTTGCCCCCGGCTATTACCGGCTGCTGCTCGATTTCGTCGATACGCATGCGGGTGAGCCCCCACTGCTCACCATCGGCATCAACGGGACGCCGATCAAGTTCAAGCTGCCGCCGGGTCACGGCGATGACTCACTGACCAATGCCAAGGTGGGCAAGAACTATGCCCTGCAGCAGGTCTTCCCGGCCGCGCTCCTTCGCGCTGGCAAGAACACCATCACGCTGGCCAACGACCAAGGCAGTTGGGCGCTTTATGACGACGTGAGACTGGAGAGTGGCGCGGCGGTGCCGGCTGAACTGGTGCGCTTCCATGCCGAGGGGCTGCCATGGCTGAAGCGGTCCGGGGAAGGCTTGCAGCGGCTAGTGAAGGTCTCGATGGAGAACCTGGCCAGCGGACATGAGCCGGCGTCAATTGCCTGGAAAGCGGGCGCCCGATCGGGCGAGCAAAAGCTGGACCTGCGTTTCGGGCACAATGAGGTCAATATTTCCCCGCCCGACGTGGAGCAGAAGACCACCGTCGAACTGGCGCTCACAGCGGGCGGCAAGGAGTTAAAGGCCACGACCGTGCTGCTGCCGACGAGGAAATGGAAGGTGTTCATTGTCCCGACCGTGCACACGGACATCGGCTATACCGACCTCCAGGAACGCGTCATGGCCCGCCATGCCGACAACACGATGCAGGCGCTGGCAATGGCCGACAAGCATCCCTCCTTCAATTGGGACTTTGAGACCTTCTGGCAGTTGGACTGCTTCCTGCGCGCGCATCCCGAGAAGGCCGAGGAGACCTTCCGGCGCTTGCGCGAGGGCCGGATGGGATTGTCCTCCTTCTTTGGGAACATGCTCACCGGCCTTTGTTCGCACGAGGCGCTGAACCGCGCCACGCTGCCGGCCCGCGACCTCGCCAACCGGGGCGGCTTCGATTTCTCCTCGGTGATCCTCGATGACGTGCCCAGCGCCGTTGGCAGCCTGCCGACCGTGTTGGCAAATGCGGGGATCAAATACTTCATCGAGGGCGTGAATGG
>Ga0182014_10008286_pt1 | contig 10664 bp, 13 predicted proteins | sample 612S2DmetaG_FD_120489 | JGI IMG/M metagenome (GOLD analysis project Ga0182014, IMG submission 120489) | Permafrost microbial communities from Stordalen Mire, Sweden - 612S2D metaG | ecosystem: Environmental > Terrestrial > Soil > Wetlands > Permafrost | place: Sweden: Stordalen | collected... | reverse complement strand
TCGGCTGGACGAGCGCCGTTTCAGGTGGCCGCCGCTCCCTGGGCCAGCGGTTCGTAACTCGACGCCGGCAGCACCGTCGGCCAGATGCCGCCGATGACGGCGCAGGACGCGGCCACAAGGAGCGTGAGCTTGACCGAGCGCGTGAGCAGCGCCCCGGCGATAGCCGCGCCTACCGGGCTCCCCACGAAGTTGAGGTTCATTGAGACCGCGAACGCCCGGCCGAACCATTGCGGCTCGGTGGCTCGTTGGCGAAGCGAGAACATTGCCACGGTAAGCGGCCCGTTCGCCGTGCCGATAACCGCCACCAGGATGACCAGGACGAGCTCGTGACGGTCGAACGCGAGGGCTCCGAATGCGACCGCCGTCGTCATGCACGAGGTCGCTAGCAGGTGCTGCTCCCGGCTCTCGGTCCCGAAACGGCCAGTGAGCAACCCCGCCAGGAACCCGGCGGCACCCATGATGGCGAATAGTAAGCCGACCGTCGCCGACCCACCGTGGAGCCCGCGAAGCACGATGAACGGCACGGCCACCGTCAAGATGCCGCCGCAAGCGTTGAAAACCGTCATGGTGCCAGCGAGCATCCGGAGCACCCGGTTGCGCCACACGTAACCGATCGCGCCCCGGGCGTCAGCGAGCACCGAGGCAGCCGCGGCAGACGGCGCGTCCGGGACCACGAACCGGACGAGTAGCACGGCGGCGAGGAGCAGGACGATCGCCGGGACAAAAAGCGCCACCCGTGGCCCGACGAGCGCAACGAGGACTCCCGCCACTCCGGGGCCGAGCACGGTGGCCACCACGTTGGTACCCGAATCGGCTGCGTTCGAGCGGTCCCAGAGTGGTCTCGGCACCAGGACGGGGTAGAGCGACCTCCCGCCCACCCGGCTGAGCGGAGCCGTGACCGATGCCGTCGATACCACGAGGAGCAGCACGCCGGTCGGCAGGCTATGGAGCACCGACAATATGCCGATCGTGGTGATGCACGTCGAACCGACCAGGTAATCGAGCCTCATCAGGGCGACCCGCGACCCGCGGTCCAACAGCGCCCCCGCGATCGGGCTCACGATGATGCCCGGCACCTGGCTGCACACGACGACGATCCCTGACAGGCTGGCCGAATGGTGGGTCTCGAGGACAAATAGCACCAGCAACACGGAGAACATTTGGGTCGCGATCCGGGCCGCGAGCGTGGAGACGAGCAGCTGGGTGAAGCCGCGCACCCTGAGCAGAGCCCGATAACTCGTGTCCTCGTCGTGTCCTGCGAACTCATCCGTTGTGATCGAACGGAGTTTAACAACCCGACCGCAGCTGCCCCAACCAAAAAAGGACCGGGCCCGAGGCGGTAGCGGCGCGGCCCGCTTACGTTTGGGCCCCCTAAGGTGGGCTCCGGGCACAATCTTCAAAGGGAGGCCACGCCATGGCACGAGTCGTCCATTTCGAGATAACCGCCGACGACGTCGAGCGCGCTCGCAAGTTCTACGAGATCTTCGGGTGGGAGATCACGTCCTCAGGCGTGCCTGGGGTGGACTACTGGCTGGCCCACACCGGCGAGGAGGGGCTGGGGATAAACGGCGCGATCATGCCCCGGGCGTACAACCCTCAGCCGGTGATCAACTGGGTCGGTGTCGGCGACCTGGACGACATGGTCGACAAGGTCAAGGCCGCGGGTGGCGAGATCGTCGGCGAGAGGCAGACCGTGCCCGGAGTTGGCGACACCATCTACGCCAAAGACACAGAGGGCAACACCTTCGGCATCATCCAGCCCCTTCCCGGTTCCAGGATGTAGCCCTAGTCGCGGAGCGAGCGCCCACCTCATTTCCCCCGCGATGGAATTTGAGGCCGCAAGTCGTTGTTGCCACCAGGACCACGGCACTTGCCTTTGGTCATCGCCGTGGTGCTTCTCTGGTGGTGGTGCAGGGCTCGCGTCCGGCCTCCTCAACACGTCCCGCACCGTAGGCGCCTCGACTCGCCGGCCATCCTCATCGGGCCCATGGTCCTTCTGGTAGCCGGCGGGGTGGCGATGGCGACCCTGCCCTCGCTCGTGGCGCCGCGACAGTCGGTGGCAGTAACCCCGGCTGGCAATGCCACGAGAGAGGTCATCGACCTGAACGAGCGCTCCCGCAGCGAAGCTCCCGAGCCGGCCTAAGGCTAAGGTCGCTGGTCAGGCCGGGGCCCAGGGCCGGCTACGGTCGCCCTTATTCTGTCCTGAGAGCGAGGTTCGCGGGGGTTCGGGCGGCGGTACGCCCCGGGGCCGCGGCAACCAGGTTGGCGAGCAACAGGGCACCGACAGCGACGAGGACCACCGAGAGGACGGGGATGCTCGGGTCGGGTACGGCGTCTATTGCTCGGGCGAACAACTCCCACAGCCAACGGCCTAGCGCGATGCCCAAAGGCACACCGGCGACGGTGCCGGTCCCGACAGCCACAGTGGACTGCCAGGCGATGGTGGCGGCCAGTTGAGTATTGGTGAAGCCAAGGGAATTCAACAGGGCGAGGTCGCGACGCCTCCGCCTCACCGAGGCGGCCAGGGTGAGGCCAAGAGCGATAACCGCGCCGGCAGCAAGGGCGCCACCGAGCAGGTCGGGAGTGGCACCGAGGTTGCGGTAAGCGATGATCTCAGCCGGCCTTTGCGGGCCGAGCAATGGCGCCCCGCCACCGGGTCCCCCACCCAGTTTCACGACGATGGCGTCGATCGAACGTTGGACCGCGGCCATGCTTGTCCCTGCTCGGGCGCGCATCAAGATGGCATTGGGACCTGCCTGGGGCTGGTCGAAGGGGTTCCTTTGAGCCAACGGGACCAGTTCGTAGTCGAGCACGGCCCCGCTACCCATTTCCATGTGCGCGCCGCCCGTCCCTCCGAACGCCGGCATGGTCGCGGTCCCGACGATCAGCAACCGGGCCTGCCGGGCCCCGGTAGCGCTGACTTCCACTGTTTGGCCTACCCGTTTGTGCAGCGCGGCCAATGTGAGGTTGCCGAGGACCACCTGGCCCCCGCGGTCGAAGCCGTGGCCTGACAGCACCGGTGGCAAGACGGCCGCCCCAGGGTCGGCGCCCATGACCGGCACTTGCTGGCCGTCGATTTCCAACTGCCCGAAGTACACCCCTGACCAGGCCGTCACCAGGGGGTCCTCATCAAGCAGAGGCAAATTGGGGAAACTGAGCCCGTTCACGTTGCGGAACGAATCCGAATCGATCGGCACATTGTCCAGCGTCGCATTCTGGCCGTCGGAGATCACCGTGACGGTGCCGGTAGTGGCCAGTCGGGCCACGACGACCTCTGCCCGTGCACCTTTTTCAGTGATGGCCAGGGGGTCTTTGAGGGTGTCCACCGTCGTCTCCGCCAAGTCGTTGCCGAAGTCGACCTTCATGTCGGGGCAGAAGCCCTTCCCGATGAGCGTGACGGTGCTGTAGGGGATGGCCCCGAACTTCGAGTCGACCATAGGCTCTACGTTGTGGAGCCTGACCCCCTCCACACCACAGCCGTACACGAAGTCGACCGTGGCTGTCACGTCGGTGGGTACCGGCATGTTCCTGCACTCGCCGTCCCCGGGCGTACCGCCCGGGCAGCTGGTCGTTTTGAACCCGTTGGCGTAATCCTCCGCCTGCCCCTGGAAAGGAACGACCGGAGACACCGTGTAGGTCCCCGGTGACGGCACGAAGGTGTACTTCCCGTCCTCGCCCGTGGTCGTGTGTTGGCTGACGGGCTCACCTTGGTCGTTCTTACCCATCAGGTTGACCGCGACACCTTGCTGGGCCTTGCCGGCTTCATCGACGATGACGCCCGTTACCGTCGCCGCTCCCAGTTTGAAGTCGGCGATCGCCTGGTCCCCCGCGCTTAGCGTGATCGCGCACCCCCGATGTGTTGATCGTGCCCCCGAGCACGTGGTTGGCACGTATTGCCCCTGGGTGGCATTGCTCGGCTGGACGGGGGTAACGGTGTAGTTCCCGGGGTTCAGCGCCACCTTGTAGTTGCCGTCGATACCGCTGAACGTCTGCTGGGAGACCGGGTTGCCCTGATCGTCGGTGCCGGTCACGTTGACCTGCACGCCCGGCACGGGCTTACCGCTGGGGCCCGTGAGGGTGCCCGAAATCTGAGCCTGGGAGCTGGCAGTGAAGTAGAACGGTATATCGCTGTAAAAGGGGCCCTCCGAGGCGTAGCCAGGGTCGCCCCCTTGGGGGACCTTGAAAGCAGCATCCGGAGGTACCCACATGCGGATGCTGAACCAGCCCGGAGGGAAGGTTGTCCCTACTCGATCACCCACGGGTCGGCCCCGTCCAGCAGGGCGGCGGCCGCCTCGACGTCGCCGGCCCCCAGCAGCATCTGAAGGGCGGTGGCCAACGCACCGTGGCGCTCGTAATAGGCGGCCGCGGTTCGCCGCACCGACGGGCCTGCAGGCCCAAACGTGGCCAGGTGCTCGCGCACCGGGCCGGGGAGCTCCCACCACTTCCCCTCGGCGCGCGTCATCGGCAAGCCCCAAGCCAGCGCCCGCTCCAAGAACCCGTCCTCGCCCGTTATCTGCGCCAGAAGCTCACCGTCGAGCAATGGCGGCACGGAGACCCGGGCGAACAGCGCACGGTCAGTCCCCGCGGCCGAGAGCGCCTCCTCCAAGATCGAGTGCATGGCGTCGGAATGGGTGCTGCCGGTCCTGGCCAGCGCCGCCAACGGCCGCGCCGTGCGCTTGGCCCGTGACGCCGCCAGGACAGCAGCCGCCGTCCACCCACCCGTCGCCGCGTGCAGCAGGCCCGCGTCCTTCGCCGACACCTCTAGGCCAAAGCCCGTGCGGCACAGCTCGAGCGTCTCGGGGGGACGGAGCGCCAGCTCCTTGGCGCCCAGGTGCACCGGCCCGGCCCTGCGCAAGCGGTCCAGGCCCAAAGGCAGGTGCCGCGCCAGCACCACCAGGTGCTGGGAGGCAGCCAGCTGGCCAGCGATGCGATCAACCAGGTTCGCGGCTGCCGGGTCGGACTGGTGCGCATCGTCGATAACGATGGCGCAGGACTCGCCCTCAAGGGCGCCGAGCATGGCGTCGACCGCGCCCGCGGGGTCGTCGCCGGCGGCGGCCATCGAGCCCGCGGCGCCAGTGAGACCAGCGCGACCAAGCGCCAGCCGGAGGCGGGCGACGAGCAGCCGAGCCGTCACACCGCCCTCCTCCAGCAACACCCAGATGGGCACGGCTCCCCAAGCATCGACCAGCTCGGCGGCAAGGACCGACTTGCCATAGCCACCGGCGGCCTCGACGACAACGACCCGCTCGCCCTCGCAGAGGGCGGTCAGGCGCGGCCGGCTGATGTGATGAGCCGGTAGGCGGCTACGGGCGTCGTCTTGGGCGGGCGCCAAGCCCGGCAACCGGCCACCGCCGTCTGGGCCAGCGAGGCGCTTGCGTACTTGGGCGCGGTCGACCCCGAGGGCTCCCAGCAGCTCGGCGGCCGGGTCAGGGCGCTGCAGCGCCAGCAGAGCGAGCAGGAGCTGCGTGGCGTCGAGCCGTCCGCTACCCAAAGCCCGGGCCTCGCCGGTGGCGCACTTCAACACGGCGCGGGCACCAGAGGTGAGCGGCGGGAGCCGCCGGCCCAACGATGACACTATTCCCTGCCCGAGCGGTTCGCGCTCAACACCGACGGCCGCGAGCGCGGCGAGGTCAAGTGCGCCCGATGTTGCTCTGGCGGCTGCCAGGGGCACCCCGAGGGCTCTTGCAGCCCGAGAGCCCCCGTCGTGGAGAAGCCCGAGCACCAGGTGCTCGGTGCCGAGCCGGCGGTCACCTCGACGGCGCGCCTCTTGGGTGGCGGCAGCCAACACGGGCTCCGTGGCGTCGAGGATGAGCTGTTCGTGCATCACCGCTCTCGCTCTGCGTACTTGGCGTGGACCGACTGACGGGAGACCCCGAGGGCACGACCGATCTGTCCCCATGACCAACCGCGCTCTCGGGCCAGGTGGACACTGCGGGCCTCGACCTGCTCGGCCAGCCGGTGCAGCGCACCAACCGCTCTCAGGCCGGCTCCGGGGTCATCTGACATCAAGGTCGCCGCCAGCTCACTTTGTACCACGGTGTCAGTTTAGACTGACAGGCGCTGTCAAGTTAAACTGACAATTGGATTGCCTCGACCGGCGCCGTTCTGTGCGCCCGCGATCCGACCGGCCGAGAGGGTATGCATCACAAGAGCCGGGAGGCGTTGAGCCCGGTAACTGAGTTGCCGCTCACGACAGAGGTGCCAAAGTGCGCTCAGTGGCGAACGGTCCGATCTGATAATCTGATCTCGTGCCTGAGGTGAGCGCTACCGATGCGGCCCGGAACTTCTCCGACATCCTCGACGCCGTAGAGCACCGAGGTGAGCGGTTTACGATCGTCCGCCGAGGCAAGGTCGTCGCGCAGCTCGACCCCATCAGCACCGGCAAAGGCGCAGATGTCAAGGCTTTGCTGCGGCGCCACGGGCGCGACCTGGGCTTCGCCGAAGACATCGCCTCGGTGCGCGAGCTCCTAAAGATCGAGCTCCGGCCCTGAGCCGGCTCCTGCTCGATACGACGTTCCTGGTGGACGCCGAGCGCACTGGATCGTCACTCGACGAGCGGATAGATGATGACGACGAGGTGGCCGTGGCCGCCGTGACCATCGCTGAGCTCATGGTGGGCGTCCTACTTGCCGACGACGCGCACCGTCCCGGACGTCAGCAGTTCCTCGACGAGGTCAAAGTCGTCATCCCTATCATCAGCTACGACGCTATGGTCGCTGCCTCACATGCCGAGCTCCTAGTCGCCGTTCGTCGGAAGGGACGGCCGCGCGGAGCCCACGACCTGATCATCGCGGCGACGGCCAATGCAACCCAACGAGAGGTTGTCTCCGCCGACACCTCCGCTTACGAGGACCTGCCCGGCGTCACCCTTCGTTCCCATCGACCCTGATCGCGCCCTTCGCGAACGTGTGCGCCCGCCACTGCCACCGAGGACCACAGCCGCCGACTACGCACCAAGCCGTGGCGACCCCCGTAGGCCGGGCGTCCCTCGAGCACTGCGACGAGCACGGCTGAGCTCCAAGAGCGGGTGGCCCGGGCGGCAAAGAACGCGCTGGCTGGAACACCGGCCCTCGCCCCCACCAACCCGGCACAACGTCCGTGATCACCGAGTACTTGTGGCCGCCCAAGCTAGGCGCGTCGGCCTCGGGCCGCCGCTATTCCCCCCGGTATCAGCTCGGTCCCGTGCGCGCCGGAGCGGTCAGTTCCCGCACGGACGGCACGGCAAGTACGCATACGACTTCGAGGGCCATCACGGCGGCGGCACCGAACAAGGCGGTGCGGGCCCCTATCAAGGCCGCCATGGGCCCGGCGAGGGCGTAACCCACTGGCAACAAGGCAACCGACCCGAACCAGTCGTAGGCACTCACGCGCGAGAGCACCTCGGTGGGGACCTGTTGCTGCAAAGTTGTGTCCCACAACGTCCCGCACAGGGCAAAGCCGGCGCCGCCGACGGCGGCCACCGCGGCGGTGAACGTCACCGGGGCGGCCGCGGCGAGCAGGACGGGGAGGGGTATGAAACCGGCCGTGGCCACGGTGGCTGCCACAAGGGGCCTTCGAGGACGGAAATGCAGAGCAACCAGGGCGCCGCCCAGCGCCCCCAAGCCAAAGGCTGACCATATGGCTCCCCACGCCGCCGCCCCCCCGAGGTGCGTCTTGGCCACTACTGCGCCCAGGACGACCACCGGCGCGTAGACCAGAAGGTTCCACAGACTGAACTCCACGACGATGACCCACAGCCACGTCCTGGAGCGGACCACCAGCCAGCCTTGCCTGAGGTCCGCCAGCATGCTCGTGGCCGTGGTGCGGGCGGCCGAGGGGGGCAGGGCCAGGCGGGCCAGCATCGCCGCACTGACCAGGAAAGTGCCACCATCTATGGCCACGGCCGGCCCCGGGCCGCTTGTCGCCACCAGCACGCCCGCTAACGCCGGCCCGGCAACCGAACCTACCGACCACGACAGGGCCTGCAGGGCGTTGCCCTGCGCCAGTGCCTCCCCTGTTAGAAGTTGGGACAGGAGCCCGGTCATGGCCGGGGTGAAGAAGGCGGCACCGGCACCCCAGAGCGCTTCGAGTACTACAAGCTCCCACACGTGCCAGTGGCCGGCGACGAGCAGAGCGGCGACGGCCGCCTGCACGGCGCAACGGACGACGTCGGCAACCAGCATCACCCGCCGGCGCGGCCACCGGTCGGCCACCGCCCCTCCGAACAGCAGCAACAGGACCATGGCGGCAGTGCCGGCACCCAGTACCCAACCGACCTGAGCCGCGGTCCCGCCCCGGTCGAGGATGGCAAAGCTGATCGCCACCGGCGTCATGGAGTCTCCCAGCGTGGAGAACGCTTGCCCGGTGAAGAACAGGCGGTAGTTCCTCTCGCGCAGAGCGGCGAGCCGCTCGGGCAGGCGCATGGGCTCCGAAGCTACCCCTGCACAACTGCGACGACCGCAACGCTCGGCCGGTGAGGCTCAGCAAGCCCGCCGGCGAGGGTCACCAGTTGATCGGCATGCCTACACCCTCGCAGCGGCCAAGGGTCGCTCCCGCAATAGCGGTCCACCGGATGTCGAGTTCCACCTCGTCCTCTTCCAGGTCCGCGCCAAGGCGGGACTGGCCAAGCTGCCTGGGCTCGCCAAGCGAAAACGCCAATGGCGGCGGATCACACGAGTCGTCGGCCCGGCGAAACCAGGTCCCAAAGGCACGGGAACTGACCGGCCACCCACGGCGTCCGAACGGTCCAGTGGTATGGTGGTTGGTATGGCAACAAGGAAGCTCACCATCACGCTTGAGGCCGACCAGCTGGAGCGCATCCGCACGCTTGTCGAGTCGGGCGAGGCCCCGAGCGTTTCGGGTTTCGTGCAGCACGCGGTAGGTGTCGCCCTCGACGACGTAGCAGGTTGGGGTGCCATGCTGGCCAATGCCCTCGAAGCGACCGGTGGCGAGATCTCCGCCGAGGAGCGCCGCTGGGCCGACGAGGCGCTCGGCAACACGAGGCGCCGTAGGTCCCCTGCGGCTTGATGGCCGGCATCACCCTCGACGCGGGAGGCCTCGTCGCCCTCGACCGGGACGACCGTCGCGTCCTTGTACTGTTGGCCCGCGCCAAGGAGACCGGCGCTCGTGTGACGGTCCCGGCCACTGCTCTGGCGCAAGCTATCCGCCAGCCCCAGCAGCAAGCCCGCCTGGCCCGGCTCGTCCGCCAGCCGACCACTGACGTTGTCGTCCTCGACCGGGTCGATGCGACGAGCGTCGGGCGCTTGCTGGCGGCTAGCGCGACGGCCGACATTGTCGACGCGCACGTGGTGATCTGCGCTCGTCGTGCCGGCCAGAAGGTCGTGACGTCTGACCCCGACGACCTCAGGAGGCTCGACCCACGGGTCGGTCTCGTCATCGTGTGAAGGTCTCGTGACCGTCTGAAGACAGCCTCAGCGACCCACGGTATGACCGGCACGCCTGTTCGGCTCGCTCGTCAGCGAAGAGGGCCGCCTAGGCACCCAGGCGAGGGCTCGAGCGTCTGGTGCTGGCACCTGCTTCCGCGTTATGTCGCGCCGGTCAGCCAGAACGGCGGCGAACAATCCCGTCGATATGCACGGATCTCCCTTGAAAAACAAGGGTTCTCGGGCGGCGCATAAGAGTTATTCGGCGCCCCCTCGGCGTGGAGCGTCTCTGCCGGTTGTCCTCCGCAAAGAGCGCGCACCAGGCTTTGGTCGGCTGAGAACCATGGACCAGGTTATGGGCAACGGTCCTATCTGAAGAGCCTGTCCTCCAGCTCGGGGCGAGTGATGCCGTGGTGCTCCGCCACCTCAGCGAGCAGGGCGGCCAGGGTGCCCACGCGGAGGGGGCCTCCGGCGGGGACTGTGACGCTGTGTTCGCCTCCGACGGTTGTCGTCAGCCGGAGATGGCTCCCCGTCTGGCGGGCGATCTCATAGCCGTAATGGCGGTGAAGGAGAGCGGCCAGTTCCCGTCCGCTCAGGTCCCGGGCAGTCTCACACGGCCAGCAGTTCGTCATGGACGAGATGAAGGCGCACCACGCGAGGTCGCGCCTCGTCTTCGAAGTGGCACGCCACGGCGTCCCGCACCATCGCTCGTAGCTGGTCGAGGTCGTCTGCCTCGGTAAAGATCGCCTCGCCGAGAGCGCGCGCTGTGTAGCCGCCCTCGGCCGCTTCTTCGACCAGGAAGACCAGCTCTGTAGGGGCGATGCCTATCACGCTACCCGCCCTCCGTCGTCGAGGCTGGTAGCGCAACTGGCGCCGCACGTTCGCCGGGACCGGTAAGCGGGCTGGTATCGCCGACGCCAACTACCCGTACCTCCTGCGCCACAGTGCCGTCTCCCTCCTTCTGGACGGCGGCGCCAGCATCGAAGAGGTGGCCGACCTACTGGGAGACGACCCGCGCACGCTTTATCGCGACTACCGCCACAATGTGCGGCCGGTGTCCAAGGCCGCCGACCGGATGGAAGGCCTGCTGTCGAGCATCCTGCCCGGAGCTTCGCACACGTAGCGCGCACGCCGAGCCTCTAAACGACCTCGGGGACCCGCCGCCAAGTACAAAGTCCTGCTCAGACTTCGATGGGCCCCTGGCGGGGCGCCACCCGTGGAGTATGAAATATTGGGGTGCCGCCCTGGCGAACGCCGCTGGCTCTTGGTGCTGTTGGTGAGCCCGAAGCTCAGACTGGCGTC
>Ga0182014_10008285_pt1 | contig 10665 bp, 8 predicted proteins | sample 612S2DmetaG_FD_120489 | JGI IMG/M metagenome (GOLD analysis project Ga0182014, IMG submission 120489) | Permafrost microbial communities from Stordalen Mire, Sweden - 612S2D metaG | ecosystem: Environmental > Terrestrial > Soil > Wetlands > Permafrost | place: Sweden: Stordalen | collected... | reverse complement strand
CCTCCTGGCAGGCGGCCATCGAAGTCCTGCGGGGCAGGAACCTGAATAACTCGATCCCCATTGGAAGCAGCCTGGCAAGCTGACGTAGCGATTTTGGAGGCCCTATGCGCACGAAGCGATCTAGCCTTTGGGCCAGGCTGTCCAGGGAGTCCGTTCCAAGGGCCATGCAGATCCGGCGCTCGCTCCCGAAAGCGTTGGTCAGGACAGGAAAGTGTGATTCCCGGACATGTTCGAACAGCAGGGCTTTGCCGCCTCCGGGGGCTTTGGACGCCAGGTCGGTAATGCGCGTGATCTCGAGATCACAGGAAACGGGGGCCTTTATGCGGAGCAACTCGCCCGCCTTTTCCAGCTCTAATATGAATTCACCCAGGTTTTGGTATGCGCTTTTCATATGAACCACGTTCCAGCCAGGACACCGAGGAAGAGCAGAATGGATATTGCGCTGTTCACGTGGAAAAAGGCGACGTTCACCCTGTCAAGGCAATCCGGCCGGACCAGTTTGTGTTCGGCAAATATCAAAATGCCGATGAGTAGCAGGAAAAGGAGATAAATTCTTCCAAGATCGAAGGCAAAATAGACCAGAAGCAGAAAGACAATCGTGAGCGCATGCAGTCCGGTGCTGAAAAGCAAAGCTTTTGCGGCCCCCCGGCAGGCGGGCAGCGAACAAAGGTCCTGTTCACGGTCAAATTCGATGTCCTGGCACGAATACAGAATATCAAAGCCGGCGATGTAGGTCATGAGGGCAAAAGAGAGCAGAAGTATCCTCCACTCCAACTGACCGCTGGCAGCGACCCACGCCCCGGCAGGGGCCAAGCCGATGCCGAAACCCAGGATCAGATGGCACAGGCAGGTGAACCGTTTTGTAAATGAATAGAAAAACAGGACCACCAGGACCGGTGCGGACATTATCATGCAAAGACGTCCGAGCAAAGCGGCGGACATGATGAAAACGGCCGCCGAAAGTGAAATGAGAATGAGCACCGAACGCAGATCAACATGCCCCGTCACGTGAGGACGATTTGCCGTGCGCGGATTCATGCAGTCATAGTGATAATCGGCGAAGCGGTTGAACCCCATGGCCGCCGACCTGGCCGAAGCCATCGCGATCATGATTAGCGCAAAGGTCCGTAAACTCACCGGGTAATATCTATTTGCAAGCAGTACGGCCGCCAGCGCAAACGGAAGGGCAAAAACCGTATGGCTGAACTTTACAAGCCTGCCATACGTATGGATTCTAGAAATCCACGTCATTCCGGGTCCGGTTTCGCTTATTCGAAAAAGTTAATTTGCTGTAAGCCCTGGTGAACCGATACGAATTCGCGAGGGCCTTACCGTCGAGCAACTATACTATTTTCAGAAAACTTTTTCCACACTCTCTGGATACTGGGCCGGACCGCGGCAAAACCTGCCCGCCATTTCTCGTTTTATGCCTGGAAGGCGCCCCGCGCACGCCCAAAGCAGATGGGTTCCGCCAAAAGGCGGTAAGAGGAGTGACCAGATTAGACACGTCGAGCGGTCGCCTTCCGCGCCACGCGCAGCACCTTCCGTCTATAGGCGGTAAAGTAAATGACCGGATTATCGCTAAGGGATGTCCGCGAGAGCGTTTCACCAAATGATCGTTTAGTGTTGTTAACAAGTCTGTCATACGAGGAATGAAGGGATTTAGGGAAATGGCGAAGGTCCGGCTTTCGGCGTAACTGCGTTCGCACACCAAGTCCCTCAATCCCTCAATCCTTTATTAATTTAATTTGCCCTTTTTCCCTTCATCCAGCACCTCCCGGATTTTTCTGGCCAAATCCTGCATCAGAATAGGTTTTATCATGAATTCGCGGATACCTGCCTGCCTGGCCGAATGATCATTCAGCGAGTCACTGCGGCCGGAACAAATGATAATGGGCATATCGGGACGGATTTGCAGAATTTGCTTAGCCAGGTCCATTCCGGTCATCCCTGGCATTGTCTGGTCCGTTATGAGCAGGTCGAAACTGTCGGGAGAATTGCGAAAGATTTCAAGCGCTTCCCTGCTGTCGGTCTTTGCCAGCGTGCGGTAGCCGAGATCGTTCAGCAACTTTGAATAAACATCGGCGAGATGTTTCTCATCCTCAACCATCAAGATGGTTTCATCACCCAAAAAGATGACCGGGTTGTAAGGATCCATCTCCATGACAGGCGACGTTATGCTTGTTCTGGGCAGATAGATTTTGAATACCGACCCTTTGCCCAACTCGCTGTAGACTTTCACCTCACCTTTATGCTCCTTTACTATCCCATGGACGACCGCCAACCCCAGCCCGGAGCCACGGCTCAAATCCTTGGTGCTGAAATAGGGTTCGAAAATTCGTTCGATGTTGGACTGTTCGATTCCACAACCGCTGTCTTTGAAGCTAATGCAAACGTAAGAGCCGGGCGTCAGGTCGGAGAACTGAACCAGGTCGGAAGATGCGATCGAAATCTCATTGAGATCTATTTCCAGCGATCCGCCCTGCCGCGACATCGCATCAACGGCATTGCTGGTAAGATTCATAATCACCTGGTGCATCTGGGTGGGGTCCCCCAGGATCAGGTCAGATCCATCGGCCGTCTTGACATTCAACTTTATTTCAATAGTCGCGGGCAGAGCAGGGCGGAGCAGATTGAGGACTTCATTGAGAATGAAACCTATATATACGGGATGCTTTTCACGCTCGCTTTTCTTGCTAAAGGCCAGAATCTGCTTGACCAGTTCCTTTGCACGAAGACAGGCGTCCTGGATATGGATAAGATTTAGATATTCCGGGGTCTCCGGGGGCAGTTGGAAACGGGTAAGCTCCGTATATCCCAGGATTATCCCGAGGATATTGTTGAAATCGTGGGCGATGCCGCCCGCAAGGGTCCCAATCGCTTCCATTTTCTGCGCCTGACGAAGTTTCAATTCGAGCCGGACTTCGTGAGAAATGTCGCGCACCGCCAATATGCCCTTTACCACCTTTCCGGTTTCATCCCTCAGAGGCGAATAGAGCATGTTTATAGTCGCCTTCTCCCCATCTGAGCGAACTATCTCCCTATTTTTCGAACCAGGAGTTCCGGTCTGAAACACTTCTTCCAGATGGCATCGCTTTCCATCCCGAAAACAAGGTCTGCGGCTGTTGACGAATACACGATAGCAGGGGCGTCCCACAATCTGCTTGCGCTTGCGCTTTATCGTTTCCAGAAAACGCCGGTTAACGTCGCAGATACGGTAGTCACGGTCGATCACAAATATATCTTCGTGCATGCTTGCAATGATCGACCTGAAATAGCGCTCTCTTTCTTCAAGTTTTCTTTCAGCCTTTTTCTGCTCGGTCATATCCACCCATGTGCCGACTATTCCCGCCGCTTTGCCTTCCGAGTCCGGATAAGCCGCTTTAGTTGAGAGTACATAGTGTAGCGTTCCATCACCTCCTTTCAGGGTTGTCTCATAGGTGAGCGAGCCCCCCCCTTTCAGCAGGGCTAAATCCACAGCGTGGCAATTTTCGGGGATTTCAACAACTCCTGTCTCAAAAATATTTTTTCCTGCAATCTCTTCGCTTTTTCGTCCGGTAAGGTCCTCGTATGCCTTATTACAGCCTTGGTAGCGCAACTCGGCGTTCTTATGAAAAATCGGACTGGGAATGGTGTCCATCAGGAGCCTCAGAAACTCAACCCTTTCCTGAAGCGTTCGTTGAGTCCGGATAAGCTCCGACCTGTTTCTAAGATAAGATATGCCCAAGGAGAGTTGGCGCCCCAGATCGCGCAGAAGGTTCACCGCCTCTTCAGTGAAGTCGTCAGTATCGCTGGAATAAATATTGATTGAGCCTGCAAATCCTTGGCGATCGAAAAGAGGGAGCGTAATAGATGAGGCATAGCCCCGTTTCATTGCTTCGGCGCGCCAGGGTTCGCAAGAAGGGTCCGAACCAATGTCTTTGATCACGAATGGGTTTTCCGTTCGGATCGGAACGCCCAATGGACCTCGCCCGGTTTCCCCATCTTTTGAACTGGAATTGATGCAGCGCAGGAATCCGTCTTCGACTCCTGCGTGGGCAACCGGCAGTAGGGAGCTATGCCCGTCAGTCAGCCCCGCCCAGCAGAACATGTATCCCCCGGTTTCGACGGCAATGCGGCATATTTCCTGATAGAGACCTTCTTCTCCACTTGCCTGGGTTATGGCGAGTCCGCACTCTTTGATCATGTTGAGAATGCAGTTCAGACGTCTCAGATAGTTTTTTGTTTTTTCGCGCTCGATCGAGTATCGGATGGACCTCTCAAGCACATCGGGGCTGAGCTGGGACTTGTCGATATAATCGGCCGCCCCATGTTTCATCGCCTCCAGGTCGATTGAGTAGTCTCCGTGTCCGGTCAGCAGTATGGCCGGCGGCTTTGTGACCATTGTGTCGATGTGTTTGAGCACATCCAGGCCCGTTTTGGCGCCGAGCAGATAATCCAGGAGCACAACATCAATGGAGTTACGTTTAAGCTGGAAGACTGCGCCGTCAAAGTTGGAAACCCTTTTTACGAAATAGCGGGCTGATCTCACCTGCCCGAGAAGCGATGAAATCAGCATGCAATCCTCTTCGTCGTCCTCAACGAGCAACACATGAATTAAGTTCCCGTCCATCGGATACCCCAGCATTTTTTTGTCAGCCCGATCGAAATATCAGGAGCTTCAGCAAAATTCTCCGCTGTTTCGGTGGGTTACAAAACATTCAGTGACCCAGGTCGAAGAAACCAACTTGATATCAGATTACAGTATTTCTAATTGGCGATAACCGAACTGGTATATTTTTGTTGCGATTCAGTTCCAGAGGGCAGCCTGCGGGATCAATCCGGAAGGTGAACGCGGCATTCGGGAGGGGCCCGATTTATTTGGACTCAACCAGGCGCCTGAGAAAAGGCGCTGGCTCCGGGGCGGGCTTGACAGGCTCCTATCCAAGGACCGCAGGAGTGAGAGCATCCGTGTGGACATGGACCTATCGGGCGGGGTGCGACTCATTCTAGATCAGGGCAACCATGTTCCTACCCTTCTTCTTCGCCTGGTACATGGCTTTGTCCACTCGGTTAAAGACCATTTCCTGGGATGTATCGGAACCCTGAATTTCAGTGACGCCGACGCTTACGGTGAGGCTGATTTCCTGTTTGTGGTAAACGAACCGGGTATTCTCGATTAACTTTCGGAGTCTTTCGGCAACGGCAACCGCACTCTCCTGGTCGGTACCCGGAAAGATTACCAGAAATTCATCTCCTCCCCACCGTCCCATGAAATCCGTTTCGCGCAGAATGGGCTTGATTCGTTTTATAATCTCTTTGAGGCATCTGTCCCCAGCCCAGTGGCCGTACTGGTCGTTTATCACCTTGAAATGGTCGACATCGAACAGGAGCATCGAAAAGAACTGCCGATATCGCAGGAAACGGTACAATTCGTTTTTGAGGCGCTCCCTCAAAGCTCGCCGGTTGGCTACACCGGACAAAGGATCGATAAGGATCTCCTTTTCGAGGGCCTTGCGTTTCTCATGCACCTGGTCTACTTCTTTTTTCATCCTGCTCAGGTTTTCATTCAGAGATTCCATCTCCTCCGAGAGCTTCTCCTGGCGGAGCGTCTCAGACCGGCGCTTTTCCTCCAGCGCCGCTCGTATGGTGGCCAGCCTGGACATGACGAGGCCCCTGAACTCGGCGAGCGTAGTGCTGAGCTGGGCCGATTTTTTCATATCTTCCACATGATTTTCGAGCATACTATTAAATTTTGTGTTTTCGCTCTGGCTCTGTCCTGTCTGATTGATCGAATCCAGGTACTGCCGCTCGACCTCCAGGAGGCCTGCGCCAATCTCAGATATGAAGTCAGTGACCAGGCTCCGTTCCTCGTTTATCATCTGGTTGTAGGTCTGGACCAGTGCGATGATATCATCCTTGAGCCCTACGAGATCTTCGATATGGGCGCTTTGTTCGATTTTATTTCGAAGTGTGGCCAGACGCCCGGAGTAGTCTTCTCCAAAGTCGTGGTCGAATTCGGAAATCAAACTGAGAAAAATCGACTGAAGCCTTTTACGGTGGTCGTTTACCTCGATTACCAGAGCCGTTTGTCCAGGTTTGCGGAGGGTGTCGCGCACATTTGGCCCGGTTGCGTCTCCAAACTGTTCGCTATTGAACATCGCGGTTCTCAGAGCGGAGAGGCTTGTCTCCATCTCGTCGATGGCAGTTGCTTTCTGCACTGAGTTCTTGAAATCGGCGAGCCTTTCACATACGGTTGCACTCTCATTTTTTGCCAGGGCCGAAAGGGCGGCAATGGAGCGCCTCAGCAAATCGCGCATCTTTATTGTTTCTTCCTGGTCCTCAATTGCCTTTCTGAAGCTGGTCCCCTGGTCGGAAATTTTTGCCGCACCCGGATACGCATTTTTCCCAGGTTCGGTTTCGTCCCGATAACCTCCATTTGGATTTCCCATGGTGTGAACACCCTCCCTATTTCATTTTGTTGCTTACGGCCCCTTGGACTCGACTCCCCCCGGACCTGGGTTTGAAAAGTTGGCATTGGATGCCGGATGAAGCGTAGACGGCGTTCTGGGGATGCTGAGGAGACTTGATGCCCCAAGCAGAGCAACCGTAAGGAGCTCCGGTGACCCATGTTATATGAAAGTAGCTGCAACGAGTGCAGTCGGCCCTTTCCATACAGCCCCCCATTTGAAAAGATCTCAAGCGGCCGTAAATTTCTGCCGAATCAAACTCATGGCAATATCCATGCCAGCCCAGAATATGTGAACTTTACGCAAGGTCTTTTAAAGACTCACATGCAAAGAAACGAAACATCATTTCAGGCGTTCCCGGACGCGTTTTTCTTTCAAGTATCGGATGAATTAAACCGATATATTGGTCGGAGGAATAGCAACATGGTTATCACCGACTATCGAGTACAGAGTGTTTTGCGCACCTATACTCGACAGTTGCAGCGTTCGAAGCTTTTGGCGACGGGCGGCCGGGACACGGGCGGCGCCGATACAGGCGCCGAGAAAGTGTCAATCTCCGGCGAAGGCAAGCGCAGACTCATGATGGACAGGATGACCAGTCAGGTTTTTGGAAAGATAGGTCCTAAACAGGATGATAGTGTCAGCCCTGCAATAACGGCATCCTAGCCGGCGACGCAGGGTAGGGGAAGGAAACATATGAACATAAGGACAATCCCGCCATATCTGACAAATGCCGTGCAGAATTCCAGCACGGCAGGGAAAACCGGCGCGCAAGACAGCGCCACGGTTGTAAATGGTGTTTCTTCGGACCAGGTACAGCTCTCGCAAGATTATCAGGACCTTGCTCAGGCGCAAAAGTCGATTGCCGGGACCGATGCAGTCCGCACCGACAAGGTCCAGCAGATCAAAAACCAGTTGGAAAGCGGAAGCTACCAGATAAACCCCGGCGCAATCGCGGGGAAAATGATCGATGAAATAATATAACAACCGGCATTAAATTGACGCGGTTTGCAGCGGCCCGGCACGGAAGTTTTGACACCGTGCCCGGGCCGGTTTTTCCGGAGGTGGGCGCTTTTCAAATAGGGCGCCTCTTGCCATTAAGCTCGATATAGAAGCCTTGCCCATTATCATCCTCACGTACGAACTCGGCGAACTGATAATAGGCGGGGCGGGAGAACCTGGCCAAAAAGCGTCTGCTGAACACCCTGCAATAGAGGATATTATCAGTTCCGATCTCCAGCGTGTCAGGATCCAGGACTTCGGATTGTGAAATGTTTTTGAGTCGAATTATAATTTTCTCCCTGCCGGACTCATCCCGCTCGAGGTCCACTCTTGAAACCACAAAGGGGGTATCAGCGACATCGAGAAGGCAGGCCCCCCGAAAATCGGTCAGGATAAATTCGCCCGTGGGCGTCTGGCCCAGTTTTGAATAGAGAGCTTCCAGGATCTCCGGCCGGAAGATCCTGTTGCCGTCATGAAACCAGTCGCCGTTTTCATCTACCTGGACGCCGCAAGGCTCAAGCTTGCCGATTGAGTCCGTTTTGGAAGAGTCCGGTTGGGGGGGCTGGGGCGCATGGCTGGTCATAATTCACCCTCTTTGCTCTTAGCTCCTGACTTTTCACTCCCGGCGGCTTTTGGGCAAAACCTTTCCATCTCGGAGTAGATGCATCCGCAATATTGTTGTCTATACATGCCGAGCGCCTTCGCCTTCAGTTGACCCTCCCGCCATCCGGACCTGAAATCCGTGTAAAGGAAAGCAATCCCATATTTTCTCGACGCTTCTTCAGCAATCGATACAATCAACTCGTGCTTCTGGCGTTTGCTGTAGAGAAGCGTCGTCGTGAAGGCGTCGAAGCGGCTCTTTTTCGCCAGGCTCGCCGCCACGTTCAGCCTCAGAGAATAGCAGTAAAGGCAGCGATTCGTTTCGCGAAATGCCGTCTGCCGAAAGAAGGTTTCCGGATCATAGTCAGCCTTGATGATAACCGGCAGGTCCACGCTTTGCGCAAAGGCTCGAAGTGTGGTGAGCCTTTTTTCGAATTCCTGATAAGGTTGAATGTGCGGATTGTAAAAGAATCCGTGTACGGCCAAGTTCCGGCCGCGCAGGACCGAAACGGGGTAGATCGAACAGGGGCCGCAGCAAATATGGAGCAGAATTCGCGACATTTGATTCGATCCTCGTATGATAAACTTATATGGCGCCCTAACGAAAAAAAATAACCACTCTGCGTCGTGCGAGCGCCTAGCGGGCAGGCTGACCGCCGCTATCCCTTCATGACCTGTCTATGATCACTGTCCATGACCAGAGACGGGGCGTTCGCGGGAGGCCTGGTTCATTTTCGCTCAATCTCGAGCTAATTCTGCAGCCAGTCTATCGGTAAGCCCATCGAAGCTCCCGTTGCTCATGCAGACGATCAGGTCGCCGCGTCGAGCCGACTGAAGCAGAAATCGGAGCAGTTCGCCGGTAGTCTGGAAGAAGTGCGCATCCTTTCCCCGTTTGCAGATATCATCTACGAGCCGTTGGGCGTCGAGGCGTTGAGGTTCGGGAATGGAGTCCATCGCAGGCGGCTGCTTGATGCAGATTAAGTCCGCCGCAGAAAATGCGTGCGAGTAAAGCTCCTGGAAAACGTTTCGCCTGCTCGAGTTGCTCCTGGGCTCGAAAGCGGCGATAATGCGGCGCTCGGGATAGAAGAGTTTCAGACCGAGGAGCGTTTCGTGAACGGAAGTTGGATGATGTGCGAAATCGTCCACCAGGAGAACTCCTGCGAACTCTCCTATGACGTCCTGGCGCCGCTTTACTCCCTTGAAAGCCAACACCGCTTCCTGAATGCTGTCCAAAGTCATTCCGGCAATGCTCGAGGCGGCGATCACGGCTGTTAAGTTCCAGACGTTGTGCCTTCCGGGGAGCAGGGACAGGAATGTGTCTTCCCGAAAAGTCCCGGGATTTCGAAGTTGAAAAGACACCTCGCCAGAGCGGAAATCAACCGATTTAATGCGCCAATCCGCGCGGTGAGAGCGGCCGTAGGTAATCACGTGCCCTTTGCATTCAGAGGCGAGCGAGATGCAGTTAGGGTCGTCAGCATTGATGATTAGGTGTCCACGCTCCGGGATCAGTCTGACAAAGTCGCGGAATGCTTTCAAAATTGCGTCGAAGTCTGAGAAGATGTCCGCATGATCGAATTCGACGCTTGTGACTACCGCTATGTAGGGCTGATAATGAAGGAATTTTGGGCCTTTATCGAAGAAGGCCGTATCGTATTCATCACCTTCGATCACCATGTATTCGCCCGAGCCCAGCCGGAAGCTCCTGCCCCAATCCTTGAGCAAGGCCCCGATAAAGGCCCCGGGGTCTTTTCCACCTCGTTCGAGGACCCATGCGAGAAGCGATGATGTCGTGCTCTTTCCATGGGTCCCGGCTACAACCATGCTCCTTCGCCCTGGGAGAAAGAACCGGGAAATCGCCTGGGGCATCGACAGACAGGGCCGCTCTTGCGCCATGATGAATTGGGCTTCCGGATTTTCCCGCCGTATGACGTTGCCTATGATAAAGAGATCGGGAGCAAACTCTTGAGGGTTTTCCGGCGAGAATCCCTCAAAGACAGGAATGCCCAGGGTCCGGAGATGCGTACTCATCGGAGGATAGAGGTTTTGGTCAGATCCGGCCACCTCAAAGCCGATCTGTTTAAGCATCGTCGCCAAGGTCCCCATGGCGATCCCTCCGATCCCCACCAGGTATACTTTCTTGACCCCATCAGTTTCCATATGTGAGCGCTTCCATGATGATATCGTGCAGAACCGGTCTTAACTGCCTGATTTCATCGTTTTGTCGTGTTGGATGAACACGATTGGTAAGGAGAATCACCAGGACCCGTTTTTCCAGATCCAGCCAGAAAGAGACCCCGGTAAATCCGAGGTGCCCGATGGTATTGCGGGAAAAATACCGCCCCGCGCTTGAATAACCCTTTCGGCTCGGGGTGTCGTAACCCAAACACCAGTCGCTCAAACCTGCGGCGACTTCGGTCCGGGTCCAGAAAAGCCGCACGAGGCTGCGGGGCCAGAGCGGGTCGGTTAAACTGCCGTCATAAATATTCCACAGGAAGGAAAGCAGCTTGAAGACTCCCCGCGCCGTTCCGAAAAGCCCGGCGTGCCCGCACACTCCGTTTAAGGTCCATGCGTTTTCATCATCCACTTCACCGGAAAGAAGCCTCTTTCTCCAGGG
>Ga0182014_10008282_pt1 | contig 10668 bp, 13 predicted proteins | sample 612S2DmetaG_FD_120489 | JGI IMG/M metagenome (GOLD analysis project Ga0182014, IMG submission 120489) | Permafrost microbial communities from Stordalen Mire, Sweden - 612S2D metaG | ecosystem: Environmental > Terrestrial > Soil > Wetlands > Permafrost | place: Sweden: Stordalen | collected... | reverse complement strand
TAAAACTAAAACTAAAACTGGTGGTTCTACTGGTAATAGTACTAAAAAATAAAATTTAGATCATGAATTGATATCTACTTTCTAATTATTGTTAAAGGTGAAAAATTGAGAAAATATATGGTTCTAGTAATATTTTTAGTATGTGCTGTGGTTTTTGCATCGGGATGTGTCTCAAACAAATCAACCAACACAACTAAAACATATGCTCAAAACAACATTTCCTTTACATATCCAGGATCTTGGGAAATTGTAAATGCAACATCTCCGAATGCTATTGTTGCAGTAGCAGATCCCAATTCAGTTCAAAATGGAACTCCAACAACCTTGGTTGTAATTCAAAAACCCGACGTACCGGCTGGTTCTGATATTGATACATTATACACTTCAAACTACGCTACATTCTTTAATAATACTAATTATCAGCGGATATCTGATGGTAATATAACTGTAAATGGTGCGAGCGCACCTGAAAACATTTATGAAACCAATACCACTGTAAATCCGATACAGTATAGTGCTGTATGGTTAAATGAAAATGGCAGTATTTACGTGATACTTTCAGCAGCCCAAGCATCTGATTTTGACAATCAAACTTCGAATTTCAACATTATTTTAAACAGTTTCAAGTTACAATAAACTAAACTTTTTTTATTTTTTTAGATGTTATTATATGATTAATGAACAATTTTAGAAATAGGCTAAAATCCATCCAATGCAAAATTATATATTAGTAACTTCAATACAATTATATCTGTTAAAAGTACTATCTTTATAATACAGATAAAGAGCCTTGAAAAGAGTCAATAATATCTGATTTTATTTTAGTTGCATTGTTTGTATTTAATGATGTACAAAATGAAGGATTTCAATAACTTCAACGAATTTAAAATAGGTTCTCTTATCCTTCTAATTAAATTTATAATTTTTCAAGGATAATCTCTATGAAAGGTTCATAATAATAAGTTCGGGGTATAATTTAAGGATTATAATCAGTTATGATCATCAAATAACTATAAAGGAGGAATGTAAATGGTATTGCCAATATGCGATGTCTGTTTAAAAAGTGGAATATTATGCCAGGGTTGTGAAAACAAACTTGAAAGTGGTGAGATAACACAGATAGATTTGGACATTGCTAAGGTGCTCTTCAAACTCGGAGAAGGTAAATTGGGATTTAAAAAGACTATCGAAGTTGGAGATATTGTTATAATAGTCACAGAGAAGGACCAGGTAGGAAAACTCATAGGTAAGAGTGGAAAAATCGTTAGGGAACTCTCAAGGACTGTCGGGAAAAAGATTAGAGTTGTAGGTGAAGATTCAGATCTAAGAGCTGTTTCTAGAGATATACTAGCCCCTGCAAGGGTATCTGGTATTAACATAATTTACGGTACCGATGGTGAAGAAAAGTACAAGGTAAGGGTCATGATGGAAGATTCTAGAAAGCTTCCAGGAAGGCTTGACATACTCAACGATATAATAAAAATGCTCACCGGAGAAGAAACCGTTGTAGTAGTGGATAGAAACTGAGTGGGGAATTTTCTATGGAAATAGTGTTATGTGTAACTGGTAGTATAGCAGCAGTTGAATCTGTAAAACTTGCAAGAGAACTTAGACGTCATGGAGCGAATGTAAAATGTTTCATGAGTGATGATGCTTGTAATATCATACATCCAAATAGTATGGAATTTGCAACAGGACAAAAAGTTGTTTTGGAACTTACGGGCGAGATAGAACATGTGAAATATGCACAAGCAGATTTGATATTAGTTGCACCAGCTACAGCTAATTTAATAAGCAAATTTGCATATAAAATTGCTGATAATCCAATAAGCACACTTCTAATTACAGCATATGGACATTCAACACCTATTATTTTTGTTCCATCGATGCATGATTCCATGTACAAGACAATTTCTGAAAACATTCAAAGGGTAAAAGATGATGGAATCATATTTTTAGATCCTAAGATGGAAGAAGGAAAGGCTAAATTTCCAAGCATGCACGATATAACTCTTCAAAGTTTAAGAGAAACATCCAAAGGACAATTAAAAGGGAAAAAAATCCTTGTAAGTGCTGGCGGCACTTATGAAAAAATTGATGCTGTTAGAGGTATAACAAATCGAAGTTCTGGAAAAATGGGTCTTGAAATAGCTCGAGAAGCATTCATTCAAGGTGCTGATGTTACTATGATAACTGGAAAGATGGATGTAACTATTCCTAAAATTATTGAAAATATTTGTGTGGAATCTACAGTACAAATGGGTGAAGAACTTAAGATATTGCTTCCGAAAAATGATATATTTGTATCAGCTGCAGCAGTATCAGATTTTACTGTAGAAAAATCATTAAACAATGTATCAGATAAGATTTCTTCTGGAGAAGATTTGACTCTTCAACTAAAACCTTTACCTAAAATTTTGAATTCTGTTAAACAGATCAATCCAAACATATTCTTAGTGGGTTTCAAAGCAGAATATAATGTTTCAGAGGGGGAACTAATTTCCAAAGCCCATGAGCGAATTAAAACCTCAGGTGCAAATTTTATAGTTGCTAACGATGTGTCAGTTGAAGGTGCTGGATTTGGTTCCGATAAAAATCAGGTTGTAATAGTTGATGGTGATACATTCACAGTACCTTTAACCTCTAAAACTGAAATTGGTCAGAAGATCATTGCAAAGATTGTAGAAAATATAAATTAAATATGATTATTTCTTGCATAAATATTCTTAATTTTAATAATAGAATATTCAATCTATTTTAGCTCTTAAAATGCTAATTCACATACTATGGCCATGTGATCCTTTTCATAGGGCTCAAGATTGATTTTTTCAAGGATTCTGATACCACCTGTTTTGAGTTTAGACTCTTCTTCTTTGAATATCTTTTTTGGGCTTTTTGTAACATCAATACTTCTGGCTTTTATCATAATAATTCCAATACCCTCAGGTTTTAGGTAAAGGCGCATGTTATCCATGAAAAGTTCAGATTGTTTTGGTTGTGCAACATCAGAGTAAACTATATCCACCTTTTCAAGTATGTGCAAGTAATTCAGTGGTTTGGTTGCATCATCAAGTATTGGGATCATGTTATTTCTAGATCTGGAAAGTTCTACAAGACTTCTCATCATGCGTGGTGAAAACTCAACACACCAAACAATGCCTTCAGTTGTTATGTCAGAAATGTGTGATGGAGTAGTTCCTGATGATGCTCCCAGATAAAGTACCTTTGAATTTTCTTCAAATGGAAACATGTTCATACCATTCATTATAGCTGCTCCAAGTTTTGAACGTCTTTGTTCCCAGATTCTGTACTCTTTACCTTCAAATTCAACTAATCTTTCACCATAGACCTTAATGGTTGGATTTAGATTTTCAGTAGCGATATGGTCTTCAACAAAATAAACTCCAGTTAAATTCTCTAATTTTTCCATTTTATTTCCCCACAAAAGAAATTTAATATTTTACAAATTATATTTATCCCCATCTATGCATTGATTTATCCAATGTTATTTTCTATGAAACTTCTAAACTGATTATTTCAATTTCTTATGATACTTGGAAATAACCTCAAATTTTATTAGAATTTATATCATTAAACTCAATTGAAAAAAACTATAAGAATAATTGAAATATCAATGAATATAATTGATAGTAATTCTATTTATTCAATAATTTTGATCCATAGTATGCAAAGGATATAGTTCTACCTTCAATGAATGAATTTTGATATAATGGTCTACATCTCTCGTTTATATCACTCTCATTTGTCCATATTTGATAAGAAAAATTTAATTAAGAACATTTAAATATAGTCCTTAACATTTTTCTTGTATTTATCTCTCTTCTTTTTCTTTCTACTTTCTTTATCGTCAATTTTTTTTGGTTTTGTACTTCTTTTTGGGAATGGATGAGCCTTTTTTATCTCCTTAACTCTTTTTTCAAAGTTTTCTAATATTGTTGGATCATATTCGCCTGAGTAAACATCTTTACGGACGGCTAATGATATTTTTGATGCAAGTGTTCTTGCTATTTTTCCTCTAAGCCACCATTTAGCACCTCTAACTTCGGGGTGTTGGAATATTAGACCATGTTTTGGAGGCTTTTCACCAGTTTTTAGATGTCTGAATAGTGCTTTTTCTGCTCCTAAAACCTGTACCGTACCGGATGGCATTTTTGAAAGTCTTTCTATACTGCCAACATGGGCTATGAGTTTGGCACCTAGGGATGAACCAGCCAGATCCTTGAGATTAGGAGCTATTTCCCCCATTTGACTGTCAACGTAGGAGTTAATTGATTTTTTAGTATTTAATAAAGATTTAATTGAAGCTGCAAATTCCTTAACCATTTGAAGATCAATTTCAGATATTGGTGCACCAACACTGTTAATATTTTTAATCCTTGAATCTTTTTCTGAATTCAATAATCCTGAATTTATAATTAAATCTCTGTCTCCAAAATCAGCTACCATTTCAACATATCGTTCATGATTTTTTATTGCATCCAACTCTGGAAAATGTATTGCATACCATTCTCTCAGCCTTTCAACCATTTTACTACTAGCTTCATCAATTTCTTCTATTGAGTTAATGGCTTGGATAAGAAACATATCTTCGGCTTGTGATGCTTCTCTTAATCTATCATTAGTCATAGAAATGGAAAGTTCATGGAGGATCAATTTTAGATCATCATCTGGTTTTAGGAAGCCTATTTTTTGGAGTAAATCTTCCATATTTGACCTTAAAAATTCACCAGCTATGTTAGGAGTTTCATATTTAAATTTAATATTATCTTTAAGATTTTTATATCTTGAATGGGGAATTGTAGTTTCTATTATTATTGAATCATATTTTTTTACCATTCTTTTAAGTATTGATTCTTCTTCTTTAGTTAGGGCTCCTGCACTCATCTTTGCAAGTCTTTCCTTTTGTTTGTCCCTTGGGAAAAGTTCATAATCTAAGAGTGTACAATTTTCATCAAGGGATATGAATCCTGCAAAGGAACATGTAATATAACACTTCATAAATTTAATGTGTATTTTCAAGATTTAAACTTTCGTTCACGGGGTGACTATACTGGAAATTGAACTATGTGGCATTAAAATGAGAAATCCGACAATGTTAGCTGCAGGAATATTAGGAAGCACAGCATCCTCTCTTAATTGGGCAGGTAGAAGTGGTGCTGGGGCTGTAGTTACAAAATCATTTGGATTGAATCCTAACAAAGGCTATGCAAACCCAACCACCGTAGAGGTAACTGGAGGAGTGATCAATGCAATTGGTCTGTCAAATCCGGGTGTTGAGAATTTTAAAACCGAGCTTGAAAAGTTGAATAAATCTGTTCCAGCTATAGCTTCACTTTACGGTGCTAACCCTGAAGAGTTCTCAGAAATTGCAACAAGAGTAGAAGATTTAGTTGATGCATTAGAACTCAATGTATCATGTCCCCATGCTATGGGTGGATGCGGATCAGCTATTGGACAAGATCCAGAATTGACAAGGGAGATAGTACAGTCTGTTAAAAAAAGTGTTAAGATTCCAGTTTTTGTTAAATTAACTCCAAATGTTACGGATATAGTAGAAATAGCCAGATCTGCTGAGGATGTTGGAGCAGATGCCTTGACAATGATAAATTCACTAGGACCTGGAATGAGGATTGATATAGAAACTGGTAACCCCATTTTAAATAATAAATTTGGAGGATTATCTGGTCCTGCTGTAAAACCCATTGCAATCAGATGTATTTATGAGGTTTATGATTCGGTTGACATTCCAATTATTGGGGTGGGTGGTATCAGAAATTATGAAGATGTTATTGAATTTTTGTATGCTGGTGCTAGTTGTATTCAAATAGGCACATCCATAATGTATGAAGGAATGGATATATTCGGAAAGATATTAACTGGACTTGAGAGATTTATGGATGATAAGGGCTATGGTTCTGTTAATGGGATGGTAGGAATTGCCCATAAATAATTTAAAATGATTGGAATTATTATTAAAAGGTTTGATATTTATGCAAGTTCCTAAAGTAGTAGAAATTAAAAGAATTGAAGAGGAATCACCCACTGTTAAAACATTTATATTTGATTGGAAGGTTGATAGTGAAAAACCAGGTCAATTTATGATGGTATGGAATTTTGAAGATGAAAAGCCAATGTCACTTTCATTGATCGACAATGTAAAAAATGAAATAGGAATTTCAATAAGAAGTGTGGGTGTATTTACCGAGCAAATTCACAAACTTCAAATAGGTGATAAGTTAGGTTTAAGAGGTCCTTATGGTAGAGGTTTTGATATAAGTGGCATAAAAGTTCTTGCAGTTGGTGGTGGAATTGGTATGGCTCCTATAGTGGCATATTCCGAGGAAGCCTCTAAAATGGGTGTTGAGGTTCATATTGTTAGTGCTGCAAGTACTATGGATGAACTTCTGTTCAGTGATAGAATTAAAAGATCTGGAGCTAAACTTTTAACTTGTACTGATGATGGTACGCATGGTTATTGCGGTTATGGTACTGATCTGGCAGAAAAAGCACTCTCAGAAGAGAATTATGACATGGTTGTTAGTTGTGGTCCTGAGATAATGATGGAAAAACTCTTTAACATGGTAGAAAAATACGAAATTTCTTCACAATTCTCACTGGAAAGATATATGAAGTGCGGGTTAGGTTTATGTGGGCAGTGTTGTGTTGATGATCAGGGATGGAGAGTATGTGTGGAGGGGCCTGTTTTTTGGCAGGATGAACTTAGAATGATCACTGAATTTGGTAAATACAAACGTGATTCATCAGGACAGAAGCATAAAATATGAACTATATTTAAATGTTAATAATGATCAATAAAATATTACATTTATATTCCTAATCAGATTGAAACAGTATTTAAAATATTTATAACGAGTTTTGAGTTTTAATTTCTAGTAAGAGTGAAAAAAATGATTGATAATCTTAAAAGTACTGTAACATCTGCAATTTTTTTAATTTTAATTCTTGTAGTTCTTTCAGCATTATTATTGACTCCTATGCTTAGTATGATAATTTTAGGGGCGATATTTGCATATGCTATTAAGCCTATTTCTAATAGAATGGAACCATATCTAAAATTCAAATCCTTGACCATTTTTTTAAGCATGATAATAGTTATTATTCCATTAATTGCAATTTTAATCCTGTTTATTAATACTATTGTTGCTTCAGCACCTTCAGTTATTGGGTTTGTTAAAAGCCTTAACTTAAGTGGTATCAATAGTAGCACTATACAAAATTTTCCCCCAATTCAACATTATTTCCCTTCAGAATCTTCATCTCCAATAGTATCATCTGCTTTTAATTCCATTAACCAAGGCGTAGCAGATATCTTAACAAGTGTAACAGAATATCTTTTAGGGCTTTTAAAGTCAGTTCCAACTGTTTTACTCCAATTATTTATATTTTTTGCTTCAACATTTTACTTTGCTAGAGATGGTGAAAGAATATTGGAATATCTAGATTACATAGTGCCGGACAGCCGTAAACAATACTTCACAACATTAATAAATGAAACTGACAGAGTTTTAAAGAGCATTTTCTTTGGACACTTTGTAACTGCAACTATAACAGGTATAGTAGCGGGTATTGGATTTGCATTATTAGGATATCCCTATGCATTATTTCTTGGAACTTTAACCGGTTTCTTCCAATTAATGCCAATTATTGGGCACTGGCCAACTATTGTTGGTCTTGCAATCTACGACCTCATCATTGGAAATTACTTGCGTGCAGCAGAAGTCATGTTACTGGGCGTTGTACTAAGTTTGTTGGATGTATACATTAGACCAAAAATAGCAGGGAAGTATGCAGATATCCACCCTTTAATATTCCTTCTGGGATTTTTATGTGGACCCCTTGTGCTTGGTCTGGTTGGGTTTATAATTGGGCCACTTGTTTTGGGAGTAACCTATGCCGCTGTTGTTGCTTATAAAAAAGAAAATCAAAACAATATACCTGAAAAGAAGATTGAAGAAAATATTTGAAACTTATAATAAACAATAAAAAAAATTAAAAAAAATAAATCTCTAATTTCTTAGAGTTTTATTTCAATGGAATTTGCATTTAATGTATGTGTTGATCCATTAGAATCGGTATAACTCACACCAAAACCACCGATAAAGAATGGGTTAGACACGGTAGCATTTGGACCGAAATCTTCCTGAACCTCTTGATCTGTTGGGATATGTAATGTGTATTGGTAGTTTTTAGTTTGTCCAGGTTTTAAAGTTCCAATTGTTGTTTCAAAATCTTGACTTGTTGCTTTAACATTGTATACAGTTTGTCCGCCTGTGTTAGAGACACTGTATTTAATTGTTACATTGTCTCCTTGAACCGCACTTGTAGGTCCTGTTTGACCTGCAACTATTTTGATACTGGCTGTTTTATTGGATATGGTTGCTGTAACATTACTACTATTGTTAATTACACTTGTATTATTACTAGGTTTTACTGGAGAAGCCATGAATGTATACGCAGCAACTCCACCAATTACTAAAACAATTACAATCACTATTAAAGCTATTATTTTATTATCCGTAAAAACACCTCCTATTAAAATTAATTAGAAATTATCCCTTCATGTTAATATGTTTTGTGATAGACTAAACATTCTACATATTACTTTACTTATAAACGAATTCATTTACTCATAGTTACGTTCATTTACTCATATATTTGGAAAGTTACTATGTCATTTACATAGAGCTGCTGTTAATTTGAGTGTATGGCATTGATTCATTCTTTTAGTTTTATATACTAAAAAAATACTACATCTCGCTTAAGATTTCTTCAACTTGTGCTGCGCGTGTTTCCATTTCATAGAATATTAGTCCAAGCTGTGCTTCTGGATCGGTTAAAAGGGTCAATATGGCCTTTAAACCAGCAGGAATAAGTACAATAGTTCCTTTTTCGGTTTTAACTGATATTTGTGCTACCATTCCAGTTGTCATTTGTCCGGATGCAGCTTCTGCCGCCCCCATTATAGTTGAGCACAATGCTGAAAATATCCTGGCATCCACATCTGGAGGAGTCCTTGAATTTATTAATAGGCCCTCTTTCGAAACAATACCACAAGCTTTTATTTGCCCTACCTGCATGAGACCTGTAAGCACATCATCCAATTTTTCCTTTTTAGTTTTAGTCATAAAATACTCCAAAAATTCTATATTAATCTTTTTTTACTGATTTCAATTAATATTTCATTTGATATTTTAAGGAATTTTTCAACTATATTACGATATTTCTCTTCACTTTTTTTTATAGTCTCATCTGAATGTTTCCGGTTGATTGCTATTGCATATAAACTGGATAAGCGTTTTACAATCTCAAGGTCCTTTTTATCATATTTATCAGCATTAGCAAGTGAGATTATACCTACTAATTTATTATTAACAATTGCTGGAACAGCTAGGAAAGTTTCAATATCTATGTGTCCTTTTGGTGTTCCAGTGGATCTGGTATCTGTTTGAGGTTGGTTAGTGAGAAGAGATTTTTTGTTATTTAGTACCCATCCCCACATTCCACCAAATTTCTCAAATATTACACTTTTATCTTTAACATGGCATTCAGTCCAGATATTACGTGTCATGGTGGGAGATATAAGATAACTTGTTTTAGGTCGATGTAACCTACAAAGCCGAATTTACTATGTGTAAGATGTTGAGCATATTCTAAGACTAGATCGGAAATATCTTCAATAGGAGCCGATTCCAGAAGTTTACGGGATATATTAGCTAAATCAGAATTAATTACCAATTCACGTGAAAGTGCATCTTCGGCTTTCTTTCGTTTTGTTATGTCAAGGAGAGATAGAATGCTTCTTTGTGTGCCTATGATCATACCCACTGTTATTAAAATATCTTTCAGGTTGTTATTTTTGTCTTTAAATATAAATTCATAGTTCCTTGGAGCTGAATCGGGATATCTCTTCTTAACTTATGATATTTCCTCATTTTATCCAGATAGTCTTCAGCGACAAATTCTGTCCATTTTTTCTTACCTTCTATTTCCTTTTTAGAGTAACCAGAAAGTTTTTCAAATTCAGTATTAGCTTCTGATATAATTCTATCTTCATCCACAATAATGGTGGCTGTCCCTGTATTTTCAAATATAGACCCATACTCAGATTCCAATTTTTTAATCCGCATCATAAATTATACCCCAGCTAATCTCTTCCTTCAGATTGAATAACAAAATTTTTGATTTATCTTAATCCGTTCTTTATACTTCTAGCTCTTTGAAGGTGATTTTAAATTTTGTTCCATTATTTCTATCAAGCGTAATTTCACCATCAATTTGGTCGGTTAAACTTGTTACTATTTGTAAACCAAGTGATTCTGTGTTTTGATAATCTATATCTTCTGGAAATCCTACTCCGTTATCTTTTACTGTAAATTCATAGTAATCATCAATTGGATGGAAATCAACATTGATCTCTCCACTGTTTCCCTCTGGAAAAGCGTGTTTTAGACTGTTGGTGACGAGTTCATTTACTATTAATCCTAAAGGTATTGCAGTGTTTATATCTAAAAATATGTCTTCTACATTAATTTTTAGTTTTATAAGTCCGGGATCAACCTCATATGTATGGAGCAGTTCTGTGGACAGTGAACGGATGTAATCGCCAAAATCCATCCTTTTAAGATC
>Ga0182014_10008279_pt1 | contig 10668 bp, 8 predicted proteins | sample 612S2DmetaG_FD_120489 | JGI IMG/M metagenome (GOLD analysis project Ga0182014, IMG submission 120489) | Permafrost microbial communities from Stordalen Mire, Sweden - 612S2D metaG | ecosystem: Environmental > Terrestrial > Soil > Wetlands > Permafrost | place: Sweden: Stordalen | collected... | reverse complement strand
TCAAACCGTCATTGACGCCGTAGAAAGCCAGTTTGCAAAGTGGGGCGGCCGAAACGAAACTCTGCGGCGGTTGTGTGCGATATGATTTCATTCTATTCGCACTTACTTATAGCCGTGTGTATAGACCGTTGTAAAAGCCAACCGTCCCCTGCGCGAAAGCCATCGTGGGGGTGGTAATCAGAATGACGAGTGCGAATGCCTTTTTCATAATCATTTCCTTTCTGGTTTCTTGTGCTCACTACCGGCGAGGGAGCGCGAGGGGCATTCGACCAGAATCTGCGGCCCAATACTCCAAGCGGACCGATGTCGCCTCGATTATGCGCCTCTGCCGGGGGATTACAAGACCAAATTCAAAGCACCGCCTTGCGTCCTGGACGCCCCAGGACGCACCGCAAGGGCCGGGCTACCGCCGACCTCCGCGCATAAAGATAACAAACGAGCGAAAACTGCGTTGTGATAACCCTGTGAATTCCAACATACAACCACAAGAGACAGAAGGAAAGCTTACACCTACGCCGAGAAACAGAAATTAGCGCGGCTCAGCCGCGCCGGGGCGAGAGTTTAGGGATCAGACGCATTCCGCTTACTTGTCCGGTTTGTCCTCATTCTGCCGTGCTTCCAAAAGCTCGGTTTCCTTCGCGAGTGCTGTTTGCCACATGTTAACCCCCGCGAACGAGGCAAGAAGAGCAACGAAGGCACCAATTTTAATAAGCAATACATCGAGACCATTTTCCTATTGCGTGCTCACCGTTATGAGGCACACCACTAATGCCGCTGTCAAGACCATCGTCCAGACGCTCTGATGCTGGACTCGAATTACGACCAACTGAGCCCGCACCCTAGCCTCGAAATCGTGCTTGTCCTATCTGACCGAGTTGGGTACTCACTCCCAGCAGCAAAAACCTAGTCAGCGAAGGCAGTCATGACCCGGCAACTCCAGCGCAAAGCTCTCTTGGCCAAGTGGTCCAAAGTGGATTGGTCCAAGCAGAATTGCGAATTGGCTGACGAGGCGGGTCTCAGCCGGGAGCGCCTTCGGCAGATCCGGCAACGGGTTGGCGCTCCCAAACCCACTCACCTCCACCGCCGGGTACGCAAATCCGCAGAGGCATTGCAGTGGGCCAAGGATAACCTGGAGAAGCTTAAAGGGTTGTCCCTCTCGGAACTGGGACGGAAGTATGGCCTGAGCCGTTGGCGGGGCAGCGCCGTCTATCAGTTTCTCAAACCGTTTCTGCGGAATGGCAGACGAAAGCATCGGTGGGAACTGATGAATTTTAGGCTTCCCAATCAGGACTTGGAACGGATTTGGCGGCTGCCGTACAACATCGCGGGTCCGCATCGCGTCCGAAAGCAGCTCCAGCGGCCAACGTGGTATTTTAGGCAAGGACGCGGATACATGCACTTCAGCGGACGGGGCGAACGTGAAGCGTATCGCCGGGCCGTGAAGGCCGAGGAACGGAACGCGGCGCGGTATTTTGCTCAAGCTTGAGTCATTCCGAGAAGCCCTTGCTCGGCTCCTTGCGGCACGCCGAGAAGGCAAAGCCAAAGCACACGGTCCATCCGCACGCTTCGTTCAGAGAATACCCCGCCTCGGATAGCGCGAGCGGAGAGGAATGGCTGCCGGCGCTACCGTGCCACGGGAGTAAAAGCGGCAGCGCACTCCGGGGCGTCTATCCCGGGCCAGCCGTCCAGATGTTAGCGAGCGGGGCCGGTTTGGGCCAATCGCTTCTTTTCCAGCTTCTTGGCTGCGTAGCGGGCCGCGTCCCGCTTGGCAATTCGCTCCCGGTTCGCGACATAGAAGGCTGCTTGTCGCTTCAGAATCTCGCCACGATTCGCGACGTAGTAGGCCGCGTGGCGCTTGTTAAGCGCCTCCCGGTTTGCTGCGTAGTAGGCCGCCTGCAACTTGTGAATTCTATCCCGGTTTTCCGCGCGGTAGGCCTTTTTGCGCTTTCTGATCTTCTTCCGAGCCACTACCTCGTACACCGCCCTGTAGCACTTTCGGCCGCAGTAGCGCTGCTTTCCGCTGCTGGGTTCAAAGGCTTTCCTGCAATGAGGGCAACGCCTGCTCACTTGCGGCCTCCCTTCTTTGGCAGCAGAGCATGGAAGCCCGAAGCCGCCACGGCTGGAGTCCATAATGAAATGACAGCAATACCAATCATGGGGCGGAGCATAGGCGCGGCTTGGCGAGTTTGCCAGTTGTTTGTCGGAGCTCCAAGGCCAGCCGGTGTAGGCGGCAAATTCTGTACACCTATACAGGGTGGCCTGAGGATGCTTGGATTGGGGAGAGAATCCCCCGAACGGATTCGCGCTTTGGCCCCTTGAACCAAGCCAGCCCGAAAGTTGGGCAGACATCTCGCCTGCCCCAGCCCACGAGGGGAAGGCAGGCGAAACACCAGGCCTACTCTGGGGGTCATTGGTCGCCTGTGAGTGTCCAAGTAGGGTCGGGGTTGTAGGTGGTTATGGCTGCGGCGGTTGAAGCCGTCTTAGGTCCGAGGTTCTTCTGATAGACTTTGCCTCGCTGGTTGACGATGAAGGTCATCACCCCGGTATTGCCCCATTCGGCCGGCCAGGCCACCAGCGCGAAGCCGGCGATCATGTGCCCGTTAATGATGTAATTGTACTTGCCGCCGGGCGCGTGTTTGCCCTGCTGAGTCAGGATTTTGAAGTAGTAGCCGTGATAGGGCGATTGCTCGTCCGTCAGGATCTTGGTTTGCTTCCGATAACCTTCGCTATGCGCCTGCGCAATGAGCGGGCCTAAAGGGCTGAGTTCATCACCCGTTCGGGGGGACCAGTAGAGGCCATCGTGAGCGCCGGGGTTGCTGCGGAGGTGCTGGGCGTATTCGAGCACTTCATCCGCGTTGCGATCCTCGCTGGCATATTCGCGCTGGGCCTGCACGTAAGCGCGGCAGACCTGGATAGCGCCCAGCTCATTGGCCCCAATGCGCCGATTGAGAATCTCCTCCTTACCCGCCTCAATGTCGAAGAGCCATTGCCCGCCCTGTTTTACGAGCGGAATGGGAAAGGGCCAGCCGTCGGCACCAAGTTGCAGCTCCTGCTTGGAATCGGACGCCGCAACCAGGTTGAACTTCTCTTTGACGCGACTCATGAACAGCTTGTGCTCCTCGGCAGCCTCGACGACATCAACTGAAACCAGGGCGTGGCCGGCAGGCCCGAAAATCGCGTGCAAGGCGTTGGTATCCGTGGCCTCAACCGCTGCTCTGAGCGCGTCCACCGCGGCTTGAGGGGAACTGAATCGCTCTTCGTCCGCAGCCGGCAGCCGTCCGGGTAGCACCAACGCGAGGGAAGTGAGCACCAGTCTGAGCATAAGCTTGGCGGACTGGCGCACGGGTGAAGAATTGCAAAGTTTCATCGGTTATTGTTCTTTCGAGAAATCGTCACACGGCCAAGGGATCAGCGTTTGCCGGTGCTGGTTGGGCGGCTCGGAGCCGCCGAATGTGCGGGAGCGGTTGGAAGGGCGGCAGGCGCCGCCGGTCGGGATATAGTCTGCTGGCGGCTGGCCTGGCCGCGGCTGCTAAACTGCTGGGTCTGATGCGAACTCTGGACCCCGATTAGGGCGCCGCTGGCCGGTCGCAAACTGGGCGCTGCCGCAGGGTGCTGGACAACCACCGGTGCGGGTCGCCCGACCGACGGCGGCGGGGTTTCGCGTCGTTCAACCGGCTTGGGTTGGCTCCTGATTACATCTACCGTGCTCTGGACCGGCCGGGAGGAATAGCCGCGGTCAAAGCCCTCGGCGGACGGACTGGGACGGTTGGTCGCGTGCCAGACGGTGGCGTGAGCCAACTCTACCCGGGGACGTTCACTGGGGCGACGAGACCACCAATCGGCCGGACGCGGCTGGTTCTGACCCCAGACAACGAGGTGGTGGTTGTGCCAATCAAAGTCGTGGTTGAGCCAGGCGCCTACTGCAAAGCCGAGGCCAAAAGAGATGAACGGGCTCCCGAAGGGTCGCTGGAAATAGACCACGTCAGGCTGATATACTGGCACGTAGATGAACTGCGGATTGGCGGGCAGGATTTCAGTGCTTCCGTTGTCGGCAACAATATTCTCTTGCGGCGTGGATTGCAGGTTCCCCAGAGCCTGGGCCTGGGCGCGGAGCCGCTGGATGGAATCCATCACGTCCTGCTGTTGAGCCAAAAACGCCTGGCCCAGAGCTGTGGTCCAAGCCAGGTTATCGTCCATCCACTTTAGCACGGTTGGGTATCTGGCCATCGCCTTGACGCTGGGATCCCAGGCGTGCTGGTCTATCAGGTTTGGATCACCGCCGCCGTTGACGTATCGATCCGCCTGGACGATTTCAGCGGGCAACGTCGCGGCGGGCAGAAGTTGCGCGATCAACGGGTCGGGGTAAAGCGCAATGGGGCCCAGCATTTGGTCCAGGTCAGCGCTCGAGAGAAGTTGCACTTCCGGCGCAGGGGGCGGAGCTGGCATTTGGGCCCGCCCACAGACCGTCAAACCGATGGAAACCAACAGCATGACCGTGAAAATGGTCTCTCGTTTCATTTGCTTCTCCCGCGTAATCTCGTTCACGACTCTCGTAATCTAGTGCTTGTTAGATTGGCTGCCAATGAAAACTAGCTCATCTCAACCCTCATTGCTGGCTTCTCATCCCCAGTATTCGGTGCTTCGTCACATTCTCTGAATTCTTGCTGTCGAATTCTTGCCATCCAGGCGTTGGCTGAGTATACCATTTTGGTCTTTGGAGCTTTGCTATGCAACGATTAGAACTGAGAGTGCGTCGGATGAACTATAGGCGTCGGCTGTTTAGAGGCTGGACGCTGGTGATCAGCGCGTCGCTGCTGCTTTGCGGCGGCGCGCGGCTCGTGGCTGCGGCGGAGGAGAGTCCGGAGGACACCAACAAGGTTGCCGTCGCGGGAGCCGCCGGCACGAACGTGACAGCGATACCCCTGGCGGAGGTGGCCGCGCAGGCCGAAGCGGCCTTCGCCAGCCTCCAGTCCATCGAAAGCAATCTGTCCGCCGACCAAGCGACCGTGGAGATTCAGCAGGATCTGCCGATGCTCACGCGGGAGTCGAGTGCGCGGCTGGAAGAGAGCTCCAAGACACTTTCGTCCAATCCCTCGCTGCAGACCCTGCGCCGGTCGAACGGGGAGTGGGAGGCAGTTCGCAAGGACTTGGCGGAATGGAAACGCAGCCTAACGAAGCGCGTAACGCAACTGGACGAAGACTGGGCGCGGCTGGCCCAGCTTCAACAGGTCTGGAAGGCCACGCACGCTTCCGTGGTGGAATCGAAGTTGCCACCGGAGATCCTGGAACAAGTGGACCACGTAATGGCCGCCGTCAAGCGAACCCAGGACAAAGCGGAAGCCCAGCGCATGGTGGTATTGGGGCTGCAAACCCGGGTAGCGGAGCAGGACGGCCGGGCGATCCACACACTCAGTGTCATCGAGCGCGCGCGCGAGGCGTACATCCGCCATTTGGCCGTGCGCGATGGCGCACCGATTTGGAGCCCGGCGCTGTGGTCCGAATCGGCGCAGAATCTCGTGGCGCAAAGCCATAGTTCGTTCTCGCGCCAAGTGAAGGCGCTGCGCGGATACGTGGAGCGGAGAGGCAGCCGCTTGATGCTGCAGGCGGTCCTGTTCCTGGCAATCTTCTTGGGCCTGATTGGAGTGCGCCGAACCTTGCGGAGGCTGGGCGGCGACGAGGCGAGCCATGCCGCCCAGGTGTTTGATTCTCCGTTCGCAACGGCGCTGGTGCTTGCCCTGCTGGCGAGCAGTTGGATTTATCCCGAGGCGCCACGGCTGTTCCTGGCCATTTCCGGCGCCGCGGCCATGATCCCGACCATCCTGGTGGTGCGCAAACTCATTGACCGGCGCCTGTTTCCGGTTCTAAACGCGTTGGTGGTCTTTTACTTTGTCGATCAACTGCGGGTGGTCGCTGCCTCGCAGGCCGTCTTGTCCCGATTGCTGTTCATGATGGAAATGCTGGGCGGGGCTTTGTTCGCGAGCTGGCTGCTGCGGCCGGGCCGGTTTGGCGCCGCGCAAGCAGGTGACCGCTTCTGGAAGGGCATTGGCAAAGCGTGCGGGGTGGCGCTGGGCTGGTTTGCAGCAGCCTTTCTCGCCGACGCGTTGGGCTACCTGAGCCTGAGCAAACTGCTCGGCCACGCCTTGCTGCAAAGCGCCTACATGGCCCTGATCTTATACGCCATCGTGCGGATTATCGATGGACTCTTCCTGAGCGCCCTGAGTGTTCCACCCCTGGGGCGGCTGGGTTTGGTGAAGCGGCATCAGGACTTGCTACGCAACCGGGCGCGGAGCGTGGTGGCATGGGCGGCCATTTTGCTTTGGGTGTCTTACGTATTGGAGGCGCTGTCGTTGCGCGCGCCGATGTTTCAAGACCTCCGTGACGTGCTGACGGCCACTTGGACGGTGGGGTCGTTCAAGATCTCCCCGGGTGACGTGGTGTTGTTCGGAGTCACGGTCTGGGCGTCGTTTTTCGTCTCGCGGATGGTGCGTTTCATCCTGGAGGAGGAGGTGTATGCCCGGGTCAAACTGGCGCCCGGACTCCATTATTCCATCTCCAAAATGGTTAACTACGTGATCCTGGTCATCGGCTTCTTCGTAGGCGTCGCCGTGTTGGGCTTCGACCTGACGCGCCTGACGATTCTAGTGGGCGCCTTCGGCGTGGGTCTGGGTTTCGGGTTGCAGAATATCATCAATAACTTTGTCTCCGGCCTCATCCTGCTCTTCGAGCGGCCGATCAAAGTCGGCGATGTCATCCAATTGGGCGGCAATGAAGGCGTGGTCAAACACATCGGCATCCGCGCCAGCATTGTGGAGGCGCCGAACGGTTCGGAGTATATCGTCCCCAATGGCAGTTTGATTTCTGAGACGGTGACCAACTGGACCTACTCAGACCGTCTCCGCCGGATTGACCTGCCCATCACCGTGGCGGCCCCGGCGGAAGCGCGCCAGGTGTTGGAATTGCTCAAGGGCGCGGCGGCCGCGCAACCGCGAGTGCTTAAGGACCCCCCACCTGAGGCCTTGCTCGGCAGCTTCGCCGGTGACTCAATGAGCTTCGAACTCCGGGCCTGGACCAACCAAACTGAGGATTGGTCCCAGATTCGGAGTGAGCTGTCGCTAGCCGTCCGGGCTGCCCTGGCCGAACACAACATTGCCGTGAAGTAACGGGCTGGATCAGTCCTACGAGAGTTTTCGTTGAATAGTACGAACGCTTTCGTATGATTGCTGTCTATAAGGCTATATGGATAAGCTCAACCCGTCCAAACCGCCCAAACCGACTGATGCCGAACTGGCGATCCTGCGCGTGCTTTGGCAGCGCGGGCCCAGCACGGTCCGCGAGGTATGGGAACAACTCAACCCGCAGCAGGGCACCGGCTACACCACCGTCTTGAAGACCATGCAGATCATGATCGAGAAGGGGCTGCTGGCCCGCGACGAGACGGACCGCTCGCATGTGTACCGGGCGGCCCGCAGCGAGGCGCAAACGCAGCGCCAGTTGGTCGGCCATTTGCTGGACCGGCTTTTCGCCGGCTCGGCGCCCAAGCTGGTGATGCAGGCGCTGGCGGCCAAGAAAGCCACGCCCGCTGAGCTGGCGGAGATCCGGAAACTGCTGGACAACATGGAAGGAGGCTCTCGGTGAATAGGCTATTGGGAATAGTAGATTATCCACTCGCACATCAAATCGGCTGGGTCCTGCTGCACTCGCTCTGGCTGGGGGCGCTGATCGGCGCCATTTTTGCCATGCTGCGGTTTGCGCTGCGGCGGCGCTCGGCCAGCGCGCGCTACCTGACCGGCTGTCTCAGCCTTTGCGTTCTGCTGGCAGCCCCGGTCCTGACACTACTCATCGGGCCGACGCCTTCCGCCGCGCCCGTTTCCAGGTCTTCGGTAATGTCAGTCTTCCGGGGAGCTGTCCTGCTTGGGTTCGGCTCCGGGGGCCACCAGAGCGTGTATGTCGGGAACGACCCTTATTCACTGTCGCGGCGGGGCACGAACTTCTTTGGAAGCGTCGCGCCCGTGCTGGCAGCGGCCTGGTTGTTGGGGGTGGTCTTCTTCTCGGCCAGGTTGTCGAGGGGTTGTTGGTGGGTGAGGAACATCCGCCTCCGGGACAACGAGCCGCTGGAGGCGGCGTGGCTGGAGACGCTCAACGATTTGCGACTCCGGCTCGGGGTGAGCCGCCCGGTCCGCCTGTTGAAATCGGCGCTGGTGGAAGTGCCGACGGTGATCGGCTGGTTGCGCCCGGTCATTCTTGTTCCGGCGGCTGCTTTGAGTGGGCTGACGCCACGCCAGTTAGAGGCCGTGCTCGCTCATGAGTTGGCCCATGTGCACCGGCACGACTACCTGGTTAACGCCTTTCAGTGCCTGGTGGAAACGTTGATGTTCTACCACCCCGTCGCGTGGTGGATTTCACGGTGCATACGCGAGGAGCGGGAGAACTGCTGCGATGACCTGGTGATCGAAGTGTGCGGTGATCGACTGCTATACGCGCGCGCACTGGCCGCGATGGAGGGCTTGCGCGGGGAACTGCCGGACCTGGCGTTCGCGGCGAGTGGCGGCTCGCTGCTGAATCGGATTCGCCGGCTACTCGGGGTATCGAGTGAGACTGGAGCGGTTAGCATCCGGCAATTGAGTGGCTTGGCGTTGTTGGGAGTCGGTCTCCTGGTCATTGTCCTTGGGGTCCGTCTGGCGCTGAGTCCAAGGATTTACCAGTCCACGGCTCGCATTCGCGTTGAGCGGGAACTGCCGGACGGCCCAGCAGACCCGCGGGCGTCAACAGGATTTGACCCCTACTTCATCCAGACTGAATTCGAAGTGCTCCAGTCTGAAGTAGTCCTGGGCAAGGTCATCGACGCCCTCGACCTGAATAGAGAATGGGGAATAAAGCATGCCGGCGGGGGTCTGCTAAAGACGCGGGAAACCGCGGCCTTGCTCAGGTCGAGGCTTGATTTCCGCGCCCTGTCCAACACCAGCCTCATTGAGATTCGCGTTTCCAGCGAGAAGCCCGACGAAGCCGCCAGGATCGCCAACGCGATTGCCGAAGCCTACCGGGCGCTTCGTTACGAGCAGCACATGGCATTGAACAAGGATGGTATCAAGGCGCTGGAAGAACGATTCGCGGAGCAGGAGGAGAAGGTCAAAAAGGCCCAGGAGACCGTCGATAAGCTGCGTGCCGACCTGCATGTCTCGGATGCGATGGCAAGTGAAGAAGGCCCCTCCCCCTTGATAACGGGGGATACCCTGCGCAAGCTCGAAAGCCTGCGCATTGAAAGCCAGGCCGAGCATGACCGCCAGCAAGCCCTCTTAGACCGCTTGAAAGGACTCGGGAAAGAACTTGGCCCGGAAGGTCTGGCCCAAGCCATCCCGACCGCGGTTCCGGACACACTGCTGGGCACCCTCCTGGAGCACTTGGCCACGGCGGAAGAGCAGCTTGCCTCGCTGTCGAAAGAGTACGGACCCGATCACAGCGCGGTCGTGAAAGTGAAGAGTCAGATCGAGACCCTGCAGCGCAAGATCAGGGAGCGGATCAATGGCATCATGCTTGGCCTGGAAGCCAGGGGGCTCTCGCTAAGTACTAGCCTGGACAGTTTCAATCAGGAAGTCGCGCATGTGAAGGCCAATGGCGTAGTGGAAGCCAGCCGCACCCAGCCCTATTTCGAGGCTAAGCGCAACCTGGAGGATTTGCAGCGCTTCCGCCAGATTCTCGACATGAAGATTGCCAGCGGAAAGATCGACGGGAGCTTGCCTAATACGAAGTTTGTGGAAATCGTGGACCGGGCCGTGCCAGCGCTCCATCCCATCTCCCCCAATATGCCCCGAGCCCTAGCTGTGATTGCATTGGGTATCCTGCTGGACATCGCTGGGCTGCTGATGCTCAACGGTTTGCCGAGGATGGTATCCAATCCGCGCCCGGCCTGATGCCGCAGGAAGGGGAGCTTAGCCCGAACACATCGTGCATGGGTGGCCGACATGAGGGTTTGTAGCCCAACCGGGTCGTTGGCAGGCGGGGTGGTTATGGATTCGGGCCTCCAGGTCTCGGATTTCTTTCGCGTATCGGTCCTCGGATTTCGGACTTATCCCCGGTCTCACCGCCCTGCCCTGCCCTGAGATCGCGGTAGGGACGCCGGTTGCCCGGCGCCCCCCGCACAGATGCCGGCGAGCGGTTTTCCCGCACCGAGCTCTTCACCCCAACTCGCTCGGGTCCGCAGTGAGGTGGGCCAGTTAGGTGCCGTCGTTCTTACGGCGCTGGTTTCCTGTGCGAACGGTGTTGAGGTGTTGGCCCCTTCGCTCGCTTCGGGGCCGCTAGGGCCTTGCCGCGAGTTATTATGGATCCATCTGACCCCCAGCTTTCTGAGCGCCAGCTCTCCTCGTCGTTGATCTGGCCTTCCCGCTTGGCTCCCGTAGTGGGTGCGGCGGGGGTCCACTGGGTCTCCCAAGTTCCAAGCAACGTCTTCGGCACGTGCCAGGCTCTGCGACCCCGGCAGGTCTCTGGAAACCTCACCCGAACTGCTGGCGGCGGTCATTGTAACCTTGACAAGGCCGCTGCCGTCTTTATGCTAGCCTCACTTTCGATACTCACAGACTGCTGTCGTGGCTACCCGCGGGTTTCCTGGGTTTTCCGCGGGCCGACGGCCAAAGGTCTTCACTACAATTTTAGCTCATGCTCACGTGGTCAGTT
>Ga0182014_10008274_pt1 | contig 10678 bp, 8 predicted proteins | sample 612S2DmetaG_FD_120489 | JGI IMG/M metagenome (GOLD analysis project Ga0182014, IMG submission 120489) | Permafrost microbial communities from Stordalen Mire, Sweden - 612S2D metaG | ecosystem: Environmental > Terrestrial > Soil > Wetlands > Permafrost | place: Sweden: Stordalen | collected... | reverse complement strand
GTGCCCGCCAGATTACTCAGTGCGGCGGCATAGCCCACCGTCGGGTAAGTGGAGTTGTATGAAATCTGAGCTGTGTTGATGGTGCGAATCGACGCTACTGCGGACGACTCATTCGCCGCAATACGTGCACGTAGCAAGTTCGGGATAGCAATCGCGGCGATGATCAGAATGATCGCCACCACGATCAGCAGTTCGATTAGTGAGAAGCCCTTTTGTTTCCGCATTTAGATTGTCCTCGTCTCCGTTTGACTGTTTGGTTGGATGACCAACTCGCGTTTACTATCGCACTCCGAGGGCCAGAGACCCAAGTGACGGAAGTCAGATGTCCTTCTGGACGAAACCTTAGTGTTTTCAGCGGCCTTCTGCAGGATAGTCACCACCTCATCCACCCTCGCTTGTTCCAGTATGACACTTTCAGAGACCAGAGTGACAAATTTTGCCAGCCTCCCCGGCCTCTCCATCTTCCCTTGAACCGCATGTCAGAGGCCGCAGTTCCATGCTGGGAACGCTCGCGTCTGCTTTTCTTGCGCCAGTCGCACTTTTCGGCCGGCATGGCAGCCCGTGTACAAGCGCGACTCATATCCGGACACGCTCGTACAGATAACTGCCAGATAACTGCGCTTCACTTCCCGGAGAGAAACGACTGTGCTGCCTTCTGCGCCTCGGCAAGATTGGTCGACAGGCGCGCCGCGCGTTCAAACATCGCCGTTGCCTCCGCGGAACGTCCCTGCTGCTGCAAGGCCTGCGCCAGCAGCAAGCAACCAACGTCGGTCGACTGCACCTCCATCGCGTGGGAGTACTGGCGAACCGCCTCGGGCAGGTCGCCTTCCTTTTGCGCGGTCAAGCCGAGTTCGATCATGGTCACGGGTTGGTCGGGCTCCAACTGCAAGGCTAGTCCGAGATACTGCTTCGCTTTCGTCGTGTCCCCCATTTGGCGATAGATCGATCCCAGACGGAAGCAGGCGGAAGCGTGAAGGAACACGCCGCCCGCATTGGCTACCTTGGCTGCATCCCGCGCCACCATTTCATAATGTTCGATGGCCGCGGGCAGATTGCGCCGGCCGTACTCATACTTGGCAAGATCCAGGTTCGCCATCAGATCGTCGGAACGGATGGCGAGCGCGTCGCGGAAGTGCGCGGCGGCCTCGTCGGTCCTGCCCTGGCTGTTCAGAAAGTCTCCCAGCATGTCGTGGGCGACGTAGTTGTCCTGCGTCAGTGCCAGCGTGCGTAGCCAGAATGACTCGACATCGTGCCAGTAGCCAACCTGACGGTAAGTGAGGATCCCCAGCGCCAGCAGACAGGAAACCGCTGGAATGGCAAGCCATGTGGCGGAAATCCGGTGAGCTTTGGCCCAGTCGGCCACCAGCCAGGTCAACATCAGAAACAAGCCAATGAACGGGATGTAGGCGTAGCGATCCGCCATTGCCTGACGGCCCACCTGTACCAGTCCGATCATCGGCACGAGGCTGCCCAGGAACCAAAACCACCCGACGGCAAGGTACCGCCGCTCGTGCGCACGCAGCACCAAAGCGGTGACGAGCAGCAATAGAAGCACGCTCGCGCCTACCCGCCAGGCCGGATAGAGCCGGGTGGGGTGCGGATACAGCGCCACAAGTTTCGCTGGCCAGAACGCCTTTCCCAGATAGCCTACATACGAGATCACAGCGGTTTCCAAGCGCAAGAGCGGACTGTACTGGGAAAGAGTCTTGACCGCGCCTCCGGCCTTCTGGGCCTTCATCGTCACCAGCGCGCTCGCTACGGAGAGCAACAGGAGTGGCACCTTTTCCAATACCAGCCATCCGCTCCACCATCTGGACACGTTCCCGCCTTGCGCCGCCGGGCCGGACTCAACCTGCGACCCCATCGGAGCGTTAATCCGGCAGAGCGGCCAGTAGTCCCACAGGCAGAGTAGCAATGGAAATGTGATTACCTGCGGTTTCGAGAGCAGCGCCAGCGCAAAGCAGAAGGCCACTGCGGCATAGCGGCGGACATCAGGTCCGCGCGCATACCAGCCATAGGCATACAGAGCGAGCAGAAAGAACAGCATGCTCAGCACGTTCTTCCGCTCCGCCGCCCATGCCACGGACTCGACATTGATGGGATGAAGCGCAAACAAGGCCGCCACCATCAGGCTGCGCCAGCGGAATCCCGTGGCGTTCTGCAGCAGGAGAAACAAAAGCACAGCGTTGGCCGCGTGCAGCCAGACACTGACGTAGTGGTGTCTGGCAGGGTTCAGGCCGAACAATTCGCAGTCCAGAGCGTGCGAAAGCCAGGTCAGGGGGTGCCAGTTTGCCTGCTCATGAGTGGTGAAAGCCCATTTCACGGTCGCCCATGTCAGGCCTGCCTTCACATGAGGGTTGTCCGTGATGTATCCGTCGTCGTCATAGTTGATGAACCCGTTGTGAGTTATAGGGTTGTAGGAAATAAGCACGGCGACGGTCAGCAGCAGGCAAAACAATAGAGTTCGCCACCGCGACGATGAAAACAACTTCGAGAAAGTGGAGATTCCCGGTCGTTCGAGGTGTTTTCCTACCGCAGCCGAGGAAGAAGAACTCATGGATTCAACGATTCTGAACCAGACCCAAAGAATTCGCGAGAAAGAACTGCGAAACGTGAGTTTCCTTGGTTACTGCTGGTTGTTCATTCTAGGAACGGGCGCGACCGTCAACCGTCCCGAACCCCTTGCCCGTGCGCTAGAATGAGGCTCGCCCTACCGCCTATGCCAAATCTCCAATTAAATGCCGATCGCGATATCGCTCGCGCTTCCACTCTCCCCGCACCCCTCTATTTCAATCCGTCGACGTTCGAAGACGAAAAGGCCAGGATCTTCGCCTCCACCTGGCAACTGGTCGGTCATGTTCACCAGGCCGCGAGCTCCGGCGACTACTTCACCTTCGACCTCATCGGAGAACCGCTCCTCATCGCGCGCGGCGAGGACGGCGTTCTCCGGTGCTTTTATAACGTTTGCCGCCATCGCGCCGGTAACCCCGCCTCCGGCTGCGGAAACCGCAAGCTCTTCCGCTGCGGCTACCACGGCTGGACCTACCGTCTCGACGGCGCTCTGCTGGTCACCCCCGAATTTGATGGCGTCGAAGTTTTCGATCCCCAGGACTTCAGCCTCGCCCCGGTTCGCGTCGAGGAATGGTTCAACCTCATCTTCGTCAATCTCGATCCCGGGGCCGGCCCCCTGTGCGAATCTCTGGGCGAATTGCCCGCCCAGGCCGCAAAGTTCGATTTTCACAGCATGAAGTTCTCCGAGCGCCGCACCTACGACATGAACTGCAACTGGAAAACCTATATCGACAATTATCTCGAGGGCTACCACGTGCCCAGCGTTCATCCGGCGCTCAATCGCGAAATTAACTACAGCGCCTATTCGGTCGAGCCTTATCCCAACTATGTTCGCCAGTGGACTCCGATCCGCGGAGCCCAGCCCGGAGATGCCGCCCCACGCCGTTACCCGCAATCCGGCCCGCAATCCGGCAAAGAGCTCACCGCAGATTACTTCTGGGTCTTTCCCAACTGGATGCTCAACTGCTATCCCGATAACATCTCGCTCAACATTATTTTGCCACTTGGTCCCGAGCGCACGCGGGCAATTTTTGAATGGTATTTGCCTGAGAAAGACCTGGGGAGCGAGGCCGCCCGCAAAGCTGTGGCCTTCAGCGACGAGATTCAGGCCGAAGACGTCAGCATCTGCGAAATCGTTCAGAAGAATCTTCACTCCCGCAGCTACCACAGCGGCCGCTATAGCGTGAAGCAGGAAAAGGGTGTCCACGCCTTCCACCAGATGTACCGCGAACTCATGCCCGCGTAGGTCGTGAGGAGAAAGCTAGTTACCGTCGATTGGTCCGGAGCGGCTTAGAATCGTCCAAGTCACCACGGCCCGCGTTAGAATCTGGGCAGAGAGCGGTTGGGTAACGCTTTGAGGAAGAACCAACCTTCCGCCACCGGAGCCGCCTCCAACTATCGACATGTCACTGCCCCGCGAAAAGCACGTGGTCATCTACTGCCTCTTGTTGGTGGCGGTCACGCTCGCTTTCTACAATCCCATCGTCCGTAACCAGTTCGTCGATTTCGATGACTTGTCCTACATTGTGAAGAATAACCACGTTTTGGGTGGTGTGACGTGGGTCACCGTGAAGTGGGCGTTCACGACCTTTCGCGATGGCAACTGGCATCCGTTGACCTGGTTGTCGCATGCCCTGGACTGCCAGATGTTTCACCTTAATCCGATTGGACACCACTACAACAGTCTCTTGTTGCACGCGGCCTGTGCGGTAATTCTCTTCCTGTTGTTCCGCCGGGCAACAGGGTTTACCTGGCCCAGTCTCGTGGTGGCTGCCTTGTTTGCCCTGCATCCGGTTAACGTCGAGTCGGTTGCCTGGGCTGCCGAGCGCAAGAATGTACTGAGCATGCTGTTTTTTTTGCTCGCTCTCTACGCTTACGACGGCTATGGACGCACGGGCCGACGCTATCTCTATTGGTTGGTAACCGCCTTTTTTGCCTTGGGCCTGTTGGCCAAGCCGCAGATCGTGACTCTGCCTTTTGTGCTGCTGCTTTGGGATTACTGGCCGCTGCAGCGCATGTACGCGGGATCGGCGGCACAGGACTTGCCTGCGGCTCCCACTCCACGCTCGTTCGCCTATCTCGTTTGGGAGAAGTGGCCTCTCTTCATTCTTGCCGCAGCGGATTCGATCGTCACCGTGATTGCGCAGCACGCCGGGTCCTCCGTGCGGACGCTCTCGGAAGTTTCAGTGTCGGCGCGACTGCAGAACGTCTTCGTCTCCTACGTGAGATATATCGGGAAGGCGTTTTGGCCGACTCGGCTGGTTCCGCTATATCCGCGTCCCGTAAGTTCGCTGCCCGCCTGGCAGGTGTTGGGATCGGCGGCGCTGCTGCTCATAGTGTCGGCGTTGGTGATTCGCTGGCGCGACCGCCGCTATCTGGCCGTCGGCTGGTTCTGGTTTCTGGGAACTTTGATCCCGATGATCGGGATTGTCACGGTTGGTGAGCAGGCCATGGCCGACCGCTACGCGTATCTTCCCTATATAGGTTTGTTTGTCGCCGTTGTGTGGGCTCTCGGTGAGGCAGCTTCCAAGCGCGAAATCCGCGGCACCTGGCTCGCCGGCTTCGCCGTTCTCGTACTCTGCGTTCTGGGGACTCTCACGTATCGACAGCTGGGCTACTGGCACGACAATGAAACCTTGTGGCGCTACGCGTTGAGCGTCACCGAGGGGAATTACACAGCGCACAGCAATCTTGCGCTCGCCCTTGCCAAGGAAGGCCAGCCCGAAGAGGCGCTCTATCATTTCCACCGGGCCAAGGCACTGCACAAGTATCCGGCCGTCCAACTTCTCGCGCTCGCCACTTATGAGTTGCACGTCGACCGTCCCCAGGCAGCGATGGAGGAATGCAATGCGGCGCTGCGCGATACCGACGATCCGAAGCTTCAGGCCACTGCCTGGAGCGGGCTTGGTCAGGCTCACTTGGAGTTGCGCCAATACGATCAGGCTGCCGAGAACTACCAGAAGGCCGTGAGCCTGAATCCGGACGACGGACCGGCGCTGACGGGTTTGGCCGTTCTGGCATTGCGCCAGGGGCAGCCTGAAGTAGCGGTAGAGCAACTGGCGCACGCCGTGAAAGTCGATGCCAACGATGTGAATGTCCTCCTCTACGCGCAAGCTCTGCGCCGGGCCGGTCATGCGGCGGAGGCCGATTCCGCTTCCGCGCAGGTCCAGAAGATTTCCACGGACTTAGGCCAGGCGCAGTTCGACGCCGGACAATTCCTCGCCTTTGTCGGACTGAAGCCACTGTAGAGAAGCGGCCGAAGAAGTCTCCACCGCCGAGACGGCCGAGGGCGCCGAGAAAAATCAAGAAAAAATCGTCAGACGGTAAAACGCCATCGTCGATCGCACTCAGATCTCGAATTTCTTGTTTTGCGACCGCGTTAGCGCCTGAAGTGGAAGGTTTTGATTCCCCCGCCTTTTCTCGGCGTCCTCGGCGTCTCGGCGGTGAGAATTCAGGTTCGCTTCAGCAGCAAACAAGTGATGTCATCGTGCTGCGGAGTGTTCCCCACGTGCCGGTCCAGATCCGCCATCAGGCTGCGCAACAGTTCGGCTGGAGTGGATCTCGATTCGCGATCCACCAGCCGGATCAATTCCGGTTCACCGTATTCCTCATCCCCGCTATTCACCGCTTCCACCACCCCATCGGTAAAAATCACCAGCCAGTCGCCGCTCTCCAGGCGAGTCGTTCCCATCTGGTAATGCGATTCCGCAAGAATTCCTATCGGAATGCCTCCCGCCTCCAGCCGTTCCACCGCGCCCGAGGACTTCCGCAGAATCGGAACGTTATGTCCCGCGTTGACATACGCGATTGCTCCCGTCAGGGGATCGAGTTCGGCCAGGAATGCGGTCGTGAAGCGAACTCCGCCCATGCTGTTCGAGCAGGCATAGCGATTCACGCCCTCCACCAGTTCGGCCAGCGCGACGCCACTCGTCGACAGCGTCCTCAGACTCGCCTGGAAGGTGGCCATCAGCATTGCCGCTGGAATACTTTTTCCCGCCACATCGGCCACCACAAACAGAATGCGGTCTTCGTCCGACCTTCGCCCCGGCCGCAAAATCACATCGTAGTAATCGCCCGCCACGGTGTTTGCCGGACGCGTCGCATACGCGATCTGGTATCCCGGAATCTGCAGCGGAGCGCCCGGCAATAACCAAGCCTGAATCTCCTTGGCAATCTCCAGGTCGCGTTTCATCACCACCCGGTCCGCCAGCTCCAGCAGCAGGACGACAAACATCAGCAGCCCGCCATACACATGCAAGTCGAATTCGTGGATCTCGACATGATTGTTGGCGTCTGTGGAAGTGAATCCACCGGAAGGCAGAAACAGCAGAATCAGCGCCAGCAGCAGCAGCACGCGGCGCGCCGGGGTCAGCTTCTCCAGGATCGCCCAGAACAACGCCTTCGCGATTTGCCAGGCTCGCCGGACGCGGGACGGTTCCGCCCGCAGATGATCCAGCCCCGCCGAGTAAAGCCGGTAGCTCGAGCGCGCGTCTTTTTCAAACTGTGACCAAAGTTGGTCGACAGCCAGCCCCTCGGTCACCCGATTCCAGAACTGCCGGGCGTCGTTCTTGAATCCCGATCGCGGCGGAAGCGTGTACTGAGGGGAGGCCATGGCGGAGGAATCATTATAGGGCAGTTCAATCCCCTGCCGAATTCTTCAGAATAGGTCCAATTGCTCCTTTGCCTCGTCCCCGGTGTGTGCCCGTTGGCTTCGCCTTGCAAACTCCCCTCCAATCCCATATTTCCGCCGCAGAGCCTTCATCAGCAACGACAGGCTCTGGGCGTATCCCTTCGGCAGAAATGCGTGACTCTCATAGCGCTTCTTGTAGTTGTCGACGAGAGCAGGGAAGTGTTCCTCCAGGAACGGCAGAAACACTGCCGCCGAGCACGGTTTCAGAAATAGCGGATTGGCAAAGATGTACTTCGCACCCGCGTCACTGGCGGCTTTCACCAGAGCCTCGAGATCGCGCGGACGATCCGTGATCTCGGGCAGCACCGGAGCGCAGATCACCCCCGCGTCGACGCCCGCAAGATTCAACTGGCGTACAGTTTCCAGCCGCAGATCGGGCCGAGGCGCTCGCGGCTCCAGTTTCCGAGCTAGTTCCACATCCACCGTAGTCACCGTTACATTCACAAAGATTCGGTTGTTCTCCCCAACCCGCCGCAGGATCTCGGCATCGCGCGTAATCAGGTTCGACTTAGTGACAATCCCGATTTCAAAGCCAGAGTGTTTGGCTAACTCTTCGAGGATGGCACGCGTCACCTCAAAGCGCCGCTCGGCCGGCTGATAGGGATCAGTCGCCGTGCCAATCGCAATCTCTTCTCCACGCTTGACCCTTTTCAACTCCCGCCGCAGCAGTTCCGCCGCATGCTGTTTGACGAAGATTTTCCGCTCGAACTCGATCCCGTCGCGCAGTTCCATGAACTCGTGGGTGTAGCGGGCATAGCAGTACTTGCAGGCAAATTCGCATCCGCGATAGGGATTGATGGCCCAGGTAAACGGCAGATTGCGCCGGCTGACCACACGATTAAGCAGAGATCGCGTACCGAGCGTGAAGTACTCGACGTTGTGTCCTTCGCGCAGCGACTCACCCGCAGCCGCCAGACGCGCGATACCAACCAACTTCGGCGGCGACTCGGAATCGGGGAGCAGGGGAAGTGAGGCCATAGGCGCTGGCGTACTTTCGCCATTTGTTCGCCTACAGTACCTCTAGTCTGGACGCTTGTCAAACGCGAAGATCGTCACCCGTAGAGACGCGGCTTGCCGCGTCTCACTGCCGCGCAAGAACCCAATGCTACGGATGCTCGCCCTGTTCTGGCAGCAGTCCCGGCGGCGGCGCAGGAATCGTTATGTCGACCTTGTTCACTGCGCCCAGCGATGACAATGGCTTGTCGAACTCGCCGGTGTTGCCCACCACCAGCACCGCCATCTGCTCGCGGTGTATGTACTTCGCCGCGACCCGTACTACATCTTCTTTGGTAACTCCTTCGATCCCCTTCTGAAACTTCTCCAGGAAGTCCAGCGGATAGCCGTAAAACTCGTACGCCATTTGTTCTTGCAGGACTTTCTCCGGTGAATCGAAGCGGAAGACGAAAGAATTCAGAATATTGTCTTTGGCAAGTTTGATTTCCTCATCGCCGATGGGACGCTTGGCGAGGTCGGCAATCTCCTCATCGAGCGCCTGAATGGATTCGATCGTGGTCTTGCTCTTGGTGCTCACGGTCAGCCGCAGCATCCCGGGATGATCCCAGCCTGCACCCACCCCACCGCCCACCGCATAGGCGAGTCCTTTGGTTGTTCGAATGTCGCCAAACAGGCGCGACGCAAAGCCTCCGCCGAACGCTTCGTTGAACACCGAGACCGCGAAGTAATCCGGGTTCTTGCGTGTGATGCCGAGGGCGACCATCTGAATGTGGCTTTGATTCACGTCGGTCTTATCGACCTCGTAATATCCCGGCCTCGCAGGCTCGGGCTTGATCTCCGGCTCGTTCGCCGCCAGCCCCCGAGGCCACGCTGCAAACGAAGCGCGCAGACGAGCTTCCATCTTCGCCGCGTCGAAATCGCCGACCACGCCGAGGATGATGTTGTTGGGATGTACGTACTTGCTGTGCCACTCCACCAGATCCCGCCGCGCGATCGCCGCCACCGTCGCATATTCCGCGACCCGCGCATACGGATTCTTAGCGCCGTACGCCAGCTTCGCCGCTTCCCGCCCCGCAATCTGCCCGGGATCGTCATTGCGCCGCGAAATGCCGTCGTACAGCCCCTTTTGCGCAATTTCAATTTTCTCGGCGCGAAACTCCGGATTCTTCAGCACGTCCTCGAACACGCGAAACACGTCGTCGAAATCTTCTTTCAGACACGACCAGCTCACGGTCGTCGAGTCAACCCCTGGTTCGGTCTCCACCTTGGCCGCACGCTGCTCCAGGTAGTCGTCGAGTTGATCGCCGGTCTGGGACTTCGTGCCGCCGGTGCGCCACACTTCGCCATAAACATCGATCAGCCCCGTCTTGTTCGCTGGAACCGAACGCTCGCCGCCGCGAATGCGAGCTGTGCCATCAATGGTCGGCAACTCGTGGTCTTCCTGCAGAAAAACCACCATGCCATTCGGCAACGCGATGCGCTTCGGCTGCGGCGGATGAAACGCCGGCAACTTCGGAATCGGTATCTGTTGCCAGGTTTGCTGCGAGGTTTGCTGCGAACTCTGCTGCCCCTGCGCCCACAAGGGCCCACTGCCGCCGATCAACGCAACCAGGACAAGGACTAAGGCTATCGCGCAGGAGAATCCAGCCCCGGAGGGGCGACCGACCTTAGCCCAGCGCTTCAGCGCTGGGGAAAGTGGAAGAAATGAATCAAGTCCCGGAGGGACGATCCAAGCCGCGGCAAAACCACGTTTCGTATCAGGGTATCGCTTCAGCGATACCGCAAATCCGTGGAAATCCATTGCCCCTTTAGGGGCCGTGCGTGCGCGCTTCACTGTCCACCTCCTTGCGGGGGAGCAACCTGGGTTGGGTTTTCGCCGGGTGGCCCGGCTGGTGGAGGCGCGAATTCGATAATCCCCACCGTCCGGTTATCGGGGGTAAACGTCTTATTCGCGACTCGCCGGATATCCGCCTTAGTGACCTTTTCGATCCGGTCAACCGACCGGAACAGTTCCCGCCAGTCGTCATAGCGCGCCTGATAGAGGCCGAGTTCGGACGCCAGACCCTCATTCGATCCCAGCGAGCGGATCAGGTTTGCCTTGGCGCGCGTCTTGATCATTTTCAATTCTTCATCCGAGATGTCTTCTTTCTTCAGCCGCTCAATCTCGGCATGAATCGCATCGGCCATTTCCTGCGGTTTGTGCCCCGGAATCGGGAAAGCGTAGAACGCGAAGAGGTGCGGATATTTATTTCCCGGCAGTCCGCTAAACCCCGCCGAGTCCGATGCAATCTGCTTGTCGCGCACCAGCGCTCGGTAAAGGCGCGAGGTGCGTCCATTCGACATCAGGTCGGCGATCGCGTCGTAGATTTGGTCATCCGGGCTGCGGTAATCGGGGCGGTGATAGCCTTCGAGATAAAGGGGCTGCGATTGTTCGTGCAGCACCACCGTTCGCTCGGAATTCTG
>Ga0182014_10008273_pt1 | contig 10679 bp, 12 predicted proteins | sample 612S2DmetaG_FD_120489 | JGI IMG/M metagenome (GOLD analysis project Ga0182014, IMG submission 120489) | Permafrost microbial communities from Stordalen Mire, Sweden - 612S2D metaG | ecosystem: Environmental > Terrestrial > Soil > Wetlands > Permafrost | place: Sweden: Stordalen | collected... | reverse complement strand
GTTTGCGACAAACTGTCTGACATTCTGCGACATCAGTTCCATGGCATGGAGATTCATCGCATCCGTGAGCGGGTTCGCATTCAATGAGAGGTAGGATTCAAAAGCATGCACGAACGCATCTACACCCGTATGCGAAGCGACGATACCTGGTAATGTCTTCAAAGCAATCGGATCCAGTATCGCGATTTTTGCCGGATTCAGAGCCGCGTGGCGTATCGACATCTTCAATCCGCGGTCAGTGTCGGTGATCGTACAGGACCCGGACACTTCGGATCCGGTGCCAGCCGTCGTCGGAATGGCGATAAGCGGCAGTGGAGGAGTAGAAAATTTTTCGATCCCCTCGTAATCGTTGATACGTCCACCGTTCTTGGCAAGAATACACACTCCTTTCCCGGTGTCCATTGTACTTCCGCCACCCAAGGCCAGCACAACAGGCGCCTTCGAAGCCTTATAAAGGTCAAATGCCTTATGAACGGTGTTGGCACTCGGGTCCGACTCGATATCGGTGAACAATTCGAAGGCAACCTTATTGTCCTTAAGTATCTTTTCCACAGAAGCAAATATTTCAGTTTTTACAACGACACTGTCGGCAAGGACAAAAAGCCTTTCAATTTTCCAATCTTTAACAATGTCATGTAATTGCTGGTGACTGCCAACTCCCATAAATATCTTTGTGGGGCAATAAAACGACTGAATATTCGAGTTCATTGTTATTCTCCTTTAAAGTGTTCCTATGGCCGGATTGAAAGCCGTCGCATCCAGAAGTACTCTTCCAGCGACCAATACGACCCATCGCAACCCACTCCGCTTTCCTTAATGCCGACGTGCGGCAGAGGAACGAAATTGCCACTGCCGGGGTTGTTCACGTGCATCTCTCCGAAGCTCAGTTCTTCGTTAACCCTGGCGATGATACGGAAATCGTGTGAGAAAAGGTACGACACCAAGCCATACCCGGTATCGTTGGCTCTTCCGTTGCAGGGTTTACAATATCAAAAGGCTTACCTTGTCCTTTCACACATGCGCCGTTAATATACCGTCCGAACACCTTCGAATCTCCTTGCTGTTGATGATAAGTTCATAAGAAAAATCAGGCGCAAATTATCTTCGAGGGACAGGAAATCGTCTTGTTAGAGTTGTGGGTTCAGCGTTTCCCTAGACGCTACTCATCCGCGACACCATGCGTGTCGAAGATTCGGCTTCCGCGTCGATCTCGAGCATTGACTTGCCTCTAGTCTCTTTAAAGACCCACGCCCATAAGGCTAGCAATCCAAATTCGGCTGCGCCCATCAGGACGATCGGCTTATAGCCGTAAACCGGAAAGATCGCGGCCGTGATGATTGGCGGAATGAACGCCAGGCCACGCCCGATCTGCAGCGCCGCAGCGACTCCGGTTGTACGGACCTCGGTGGGGAACATCTCGCTGAAAAGCGCTCCAAATACGGTTCCACCGTTGGAACCGACGTAGAGCAGGAAAAATGGAACCAGGATCCAGAGGCTGGTGATGAGAGCCTGCCAAGTGAAAAAGAGGAGAAGTCCGCCAACGAACGCAATTCCGGCAAGGTAGGAGAGCGTAACTCGCCGGCCCCATCGATCATTCGTATACGAGCCCATGAGGGCTCCGACAATGCCGGATAACGCCACGAAGAAGAGCCACCACGCTGCCTTGCCGAGAGAAAAGCCTTGTTGTTTCACAAGGAAAGTTGGCAGAAACTGAGTGATACCGTAGTATGCGAAAAATTGCAGCATCGCGGCGACGAGACAGATGAAGAAGGGAGAAAGGAAAGAACGTTGAGTAAAGAGGTGCCAATTGGTCCTGACGCTTTTCGTTCTTATTTCCCAAATGTCAGATTCAGGCGACGATGAGCGCACGTAAAGCGCAAAGGCGATCGGAACCGCCGAGACTGCAAACGTCCATCGCCAGCCGATCACCGGCGCCAGATAGCCGCCGACGAACGCGCCGCCCATCACGCCCAAGTAATGTCCGCCGTAGAGTATTCCGCTCCACCAGCCACGCCGCGCGGTGGGCATCACTTCCGACACCAGAGTTTGGCCGACGGCGTATTCGCCGCCGATACCGAGCGCCGCAAAGGCGGTCCATGCCACCAGCCACAACTCACTGTAGGTAAACGCCCGGGCGAGAGTGCCGACTGTGTAGATGATGATCGTCCACATGAGAATAGGACGTCGCCCGTAACGGTCCGCAAGCAGGCCGGATATTACTCCGCCGACCGCCAAGAAAAAGAGCTGGGTCGAAAAAACGTAAGCTATGTGGCTCGCCGAGAGGTGCAGCTCGCGACTGATCGGGACGATCAAGAACGTCAACAAGACGACTTCGTAATAATCAAAGACCCAACCCACGAATGCGGCGATGAACGCCCGCGCTTGCGCCGGGCTAAGGCGCTTGGACTCATGTAGAAAAACCTGAGATGTCATTTGAGCCCCCTTTTTGGCTCATCCGTCCACACGGGGCGGTCAACACGCCGCGCTCTGGTTTGTTGGAGCATATTTATAGCATCCGCAAAGGTATTTATGATACTTTAATGTTCGACATACCAGATATTTGTAAATGCAATATGACCGCGTTCTGTTCGCCGTCTGCGAACAACTATCGCGCACCGCGTGCAACGCCAAACGAGGGGCATAGCGGTGCGCCGATGCAGCGAAGTTTATCACGGCCGACAAGAGTGAGCGCTGTTCAGTTGCTCTGTGATCGGTCAGCGTCTTTCGAGGCGTCTATGCATGGCTGGAATTTCCGTTACGTGTTGACGGTTGCGGAGGAACGAAGCATTTCCAAGGCGGCCCGCAAACTTTACACTTCACAACCTGCTTTGAGTCTCCACGTGCAAAAGCTGGAAAGACAGCTTGGAATTCAGTTTTTTGACAGGGCAACTCTACCTTTACGTCTCACTTATGCGGGCGAGAGGTTTGTCGCCATCGCCTCTCAGATCGTTGATCTGGAAGGGCAGCTGCTTCGTGAGATGGAGGACATCAATAACTGCTCGAAAGCCCGCTTGATCCTTGGCATTTCACCACTGCGGGACAGATCCGTTCTGCCCGTCGTTCTGCCCGTCTACAGACAGCGTTTTCCTGGGGTCGAGGTTGTGCTCGTCGAGGAAAAATCCAACGTGCTGGAAGGGTTGACGCTGAGCGGGAAGACGGACTTGACGATCATGAATCTTCCCTTGAAAACGGATCAACTGGAATATACCCCCATTTGCCGGGACGAGATTCTCGCGGTCGTACCCGATCACTACCTGCCGGCAAACATTGACAAGAAACGGTACAGAAACCCCGACAATGATGGTCTAGAAATCGACCTCTCGCTGCTTAAGGAGAGCCCGTTCATTCTTCTCAAACCGGGGATGAGGATCCGTCAAGTGTCGGAGGGTCTGTTTAGCGACGCGGGGATCCACAAGCCTAACATCATTCTTGAATGCGAGAGTATCGATACGCTGTTCGAACTTGCCGCTCGTGGTGTCGCAAGCTCGTTAATCAATCAAAGCTTCATCCCTCGAACCCATCAGGGGACTTATTACTATATCAAGGACCCCTTGCCAATCTGCTTTCTGCGCCTCAACAACCCGAAAGCGAAGTCCATTCTTGCAGCCGTTTATCTTAAGGACCGCTATCTTTCTAAAGCCGCCCGGGAATTTATCGCCGTGGGAAAGGAGTTGCTGGTGTTCGATAAAATCCTCTGTCTGGAAAAAAAGCGCGCTCGGAAAACGCCGGAGAAAAACTAGACCGCCGGATTTTGGTTTCAGGAAGCGGTTGCCATGAGTGGCTGCTTCGTGGAACACCGGAGGGATGTATACAGTAGAGCTTTATGCGCGGGTGCGACGGGCTGTACTGGTGGAGGGTCGGAGCGAGCGCGGTACCGCCGGGCTACCGGCGGAAAGAACCGGCGAAGCGGCCCAAGCTGTGGCCGCGGCTGGGCGTGATCGATACCATTCTGGAAGAAGACAAGACCAAACCAGCGAAACAGCGGCACACGGCGAAGCGAATTTTCGATCATGTATCAGCAAGTTGGGGACCGACGCTACTTCGATGAAGCGTGCTTTGTCGATGGGCGGCAGGCTGCCAGGAGTAATCCGTGCAGATAGTGGAACTTTATTCAAGCGTATGCCGAAATCGCGCCCGGCAACGCGTCTGCTTTCACTTTCGGGATTAAATACGGCAGAAACATATCATCATCGGCCTGCCGAATTCTTCTCGGCAATCTACTGCATTTCGCAGACCAGCCAGCTCTCGTAGCATTCATGGAGCGGCTGACGGCAATGACCGAGGGTCCTGTCGGAGCCCGGCTAGCATGTGAACCACACCGAGCTCCCTCAGGAATCCTTCACCGCTTTGCACGCATAGCTAGTTCTCGACTAGAAAAAAAGCAGTGAGGCGGTTCCATGTCAGCCATGGTTCGTAACCCAGGGCGCGCATTCATGACGGCTGGTATAGCATTGACCAACACAGCACACGTAGCCACGTCTCCGTTTACACCGCCCTTGATGCACGAATCGATCGCCGGTGTGCCTTCAATCACAATCCTGTCTCTGGCATCCGGTTCGGCGATGGCGGCGCGGAAAATCATCGAGATAACTTCCTGGCCGGCCATTACGCCACTGCCGATTTGCTGGACGCCAAGCACATTACCAGCTTCTACAACCATAGCTTCGGTTTTTACTTTTCGCTTTGCAATTATGGGTGTGATAACTTCCCCTGCTTTGTCCAGCTTCCAGCCCAAACTCGCGGCAATCATATGCATGGACTCAGTGAGCCCCACGTGACGCAACGTGCCTTCTTTCACTTTGGCGTGGAATTGCGGTACCGTGAGCCCGGCACCTATTTTTTTCTGGAAAGGAATGCGCCTGAAGGTCGCGTCCTGGATACGTTCCACAGTGACTTTGCTGACGTTACGGCAAACACCGGTCAGCACTACCGGTAGAAAATCCATCAGAAAACCAGGGTTAACTCCGGTAGCTAAGACTGCGACATTCTTCTCCTTCGCCAGTTTGTCGATCTTCGCAGCCAGTTCAGGATTTGTTCCCCAAGGATAGCAAAGCTCCTCGCAGGATGAAATAATGTTTACGCCAAACGGTAAAAGTTGAAGAAGCTGTTCACAGGTGGTGGTGAGGCCTGAAGTTGTAGTTAACACAACAACATCAACGCCCCCTTTGGCCAATACCGAGGCTATGTCACCGCTAACCTTAACTCCGAGTGCAGGCAACCCTGCCAACGTGCCGACGTCCTTTCCTATTTTTGCAGGGTCGGTGTCAATAGCCCCAACGATTTCGATATTTACTTTTTCCGAAAGAAATTGCGTCTCTTTGTTGCCGATAGGGCCCAGCCCCATCTGTACAACCCTAACCTTTTTTTTCATATCACCGCTCCATCTGCCCTTGACGTTGGGCCATTAAGAATTGAAAACGTGAAGACGACAACTAGAACCGCTACATATGCGTCCCGCGAATGCCGTGGCACATCAGCCATCGCGCTCGCGACAAACACACTACCGCCTTTCTGTCACCGCCCACTACCCGTTGCAGTGTGCTGGCCTAAAGTTTGCTCCGGTTGACCTTGAGCTGGACCTACGCACGTCTCGACGCAATTGGCCCAATTGCCTCAACAATTCCATTCCGAGTTAATAACAGCTTAAGAAGCCGTAGCCGCCATGATCCCTGGCTCTGTCTCCGGTTTCAACTCGAACTCGCCTTCCCATTTGGCTACAACAACAGTTGCCAGCATGTTGCCGAGCAAGTTGGTCGAGGTCCGTGCCATATCATTGATCTCGTCAATTGCGAGCAGGAGAAAGACCGGTTCAAGCGGCAGCCCAACGCTGGTAATGGTCGCGGCCAGAACGACCCACGAGCCACGAGGGATGTTCGCAACCCCCTTGCTGGCCAGCATCAGTATCAAAACTGCCGCAATCTGGTGCTCTATGGTCAGGTGAATTCCGGCAACTTGTGCGACGAATATCATTCCTATCGAGAGATAGATGCAAGAGCCGTCGAGATTCAAGGTGTATCCAGTCGGCAGAACCAATCCAATCGCACGTTTCGAAGCTCCCATCGCTTCGAGGTTTTCCATGGCACGCGGCATGGCGGGTTCGGAACTTGTCGTCGCAAACGCTATCGTCCACGGTTCAGCGGCTGCCTTCACGAACCTGCGAATCGGCACTCGGAAGAGGAGGGCGATCGGTAACATTACGCCGAATATCAGCACTAGCAGCGCGCCGTAGATAGTCAGCACCAGCTTCGCCATGTTTAACAAGACGCCCAGCCCGGTGTGGCTGACCGAGTTCGCGATGGCCGCTCCGACACCAAACGGGGCAAACATCATCACGATGTTTGTCACCTTGAACATCGTGGCCCCAAGGCCGTCGCAGAACTTAAGTAGAAGCGTCCGCTTCTCTTCAGGCGCCATCGCCAAGCCGATTCCGAACAGCAGGCTGAACACCAGGATCTGTAACGTCTGTCCTTCAGCAACCGCCTTCCCTATGTTCTCGGGAAACACATTCAGGATTGCGCTGGACGCGGTCAGCTTCGCTACCTGAAACTGTGCCGCCTCGGCCGGAAGGTGAATGCCAACCCCTGGCTTGGTGATTTGGATTGCGACAAGGCCAATAACAATCGCGATGGTAGAGACTATTTCGAAGTAGATGATGGCCTTCAGTCCCATACGGCCGGTTTTCTTGAGGTCTGAATGCTGCGCAATGCCCTGGACCACCATGGCGAATATCAGTGGCGCGATGAGGGTTTTGACCAACCGAAGAAAGATTAAGCTTACTGTCCGGCAGCCAGGGCCAACCGCGGGCCAGTCATGGCCCAAACAAGCCCCGATCAGCATGGAGATGAAGATCCAGGTGGTTCCCGAGCGTTTTGCAATACCGTACAAGCAGAGAGAGCCTACGCCCGCCCAGCGGATCACCTGCACAACGTGAGGAGATACTATACCAGGCGAGTGCTGATTCAATAACCATAAAGCGCTGGCGATCGTGAACAATATCGCTGCGCCGATCAGAGACTTGTTTTTCATGCAGGTATCCTCATTCAGTTATCGCGCCCGAATGTCCGTTGAGTGAAGGGAGGACATTGCTTTTCCGCCTAGCAGGCTGCTGAAAAACGCGCCGAAGCAATGAGCGAGGCGCTACCGAATGTGTAATCCAGAAGTGAAGCGTGCAAGAGGTTGGGGGCTTGTCCTTTCCGGAACTTGTTTTTCAGCAGGCTGCTAGACCTCTCTTCGGAAAATAGCGATGATACTGTGCACATAAAAAGCAAGAGTGTCTATGATTGAGATCACGTGTCGATGTGATTTGTTCGGTAGAACCGAGCGGCCCCGAACTATACTGTCTGTCACGCCGATGTGCTGGCCGAACCAATTGCGGCGCACTCGGCCGTGCATATCGATTGGCGCAGTAGCGGGGCAAATGTCTTTAGAGACCGGACACACCTATGTTTGAACTTTTTCAAGCTTTGAGAGTCGAGCGGTGATTCCGGTGAGAACATCTACAGCGGTAGGAGCCATGGGCAAACCGGAAGGATACACAATACGCCGCGCCTCGACAGACGACGTGGCGACGATTGTTGCGCATCGACGTAGGATGTTTTACGAGATGGGCTACCATGACGAAGCTGCGCTGGATTCGATGTCGGCGAAGTTCCAGCCGTGGGTGTTGGCAAGGATGAATTCAGGCGAATACTTTGGGTGGCTGGTCGTTGATGCTGAGGATTCGGTGGTGGCCAGTGCGAGCCTGTGGCTGATGGATTGGCCTCCGCATATGGTCGGCTCAGGGGCCCGGCGCGGATATATTCTGAACGTTTATACAGAACGTGAATTTCGTCGCCGCGGATTATCCCGGCGCCTGATGAAACTCATCGTTGAATGGTGTCGCGGAAATGGCATCGACACGGTGATCCTGCATGCAAGTTCGGCCGGTCGTCAGCTCTACGAATCCTTGGGCTTCACCGCCACGAACGAAATGCGGATCACGCTGTAAGGTCAGCGGCCCGTTATCACCAGCCATAACCCACTCGTTCGTCGGCGAGGAATGCGGCATAATATAGCCGATCGGAAGAGACGGCCTGAGCAAAATGGCAGCCATTTCCACCAATAGGCAGCAGCACTTCTACAAGTCCAAGATTCTTCTCCTCCAGCACAACCGCAATCTGGTCACCGGGTTTCGGGGCTGGCTGCCGCCGATTCATACTTGCCAACGGGTATAGCAAACCACATTCCTTCGGTTCCATGATACCGACGGCCCTTGCGTTTCTGTGTAAAAAGTGTGCATATTTTCCGACCATAAGTGAGACTGTTCACGAAAGCGGTCTAAATTGTGTCGGTTACCTCGCGAACTGCGAAAGTCGGAATTAATTGTAAAGTGCACCTGTCTTGGGCATTGACAATTGCGAGTTATCGACTAGTATCGCGAATGTCGACGGCCGAAAAGGGTTGGCTTCCTAATACGTAGCTGGTCTGAAGTAGGCTGAGTGATCCGTTCAGCGGGGTGATCCGTGGAACGACCAGACCTGAAAAAACCGACTGCTCTGCGAGGTGCCGCCGGGGTTTGGAACTGCGAAAGCAGTGATTGCATCAAGGGCTGTGACGGTACATGTGTCCACGCTGTTGACTCCCTCGCAGGAGTTGGCGGCTAGACCATAACCAATGTCACAGCCTTTCCTATTTTCTGCCACGCTACGCCAGCCACCTTTAATTCCATGCAATTCTCCGTGCCGTATTTGCTCATGGCGGCAGGGCGAAATGCCGGTCCCAGCAGATATTTTGTTTGCGCCTGATGGGTCGGGCGGCGGGGCTCAAAAATCATGAAAGTCAAAAAAACGATTCTCTGCGTCGATGATCACGAACAATCTCTTTCCATCCGGAAATTGATGCTCGAAACCAGAGGCTACCGGGTAATCGTTTGCACCACTGGCGAGGAGGCCTGCGAAGTGTTTCGCCGTGGCGGCATCGATCTTGTGCTGACTGACCTGATGATGTCCGGTATGAACGGCGAGGAACTGGCCAAGCACGTCAAGCAAGTCGCGCCGGAGACGCCGGTCATCCTGTTTTCCGGCAAGGTCACGGTCTACGACCAGACCACGCAAGCCGACGTTTTTATACCCAAGGGGATGTATGTACCCGTAGAACTACTGGAGCGAATCCGCTTGCTGCTCATCCGCAAGCGCGGGCCGAAGCGCGTTGCAAGGGCAGAACTCCCCGCCAGCGAACGCGCCACCGGTTAGCGCGTTTCGACACCGTCCGTGCCAACAACCCCATCTTTTACCACAGACGGTTGTACCAGCCGCTGCCCCGGTAAGCTCAAAGCCTGCCCGCAACGAAGCGCAGGCGAAGGCATATCGTTCACAGGGCTCCCGCCAAGGCGGACCAACCCTGTCAGAAATTCTTCCACAAGCACTCCGACGCTTCCGCACCCGGTGGTAGTTGGTCGCCCCCACAGCCGCCGAAATTCCATCATCTTTGCAAAAACACGGGCGCATGGCCGGGAAGATGGCGGCGGTCGTTCTTTGTGTGGTTACCGATTGGGCGGATTCTCGTGAGCTTCCTTGAAATTACCGTTTAGCGGAATGGGACGACTTACTGGCGTGGCGTCGAGTTACCCAGTAACTGATTATCAAAACCAAAACTCCGACCCCGCATTCGGCAGCAATTCTCAGGTGGCGATCTCTCAATCCAGATTGCATAACAGCGAATACCCCAGTTCCCCAAGCCACGAAGAGCAGAATATTCGCGGCATTGAGGCTGAACTTACCACTGGCAGCAATCGATCCAAACAACAGCGCAATGATAAGGGCGAGAAGCGGAATTACGTGGGGAACCGTGTCCATATCAGGGAATTGTACGCGCAGCCCGGAACATGCGCCCTTTCCACTCGCCGATTCGCGATGAAGTAACAAAACAGTCTGGCGTAAGCAGCCGTGCAACGACATTGGTCGGATTTGAATAACTCAGGACTCTGCTGGTTATACTACAATCCCCTGGTGGCTTGAAGCTTCCGGAGAGCAGTAACGATGGAAATTTCGCATTCGATGAGGAGGAAGAGGTGGAAGACAATCGCGACGACGTACCTAGGGAAAAAGAGCGCTCCGTTTTAACGCGGCGACGCCTCTTGCAGGGTGCAGGTGGACTCATTGCAGCCTCGGCGCTTCCGGCAAGTGGGACGATGCTTGCGGAGCTTCCCCTCAGCCAAACGCCTCCAAAGGCATCTTCGGCGGTGGCCCCCGATCTCACCGGTCAGTTAGCGCGCTACATGGTGACGGCCCGGGAGCGCAGTCTGCCACCAAAGGTATTGCTGGACACCAAGCATCGTGTCCTGGATGCGCTGGGGGCCATGGTTTCGGGGGCACGTCTCAAGCCCGGAGAACTGGCCATCAGCTTCGTACGAGGACAAGGCGGCGTGCCGGAAGCTTCGGTTTTCGCCACCAACGTCAGGACCTCCGCCATCAACGCCGCACTGGCCAATGGGATGTTCGGGCACGCGGACGAAACCGATGACGTCGACCCGTTGACAAAAGCTCTTCCGGGCTGTTCTGTCGTTCCCGCCGCCTTGGCGATGGCGGAACGGGAGGATCGATCTGGAATGGAAGTGCTCAGGGCGGTGGCGCTAGGCTACGACCTCGGTTGCCGTTTCCTCGTAGCTCTTGGCCCAGACTTAGTGCGCGGCGGCCATCGCG
>Ga0182014_10008272_pt1 | contig 10680 bp, 9 predicted proteins | sample 612S2DmetaG_FD_120489 | JGI IMG/M metagenome (GOLD analysis project Ga0182014, IMG submission 120489) | Permafrost microbial communities from Stordalen Mire, Sweden - 612S2D metaG | ecosystem: Environmental > Terrestrial > Soil > Wetlands > Permafrost | place: Sweden: Stordalen | collected... | reverse complement strand
GACGAACCCCCAATGCCACCGGGGCGCCGAACGAGCCGAAACGTCTCTTGTTCCCGCTTTCCCCACACCAACCTCAGCACGATTATACAGACCAAGCAATTGAAAGCAATGTTACCCGTATCGCGGCCCACTGTTGATGTTGTTGGATTTTATGGGATGGTTAATTGGTGGAGGCGGCGGGAGTTGAACCCGCGTCCGAAAATGTTACTGGCTAGGAGACTACATGCTTATTCCGGTTCATGCCCCGGGCGTTTGGCACGGACGCTTGCGCGGCCGGGCTTCCCCCAAGACGTTCGCGGCGGCGGCTCAGAACGGACAAGAAACCGTCGACGCTAGCCTGAGATCTTAGCCTCCCGCCCCAGACGTAGACGGGAAGAGCAGCCCCCAGTGCGACGCTCTTTCGCGGCCCGAGGGCGAAGCTGCGGAGAGCGGCTGCCTAACTAATTAGGCTGCGTATGCCATCTGTTGATTGGCAATTATCATTTTGCACGCGATCACGGGTGTGTGCACCCCGGCATGCCTCCTGGCCGCAAGCATCTCCGTCGAATCCGGGACGCCCCCATTGTGGGAATAGCCAGCAAAGAACTGAAGCCATTTTAGCAGGTTTTGGGGCGGGCGACGCGGATAGGTTGGGACGCGGGGGAGGCGAAATCTTTCGACCACGGGCTGCACGGGGGAAGACAACAACCCCAAAGGCGGCGAACAGGAGTGTCCGCCCCACAAGAGCAAGAGCAACGGCAAAGGCAAGAGCAACAGCAAAGGCCGCGGGCGGGGGCGCCTGCGCTATGCGGCGGCGGGTTATCGTCGGAAGCGGCTTCGATTGAGGGCGATTGTGGGGATTTGGGGTATGTCAACGAATTGTAAAATCGCTGTCACTTTATGTTCTTGTATGTGTCAATAAGGCTAAATCAGGCTAGAGTTTAGCGGACGGTTTCGGGGTAAGATACTGGGCGTCAACGAGAGGGAAGACGGCGAGGCCGAAGAGTTAGGACTCAGTACTAGGTGGGAGACGTGATGGTGAAAAGTTCGGGACAAGGGGCGACGATGGAACTGGCTCCGGCGGTGGGCGAAAGAATATTGGTGATTGAGGACGACCTGGCGGTGCAGAAGGCGCTGCGAAGGTTGTTCGAGGCGGAGGGATTTCTGGTCGAGATTGCGGGGAATGGGACGGAGGGGCTGGCGCGGTTTCGGGCGGCGGCGCCTTCGGTGCTGGTGCTGGACCTGAGTTTGCCGGGGACGCCGGGGCAGGATATTTGCCGGGAGATCAGCCAGGCGGCGCCGTCGTTGCCGATTATTATTTTGAGTGCGCGGACGGAAGTGATGGATAAAGTGCTGCTGCTGGAGTTGGGCGCACACGATTACGTGACGAAGCCGTTCAGTCCGCGAGAGCTGCTGGCGCGGGTGCGGACGGCCATGCGGCGCCGGGCGACGCAGGCTCCGATGGCGGAGACGTATAGCTTTGGCGGTGTGAAAGTGGACTTTACGCGCATGGAATTGCGGCGGGACGGAGAGTTGGTGCCGATGACGTCGCAGGAATTTAAGGTACTGAAGTTCATGATTCAGAATGCGGAGCGGGTGCTAACGCGCGAGGAGTTGCTGAACCAGGTGTGGGGGTACAGGAATTATCCGAGCACGCGGACGGTGGACAATCACATATTGCGGCTGCGGCAGAAGCTGGAGGCGGATCCGGCGAATCCGCTGCATTTTCGGACGGTGCACAGCGCGGGGTATAAATTTGTTCCCTAGGGGCAAGGTTTCAAGGTTGCAGGGTTTCAAGGTTTCAAAGTGTCAGGTAAAGGTTGCCCACCTTGAAACTTTGAAACCCTGAAAACCTGGAAAGCTCGAACCTTGCATTTCTCTCATGAATGGGATACGGCTTCGGACTAAGTTTTTGCTTTCGATGGTGGCGGTGTCGGCTACGCTGACGTTCGCCACGCTTTGGGTCGTGCAGCACACGGTACAGCAACAGGTGCGGGTGGGGATCGAGCGGGACCTCGAAAATTCCGTTTCCGCGTTTCACAATTTCCAACGACAACGAGAAGAGATGCTGGAGCGCTCGGCGGCGCTGCTGGCGGACTTGCCGAATGTGCGGGCGATGATGACGACGCGCGATGCGGCGACGATTCAGGACGCGTCGCGGGATTTGTGGCATTTGGCGGGGAGCGACTTGCTGCTGCTGGCGGACGGTTCGGGGCGGGTGATGGCATTGCAGGCGGCGTCGCCGGAGATCAGCGCGCGGGAGGGGCAGGAATTTTTTCCATCGGTGGTGACGCAGGAGGAGACGCGGCACTGGTGGTATGTGGAAGGACATTTATTCGAGGTATTTTTACAGGACATTTATTTTGGACCGAAGAGCGAGCACAAGGTTTTGGGATATCTGGTGCTGGGATATGAGATCGACGACCGGTTTGCGCGGGAGTTGAGCAGGATTTCGGCGAGCGAAGTGGCATTTCAGTATGGCGGCGCGATTGTTAGGAGCACGCTGAAACCGGCGCAGGAAGCGGAGTTGCTGAAGACGACGCCGCGGAGCGATGCGGGCGGGATGCGGGAGCCGGACGAGATACGGCTGGGCGAGGAACGTTTTCTGGCGACGTCGGTGGGGCTGCCGGCGTCGGGCGGGACGGGGCCGAATTTGTGGGTGCTGAAATCGTTAGACCAAGCGACGGCGTTTTTGCGGAATCTGAATGAGCTGCTGCTGGCGCTGGGGCTAACCGCGCTGGGAGCGGGGAGCCTGCTGGTGTTTGTGATTTCGCTGACATTCACGCGGCCGCTGGAAAATTTAGTGGCGGGCGTGCGGGCGCTGGAGCAGGGAGATTATTCGTATCCGCTGGAGGCGCGGGGCGGAGACGAGGTGGCGGAGGTGACGGGAGCGTTCGACCGCATGCGAACGAATTTGCAAAAGACGCAGCGCGAGTTGCTGGATGCGGAGCGGCTGGCGACGATTGGGCGGATGGCGAGCTCGATTTCGCACGACTTGCGTCACTCGCTGGCGGCGGTGGTGGCGAACGCGGAGTTTTTGTGCGAGAGCGGGCTGACGCCGGCGCAGCGCGAGGATCTGTATGCGGAGATACGGATCGCGGTGAACCAGATGACGGACTTGATCGAGTCGCTGCTGGAATTTTCGCGGACGCGGGAATCGCTGCGGCCGTCGTATGGAGACGCGAGATCGGCGGTGGAGCGGGCCGTGCAGTCGGTGAAGGCGCATCCGGAATTTCAGCGGATAGGAATTCGGGTTACCAGCGAGGGATTGACGGAGGGATGGTTCGACTTCAAGAAGCTGGAGCGGGCGCTGCAGAACCTGGTGCTGAATGCATGCGAGGCGGTGCCGGCGGACTCGGGGAGAATTGAAGTGGGGCTGCGGCGGGTGGGAGAAAAGTTGGAAGTGCGGATTGAGGACAACGGGCCGGGGATCGCGGACGCCGTGCGGGAGAAGCTGTTCGATCCGTTCGTGAGTCATGGCAAGGAAAATGGGACGGGGATGGGACTGACGGTGGTGCAGAAGATTGTGCAGGATCATGGCGGGGACGTGGCGGTGGAGCAGACGTCGGCGACGGGGACGACGTTTCGGATTCGGATGCCGTTGAGCCCGGCGCCGGTGGATGCGCCGGCGCGGCATGAGAGGCAAGCGACTTAATTCTGTTCGAAATCCTAGCGAGCGAAACGCGATTCTTGGGCAGTGTGGGAGGGTACGATGAGCAGGAAGCAAAGATACGTGTGGCTGGGCCAGCGGGGGTTGGGAGTGTTGATGCTGGCGATTTTTGTTTCCTGCGGGGCGATGGCGCAGACGGGCGCGCAACGGGCGGAGAGTTCTTCGCCGGGCGATGCAACGGTCGAGGCGAGCGCGGCAGTGCGCGAATTAAGGGATGAGGTGCGCGAGCTGCGGGCGGCGGTGGCGGAGCTGCGGGCGGACGCGGAACGGGAGCGGACGGAGCGGCGGGAGTTGCGGCGGGAGGTGGAGGAGTTGCGGGGTGGTGGTGGCGCAAGGCCTGGGATGGTGGAGGCGGTAGTGCGCACAGTCGGCAAAGATGCAGCGGCGGCGATGAATGTGTCGCCGAAGGAGGACGCGCAAGATCGGAATGCGGCGGTAGCCGGGCAGGAAGAACAGAAGAAGGCTGGGCGGACGGCTGGTTTGGATGAGGAGTATGAGCTGTTGGCGGGGAAGGTGGACGATCAGTATCAGACGAAGGTGGAGAGCGGATCGAAGTACCGGATGCGGATTTCCGGAATCGTGCTGATGAATTTGTTCAGCAATCAGGGAGTGGTGGATAACATCGATTTGCCGGCGATCTCGTATCCGACGACCGCGGGCTATGCGACGGGGAGCTTTGGAGGGACGTTGCGGCAGTCGCAACTGGGGTTTGAAGTTTTTGGGCCGCGGGTGGGCGGAGCGAAGACGAGAGCGGATCTGGAGTTGGATCTGGGCGGCGGGTTTGAGGCGGCGCCGAACGGAGTGAATGCGGGACTGATGCGGCTGCGAACGGCGACAATGCGGATGGATTGGGAGAACACGTCGGTGGTGGCGGGACAGGATGGGATTTTCTTTTCGCCGAATTCGCCGACGTCATTTGCGACGCTGGCCGAGCCGGCGCTGTCGTACGCCGGGAATTTGTGGAGTTGGGTGCCGCAGGTACGAGTGGAGCACAGGGTTGCGCTCGGCGAGTCGTCGAATGTGCTGATCGAGGGAGGAATTATCGATCCGGTGAGTGGGGAAGTGCCGTACTCATCGTATTACCGACAGCCGGGGCCGGGGGAGGAGTCGCGGCAGCCGGGGTACGGGACGCGGGTGGCGTGGACGCACAATTTTTTCGGACAGCCGCTGCGGGTGGGGGCGGGAGGGTTTTATGAGCGGCAGAATTACTGGTTTGGGCGCAACGTGGATGCGTGGGCGGCGATGAGCGACTGGGAACTGCCGCTGGGCGGGAGGTTTGCGGTGAGCGGGAAATTTTATCGGGGCAAAGGATTGGGAGGATTGTACGGAGGGCTGGGACAGAGTGCGCTGTTTGGCGGCGACCCGACGAATCGCGCGACCGAGGTGATTGGGCTGAACACGATTGGCGGGTGGGCGCAGTTGAAGTATCGTCCGGCCGCGAAGTGGGAGTTGAACTGGGCATTCGGGATGGATAATCCTTATGCGAGCGATCTGGAATACTTTCAGTATCCGCAGTCGTACGGCAATCCGGCGCTGACGCGGAATCGCGCGGGATTTGCGAACGTGATTTACCGGCCGCGGTCGGATTTGCTGTTTGCGGCGGAGTACAGACGGATCGAGACGAATGCGCTGACGACGGGAGCGAGCGGAGCGGGGCATTTGAACTTGAGTGTGGGAGTATTGTTTTAGGAGCTACGAGCTTGGAGCTTTGAGGTAGGGTTGCTGGTTGGTTGGGGCCGGATGCTTTGGCTCAACGATCTGGGATTGAGCGCCGGGATGAAATTCAGAATCGAGAGATGACGCGCGGAAGCAAAGTGGCGGTCTTGGTTTTGTTGTTGGCTTGCGCGGTGGTTGTGCGCGCCGAGACTGTTACCGTGCGCGGGCGCATTGAGGTTGGGCAGGAGGCGCAGGCGGAAGAAAAATCGGGCATCGCGAAGGCGGACGAAAACACCTCGCGCAAGACGAAGTCGGACGACAACAAATCGGACGCGAACAAATCTGGGAAAGGCAAGGCGGGGGAGGCAAAGTCGCGGCATGGGGCGATTCCGGCGACGGTGGTGTGGCTGACGCCGGCAGCGGGATCGGAGGGGCTGGTGGATCCGCCGGCGCCGGCGACGCCGAATCCGCGACTGGTGCAGAAAAACAAGAGTTTCGAGCCGCATCTGCTGGTGATTCCGGCGGGATCGACGGTGGAGTTTCCGAACCGCGATCCTTTTTTTCACAACGTGTTTTCGCTGTTTGAAGGGAAGCGGTTCGACCTGGGATTGTACGAGGCGGGAACATCGCGGACGGTGCGCTTTGATCGGCCGGGGATCAGCTACATTTTCTGCAACATTCATCCGGAGATGAACGCGGTGGTGATCACGATGGGGACGCCGCTGTACGGGATCGCAAGCGCGGACGGGCAGGTGAGCATCGCGGGAGTGGGCTACGGGCGATATGTGATGCATGTGTGGAGCGAGGGCATGGGTCCGGAGAACGAGAAGTTGGTGTCGCGGGCAGTGACGATTGGGGAGAACGCGACTTCGCTGGGGGTGATTCGCGTGCCGGAGGCGAACGGGCAGCACATGGCGCACAAGAATAAGTATGGGCGGGATTATGACGCGCCGACGCCGGGGAGTTCGGTGTATGAGCAGAGGTAGGGGTCGTTGGTCGTTCGGGGTGATGGGAGCGGGCTAGGGCATCTTCAATTTTAGAAGCGGTTATCGGCTCTCCGGATAACGGTTGACTCGCGACTGACGACTTACGACTGACGTGTGATAGCCAAGACTTGACCTTGCACACCACGGTGTCGGAGGGGTCGTAACTGTCAGGTCGTAATTGGGTTCCTGAGCGCAATGGCTGAGGCGAGAACAAGCAGCGCAAAGTTGTGAAATCGCCTGCTCTCAACAGTCACCGATCTCCAAACAAAAAAAACACGTGTAGACTTGGCCGTGTCATGCGCGTCACTTCAAAGAAGATCAGGCAAATAGTTGATTGTACTGGTTTTCGGATTCGCATCCATAAACGCGGGGTTGTCCTTCTTCATCGGGAGTGAGCGCAGCTTGCATTGGAGCCTCGTCTTTCTGGCATTGGCCTGCGCCGCGTGGGGAGTCAATCAGGGAATCGTCCATCCCTACACGAGATACGCGCCTTCTGCCCTCAGGGATTCCACCGTACATCTGATGGGCGATCAGTCGGTATCAAGCGACAGGCGCTAATCAACGAAAGATCGCGATAGCACTCATCGACCACGCGACTGGGGATTTTGAGTGCTAACGCCTGTGGCTGTTGAAAAAGTCGATTTGCGAGAAAAACACCCTAAAATGTGGGAGTAGAAAATGTCTACCCGCGTCGAGAAAGTCGCTCATAAGTCATCCCGACGCAAATCAGTTTTTGCAGATTTCAGGAAAAAGAGTTTTTCAACAACCACGCCTGCTAACGCCAATTGGCCGGTCAGCGATGACAATCGTCGGCGGGGACTCTTAGTTTGCGCACCTCCCGTTTTGTACCACTCCACATTTGAATTGTTCGTGTGAATGTGTCGTTCTGCTCGCCGCTCGCTTCTTGCGATTCAATACGGACAGGAGTAAGGCTGTCGTTTACCCATCTGTACAGAGCGCTCTCGTATGCGCAACCTGCTTGCCCACTGTTTACGTACGTGGTGATTTCTCGAGTGCGGCAGTCAACCTGTTTGAAGGCGAGTTGAGAAAATTGTGGGTACGCGACGAACATTCCCGAGTTCCTATTAAACAAATACAGGTGATACCAAGAGTCGCCATGTACGCCAGTTAAATGTTCGATGAGTAGGTCTTTGTAGCCATCGCAATTGATGTCGCGCAATTGAACCGCTTTGCGGAAGTCACGTACCCTTGGCACATCTTCACCACTAAACCGAATCGTTTGTATCGTCTTCCCGCTTTGCCGGATGGTTATGGAATGAATAGTCGCGAATCCGTTCGCGTCGTCCTTTGCACCGGTGTAGTGAATTTGGAAATGTGGAACACCCGAACGAACGTCGCCCGTAAGATTTACTGACTGCGACGGAGCCACGTGGGCACATAGTACGATCAACGCAAGCACAACAATCCTGCGTCTATTCATGATGCCAATTGTACGTCCGCGCACGTTGCAGAGTAGTCGGGGACATGTGACGGTTGTCGTAACATCCCGATTGCGCTCAAAATCCCCCGATCGCACCGGTCTGTGTTCGATACCTGGAGGCCTTGCCCAACCTGCCCCTAAGATGGAGTTCAAGCTACTACGACTGACGTCAGGCCATTCACGACGGACGATTGGAATCCAGCGACTGACGACGGTCGAACAACGACCAACGACCAACGACTCCCCCGATTTCCCTTTTCCTGCCGCGAGAGAGAAGATTTGTTTATGAAAATTGAAAAGATGTTGAAGCGGTATCGGGTGGACCATGGGAAACATTTTCGGCTGAAGGATCACGATCCGGCGGATACGCATGGTTTGGATTCGGAGGACAAGGACGAGGCAAAGGAACTGCTGGCGAACGGCGTGGAGGAGTTGAGCCGGTTGCAGGATATTTTGGCGGCGCAGGATCTGTGGGGGCTGCTGGTAATTTTTCAGGCGATGGATGCGGCGGGGAAGGACGGGACGATCAAGCACGTGATGTCGGGGGTGAACCCGCAGGGCGTGGAGGTAACGTCGTTCAAAGTGCCGACCGAGGAGGAGCGGAACCACGGATATTTGTGGAGGACGAGCCAGCATGCGCCGGCGCGCGGGCGGATCGGGATTTTTAACCGGTCATATTACGAAGAGGTGCTGGTGGTGCGGGTGCATCCGGAGGTGCTGACGAGCGAGAAGCTGCCGAAGGGGCTGGTGACCAAGGATATTTGGGAGGAGCGATACGAAGACATCTGTAACTTTGAGCGCTATTTGACGCGGAACGGAATTGCGGTGGTGAAGTTTTTTCTGCATCTTTCGAAGAAAGAGCAGAAGCGGCGTTTTATGGAGCGGCTGGAGACTCCGGACAAGAACTGGAAATTTTCTGCGGCGGATGTGAAGGAGCGGGGGTTTTGGGACGCGTACCAGGAAGCGTATGAGGAGGCGATTCGGGCGACGGCGACGGAGTATGCGCCGTGGCATGTGGTTCCGGCGGACCATAAATGGTTTACGCGGCTGGTGGTGTCGCAGGCGCTGGTGAAAGAGTTGAAGGCGATGAAGCTGGAATATCCGATCGTGAGCGGGGCCGAGAAGAAGGCGCTGGGGGAGGCGCGGAGGAAATTGGAGAGGGAGTGAGAGTTCGACGACCTGGCCATGGTGTCCAATGGCATACGATTTTACTTGACCGAAGGTGTCCATTGGAGTACAAATGAATCGGCAGACGGTAGTCGAGATGCCATCCTATGCGGCAGTTTCCGGCAAGCTCTTCGACGAGGCGGAACGAGACCGGATTGTGGACATGGTGGCGATGAACCCCGAATGCGGGGAAGTGATGGCCGGAACGGGTGGGTTTCGGAAAGTTCGTGTGGCGCGTCCGGGCATGGGAAAAAGCGGTGGGGCGCGGGTGGTGTATATCTGGCGCAGCGAAAAATTCCCGGTCTTCTTGATCACAGTTTTTCCGAAGAACGAGAAGGGGAATCTGACAAAAGCCGAACGCAATGCCCTGAAGAAGCGTTCCGACGCTATTTTTGAGAGCTATCGGGGCTAGAGCGGCAGGAGAGCGATCTTGAAAACCGCATTTGAAAAGCTCATGTCTGGGCTGGACGAAGTAGAGGCGTTTCTTGCAGGAGAGCGCGAGGGAATGAAGGTGCATGTGCCGGACGAAGTGGATGTGAAAAGCATCCGGCAGAGACTTAATATGACTCAGTCCCGCTTTTCCGAGACCTTCGGCTTCAGTCTGGATGCGATCAAGCATTGGGAAGGCGGCCGCCGCACGCCAGAGGCGCCAGCCCGTACGCTGCTCACAGTGATCGACAGGAACCCAGCTGCGGTAATTACCGCCCTTTATCCCGACGTTCTACCAAAAGCGGCTAGGACGAATGGAACCAGATTCGTGAGCAAGGCAAAACGACGAGGGATTGTTGCCAATGCGCGAGGCAATGGGGCACGCGCACATTCGAGGAACAGCGAACGGGTACGCGCTTAGAAAATCCAAGACGCCGTCACTGCCGTCAAAGTAAATTCAAAACAAAAATTACTTCAAAACAATGGGCAAGGGTTGGTCGTAGGGTTGGATGGTTACGGCCAAAGATTTGCGCTGATCGAAGGCTTCTTTGGTGAGGGGGAAGCTGACGACGATGGTGGCCTTCTGGGAGGCTCCGGCGAGGAGCTTGGATTCGGGCGGGAGCGGCGGCTCGGTACTTTCCTTGAGCGCGGGAAAAAGCTGGTAATAGCGGTCGAGATCGACGGCGGAGGCGGCCTCGTCTTCGTAGGTGTGGCCGTCGGCGGCGGTGAGTTGCGCCTTGAGGCTGCGAATCCAGAGAGATTTTTCGGCCGTGTTGTGGAGCGTGAACGTGATGGCGACGAGGAGCGTATGTTGTCCGGGGACTTCGGCGGAGGAGACGAGATCGACGGCGCCGGCGCCCTGGGGCTGGGCGCGCTGGTGGAAAGCGATGATGCCGACGACGAGGGCGACGGCGGCGATGCCGATTACGACGATGCCAATGGGTGGGAGATTACGTTTGGCGGTGCCGAATTCATCGCCGATGTGGAAGTCGGTGGGAGTGGGCTTGGCTGGATCGGGAGGCGGGGGCGGGAGCGAAGGCGAGTCTGCGGGCATGGGTTTGATTGTAGATTTAGGTGGGGGATTGGAGAAGGGGAGGGCTAGAAGCATTCCCAAAAAACTCGCCAGTCAAGTCCATCTTGATCCCCCATCGCTGCGAGTCGTCGTCGAAAGCCTCAATTCAAAAGCCCCACCCTAACGTCGCAAAAAGCGCGACGTTAAGGATGGGGCACCTGTGATCTTTCAACACGTTGTTCCCAGCAAGTGAATAGTCCATTCGCTCCAAACCGGAGAAGCTGATGGTGCTGACCAATCCGCTTCTCGGGAGTAGATGGAATGGACCTTCACCAGAATG
>Ga0182014_10008271_pt1 | contig 10681 bp, 6 predicted proteins | sample 612S2DmetaG_FD_120489 | JGI IMG/M metagenome (GOLD analysis project Ga0182014, IMG submission 120489) | Permafrost microbial communities from Stordalen Mire, Sweden - 612S2D metaG | ecosystem: Environmental > Terrestrial > Soil > Wetlands > Permafrost | place: Sweden: Stordalen | collected... | reverse complement strand
TGACAGTTGCGCCTCGAACTGGCCCCTCAGGCGAGTTGGGGAAACTCCTGCCCTTGGACTCTTCCACGGAGCGGAGTCTTGCACCGGCCTCTCTACCCACAAATACTGCCATAGAGCCAAAAGAATCAAACAGAGGATCGAAGAGGGCCGATGGGAAGTGGTTGGCGGCATGTGGGTTGAGCCCGATCTCAACATTCCAGACGGTGAGTCCCAGGTGCGCGAGTTGCTGATCGGGAAACGTACGTTCAAGCAACTGTACGGGGTGGACGTCCGGATCGGATGGAATCCAGACTCCTTCGGCTATAACTGGCAATTACCGCAGATTTATAAGAAATCGGGTGTCGACTACTTCGTTACGCAGAAAATGTCATGGAATGATACCAATCAGCTTCCACTCAAGTTGTTCTGGTGGGAATCTCCGGACGGCAGCAAGGTGCTGACCTATTTCCCGGATGGCTACGGAAATAGCAACTTCAGCCCGGTCCGCCTTGCGAACGATCTTGTGCATGCCAGATCACTCGCTCCGGGTTTGAACGACATGATGGACCTCTACGGAGTGGGCGATCACGGCGGCGGGCCAACGCGGGCTCTTCTCGACGAGGGACTGCGATGGATGGAGCCAGTCAGGGTTATTCCAAAGATGCGGTTTGGAACAGCACAGTCCTATTTCAACGATGTGCAGTCCAGAATCTCAGGCAACTCTCCAGTGTGGAACTATGAAACTCTCGCCAAAGGAAAGACGCAGCTTGCGACGCCTCCGGGGGGTCAAATCAGCATCCCAACCTGGAAGGACGAGCTCTATCTGGAGTTTCATCGCGGAGTCTTTACGACGCAGAGCGACCACAAGCGCAATATGAGGGAAAGCGAAGAGTGGGTCCTGAACGCGGAGAAGTATGCATCGCTCGCGTGGCTCGATGGCCAACCTTATCCTGGTACGGAGCTAACCGATGCCTGGAAGAAAGTCGTCTTCAATCAGTTTCACGATCTGGCGGCAGGATCAGGGATCGGGGTTATCTATGATGACGCGCAGCAGGACTACGATCAGGTGCGATGGGCCACTCAGGAGGTTTCTTCGATGGCCCTTGGCACGATAGAAGCGCGGGTCGATACACAGGCGGCGGGTTCCTCCGGCTCAATGCCTTTGATCATTGTGAATCCGCTCGGATGGGAACGATCCGGCCTGGTCGAAGCGCAAGTTCAAATGCCGATCGCGACCTCGACGGTTTCTATTCTTGATTCTGCAGGTCACGTTCTTCCCTCGGAGATTATTTCCAGCGATCGCTCGACGAACAAGTTTCATCTGCTCATCGAGGCAAAGGATATTCCGTCACTCGGGTATGAGGTTGTCCGGGTGGTGCCGGGCAAGAATAGTTTTGTGTCCGATCTGAAGGCCAGTGGCACAACACTCGAGAATGCTGCGCTCAAAGTGACGGTCGATCCCAGGACGGGCTGCATCACCAGCATTTATGACAAGACTTCGCAGTTTGAAACCCTGGCTCCGAATAGCTGCGGCAATGAGCTGATCGCATTTCGGGATAAGCCAAAGATGTTCGACGCCTGGAATATTGATGCAGACTTTGACAAGTCCTTTACTAAATTGGATACGGCCGACTCGGTTCAGCTCTTCGAAAGCGGACCGCTGCGCGCGACCATTCGCGTGACACGCTCCTGGCAGGACTCAAAGTTTGTTCAGGATATCGTGCTTTATAGCGGCATGAACGAGCTAGACATCGTCAATGATATTGACTGGCACGAAAGCCACGTTCTGCTGAAGGCAGGATTCGACCTTGCCGCTTCAGGCCCGATGGCGACATATGAGATTCCCTATGGGACCATTCAGCGGCCCACGACGCGGAACAACAGTTGGGAAATTGCGAAGTTTGAGGTCCCGGCTCTTCGCTGGGCAGATCTCGGCGATGGTGAGCATGGGTTCAGCCTTATCAATGAGTCGAAGTACGGCTATGACGCCGCCGGTCACACGTTGCGTATCTCGCTGTTGCGGTCACCGACCGATCCAGATCCGAATGCCGACCGTGGAAATCATCACTTCAGCTACGCACTCTATCCCCATGCCGGCGACTGGAAGCAGGCACTGACGGTGCGGCGAGGCTATGAGTACAACTACAAACTGCAAGCCTTGCAAGTTGGAACACATGCAGGATCGATGCCCAGTCGACATTCATTTGTCACGCTTGGGGCGCAGAATGTGGTTCTGACTGCGGTCAAGAAGGCCGAAGATGGGGATGCACTGATCTTTCGATTCTATGAGTGGGCGGGCAAGGAGGGCGAAGTACGGATTCAAGTACCGGAAGGCGCAAAGTCAGCAAGACTGGCGAATCTCCAGGAGGTTCCGGAAGGATCTCCGCTCTCCATTGAAGGCGGAAATACCATTTCCGTTCCTTCGCATCCGTATGAAATCGTGACGGTCAGGGTCGAGTATCCGTCTCCGACTCAATAGCCTAGATGAAATTCAGGCACTAACGATCACTCTTCCAGATCGCACGAATTGCTTCTTCATCGCCCAGCCCCTCGGGAACAGCAGAACTGGGCACATTCGCGTAATACCACTGGCGGTGATCAAGTGGCGATCGCATTGTCCTACTGCCGGGCATTTCAAGATAGCCGTTGGAGTCAGTCTTCCTGACCCAGTTCCAAGCGTATTCAAGCCACTCGCTGCGGTACTGTTTGCTCTGGTGCGCAAACCAGGTAATCTCGTCGTAACCCCAGACCCAGTTGCCGCCTTGTCCGGCCTGTCCGGGATTTTTGCTCGCGCCCCAGTTATCGAGTTCCACTAGATAGGGAAGGTGCTCGCACTGCCAGCCGCTGTGGGTCAATCCCCCCTTACTGCGGAGAAAGATGCTGTCGGCAAATCCGACTTCCAAAAATGCCTGTTGCGGGTGGTCGGGAACCTCCTTGATTCGCAACGGGAATGCATGAAAGTCGAGCAGTAGCTGCCCGTCGCGCACCAGGCCGCCGCTGGGAACGTGGGCATTGCAGAGTACCATGCCACGGCGCGCGTGTTTCTCAGCATAAGCGCGAACCAGCGTAAAGACGTGAGCATAGTGCGCAAGGCCATGATCGTTGCGATTCATGATCTCCATCTGGCCCCAGTGAATGCCCTCGAAACCCAGATCGATATAGGACACAGCAAGAAAATAGAACCATAGCTGAGTCTCAATCTGGCTGACATCGGGAATGCCGGCGCCACTCCCCCATGCTCGCGTTCGCTGCGCCTTGGGGTAAAGGATGGCTTCATAATGGAAGTTCCGTTTTTCCACGGGCAGTCCCAAGGCGGCAAACGCCCACGCCGGCACGGGTATCTGCTCCACTTCGGTGGTAACAATCTCAAATATGCAGGCTTCGAGGATCATGCCTGGATTGGCTGCGTGGACCATGGGGAGCTGCTGCTTCGCTCGCGCAAAATTCTGAAGCAGATTTGCCTCCCCACCCCACAGACAGATGCTCCGTCCAATGTATTTTGCACCGATCGCGCCAAGCATGCGCAGGTCGTCGCAGAAATCACCTCTGCCATTGAGCAGGCCCTCCATCGATATCGACCGGGAAAGGTAGCTACCCAGCACCTCACGCGACATTGTCCGCTGAAAATTATAGCTGCGGGGGTGCGACGGGGGAACATCACTGAAGGCCTTATGCGTCAGCGCGAGGGCAGACAAGGCAAAAGAAGAATGCAGGAATCGTCGTCTCTCCACGTGATCTCCAGAATTGAAACTTCACACCGCCGGAGCCGTAGGCGGATGGCTCGGTTGTCATCCTGGCGGTGTTAATCATGAATACCAAGCGCCATTCTATTGGAAGTTGAGCTCGGGAACAAGGTTATGACGCGGCTCTAACGTGCTTGTAAGCTGATGAGAAGAAACGGCAACCGGAGAATCAATCCTCGTAACGGTGGGTACGTGGCGGTTGACGATTGGGATCACGCAGGTTTCACCATCCGAGCATCTTCCTGTTTGATATGACCTTCAGGTTGTCGTCGCAAACGATTCCACCCCCAATTATTTCTATATCAATAAGGGCGATGGCACCTTTGAGGACGTAAGTCTCACCTCCGGATATGCGTTCAATCAGGACGGGCGCGAGATTGCTTCGATGGTTGTCGTTAGCAGATGATATGTCCGGTGGTAGTAGCAAATGAAGTGTCCGCTTAGCGGGCGGCGAGGATAGTTCCATGCCAATGAGCGTGGAGAACTATCCTGGGGCCGCTGTGGAGCGGGCGATGAAGGTTGAGGAAGTGCTATTGCGAGCCACTGCGGGGAAGATTATGTGGTGGCAGGCGGAAGAGATATTGGGCATCAGCGAGCGGCAGTTGCGTCGTTGGCGGGCTCGGTACGATCAGCACGGATACGATGGATTGCTTGACCGGCGGCGTGGCGTGCCCAGCAGCAAACGGGTGCCGCTGGCTCAGGGGGCGCAGGTTTTGGGTCTATACCGGGAGCAGTACTTCGATCTGAACGTGCGCCACTTCCACGAGAAGCTGTCTGAGGAGCACAAGATCGGGTTGAGCTACACCTGGGTGAAGCAGGCATTGCAGGGTGCGGGTTGGGAGTGCAGATAATTCCGGCCTACTCGCCACAGGCGCGGGGACGCTCCGAGCGCAGCTTCTCCACCTGGCAAGGGCGACTGCCCCAGGAACTGAGACTACGCGGAATCAAAACCCTGGAAGCGGCCAAGGAATTTCTCTCCAAGCAATATGTGGCCGGTTTCAACCGCAAGTTTCAGGTCCCGGCGCCACAGCGTGGAACTGCGTTCCTGCCCTGTCCGCGCAAGAACACGGACCTGATCTTCTCGCTCCGCGCAGGGAGCGCTCTTGACGGCAGCTACCGCCCAACCAGCAAAGACCGTGGAAAAGACGCGAGGCGAAAAGTCAAAAAGCCGACTTTCCCACCCCGCTTGCAAATCCCGCCAAGAACGCGGGATTTGTACTTTCCCACCGCCACTACGGCGACTGGCTGATTTATTAAACCGGAGTTGGGATAGAAATCAGGCGCATTGACTGGGCCTAGTTCCTGCCAGAGTCAACGATTCCTGAAGCCCCCCTATAATGCCGGACAGCCGGGTTTCCCAGGTCCGGTTTGAAGCCTTGGCCTCTCTTCCGTGAGTCTTCCCAACTTGGCGAGGTTTAAGCGCTGGTACGCATGCGCCTCGACTTCCGCGGTTTACTCACGGCCTAGTTCCATCGCAATGATTCGGTGAGGTTCCGGCTCAGTGTCCGGGCACCGCACTGCATTGATGAAACCGCCAAATGCCCAGAGTCCCTTTGCCTAGTGTCGGCATTACCCTTCCTGGAGGATGTCAGATCCATCCCTGCGAGGACGTTACTCCCCGGTCGTTGCTCATACGGCCTCATTCGCCAATCCCATTTGGCTCTTCTTGCCTTCGACCTTGGCCTCGTGCAAGAAGTCTTCGCAGGTTGCTACCAGCCCCTGCTGCCAACGGGATCTTCCCGACGTTATCTCTGCGAATCCTTCCTCGGATGCCTGGTCCCTTGCCACGGCGGTACCACGGAGTGCATATACCTGTTTCTTCCTCCATGTCATTGGCCTTCCCCATGAAATGAGTGGGTCGGCTTCCCGCAACTGTCCGCGAAATACGACTTCTCGCGGGTAGCATTTTCGACGCTGCAGACATTCCTTTATGTTCAGGCCTCCGAGTTTGCTCGCCTCCCAGATCGTCCCTACCGCTGCAAATCGTCCGCAGGGCAGCCGAGACTTTTACATCCGGGCTGAACGTGCTTCGTTGCCTCGGCACGCACCGGATATGCTAGCCGTCCGAATACAGGCAATTGACGGCGCAAGGACTTCCACCTTGCAAGACCCGCAGCCTTGTCGGCTGCTCCCACTTCACTTGCTTAGAAAACCGGACATCTGCACTTGCTAAGAACATCTCTTGAAAACAGCACATGGGAGATAGGCAGGCGTACCTACTGTTACTAACCTGCTAAAACCTATAACGTCCCTATTATCAGTTACTTGTCTTATAGGTTAGGAATCTTCCCTAACGTTTACAGTGCTGTGAACGGCGGTATACCGTTCTGATGGTTGCGAAAACCGCCATGGGCCTTCAGGCCATGGATGAAGTTTGCGAAATGGATCGCACAATCTGGAGGAGGACTGAAGTGACGTCAAGAAGTACATCGAAACCTTGCCGCGCCCATCGGGGTGGAGGATTTCTCGATTTCCCGATGTGCGCAATCATCGCGCTCTGTGTCTGCATGGTCTGGATGGCAGCCACAGCGAGCGCACAAGTCACCGGCCAGGGAACAATATTTGGTACGGTGACGGATTCGTCGGGTGCAGTGATTGTGGGAGCTCACGTTACCATTACCAACGGGGCGACCAACATTTCGCAAAGCATCGACACGAATTCGACCGGCTACTTCGAGGTAAATAGCCTGAACCCAGGAGTCGGCGTTTACAAGGTGCTGGCCTCCGCGAGTGGATTCGAGAGCTTGTTGCGCGCCGGAATTACTTTGGAAACCGGAGCGCACGTCAGCGTTCCCTTGCAGCTCAAACCCGGCGCCAGCACCGAAACGGTTACCGTTACGGCCGACGCCACTCTGCTCAATACAGAGAGCGGTTCCAGCGGTCAGGTGTTAACTACCCGCCAGCTGGAATCGATTCCGGTCTCTGGGAATAACCCGACGTGGCTGGCTCTGATCGCTCCCGGTGTGCAGGGAAAGACGGGACAGGCAGCTTCCACCGACGACACGCTGGCCTGGACCGGCCTGACCACGGACTTTGGCAACTTTGGTACGATTGGTTTGAACGAGTTCAGCTTGGACGGAGCGCCGAACGAAAGCAATGGACGCGCCTCCGCATTGAACCCCACCATCGATGAGTTGGGCGAAACCAAATTCGACGTTACCGGATATGAGGCTTCGGTCGGACACACGATGGGCGTGATGGTCACGCAGACCACCAAGGCCGGAACCAATTCGCTGCACGGCTCGATTCGCGAAACCTATACGGCGAAGCGCTGGGCGGCCATGAACCACTTCCAGGGACTGAACTACAAATTTCTGGAAACCCAGGCCGGGTGCGTTAACGGCCCGAGCACCAGTCCGGAATGCGCCGCGATTCAGGATCAGGATGGATGGCCGGGAACGCACATGAACAACGGTTCCGCCGCTATTGGCGGGCCGGTGTACATCCCTCATCTCATCAATGGCCACGACAAGCTCTTTTTCTTCGCGTCCGTATTGGACGATGCCTTTGCCGGTGCGGGATCGCAGACCGCGACCGTGCCCACCCTGCAGGAGAGAGGCGGAGACTTCACCGATCTTCCTGCCCAAACCACCGGCACTGTGCCCTCGGCCTTCACCGCGGCTTGCGGCACAACAACTCACTATTACGGTCAGTACCAAATCTTCGATCCGTTCACGACGACTCTGGACGCGAGCGGCATTCCGCGCCGTACGCCGTTCTGCGGCAATGTGCTGCCAGCCAATCGCATGACGGGCAACAGCATGGCCCAGACCTTCAATAAGCTGATGCCCACTCCGACACAGAACAATCCGACCGGGAGCAACTTCGCTTACACGCAGATTACGCCGCAAACCTATCGGGACTATACGGGGCGTGTCGACTACAAATTCACCCCCAGCGATAACCTGTTTGTCCGCTATTCGCGTGGCAACTACACCAAGGGTCAGAACGATTGGACGGTCGGAGACGTCGGTCAGCAGGAGGGACCGCGCTGGGTCGATGTTCCGTCGGTTGGCTGGGACCACATCTTCAACGCGCGCACCAGCCTGAACGTCATAGCTGGCGGCACGAACTTCAAAACCCACTGCTGCTACTATCCGGGCTACGACAAATACAAGCCGAGCGATCTGGGACTGCCCAGCTATACGGATCAGTATGCGCAGTCGGCCAATCCCGCTCTATTGGAAATGCCGGTACTGCAAATCTCCAACTATGAAAACAGCGTACCGGGTGCGCCGAGTACCTCGCTCGGCGAAGCGGACAGCGTTCCCTCCACCTATCGCGACTTCTCGCTGCGTGGCAATTTGACGCGGGTACAGGGGCGGCACACGATCTCGACCGGAGCTGAGTATCGTTTGCAGAATGCCTCTTACGGGGTGAACGGAAATGTTTCCGGCACCTACAACTTCGACAACTCCTATACGCAGGAAAACAACGGCCGCGACAATACGTTCCAGCAGTCCAACACAGGCTTGGCGTATGCTGCGTTCTTGATGGGCGTCAATACTTCTTCTTCGGTGGGGCTCAACAGTTCAGCCTCATTGCAAACGCCTTACTATGCGCTCTACGCAGGAGATACGTGGCGCATAACCCCCAAGCTCACGGTCATTCCTGGCCTGCGCTTTGAAAATGAAAGCGGTGTCGTTGAAAAGCACAATCAGCTGATCGTTGGCTGGAATTCGACGGCGGATCTTTCGACGATCTCGGGTCCGGCCAACGCCGCGTATAAGGCCGCCTTGGCCAACGCCACCGCGGCACAGCAGGCGGTGTTGCCGACTTCGCTTACCATTCAAGGTGGTCCGGTTTACGCAGGTGTGAACGGCGCGCCCAGGAACCAGTGGAACAACAGCTACCGCTTCCTTCCCAGGATTGCGGTGGCCTATCAGGTCAAGCCGCGCATCGTGATTCGTGGCGGCTATGGTCTCTTCTTCGATACCATGGACGCCCTGAGTGCCAACATCAACCAGGACGGATTCAGCGCCAGCACCGGTGCGAACTCGTCGAATACCTTCGGCACGAATTTTGTTGCCGGAACCTTGCCGATTGCGAATCCTTTTCCGGTGAATGCGAGCGGAGCCCGCTTTAACTCTCCGATTGGCAGTGCGGCTGGCGCTTTCTATTACCTAGGTGCCAATCCTACCATCAACGACCACAATCTGGTTCCGGCACGCCAACAGCGCGGCACAGCCGGTGTACAGGTTCAGCTGAGTGCCTCGACGCTGTTGGATGTTTCCTACAACATCGCCTACAGCACGGACTTCGAGCTGAGCAAGGGGTATTCCTACACTCCGTCCAGCTTCTATGCCGGCGGCCAGCAGCCGAATACCGTGCCCAACAACATTATGGGCAGTCAGATCGCCAATCCTTTCGCGCTGGCGAATTTTGCCGGTGTGGCCAGCAGCAATGCGGCCGCCTATGGCAGAATGTCGCTCAGCAATTACTTCACCTCTGCCACCACCTCGGTTTCGAATCTGATTCGCGCCTATCCCCAGATGGGCGGCTTGTCGCTCAATCAGTCGGTGGGGGACTCGCACTTCCAGGAACTCCTCATCAACCTGACCCGCCGTTACAGCCGTGGCCTGACGTTCATGGGCACGCTGCAAATCAACGATCAGCACGATCGCGATTACTATGCGAACGGATTTGATGCGAGTCCGAGCTGGGAGCCTTCGAACAACAGCGAACCGGTTCGCTTCACACTGGAAGGTGTCTATAGCAGCTTTCCCTTCGGTCGTGGCAGCAAGTGGGCCACTTCTGGTTGGCAGTCCGCACTGTTTGGCGGCTATCAGCTGAGTGCAAGTTATGAGGCTCAGCCTGGACAACTGGTGGGCTTTGGCAACGCCTTCTTTGTTGGCGACATCAAGGCAAGCGCAATCAAAATCAAGCATCCTATTTACGTGGATGGTCAGGCGACGGGCGGTTCCAATTACGTTCAGTGGATGACCCCGGGAACCGCAACCGCCACTGCAAGCACCACCACCAACAGCGACGGTTCTGTCTCCACCACCTGCACCTACAGTGGAAATGGTTTTGTCACCAATCCCGCCTGCCAACCGACAAACTATAATCTCCGCGTCTTCCCGACACACGTTAACGGCGTGCGTCAGATGGGAATGAATGGTGCCGACGCCAACTTACAGCGTACTTTCCCCCTTAAGGAGAAGATGGTGCTGGAAACCACCTTCAATGTATACAACGTGTTTAACCATCAGGTTATGGGTGGTCCAGACACCAACCCCACGGATCCTAACTTCGGTCGCGTCTTCGGCGATGGCTGGCCGAACTCGTCCGGACGCTGGCTCTCGATTCAGGGACGCTTGCGTTTCTGAGTTGATCTAATCCACAACACAATACGAGTGCGAGGCTTGTTTAGCTCGCGCTCGCATTGTTATGAGAGAACGGATCTCCACTCTTCGCGGAAGCCGCGAATGCAGTGAAAGACTGGAGTGTGTATGAAGATGCGAATGCGCCTTGGAGTCTGTCTGGTGTGTTTGCGTGCGGGAGGTGCGAGTGGAGTCCGGGCGCAATCCACTTCCTCGGAATCGACAACGGCCTGATGCGAGGGACGATTCCAGGTCGATGTCGGCGGCGTGATCGGTCGCTCGGATATTGTGTTCGGCAGGCCGAACGCGGAAGGCGTTGAACAGAGAGCCAGGTTGATGGAGATCGGTAGTAAGTACACACTGCATATGAGAGTGATCGATACCCTGGGCAATGAGGTTCTCAACCTGACCAAACCTACCCTCGGACGCGATTTGCATGACAACGGAGATGCTTTCCGGAATTCCTGAATGTACTTGAATTGCTCGTCGAAGCCGCGGAAGAGCATAAACTTCCGCCTCTTCAGCAGAAATTGTGGGTGGATTCAGGTTCGGGGAGTCGTCCAAGCGTGTGATACAGAGCCATTTCCATGGCTTTGTAGGTTCGGAAACCGAACGATCGTCTGGTTACCACTCGTG
>Ga0182014_10008270_pt1 | contig 10685 bp, 8 predicted proteins | sample 612S2DmetaG_FD_120489 | JGI IMG/M metagenome (GOLD analysis project Ga0182014, IMG submission 120489) | Permafrost microbial communities from Stordalen Mire, Sweden - 612S2D metaG | ecosystem: Environmental > Terrestrial > Soil > Wetlands > Permafrost | place: Sweden: Stordalen | collected... | reverse complement strand
GCGTCACGCCAATGCGGGACTAAGCCGCGAGAATCCGCTTCTCGACGCCAAGCGCTCGCTTGTCAAAGAGGGCAAGGAGCAGTGCATCCTGATGGCGCGCACGCTGAACGCTCTCAAGATTCAAGTGGATGTGATCGTTTCCAGTCCGCTGAAGCGCGCGCTGCAAACGGCGCAACTGGTGGGCACGGAGATGGGCTACGATGCGCGCGTGGAGATTTCGCCGGCGCTGGGCCTTGACGCCGATTTCGCCGACTTTCAGCGGATGCTGGCGCACTATTCCGGCTACGATGGCGTGCTGGTGGTGGGGCACAATCCCAATCTCTTCCATTTTCTGGGCCGGCTGATTACCGGCAACGGCGGCGCGGCCATCCGCATGCGCAAAGGCTCCGTTGCGCGCATCGATCTGGACAAGCATCCGCCGCTCTTGCAGTGGCTCATCGATCCGCGCACGGCGCGCGCCATCTACGCCAGCGTGCAAAAGAGTTCGCGCCCGAAGACCTCCAAAAAGTAGTCCGCCTCTTTGCGCAGCGACCACAACTCCAGCTCCGCGCCCGTGCTTCCCGGCCGCAGTTCCAGATGAACCCGCTTGGGATAGACCTTGATCGTTACTCTTAATACATCAGAAGCGCGGTCCTGGTTGAGCGCAACAGCCAAACGCAGCATCACCACGGCCTTCTGCACACGCGAGTGCTCGACGGCGGGAATGTTGCGCAACGCGCGGTCGCCGGGCTGCGGGCGGCTTTTGCCCAGGTAGCGCGCGATGGCCGAAACCAGCGTGCGCTGCAACGGCGTGTAGCCGTAGATCTCCGAACTGGAAACCACGTACTGCGTGTGCCGATGGTGCCCCTGGTAGTTGATGAACTTGCCGGTGTCGCGCAGCATGGCCGCGGCGGCCAGCCAGTTCTCATACTCCGGAGGCAACTGATGCAACGCGTGCAATGCGCGGAAAAGCTGCATGGCGTGAGCGTGGACCGGCTCGGCGTGGCGCAGATCGACGCCATAGCGCCGCGCAGTGGCCAGCACGCTCTCCCAGCGCTGCTGTTCAAATACGCGGTGAGCCATGGCGCGCGCATCCTGCTCGGCCAGCATCTGGGCCAGAATGCCGTCGCGCAGACCGAGCGGCGAATAGCGGAAGCCGGGCAGCTCGAAGCTCTCCAGCAACTCGGCAAAGACCTGCGCGCCGGCCACGATAATCTCCGCGCGCCGCGGCCCGATGCCCTCAACTGCCATGCGCTCGGCCAGCGTCATGGGAACCAGTTCATCGGCCAGCTTGCGCACCTCCTGCGTGGGAACCATGTCCGCCATGCCCACGTTCAGCGGAGCCTGACTCACCGCAAGCGCCTGGATTGCCTTGCTAATGGATTTGTCAGCGAATTTCTTTTTGGATTTGCCCGCCGGCTTGTTCGATTTGTCCGGCTTGTTCAACTTGTCGAATTCGGCATCCGCTTCAGCCGCAAAGGCCTCGCTCAGCGCTGCCGCGGTGCCCGAGGTGCCGATCACCTCTGAGATATTTCCGGGCCGAATTCTGTCCTGCGCTTTGCGCAGCTCGCGCGCAATCAACTGCCGCATCCGCGCCAAGCCATCCGCCGGCGCCGGGTCGCCCGGTAAAAACTCCTCGGTGAGCCGCACCGCGCCTAGCGGAACGCTCACCGTCTCCCGAATGCGCTTGCGCTCGGAGAGCGTAATCTCGCAGCTTCCGCCGCCCAGGTCCACGAGCAGCACGCGGTTCGCCGCGCCAGACTCGACGCCGGGCTCGGCGCCAGGCGCGAACTCAAGCTCCGCTTGATCATCGCCGCTGCCCATCACGCCGAGATGAATCAGCCGAGCTTCTTCCAAGCCAGAGATAATCTCCATCTCCCAGCCAGTCTCGGCCTTCACCATCTCCTGAAAAGCCTGCCCGTTGCGCGCGTCGCGCATCGCCGAGGTAGCCACCATGCGAATCTGGTCCACTCCGCGCGACTGCACCGCCCGCTGAAAGCGCTTCAGCGCCTGCAACGTCGCCGCCATCGCCTGCGGCGAAAGCATCCCGCTCTCGAAAACGCTGGCCCCCAGCCGCGTCACCTCGCGGTCCTCGTGCAAGGTCTTCAAATGGTGCGCCGCAACTTTGGCAATCTTTAATCTGCACGAGTTGGAACCGATATCAATGGCGGCAAAAGTCGGCATAGAGGGGCTTGCTCCGGAAAAATGGCTCTGCGGTCAAGATACACGAGCAGGGCGAATCTCCGCCGCCGCCTCAAAATAAATTTCCATCCCATATTGCGGAAACCGCCTCTAAGCTGTCATCCTGAGATGAACACAAAGAATACGCACATCTCATCTTGAACGGCCCGGAGCGGAGTCGAGGGAAATTTGTATCTTTCTTCCGGCCCACTCTTTCCGGTTGTTTTTTGCAGCAGAAAATAATTGAGGAGAGCCACATTGTTCTGCATTTTTCAATATTCGAACCCACCCATAAACATCAAGCACATTGGATTTAGCCTGATGGCCTGCCTCATGGCCGCGCTGCTGTTCAGCGCCGCGGCGCGCGCAACCGAAAATGGCGGCAGTGTTTATCCGGTCGGCGCGGAGACCGTTTTGCAGGGCATGATGCCTGCGCCTCACGCCACCGGTGTTGCCACCTTCACCCTGTTCATCACGGCAAACGAATTTGACAATTCCAACGGCCAGCCCGCATTGCCTGACTTCAAAGCGAGAATCTTCGGCAACGCCGTGAAGATCGAGCACAACTGGGGCATTCCTGTTTTCGGCGGGATGCTGGAGAGCACCGTTGCAATTCCCGTACTCTATGAACAGGTGCGCGAAGGAACCAGTCACGCAAATTCAGAAAAGCTCACCCAGTTCGGCCTCAGCAACTGCCTGATCGTTCCCCTTGGCGTGGCTTATCACAAAGGCCACTGGAACGGCTTCTATCAGGTCGACTTCTATCCGCCCGCTGCTCCGTATTCCACTGCCACGGGCAAGCTCAACGTCGGCCAGCATCACACGGCTCTCTCTCCGGTGGGCGCCTTCACCTATTTGTCTGACAAGGAAAAGTGGGAGGTCAGCTCCAAGGTGGATTACATCGTCAACTTCACCGACAACAACCCGGCGAACGGTGATGCGAGCTATCGCAGCGGCAACGAACTGACCTGGGAGTACACCGCGATGCGCGCCGTCTCCAAGAAGATGGCCTTGGGTCTTAACGGCTACCTTTATCAGCAGACGACAAATGATCAATGCACAGGCGCCGGCTGCACGGTCACAGGCAATGGGCGCGACCTGGCTGTCGGCCCGGAGATGCGCGTCTTCTTTGGCAAGCACAGCGCCTTCGCGGTAAAGTACTTCCGTGACACGCTGGTGGAGAACAAGTGCCGTGGCAATGGCTTCTGGTTCGAGACCGGCTTCCCGCTCAACTTCGGGAAGCACAAGTAGGCCAAACTTATCCGCAACCTGACCGCAGGAACGGCAGCACACTCAAGGCCGTCCCGCAGTCTCTCCCGGTGCGTCATGGCTCTGAAACCAGCCAAGCAGCCGGCGCTCATATTCCTCCGGCTCCGCGGCGGCTGCGCCCGTGTGGACTGCTTCCGCGGGCTCCCAAAGCTCGAGTGCGGGAATCCGATTCTTGTTGCGCGCCAAGATCATCTCCGAGTGGCGCGAAGGAAGATTCGTGTCTTTTAGTCCATGAATCAGCAGCACGGGAACGCTGCTTGCCGCCACGGCATTCTCCGGCGATGCCTGCTCCAGGTCCAGCCCGTACTTCCAGCGCGCATAGAGAAACCCCGTCTCAACCGCCGGACGCAGCAGCGTGCGCCCCAACCACGCCCCAGCGCCTAACCTCTCCGCCAGCCGGTCATAGGACGCTTCCCGGAAATTTGCGAAGGGCGACTCCGCAACCACCGCGCAAAATCCGGGCGCAGCCGGGAGAGATTCGAGCAGCAGCGCCGCGCCCATCGAGTTCCCCAACCCATCGATGCAGCGCGGCCGCTCGGCCTGCTCGACCCAGTCGTACCAGCGCCTCACATCGCCGGCTTCCTTCACTCCATAGGTCGCCAGCTCACCGCCGCTCTCCCCATGCGCCCGCGCATCGGGCAGCAGCACCGCATAACCGTGGCGCAGCAACAGATCCGCGTAGCCGATCATGCCCATCCGGTTGTCCGCCACGCCATGCAGCAGGATCACCGCATCGGCCTTGCCGTGCAGGGGCCGGATGCTCCAGCCGCGCAAGGTTGTTCCATCATCCGCGGTGACGGAAACCTCCGACAGCACCGCATCATCGCGCGCGGCGATGGCCTGGGCCAGCGCTTCCGCCTGCGGCGTCAATGCGCGCCGCCACGGATGCAGCGCCCACTGCGTGGCTACAACGCCGATAGCCATGCAGAGAACGAGCCAGATTCCAACAAAAATCGCAATCCGACGAAGAGAAATTCGCATAATATTCATCGATTACAGGATACGAAATCAGCATACATCCAGTTCAACTGCTGCTCGTCTTTGAGCTTTCCCTCAGGGGCTAAAGCCCGCGATTTATCTGCTCTGTCAGCGGCACGGCTAAAGCCGTGCCCTTTCAAAACCATATTATGAAACAGACCATAGGCAATCCTGAAAATCGCCCCGTCTCGCGGCTGTTATCCTAGATTCGTCCGTCCACCTAACCATGACAAACCCGACTAACACTTTCGCTCGCCCGCACTTCGCGCTTTCCACGCGGACGGTGTGGCTACTTTTTGCGGCCATCTTTGCCGCCGTGTATTTTGCCTCGCTGTTTAACCCGCCGCTGATGGATGACGTGGATTCCACCCACTCCCAGGCCGCGCAGTACTTCTCCGAGCACAGCGACTGGATCACGGCTCATATCAACGGCATACGTTACATCGAGAAGCCGCCGCTGCCCTACTGGACGGTGGCCGTTCTCTTCCATGTCTTTGGACAAAACGTCTTCTCTGCCCATCTGCCCAACACCCTGGCCATGCTGGGCCTGACCTGGCTGGCGTGGCTGTGGGCGCGCCGGGGTTGGGGCCCACGCGCCGGTCTCTATGCCGGCCTGGGCGTACTCACCTCCATCGGGCCGTTTCTCTTTACACGCTTCATCATTCCCGAGGCGCAACTGAGCCTCTTCCTGCTGATTGCCCTTTACTGCCTGCTCACTGGCTTCGAGCCGGGACGCGCCGCGCGCTTTTACTGGATGTGGGTATTCATGGGCTTGGCACTGATGACCAAAGGGCTGATCGCCCCGACATTTTTTATCGGCGCGGCCATACCTTATCTACTCATCACCGGCCTGTGGCGGCGCTGGCGCGAGATCAAGCCGGTCATCGGCCCGCTGATCTTCCTGGCCATCTCCGCGCCCTGGCACATTCTCTGCGGCCTGGCCAATCCCGACCAGGGACACGCCGTCGGCAACCACCCCACCCTGGGCAACGTCCACGGCTTCTTTTACTTCTACTTCGTCAACGAGCACTACCTGCGCTTCTTCAACCTGCGTTATCCGCACGACTACAACAAGCTGCCCGGCCTCGCTTACTGGCTGCTGCATCTCGTCTGGATCTTTCCCTGGAGCCTCTTCCTGCCCGCCCTCGTGGCCCTCGCGTGGAAGACTCGCCACCACTGGATGCAGTACCTGCGCAGTGACGACGGCCATGCGGTGAACTTATTCATGGACCAGACCGCCCAAGACGACGTAGCCGATTCCGTCTTCCTGCTTCGTTTCCGCGCACGCTCCATTTGGCTGCTGAGCCTGTTCTCCGCATGGACGCTGCTCTTCTTCTCCATCTCAACGAATCAGGAGTACTACACCTTCCCGGTGTGGCCGCCGCTGGTGATCCTCATTGCCGCCGTCGTGGCTGGCATCGAGGAGAAGCGCGCTCCCGAGGGCGCTCCGCAAGGCGGCAAACCCTTGCTCTCCACCGCATGGCTGACCGGCGCGCAGGGAGTCTTCGCCGTCCTCGGCGTACTCTCCGCCGTGGTGCTTGGCTGGGGCTTGTGGCAGGCGCGCCATCTGCCCTATGTGGACGACATCGGCACCCTGCTGGCCCATCGCAGAGTAGGCGACTATACGCTCTCCATGTCCCACCTGTTCGACCTAACCGGCCCCTCCTTTGCCGCGTTGCGCTTGCCTGCCGTCATGGCCGCCGTCATTCTGCTCATCGGACCCGCGCTGGGCTGGCTGCTGCGCATCAAAGCCGGGGCCCCCAGCGACAGGTCTTCGTCGCTGGGGTGGATAGATAAACACCTGGCCGCCACCATCAGCGTCGCTCTCACCATGTCCGTCTTCCTGATCGCCGCGCACATCGCCTTTGCCCGTTTCGATCCCATGCTCGGCTCCAAGCGGATGGCAGACACCATTCTCGCCAAAGCCTCGCCCGCCGACACCATCATCATCTACGGCGAGCAGTCGGAAGGCTCGTCGATCATCTTTTACACGCACCACTTCTTCGGTAAGCCGGCGATGTTTGTCTATCCGCGCTGCGGTCAGCACGGCGAGGGCTCGCCCCTGCTGTGGGGCTCCTGCTACCCCGATGCGCCGGATATTTTTCTCAGCACAGATAAGCTGTCCAGCGTCTGGGGCACGGGCGAGCGCAAATGGCTCTTCGCCCAGGATTTGAACCAGCTTAAAGCGGAGAGCCTGCTGGCCAACCGCCTCATCCTCGTCCAGACCATCGCCGACAAGGCCCTGTGGACCGATAGGCCGCTGCCCACAACCGGCTCCGGCCATTGAGCCGGAGGGTGAATGAGGAACCATGACATTTGGCCACTTTTTATTCGTTGCGCTGGGCGGTCTTGCCGTCTTTGGAGTGATCACCTCCACCGTTTACAGCCTGATGGTTGCCTGGGCTGTCGTCCGCTTTCTCCGCCGCGCGGCCTCTGCCAGCCCGCGCGTTTTCCAGCCTCCGGTGAGCGTGTTGAAGGCTGTGCATGGCGATGAGCCGAACCTGGAAGAGAATCTGTCGAGCTTCTTCCAGCAGGATTATCCCGAGTATGAGATTCTCTTTTGCGCGCGCCACAGCAACGACGCCGGCCTCGAGGCGGCTCGCCGGGTTGCCGCGCGTTTCCCGCGCATCACAACGCGCATCCTCACCTGTGGCGAGCCTCCGTGGCCGAATGCGCGTACTTTCTCGATGGAGATCATGCGCCGAGAGGCTCGCTATCCCATTCTGGTGGCCTCCGACAGCGATGTGCGCGGCGGCCCCGATTACCTGGCCTCCGTGGTCGCCCCGCTCGCCGATCCCAATGTCGGAATGGTCACCTGTCTCTACCGCGGCGTTGCCCGTCAAGGCCTTTGGGCGCAATTGGAAGCCATGGGCATGAGCATCGAGATGACCTCCGGCGTCCTGGTCGCCGAGATGCTTGAAGGAATGCACTTCGCGCTCGGCCCTTCCATGGTCATACGCCAAAGCACTGTGGAAAAAATCGGCGGCTTCGAGCCGGTCGCACAATACTACGCGGAAGACTTTGTGCTGGGCAATTGGACCGTCGCGGCCGGTGAAACCGTAGTCCTCTCCAACTACATCATCGAACACCACGTCCTGAATGAACAGTTCAAAAAGAGCATGGCGCATCAGCAAGGATGGGCCACTAGCACGCGCTTTTCCCGGCCCTTGGGCCACATAGGAGAAGTGTTAACCTACGCCGTTCCCTATGGCCTTCTGGGATTGGCAGTCTTCGGCGCCGCCGGCCACCTGGCGCTCGGCCTCGCTCTCTTGACAATCACCATCGTCAACCGTGTGCTGCTCTGCCTGCTGGTTGCGGGCCGTGTGGTGCGCGACCGAGCCGCCTTCCGCAAAGCCTGGCTCTATCCCCTGCGCGACTTTATGGGTTTCTGCTTCTGGGTTAGAAGTTATTTCAGTTCGCGCAAACTGAGCAATCGCGGCGACCCCTACGAGCTGCTGCCCAAAGGAAGGCTGCGCAAGCTGACGGAATAACTGGCGGATTTGCACATTTCCCGATTTGTAGTGCGCTATAGCTTCACATTTTGCAAAAACCGGTAACCTAAAGCGCACCATTTCTCGATCTCCAATCTCCCGCCGCACTCCTCCCCTCGATGCTCTAAACTCAAATCTGGAACCCTCGACGATGAAGCTTTTTGGCGGCAAAAACGACAACCCAGCCACCCCCGAATCCGGCCTCTTCAGCCGCATGAAGCAGGCTGTCTCGCGTACCCGTGAGTCGCTCTCCGCCCGCATTGAGACGGTCGTCGCCCTCACCCGCACGGTCGATGAACAAACCCTGGAAAGCCTTGAATCCGTGCTACTTACCAGCGACCTGGGGGTGCAGACCACCAACGCCATCCTCACCGCACTGCGCGACCGCGCCCGCCGTCAGGCCATCGAAGGCGGCGAAGAGTTGCGCACCCTGCTCAAGGCCCAGATCCGCGCCATCCTTGAAGCTCCCATCTCCAGCCAGTCCAATACTTTACCGCCTTCCGATGCTCCCAACGTCATCTTCCTCGTCGGCGTCAACGGCACCGGCAAAACCACCTCCGCCGGCAAGCTGGCCGCCTGGTATCGTGCTGAAAATAAATCAGTTCTCCTCTGCGCCGCCGACACCTTCCGCGCAGCGGCCATCGAACAGCTTGAAGTCTGGGCTGCCCGCTCCGGCGTGGAGATGATCAAAACCCGCCACGGAGGCGACCCATCGGCTGTGCTCTATGATGCAATCTCCGCCGCCAAAGCACACAAAACAGACGAGTTGATTGTGGACACCGCCGGACGCCTGCACACCAAATCCGGCCTCATGGACGAGCTGGACAAGATGCGCCGCACGGCTGCAAAATTGATTCCCGGCGCGCCTCACGAGGTGCTGCTGGTGATGGACGCCACCACCGGCCAGAACGGATTGCAGCAGGCGCGCCAATTCACTCAATCCGCGGGAGTTACCGGCATCATTCTCACCAAGCTCGACGGCACGGCCAAGGGCGGCATCTGTGTGGCCATAGCCCAGGAACTCAACCTGCCCGTCCGCTTCGTCGGCGTAGGCGAACAAATGACCGACCTGCTGGAGTTTTCTCCGGCGGAGTTCGTTGATTCGTTACTGGAATAAAATGAACACTTTGGATCAAGATCGCTATTGGATGCAGCGCGCCCTCGAGCTGGCGCGGCGCGGCATCGCTGTCAGCTCGCCCAACCCCACCGTGGGCTGCGTGATTCTGGACCGCGCGGGACAGGTGGCCGGCGAAGGCTGGCACGAGTACGACCTGCTGGACCACGCTGAAGTTGTCGCCCTCAGGGCCGCCCAGCAGCATGCCGGCGAGCGTCTGCGCGGCGGCACGGCCTACGTCACGCTGGAGCCTTGCAACCATACCGGACGCACTCCTCCCTGCACGGAAGCCCTTATCTCCGCAGGAGTTAGCCGCGTGGTCGCCGCCACCATCGACCCCAACCCCGATGTCGCCGGACACGGAATGGAAGCATTGCGCGCCGCCGGAATCGAAGTTGTTCTCGGAGTCTGCGAAGCCGAAGCGCGCCGACTGAACGAGGGCTTTGCGCGCTGGAGCCAGCACCATCGTCCTTTAGTCCTGATGAAGGTGGCCATGACCCTGGACGGCCGCATCGCTCCGCCGCCCGGTGTGCAAGCGCCACGCGAGCCCTACTGGATTACCAGCGAAGTCGCGCGCGCCGCCGTGCAGCCGCTGCGCTGGCAGGCCGACGCGGTGATGGTCGGCGTGGACACGGTGCTGGCCGACGACCCGCTGCTGACGGACCGCAGCGGTCTGCGCCGTCGCCGGCCGCTGCTGCGCGTAGTGCTCGACTCGGCGCTGCGCATGCCGCTTGACTCCAAAATGGTGGCCACGGCCCACAACGATCTGGTCATCTTTACCGTATCCAACGACGAAGCTCGCATTCATGAATTGCAAACCCGCGGCGTGCGCGTCGAGGTGCTGCCGGCTGAAGCTGGGGTCCCCGGCGACAGGTCTTCGTCGCGGGGGTGGCAAGCTGGCCGTGTCCCGCTCTCGCAACTGCTGGACAAGCTGGGCGAGGAGGGCATTCTCACCCTGCTTACTGAAGCCGGCACACGGCTGAATACGTCGCTACTGGCCGGCGGTCATGTGGACCGCATCCACCTTTTCGTCTCCCCGCAGATCATGGGCTCCGATGCCGTTCCCGCCTTCAAAGGCATGGCCAGCGCCATTCAGATGGCCGCGGTCGAAGTCGAGCGCTACGGCAACGATTTGGGGCTGTGCTCGCTGCTCAGAGATCCCTGGCCTAAGGCATAGAAGTAGTGGACTGTGCGTAGCATGAGCGATAGAAATAGCTTGTATCGCTCATAAAGCAGGGCAATCATGAGCGATAGAGCGAATTTCTATCGCTCATGAAGCTAAGAAATCCGCGTGAAAATCCCGAAACGCATCCCTCAGGGGCTAAAGCCCGCGTTCGTTTTGTTACATTTACGGCACGACTAAAGTCGTGCCCTGATACAAATCCGATTCATGTAACCAGTTCTTGTCCCTGATCTCTGATCTCTGATCTCTGACCCCTTAGAATAGAACCATGTTCACCGGCATCATCGAACAGACGGGTACGCTGGTTGGGTTGGAGAGTCGCGGCGGGGTGCGGCGCATCACGGTTGAGGCTCCCGGCCTCGCCGGCCGGCTGCGCGAGGGCGATTCGCTGGGCGTTTCCGGCGTTTGCCTGACGGCGCTGGACGTGAACCCAACGCTCTTCCACGCCGATCTGGCGCAGGAGACGCTGGACTGCACCTCGCTGGGCGCG
>Ga0182014_10008269_pt1 | contig 10685 bp, 10 predicted proteins | sample 612S2DmetaG_FD_120489 | JGI IMG/M metagenome (GOLD analysis project Ga0182014, IMG submission 120489) | Permafrost microbial communities from Stordalen Mire, Sweden - 612S2D metaG | ecosystem: Environmental > Terrestrial > Soil > Wetlands > Permafrost | place: Sweden: Stordalen | collected... | reverse complement strand
TGCACGTGCCGGCAGCGCAGGCCGCCGATCCCGACAGCCTGCAATCGCTCCTGACCGCCATCAAGCGGGATCTGAAGGACGCCGCGCAACTCTAGCCGTCGCCGATCGGCGGATCGGCGAATGCCCTAAAGCACCCGGTAGCGGATCGCAAAAGCGTCGTTCTGCTGGCTGCGGGTTTCCTCGCCCGTGGTCGGCGAGGCGACCCGGTCGGCAAGATGCCAGGGGCCGAATTGATCGGAGCGCGACGGGTTCGCCGCCAGCCGCAGTTTGAATTCGCAGGTGGCCTGTCCCGGCAGGTTGAGGATCACGACGCGGTCGCGGGTCCGGTAGTCCAGCGGAACCGATCCCCTGAGCACGCCGCGGCCGTCCCCTTCCGGCGACAGCGCGCCTTGCACCTTCGCCAGCATCTGGTTGCGGTCGGTATGCAGTTCGACCTGGGTGTCGGCGATCGCCGACAGCGATGCCTGCGGCAGCCGGATTTCGAACTCGACAGCGGGGCTGGTCGGGTTGATGCCGAGATAGGCCAGCGCGGCATGTCGCATGTCGTAGGCCACGAAGGCCACCAGTGCGAGCACCAGGGCGGCGGCAAGCCCGTGCCGGAGCACGTCGCGCGGGCTGCGGTAGCGGCTGCGGAAATAGACGCTCAGCACGATCGCCACCGCCAGCGCCGTGGCGACCCCCGCGAGCGCGGACATCACCATGCCGAGCCCGCCATCCGGGCCGTCAGCGGCGAAAAGCCCGGTCGATTCGCCGACCATCTTGAGCAAGGAAGCCACGGATTCGCCGGGCCATTCGGCCATATGGGCCGCGCCGAGCAGGAGGGGGGAGGTCAGGTTCATCGCAACTGTCTCGCGTGACGCGCCAATACCGGTTCGGGACGGAAATAACTGGAACTATCGTGGGTTGGTCACGGCAACGCCGATTGTGGTTCAACGCCTTGGGCGCGGATTTATTGTAAGTCGGCCGTGCTGCCGCTATAGCGGGGGCCCGCGCTCATCGCGCCTGGGGGGAGGATTTTTTCGATGTCCGTTCAAATGGTTTTGCTGCCGGTCTTCGTCCTGGTCGGGCTCGTTTTCGCGCTGCTGCTGGGGATGGCCTCGGCGCGCACCCGCGCGCGGGGCAGCGGGGAAGTCGGCCCCCGGGATATCGCCTCGGGCCAGCCGAACTGGCCCACCCGCGTCGCCCAGATCAGCAACTGCTTCAGCAACCAGTTCGAAGTTCCGCTGCTGTTCTACATCCTGATCGCGCTGGCGCTGCCGCTGCGCCACGCCGATTTCTTCATCGTGCTGATGTCCTGGGTGTTCGTGGTGACCCGCTTTGCCCATGCCGGGATCTTCGTCACCTCCAACAACATCCGGCAGCGCGGGCTGGCGTGGTTCGCCGGCGTGCTGGTGCTGCTGGGGATGTGGATCTATTTCGCCCTGAAGATCCTGCTGCTGATCTGACGCGCCTTGGGCGCAACTCGAACCGAAAGCCCTGAATGACCCCCGCAGCGCGGCTTTCCGCCGCCATCGAACTGATCGAAACCATCGACACCGAACGCGTCCCGGCGGCCAAGGCGCTGAAGGAATGGGGCACCGCGCATCGCTTTGCCGGCTCCGGCGACCGCGCCGCGATCTCCGGCCTGATCTGGGACGTGCTGCGCCGGCGTGCCTCCTCGGCCTGGCTGATGGACGCCGATACACCGCGCGCGCGGCTGCTCGGCATGCTGAAGCTCGAGCGCGGCATGGACGCCGACGCCATTGCCGCTTTGTGCGACGGCGCCCGGTTCGCGCCGGCTCCGTTGAGCGACGCCGAGCGCTCGGCGCTGTCAGCGCGATCCCTCGAAGGTGCGCCGGCCCACATCGCCGGCGACTATCCGGAGTGGCTCGACGGGTACCTCACCGACGTGTTCGGCGACGACCGCGTCGCCGAGGCGACCGCGATGGCCAGCCGCGCCCCGCTCGATTTGCGCGTCAACACGCTGAAGGCCAAGCGGGAGAAGATGCTGACCTCACTGGCCCATCTCGGGGTTCGGCCGACGCCATGGTCGCCGGTCGGCCTGCGCATCGATCTCGGCGCCGACGCCCGCAACATCGGAATCCATGCCGAGGAGGATTTTATCAAAGGCGCGGTTGAAGTGCAGGATGAGGGTTCGCAGATAGCGGCCTTGTTATCGGCGGCAAAACCCGGCGAGCAGGTGATCGATCTCTGCGCCGGGGCCGGCGGCAAAACCCTGGCGCTGGCGGCGATGATGCAGGGCAAGGGCCGGCTGATCGCCACCGACCACGACAAGCGCCAGCTCGCGCCGATCTACGAGCGGCTGTCGCGCGCCGGGGTGCATAATTGCGACGTGCGCACGCCGAAGGGCCCGGATGACACCTTGAGCGACATCCATGCGTCCGCCGACCTCGTGCTGATCGACGCGCCCTGCACCGGAACCGGCACCTGGCGGCGCAACCCCGACGCCAAATGGCGGATGCGCCCGGGGGCGCTGGAGGTGCGGCTGAAGGACCAGGCCAGCGTGCTCGACCGCGCCGCCGCCCTGGCCAAACCCGGCGGCCGGATCGCCTACATCACCTGCTCGGTGCTGCCGCCGGAGAACGGCGAGCAGATCCGAAGTTTCGTCGCCCGCCATCCGGAATTCTCGGTGGTACCGCCGGCGCAGGCCGTGACGGTGCTCTGGGACAGAGCGGAGGAATTCGCCGCCGCCACGCTGCAATCCGCCGAAGGCCTGCTGATGACCCCGCGCCGCACCGGAACCGACGGGTTCTTCGTGTCGGTGCTGCGGAAACAGGCGGGGTCCTGACCGTCATTGCGAGGAGCCCTTGCGACGAAGCAATCCATCCGGCAGCGCCAAAAAGGCGTGGATTGCTTCGCTTCGCTCGCAATGACGGCCGATGGACCGGTTTCCCGGGGTTGCGAGGCCGGCCCCGGTCGCGTATCTGCTCTCCATGACAGCAGCACAGCCAGCCCAGCAGTCGGCGCCTTCGGTGGCCTCGGCGCATGACAAGATTCTGATCGTCGATTTCGGCAGCCAGGTGACGCAACTGATCGCGCGCCGGGTGCGCGAGGAGGGCGTCTATTCCGAAATCGTGCCGTTCCAGAAGGCGGAAGCGGCGTTCCTGGCGATGAAGCCGAAGGCGGTGATCCTGTCCGGCGGTCCGGAATCGGTTCACGAGGCGGGCTCGCCGCGCGCTCCCCAGGCGATCTTCGATTCCGGCGTTCCCGTGCTCGGCATCTGCTACGGCCAGATGACCATGGCGGCCCAGCTCGGCGGCACCGTCGAGGGCGGCCACCACCGCGAATTCGGCCGCGCCGATGTCGAGGTCAAGGCGGAAAGCCGGCTGTTCGATTCCACCTGGGGCATCGGCGAAAAGCATCCGGTCTGGATGAGCCATGGCGACCGCATCACGCAGATGCCGCCGGGTTTTGCGGTGGCCGGCGTCTCGCCGAACGCGCCGTTCGCGGTGATCCAGGACGAGAAGCGCCGGTATTACGGGCTGATGTTCCACCCCGAGGTCGTACATACGCCCGACGGCGCCAAATTGATCCGCAACTTCGTCCGCAAGGTCGCAGGCCTCACCGGCGACTGGACCATGCGCGCGTTCCGCGAAGAGGCGATCGAGAAGATCCGCGCCCAGGTGGGCAAGGGCAAGGTGATCTGCGGCCTGTCCGGCGGCGTCGATTCCGCCGTTGCCGCCGTGCTGATCCACGAGGCGATCGGCGACCAGCTCACCTGCGTGTTCGTCGATCACGGCCTGCTGCGGCTCAACGAGGCCGAGACCGTGGTCGACCTGTTCCGGCATCACTACAACATCCCCCTGGTTCACGTTGATGCGTCAAAACTTTTCCTCGGCGAACTCGCCGGGGTCAGCGACCCCGAGCAAAAGCGCAAGACCATCGGCCGGCTCTTCATCGACGTGTTCGATGGGGAGGCCAGGACGATCGGCGGCGCCGATTTCCTGGCCCAGGGCACGCTCTATCCCGACGTGATCGAGAGCGTCTCCTTCACCGGCGGGCCCTCGGTGACGATCAAGTCGCACCACAATGTCGGCGGCCTGCCGGACCGCATGAAGATGAAGCTGGTCGAGCCCTTGCGGGAACTGTTCAAGGATGAGGTCCGCGTCCTCGGCCGCGAACTCGGCCTGCCCGAGATCTTCGTCGGCCGCCACCCGTTCCCCGGCCCGGGCCTCGCGATCCGCTGCCCCGGCGACATCACGAGCGAAAAGCTCGACATTTTGCGCAATGCCGATGCGGTTTACATCGACCAGATCCGGAAAGCAGGCCTCTACGACCAGATCTGGCAGGCCTTTGCGGTGCTGCTGCCGGTGAAGACGGTCGGCGTGATGGGCGACGGCCGCACCTACGAATACGTCGTCGGCCTGCGCGCGGTCACCTCGACCGACGGCATGACGGCGGACTTCTATCCCTTCGAGATGAAATTCCTGGGCGAGACCGCGACCCGCATCATCAACGAGGTCAAGGGCGTCAATCGGGTGGTGTATGACGTCACGTCTAAGCCGCCGGGGACGATCGAGTGGGAGTAGGGGGAGTACCGTGGAGTAGTATCGGATAGCAGAGGACACGCGAGCGAATCCTAGGCCATCGATAGCAGTCGATAGATTCTAGGCGACCCGCAGATCTCCCCGCTCTTCGAACGGCGCCCAAGCCGTCAGGCCCACCCCAACCTTCGCGACTTTGTGGCCTTCAAATATTCGGTCGCGCGCTGCTCGAAGAAGTTAGCGCGCGCGACCAGTTCTCGGCGTCGATCACACGGTCGTAGATCGATTACTGCTCCTTCTTGAACAGATCCTGGAAGATGAGCTGGCCCCAAGTGCGGCCGCGTGCGTGCACCAGCGCGCCACCCTCGTTGAGCTTTCCCAGCTTGACGGGTGCGAACCCGAGTTGTTTGGCCAAGGCCGCCACGGGAGCGATCGCGTCCTCGTCGTCACCAGACAGAAAGACGACCCGGTGCCCGCCCTCGACGATCGGATCGGCAGCCAGGGTGGCCGCAACCAGGTGATTGAAACCTTTCACGAGCTTGGCGCCGGTGAACGCCTTCGCGACGAAGGCGGAGGACGGGAGGCCGTCCAGCTCTTCAGGGAGAACTCCAAACGCGTTCGTCGCGTCGATGACTGTCTTGCCTTCCCAGCTCGGCAGGGCCTTCGCAACCTCGCGATGCTCCCCGAACGGGACCGCCAAGATGATTGTGTCGGCTTCGAGTGCACCCCGCAGCGACTTGGCGACGACCGTGGGTCCAATCGCCCGAGCCTGCGGCGCCAACGCCTCGGGCGGCCGGCGGCTCGCGACGGCCACCTTGATGTTTTTACGGGCGAAGGCGTGGGCGAGGGCCTGGCCTACCGCACCGAATCCTACAATCGCATAGCTCATAATACTTCTCCGATCCGTGTTGATATTGATTCCCCGGCCCTTCAGATGGCCGAGAAGCCGCCGTCGACAGACAACTCCACCCCATTCACGAAGCTTGAATCGTCTGAAGCAAGAAACAGCGCGACCGCCGCAATTTCCTCAGGACGACCCATCTTTCCCCGCGGGATCAGGGATTCGAACATCCGCTTCGCCTCCTCGGTGAGAACTTGGTCCTGCATCGGTGTGGCGATCGGCCCCGGGCTCAGCACGTTCACCCGGATATTCCTGCCCTTCAGTTCGTTGAGCCAAGTGCGTGCGAATGAGCGCAACGCCGCCTTGCTCGCCGCATACACGCCGTAACCAGGAAAACCTTTCACCGAAGCAACTGACCCGGTCATGAAGATCGATCCGCCATCGTTGAACAGCGGCAACGCCTTCTGAACCGTAAACAGCGTGCCGCGCGTGTTCAGGCCGAAGGTCGCATCGAAATGCTGCTCGGTAATCTCGCCCAGTGGGACGGCTTCGCCCGTGCCGGCGCTCGCATACAGGACGTCGATCTTGCCCTTTTCCCGCTTGACGGTGTCGAACAGACGGTCGAGGTCGTCGAGATTGGCCGCGTCGCCGCGCACGCCGATCACGTTCCGGCCAATCAGCTTGACGGCCTCGTCGAGCGGCTCCTGCCTCCGGCCCGTGATGAAAACATAGGCGCCTTCTTCAACGAACCGCTTGGCGCTCGCCAGCGCCATACCGCTCGATCCGCCCGTGATGACTGCAACTTTACCGTCTAGCTTTCCCATGACTTCTCCTTTTCAGACTTCGTCTTTGGTCGTTCGGGGATGCCCCCGAGAACCTCGACATGGGTCTGCCGGCGTCAGGCGTTGAGTGCAGAAGCGCGCACATCGGTGGTGCGAAATCGATCCGGCTGGACGACTGACGCCAGCCGCGACGATCGGTGTCCGCCGTTCGGAATTGGGCCGTGCTTGTCGGCATAGGCTATGATCAGCGCCCGTGCTACCGCACATTCGAGAGGATATTCGATGGTGTTGGACACGGGCTTTGGAAGGCAAACCCGGCGGTGCCGGATTGCACCATGATCGACTGGGATGACGTTCGCTACTTTCTTGCCGTCGCGCGCGGAGGCTCGGTGCGGGCTGCCGCCGAGCGCCTCGGTGTGAACCACTCGACCGTGCTGCGACGCATCGCCCAGCTTGAGGAACGACTCGGGGTGCACATGTTCGAAAAGCTGCCTTCGGGCTACCGCCTGACGGCTGCGGGCGAGGAGGTCCTCGAGTTCGCGGACCAGATGGAAGCGTCGTCTCACCTGCTGGAGACGCGCGTCTTCGGGCGCGACCAGAGCGTGCGCGGGCTTCTGCGGGTGACGCTGGCACCGCCCCTCGCGACACACCTGCTCATGCCGGACTTCGCCGATTTCGCGCGTCTGCATCCGGACATCGAGATGGAAATCTTGTCGTCCGGCGAGCTGGCAAATCTGACCAACCGAGAGGCCGACGTCGCGATCCGCGTCGTCTACGACCGCAAAACCCTGCCGCTCAATCTTCACGGCCTGAAGGGGCCGGAGCTGTTCGGCGGCGTCTACATGTCCCGCGATCGATTAGCCGCGTGGCGTGCGGGCGCGCCTGATCCCATCCGGTGGATCGTCATAAGCGTTCATGGAATTCCGGATTGGGCCAGCGAGGGTGAGGTTCGCACCACCGGGGCTCCATTCAGGACCACGGACGCCGAGGCGCAGATCGTTGCTGTACGGCAAGGGCTCGGGATCACGACACTGCCATGCTTTGTCGGAGATGCCGACCCCCTGCTGGTGAGGGTGCCGGGCACCGACCTCCACATGTACGGAACGCTCTGGCTTCTCACACAGGGGGAGACACGCAAGACGAAGCGCGTGCGGCTCTTCACCGAGTTCGTATCCCGCAGGCTCGCCGCGTACGCTCCGCTTCTCGCGGGGCTGTCCATATCGAGCGACTGACGCGCGGCAGGTCGCCGGCAACGCTTGCCGTAATCCGGTCGGAAGCCGAAGCCCCGTGACCCGCCTTCCGTACGCGGAGACGCGATCAAGGCACGATCGGCATACGCTCAAGCAGCGTCGATTCCGATTTCCCTACGAAAGCCGGAATGGATGGGTATATTGATCATCAATATATCAACATGAGCGGTGGCCATGGCATTGCAGATCGCCAATCCGGCCGTTGTGGCCAAGATCGAACGACTGGCGCGCGCCACCGGTCTCACCAAGACCGCCGTCGTCGAACGCGCCATCGATAACCTCGCCAGCCAGACCCAGGTTGCGGTCGCGCCCGGACGGATGGTGGCGCTGCTGGCGCAGTTGGATCGGATACCCGATCGCGTGGACGCCTTCGATCCGTTTCAAGGCTAATGATGATGTGAACGCCCGGTAATTCCGTCGACCTCATTCGTTGGCTCCACGCCGAGCGAGGGCCTGTTCTGGCTCGTTTCCGCGACGATTTGGCGGAACCAGCGCAACCGCGGCTGCGCGTCGAAGCGCCTGTGCCAGATTTGCTTGACCTCGATCGGCGGGATCGGAAACGGGGGCTCGATCACCAGCAGATCGCAGACCGCGGCAAACTGCAGCGCCAACGGGCGCGGAATCGTCCCGATGAGATCGGAGGCCGCGACGAGAAACGGTACGGATACGAAATGAGACGTCTGCAAACCAACCTGGCGCCGCAGGCCCCGCGCGGCGAGGCCGAGCTCGACGACATCGCGCACACGTCCTTGCTGGGCAACGGCAACGTGCTTTGCGGCAAGAAAGTCGTCGAGGGTCATGTCCGCTCCGATGACCGGATGATTCCGGCGCACAATGCACGCCGAGCGGTGGCGGAACAGCAATTGCTGCTTGAATACCGAGGAGTTGAGATCCGGAAAATATCCTGCCGCCAGATCGATCTCGCCCAGATCCATCGCAGTGGCGAGATCCGCGGGCCTGGCGACCACGGAGCGGATTTCGAGGTTGGGCGCCTCGGCCGAGATTCGCCGCAGCAATCGCGGCAGGAACTCCAGCTCGCCGATGTCGGAAAGGCTCAAGGTGAACGCGCCCGCGGCACTGGCCGGCTCGAAACCGGCCTGCGCCAAAAGCTCGGTACGTATGGTGTTCAAGACCGAGGAGACGACCGGCTGCAGCGCTTGCGCTCGGGCGGTGGGTTGCATCACACCGCCCGCCCGCACGAACAGCTCGTCGCCGAGCACCTGACGGAGTTTTGCCAGGGCGGCGCTGACCGTCGGCTGGCTCAGCCGCAGGCGCTGCGCTGTCCGCGTCAGCGTGGCTTCCTCATACAGCGCATCGAGGACAAGCAAGAGATTGAGATCGAGGTCCCTGAGTTCCATGTCCTGCCGTCCGGTGGCTCTCAGTTTCGGTGCGAGTCGAGGCGTAAATCGGCCGATAGCGACTATCAGGTATTTTCGGGAGCGGGTCCACCGGACCGATAGTCACTATTTGAAATCTTGGCTACTCGTTCGGCGCATGCCGGTGCAATAGGAGCGTGATCGCACCCTCTCGAGGATGACATGACCGAACTTGACACCGCGAACCGCGAAGGCGCCACGCTGGAAACGGCGCCTACGCTCTACGTCGAAGGCCACGGGATCCGCTTCGCCTATCGCCGGCTCGGCCCCTCGACCGGAACGCCGCTGGTTCTGTTGCAGCATTTCTCGGGCAACATCGATGCGTGGGATCCCGCCGTCGTGAACGCCCTGGCCGCCGATCGTCCGGTGATCGCGTTCGACAACGCCGGCGTCGGCCGCTCCACGGGCCAAACCCCCGACAATGTGGCAGCGATGGCCCGCGACGCGGTCACCTTCATCGACCTGCTCGGCCTCTGCGAAGTCGACCTGCTGGGCTATTCTCTCGGCGGCTGCGTCGCCCAGCAGATGGCGGCCGAGCACGGACCACTGGTCCGCAGGCTGATCCTCGTCGGCACCGCTCCGCAAGGGGGAGAGGAACACCTGCTGGCGGTTCTCCAGGAGGCCTTTTCCAATACCGAAGCGCCCGACCCGCGCCTGCCGCTGTTCTTCACGCCATCTTCCGCCAGCCAGTCCGCCGGCCTGGCGTTCCTGAAGCGGACCAAGGTCCGAACCGAGGATCGGGACACCGACAACGGCAGCGACGTGACCAATCCGCAGGCCAAGGCCCTGATCACCTGGTGCGCCACGCCTGACCCCGAGCACGCCATCCTGCGCGCCATCAACCAGCCCGCCCTCGTGGTCAGCGGCAGCCACGACACGATGCTCCCGCCGGGCAATGCCTATGCGATGTTCAAGGCCATGAGCAACGCTCAGCTGCTCCTCTATCCCGACTCCGGCCACGGCGCCCTGTTCCAACACCACGAAGTGTTCGTCAGCCACGTCCGGACCTTCCTCGACGCGTAACCGAGAGCGCCATCACCCCCGCACGGTCCCCCCGAAGCGAGAGCCATCATGACCACGACCAATCCACGCTGCACCGCTGGAGCTTCCCGCCGCGACGTCATGGTCGGCAGCGCCATTGCGGCCGTGGCCACGGCGATACCAGGGTTCCTCACGGGACCGGTGAGCGCGGCAACGTCAACTTCAAACCGAGGCAAAGGAACCAACGCGATGAGCGCGATCACCACCAAGGATGGTGTCCAGATCTTCTACAAGGACTGGGGGCAGGGTCAGCCGATCGTCTTCCATCACGGCTGGCCCTTGAGCTCCGATGACTGGGATACGCAGATGCTGTTCTTCCTCCAGCACGGCTATCGCGTTATCGGCATCGACCGCCGCGGGCACGGTCGGTCAAGCCAGGTGTCGGACGGACATGATATGGACCACTACGCGGCCGATGCCGCAGCCGTGGTGGATCATCTGGACCTTCGGAACGCCGTGCATATCGGCCATTCGACGGGAGGCGGTGAGGTGGCGCGCTACGTCGCGCGGCACGGAAGAGGGCGTGTCGCCAAGGCCGTTCTGATGTCGGCGGTCACGCCGCTCATGCTGAAGACGCCCGGCAATCCGGGCGGGCTCCCGATCGAGGTGTTCGATGGGCTACGCGCCGGCCTGGCGGCCAACCGGGCGCAATTCTTCCGCGACGTCCCGGCGGGTCCGTTTTATGGGTTCAATCGTCCCGGCGTGACGCCGATCGAGGGCGTGATTCAGAACTGGTGGCGCCAGGGCATGATGGGTAGTGCCAAGGCCCACTACGAGGGCATCAAGGCGTTCTCGGAGACCGATCTCACCGAAGACCTCAAGAGCATCGGGGTGCCGACGCTCGTTATGCAAGGCGACGACGATCAGATCGTCCCCTACAAGGACGCAGCCCTGCTGTCGGCGAAGCTGCT
>Ga0182014_10008268_pt1 | contig 10685 bp, 12 predicted proteins | sample 612S2DmetaG_FD_120489 | JGI IMG/M metagenome (GOLD analysis project Ga0182014, IMG submission 120489) | Permafrost microbial communities from Stordalen Mire, Sweden - 612S2D metaG | ecosystem: Environmental > Terrestrial > Soil > Wetlands > Permafrost | place: Sweden: Stordalen | collected... | reverse complement strand
GTTCACGCTGGCCGGCCTGGTGGCGCTGGCGTTCAGCGGGAACTATCCGCTGCTGCTGACCGCGGTGGCGATGATCGGCGTCGGCAGCGCGATCTTTCACCCCGAGGCGTCGCGCACGGCGCGAGCGGCCTCCGGCGGGCGCTACGGCTTCGCGCAGAGCCTGTTCCAGGTCGGCGGCAATTTCGGTCAGTCGCTCGGGCCGCTGATGGCGGCCTTCATCGTCGTGCCGTTCGGCCAGCGTTCGGTGCTGGCGTTCACCGTGCTCGCCTTCGCCGCCATTCTCATCCTGACCCGCATCGCCCAATGGCACGCCGCCCACCGCGCCCAGCGCAAGGCCGCCGCGCGGCGCGCCGCCGCGCTGCCGCGCGCCGAGGTGATCCGCACGATGACCATCCTCGTCGTGCTGGTCTTCTCGAAGGTGTTCTATCTCGCCAGCCTGCAGAGCTACTACACCTTCTACCTGATCCAGACCTTCCACGTTTCGGTGCAGACCTCCCAGGTGATGCTGTTCGTCTTCCTTGGCGCGGTCGCGGCGGGAACCTACGCCGGCGGGCCGATCGGCGACCACTATGGACGCAAGTTCGTCATCTGGCTGTCGATCCTCGGCGTGCTGCCGTTCACCCTGTTGCTGCCGCGCCTCGGCCTCGTCGGCACGGTCCTCGACAGCGTCGCGATCGGCCTCGTCCTCGCCTCGGCGTTTTCGGCCATCGTCGTCTATGCGCAGGAGCTGACGCCGGGCAAGGTCGGCGCCGTCGCCGGGTTGTTCTTCGGCCTTTCGTTCGGCCTGGGCGGCATCGGCGCGGCGGTGCTCGGCGCGCTCGCCGACCGCACCAGCCTGACCTTCGTCTACCAGGTCTGCGCCTTCCTGCCGGCGATCGGCCTGCTGACCTATTTCCTTCCCGACCTGCGCTCACGGCGCGCGCAGGGAGCAACCTGAGAAAGCGGTCCGGCGATGAGCGGCGCAGCTGAGATCGGTTCGGTCGTGACCGCCGTATTCCTCGCCTCGTCGGTCGAGGCGGTGGAGGCGCTGACGATCGTCCTCGCGGTAGCGACGGTTCGCGGCTGGCGGGCCGCCGGGTTCGGCGCGCTCGCCGGCTTGGCGGTTCTGGCCCTCGTCGTGGCCGCGCTGGGCCCGGCGCTGGGACTGATTCCTCTGCGTCTCGTGCAACTGGCGATCGGGGTCCTGCTGCTGCTGTTCGGCATGCGCTGGCTGCGGAAGGCGATCCTGCGCGCTTCGGGCGTCGTCGCGCCGCACGACGAAGCGAGGGCCTTCGCGGCGGCGCTCGGCGCGCTCCACGAGCAAGGCGCCCGACGGATCGCGGGCGCCGATTGGCTCGCCGCGGTCGCGAGCTTCAAGGCCGTCCTCCTCGAAGGGCTCGAGGTGGCGTTCATCGTCATCGCGCTCGGCGCCGGCCGCGGGCTGCTCGTTCCCGCGAGCCTCAGCGCTCTGGCCGCCTGTCTGTTCGTCGCCGCGGCCGGCTTCGTCGTCTATCGACCGCTCGCGCGCGTCCCCGAGAACGCGCTTAAATTCGCGGTCGGCGCCTTGCTGTCGGGGTTCGGCCTGTTTTGGACCGGAGAAGGCCTCGGCGTGGCGTGGCCGGGCGAGGACTGGGCGATCCTCGGCTTTGTCGCGGCGTTCCTGGCGGTCGGCCTCGCCGCCGTCGCCCTCTCTCGCCGTGCGGACGTGGAGACGAGCCGATGAGCGCGCTCGCCGCCGCGCTCCGGGAATTGGCCGGGTTGTTCGTCGACGACGGCGCGCTGGCGCTGTCGATCCTGGCGGTCGTCGCACTGGCCGGCGTTTGCGCTGCGCTGGCGCCGAGCGCGCCGCTGCTGGCGGGCGGCGTTCTGGCGTTCGGCTGCCTCGGCGTGCTCCTGGCGAACGCGCTCGCGGCGACGCGGCGCTGATCGGACCGAGGCCTCGCCGCGCCGGCTCAAACCGCTCGCGCCAGCGCCGCGAACAGCGCCGGCAGCGCTTCGAGGTCGTCGACCACGTGATCGGCGTGCGGCGCAAGTTCGTCGCGACGGGCCGGCCCGCTCAGCACCGCGATCGCCAGCGCGCCGGCGGCGCGCGCCGCCTCGAGGTCGCCGCGCGAATCGCCGACCATCGCGATCGCCGAGGGCGCGACGCCGAGATGGCGCGCGAACGCCAGCGCCATGCCGGGATCGGGCTTGCCGCCATGGCCGGAATCGCGGCCGGCGACGAATTCGATCGTCTGCGCGAGTCGAAGCGCGGCGATATGCCGCCGCGCGTTGGCCTCCGAATCGTTGGTGGCGACGCCCAGGCGCAGGCCCATCGCCTTCAGCGCGGCGAGCGCGCGTACCGGCTCGCCGATCGGCGTCAGCGCCTTGAGGGATTCGACCGCCGCCAGACGATCGATCTCGCGCTTTAGCGCAACGAAATCCGTCCGCCCCAGCGCGTCGGCCCACTGCAGCCCATAGCTCGCCGACAAACCCGCGATCACCGGCGAAGTGGCGCGAAACCGCTTCTCGTCGAGCGAGAAATGCAGAACCTCGGCCTGGGCGCGCATCCGCTCGGGATCGTCCGCGGCGAGCGCACGAATGATCGCGTGCATCGCCGGCCCCCAGGTGGCGTCGAAATCGACCAGCGTGCCGTCTTTGTCGAAGAGAACCCCGAGAATGGACATGGCGGCCTTTGGCGAATTTCGACTTTCCGCGTCGCGGTTCGCGCCGAGCCGCGAGCGGCGCGGCGGGAGTCGATCGGCCGCGATTCATCGCTTAAACCGCCCTTAACCGATTTCCGCCAGTTTGTCGCCATGGCCCGACGCCGAGGCGAGCGGCGCCGCGCAACTTCAGTCATCGAGTGCTCCCCATGCGTCAAAATGTTGCCGCCATTCCCGACGTCATCGAGGTCAGAGCCGGCCGCAGCCCGCTCCTCTCCCGGCTCTACCACGAGGTCGGACTGGCCGCCGTCGCCGCGGAATTCGAACTTCCCATCGAGCGTTTCGATCCCGAACTCGCGGAAGCTCTCGAGCGCGGCGCGCATTATCTCGCTCCGCCGAAACTCCCGCTTGCTTCTTAGGCGCAGCACCCCTAAATGCGCGGGGCGCGGGGGCGCATCGAGATCCAGGCGTTTCAACCATGCGGATTGCGCGTCGCCGACTCTTGACCGGTCTCGGCGCCCTTGCGGCGACGACCGGCTTCGCCGGCTACGCGACCGCCTTCGAGGCGGGCTGGGAACTCGCGCTGACCTCCTACGCGCTGACCCCGCCGCGATGGCCCGCCGGCCTTGAGCTGAAGATCGCCGTCATCGCCGATATCCACGCCTGCTATCCCTGGATGTCTGAGGAGCGCCTGGGCGAAATCGTCGATCTCGCCAACGCGCAGCGGCCGGACCTGACGGTGCTGCTCGGCGATTTCGTCTGCACGCATCGCTTCGTCAGCGGTTATGTCCCGCCCGGCGCGTGGGCCGAACAGCTCGCGCGCCTGCGGGCGCCGCTCGGCGTCTATTCGGTCCTCGGCAATCACGACTGGTGGTTCGCCGCCATTCCGACCGACCCGCCCGACGGATCGCGCAGCGTCCGACGCGCGCTCGCCGAGGCGCGCATTCCCGTGCTCGAGAACCAGTCGATCCGGCTCGCCCAAAACGGCCGGCCGTTCTGGTTGATCGGCCTCGGCGATCAACTGGCCAACAACGGTCGCCGTTTCGGACTTCACGGAGTCGACGATCTTCCCCACGCGCTACGCGAGGTCAACGACGGCGCGCCCGCGATCCTGCTCGCTCACGAACCCTATATTTTTTCTCGCGCGCCCGAGCGGATCGCCTTGACCCTTTGCGGCCACACCCATGGCGGCCAGATCAATTTGCCGCTGCTCGGCTCGCCGTTCATGCGCGCCGAGCCCGGCCAAAAGTCCTACGTCTACGGCGTCTATGCCGAGGGGATGCGTCAGCTCGTCGTCTCCGGAGGCCTCGGCACATCCTATGTGCCAGTGCGCGTCCTGCGGCCGCCGGAAGTGGTGACGCTCCACCTCACGGGAACGGCGGGCGCCTAGCCGCGATCCGCCCGCCCCCGGCCCTCCTCGGCCAGCGGCGCGCGCGCCAATGCGAAGACGTCAGCCTCGCCGCCATCAAGGCGCGGCGATCGCGTTCGAGGCCGCCGCGGCGATGGCGCGCTTCAGCGCCATCGCCTCATCGAGGCTCCCGACACGCCCATCGTCAAACAAGATGGAGCGCACCGACGAGTCCTTGGCGCGCCGACGCTCAAGCGACCACGTGGAAAATTTGCCCGATGATCCACCAGAGGACAACGGAGACGACGATCGCGCAGACGATGACCACGGCGGTGTAGGGCACCGACTTTTCAGCGGGTGCCTTCATCAGCCCGGGAACGCCGAGCCAGAAGAGATAGAGGCCGTAGAGCGCCCCGAGGAAGATCAGGATCGCCAGGGGCGGGATCAGCAAGAACACGCCCGCCACCCACGCCGGCGTCATCGAATAGACCACCAGCTTGAGCGCGCTGGGCTGATCCTTCCGCGCGCCGAACGTCGGCGCCAGCGCGTCGGCGATGAGCGCCACCACGTAGACCACGACGAACGTCAGCAGGTAGGAGACGATCGCGTAGACAAGGCTGCCGAAGATGTTCCTGCCGAAGATCGTCATGCCGATGAAGCCGCACACCGCGGGAATCGCGGCGAGGATTGCGACATAGTTGGTGAAGAGATAAGCCGGATCGCCGGGCTCGGTTTCGATTGCTTGCCACTCGGTCTTCGGAGTGACGAGAATTGCTTTGACGCGTTCGACAACGTTCATGATGGTTTCCCCCTGGCGCCGACCGACTCGCCCGCGAGCGGTCCCCGCGTCATGTTAGTCCGGCGGCGATCGCAGCGCCAGCCGCAACGCGCGCACCGGCGCGCCGGTTTGCCGCCCGCGCGGCTCGCGCGCTATATATGTCCCGACATGGGCCGCCGGCGAGGCGGGGCGGCGCAGAGTTCAACCGGAGCGGGCTTCGAGCGTGTCGAACGGAGCGGGTTGGAGCGACGGGCTGATCTTCTCGCCTGCGGAATGGACGGCGATATTCCTCTCGCTCAAGGTCGCCACGGTCGGCGCGCTGGCGAGCCTGCCGTTCGCCGTGGCCCTCGCCTGGCTGCTGGCGCGGCGGCGATTTCCCGGCAAGTCGCTGGTCAACGCGCTGGCACATCTGCCGCTGGTGCTGCCTCCGGTCGTCACCGGCTGGCTGCTGCTGATCGGCTTCGGACGGCAGGGAATCTTCGGGCGCGCTCTGGAGGCGTGTTGCGGGTTGACGTTGTCGTTCCGCTGGACCGGCGCGGCGCTGGCGGCGGCGGTGATGGGCTTTCCCTTGATGATGCGAGCGATCCGGTTGTCGATCGAGGCGGTCGACGCGCGTCTCGAGCAGGCGGCGCAGACGCTCGGCGCGCCGTCCTGGTTCGTCTTCGCCACCGTGACCCTGCCGCTCGCGGCGCCGGGGATCATCGCTGGGCTGATTCTCGGCTTCGCCAAGGCGATCGGCGAATTCGGTGCGACCATCACCTTCGTCGCCAACATTCCCGGCCAGACGCAGACCATCGCCACCGCGATCTACAGCGCGACGCAGGATCCCAACGGCGGCGCGACGACGTGGCGGCTGACCGGGATCGCGCTGGCGATCGCTTTTCTCGCGCTGTTCGTCTCGGAGGCGCTCGTCGCGCGCGTCGCCAAACGGGGCGCCGGCGAATGATCGAAATCGCGGTCGAGCACGCGCAGGGCGATTTCGCCATCGCGGCGGAAATCCGCGCCGGCGGCCGCGTGCTAGCGCTGTGCGGCCCTTCGGGCGCCGGCAAGACGACGCTGCTCGACCTGATCGCCGGCTTGAAGCGGCCGCGCCGGGGCCGCATCGCGGTCGACGAAGCGGTGTTCCTCGACACCGCGCGAGGGCTCGACGTTCCCGCGCGCCTGCGCCGCATTGGCTATGTGTTCCAGGAGCCGCGCCTGTTTCCGCACCTCAGCGTCGCGCACAACCTGAGCTACGGCGCGCGCTTCGCCTCGCGCGGGCCGAGCCTCGTCGCCTTCGCCGACGTCGTCGCGCTGCTCGGCCTGGAGCCGTTGCTGGCGCGCGGGCCGGCGCGCCTGTCGGGCGGCGAGAAGCAGCGCGTCGCGATCGGCCGGGCGCTGCTCAGCAACCCCCGCGTGCTGCTGATGGACGAGCCGTTGAACGCGATCGACGACGCGCGCCGGCAGGACATCTTGCAATGGATAGAGACGCTGCGCGACGCTGTCGCCATTCCCATCGTCTTCGTCAGCCATCGCGTCAGCGAGGTCGAGCGGCTGGCCAGCGACATCGCGGTGATCGAGGCCGGACGGCTGGTCGAAATGCGGGCGACGAGGGAAGCGCCGTAGGCCTTGCTCGGCGCGCCGAAAAGAAAAGGGCGCCCCGCGGCCGCGGGACGCCCTCTTTGCGACGATGTCGGCGTCAGTGCGCCACCGCGCCCTCCGCGCCGATGCCGGTCTGCGAGCGCACGTATTGGCCCTCGAACGCGACCCGCTCCTTCGCGGCGACGGTCGATTGGTCGGTGATCGAGAAGATCCAGGCGCACAAGAACGCCAGCGGCATGGTGAAGATCGCCGGCGACGTGTACTGGAACAGCGCGCTTCCTTTGGGGAAGCCGAGCACCGCCTCCCAGATGCCGGGGCTGAGGATCGTCAGCGCCACCGCCCCGATCAGCCCGACGAAGCCGCCGATGAAGGCGCCGCGCGTCGTCAGACCCTTCCACAACATCGCGAGCAACAGCACCGGGAAATTGGCGCTCGCCGCGACGGCGAAGGCGAGACCGACCATGAAGGCGACGTTGACCTTTTCGAAGACGACGCCGAGCAGGATGGCGACGACGCCGAGCGCGACCGTGGTGATTCGCGACACCCTGACCTCGGTGGCTTCGTCGACCTTGCCGCGCCGGAACACGCTGGCGTAGAGGTCGTGGCTGACCGCGCTCGCGCCCGAGAGAGTGAGCCCGGACACCACCGCGAGAATCGTCGCGAAGGCGACCGCCGCGATAAAGCCCTTCATCAAGTCGCCGCCGACCGCATGCGCCAGATGGATCGCCGGCATGTTGCCGCCACCCAACAGAGCGCCCTTGACGTCGTGATAAAGCGCATTGGGTCCGACGAGAATGATCGCGCCGAAGCCGATGATGAAGGTCAGGATGTAGAAGTAGCCGATGAAGGTGGTCGCCCAGAACACCGACTTGCGCGCTTCCTTGGCGTCGCGGACGGTGAAGAAGCGCATCAGGATGTGGGGCAGCCCGGCGGTGCCGAACATCAGCGCCATGCCCAGCGAGATCGCCGAGATTGGGTTGGCCACCGCCGCGCCCGGCAGCATGATCTTCTCATGGCTGGGGTGGACTTCGATCGCCTTGGCGACCAGCGCATTGAAGTCGAAGCCGAACTGCGCCAGCACCAGCAGCGACATAAGCGTCGCGCCGATCAGCAGCAGGCAGGCCTTGATGATCTGCACCCAAGTGGTGGCGATCATGCCGCCGAAGGTGACGTAGATGATCATCATGACGCCGACGAAAACGACGGCGTAGAGGTAAGGCAGGCCGAACAGCAGCTCGATCAATTGTCCGGCGCCGACCATTTGCGCGATCAGGTAGAAGGCCACGGTGACCAGGGTGCCGGTGGCCGCCATGGCGCGGATCGGCGTCGCCTGCAGGCGATAGGAGGCGACGTCGGCGAAGGTGAAACGGCCGAGATTGCGCAGCGGCTCGGCCATCAGGAACATGATGATCGGCCATCCCACGAGAAAGCCGATCGAATAGATCAGGCCGTAATAGCCGGTGCTGAACACCAGCGCCGAAATGCCGAGAAACGAGGCCGCCGACATGTAGTCGCCGGCGATGGCCAGACCATTCTGCAGGCCGGTGACGCCGCCGCCCGCGGCATAGAAATCCTTCGCCGTGCGGGTGCGCTGAGCCGCCCAGTAGGTGATGGCCAGCGTCAGAACGACAAAGGCGGCGAAGATGATGAGCGCGTTCCAGTCCAGAGGCGGAGCCGCGCCCGTGTCGGCGGCGCGCGCCGCGCCGGCGAGCGGCGCAAGGGCCGCCGCGAGAGCGCCCGACTTGATAAGACGGTTCATTTCCTGCCTCCTACGGCGTTGGCGTTGACGATCGCCTTGGTCAGGTCGTCGTATTGCGCGTTCGCGCGCAGGACGTAGACGCCGGTCAGGACGATCGCCGCCAGGATGATGGCGACGCCCAGCGCCAGGCCGATGGTGATGGAGCCGAAGAGCTTGACCGCGATGGCGCTCGGCGCGAAGGCGACGAGGGCGATGAACCCGTAATAGATCACCAACATGATGATCGACAGCGTCCAGCCGAACGCCTTTCGCTCGGCGACGAGTCTTATGTAATTCGGATCCCGTTGAATCCGCTTGATGACGGCGTCATCCATTTCGTTTCCTCCAGTGTGCGGCTTATTGGTCTCGCGTCCGCCTGGTTACGGCGAACATCCTCCCAGCATTCGTCCTCCCCTTCTCGACTCTGCCGTTCGGGGACGTTTCGACGCCGCCGAGTCGACGCCGCTCGCATCGGCGCCCAATTCGGCTCGGTCGCGACCTCGGCGAGCGCCTTGCAGCGGCGATCGTCGACCCCCGTCGGCTCGTTCGAGGGCGCATACTGCTTGCATTTGATCGCGGCGTCGACCCCGGCGCCCCTACAACCTTCGTCTAGAGCGCGGATCGCGGCGCGACGAGCGCTCGGGCGCCCCGGCGGAGGCGGGAGTTTGTGCCGAGCGCGACGATCGGTTAAGTTCGCGGGGGACTGGCCCCCGGTCCGGATGAGGGGTATCACACTTGGCTCACACGGCCCGAAACCCCATATCCTCGCCCGGCGCATCGCGCGAACGGCGAGATAGCCGTCAGAAAAGGCCGATTCAATGGATTTCCTCAAGCCACGGTTGCACCGCATGAACCGCCGCCGACGCATCTATGAAGGCAAAGCCAAGGTCCTCTACGAGGGCCCGGAGCCCGGAACTCTGATCCAGTACTTCAAGGACGACGCGACCGCTTTCAACGCCAAGAAGCACGAAATCATTGACGGCAAAGGCGTTCTGAACAATCGCATTTCCGAATATCTGTTCCAGCGGCTCAACGAGATCGGCGTCCCCACGCATTTCGTGCGCCGCATCAGCATGCGCGAGCAACTGATTCGCGAGGTCGAAATCGTTCCCCTCGAGGTCGTCGTGCGCAACGTCGCGGCCGGCTCGCTGGCGAAGCGCCTCGGCATCGAGGAAGGCACGCAGCTGCCGCGCTCGATCATCGAGTTCTATTACAAGAACGACGCGCTCGACGATCCCATGGTCTCCGAGGAGCACATCACCGCCTTCGGCTGGGCCTCGCCGCAGGAAATCGACGACATCATGGCGCTGGCGATTCGCGTCAACGACTTCCTGACCGGCCTGTTCCTCGGCGTCGGCATCCGTCTGGTCGACTTCAAGATCGAATGCGGCCGCCTGTGGGAGGGCGACAACATGCGCATCGTCGTCGCCGACGAAATCAGTCCCGATTCGTGTCGCCTGTGGGACGTCAAATCCAACGAGAAGTTGGACAAGGACCGCTTCCGCAAGGATCTCGGCGGCATGATGGAGGCCTATACGGAAGTCGCACGCCGGCTCGGCGTCGTTCAGGAAAACGAGAAGCTGGGCGCCGCGGGTCCGCGGCTGGTGACGTAAGGGCACCGAGCCCTCGCCCCCCAAAGCGCGTTCGGAAGAACGCCCGTCTCTCGACGGGCTATGCCCTCTCCCGCAAGGGGAGAAGGGGCGAGTTCCGCTACCCGAGATGCTTGGCGAAGAACGCCAGCGTGCGCGACTTGGCGAGGGCGGCGCTCGGCGCGTGATAGCCCGCGCCGACGTTGCGGTTGAACGCGTGGCCCGCCGGATAGAAATAGACCGGCGTATCCGGATGCGCGGCGGCGACCTCGCGCACGCCGGCGACGGGAATGTGCTCATCCTTCTCGCCGAAATGCAGCATCGTCGGGACGCGCGGCTTCAGGTCCTTGAGGCCGACGATTCCCCCGCCGTAGTAGCCGACCGCCGCCGAGAGGCCCTCCGCCTGCGCCGCGGCGAGCCAGGCGAGCGTGCCGCCCAGGCAATAGCCGACGACGCCGACCTTGCCGGCGCTCTTGGCCGCTTCGATCGCCGCGCCGATGTCGAGCAGCATCGCCGCGCGCGGGATCTTTTCCACGACCGCGCGACCGCGCACGAGCCCGTCGGGGCCGTAGGGGAAATCGGCGTCCCGTTCGCCGCGATCGAATATCGCCGGCGCGATGGCGAGGTAGCCGTCGGCGGCGTAGCCCTCGGCGACGGAGCGGATATGCGCGTTGACGCCGAAGATCTCCTGCACGACGACCATGCCGCCGCGCGGCGCGCCTTTGGGCTCGGCGCGCCAGGCGGCGAGTTCGAAGCCGTCGCTCGCTTTCAGTCTCGTCCATTCGCCCATGGCCGACGCTCCCTCTCGCCGCTCGATTCCCGCGCCGGCCTCTTGCCGGCGCTCGAGGGCTTGAAGCGCGCGTTTACGTCGCTTGGCGGGCGAAAGCAACGCGCGCCGTCCCGACGACCAGGGCAATCGGGTGAAGGAAGCACGTGACAAGAGCCTGAAGTGCTGAATCTGTCTGTGCCCGCTGATTCGATGAGCGGAGCGGGACGATGGATTCGCGGGAAGCGGGGACGGCGGCGTATT
>Ga0182014_10008267_pt1 | contig 10685 bp, 10 predicted proteins | sample 612S2DmetaG_FD_120489 | JGI IMG/M metagenome (GOLD analysis project Ga0182014, IMG submission 120489) | Permafrost microbial communities from Stordalen Mire, Sweden - 612S2D metaG | ecosystem: Environmental > Terrestrial > Soil > Wetlands > Permafrost | place: Sweden: Stordalen | collected... | reverse complement strand
TTGTTAACGTAAAAATTTCTATCTTTTGATTTTTTCTGCTCGTCAACGAATTTGCGTTTTTCACTTTGCATGTTTTGCTCATTGCCGTCTGTACCGCCGCGAGCGGCCCCGAGGGCTCCTAAACCAAGGCCGCCGAGAAGATCAGATCCGCCGCCCTCGCCGGATGATTCAGGCATACTGCCTCTGTTAAGTAAAGTGCCCGGCACAATGCCCCGATTGGTCATTGCAGCGCCGTTATTTTGTGCGGGAGATTGCGAAGCCTGAAACGACGCAAACTTGATCGGACTTTTCCGGGCGTCGATCAACTCTTTTTCCTCAGATGAAATACGCTGTCCCGCAGAATCAGTCCGCCGACCAGCGGAATTGTATGAAGCGATAGCTCCATCGGACACGTCCTTAACACTGCCAATACCCTGATTAGGCGTATTGGCTTCCGCTTTCAGGCTGCCGGTTACAGCAGGTATTGGTTCGCCGAGGTTGGGATACTTACCCGCTTTCCTCGCTTTAACTAATTTATCAGCTTCATATTTGCCTAATTTGCCGTAGGAGTCCGGGACTTCCTGAATTACGTCGGGTGTGACCGCGTGGGTAACGGTCTTGCCGGAATCTTTTTGTGCTTTTATTTCTGCGTCTTCCTGAGGCGTTAATTGTTTCGGCGGCTGTAAGGCCGACATCATCGCAAAAAATCCGATTAGTATAATAACGCCGGCAACTATCATTATTACCTTTCTGTTAAAGCGTGTGCCCGTGTGCGGTTCAGCGCTAAGAATAGTGCCGGAAGGAGAAATAGCCGCCGGTTGTTCCTGATCGGGCAGATCTGCATCTTTGCCTGATACAGGGTTTACAGGTGGCTTTTTATTTATTTGAAGACCGAAGATATTCATCATTTTCCTCCTTTATTTTGTATCCTTGCGGGAAACGACAACAATCTCTTTCAATCCGCAGCGTAATTCGGCCTGGTTAAAAAGCCGGTCAACTATGTAGTAATTATCTTTAACGCGGTAATTAACCAGATTAACACCCTCATCATCTTTTACAAATAAGGCCGGGGCTTCTCCCGACTTCATGTCCGGGCTCATTTGAATATAGGTTTTTGTGCCATCATCGAAAGCAAGTTTGGGAGTCCAGGAGAAAGCCGATTGATACCATGCCGTTTGGGCCTTGATTGTGTAGTTAAAATTAAGCTTATCCGGGGCAACAGTTAAAGAAATGTTTTCGTCGGCTCGTTTTTTCTCAATTGCCTGCTGTCGCAAAAAAGCAGCTTTATCTTCGGACGGATATGTCCAGCCGATGACCGGATTGTAGAAGTTGGCCGCCCGGACACGGACCTGATAAGAATGTTTATCGGTAGTTATGATCAGATTAGTAGCGATTCTTGATTTCAGCGGTTTTACCAGGATATGCCATTGCTTTGTGTCTGCGGAGCCGGATTGTGCTTTGTCTATAACCCAGCGCACAGTATCGCCGCCGCCGACATAAAGAGGTTCTTCTCCGGGCTGAAGCTGAATATCTGTAATATGACCTTCTTTGCAAAAGATTTCATATAAAGAAGTGGGACTGTAGTAGAAAAAGAGTTTTGCCTGTAATGAGGTTATATCCTCAATTTTCTGTGTGCCTTCTTTAACAGCCGCATCCGTAATGTGTTTCGATGCAGCTTCCTTGCTGATTTCTTCGGGTGTCGCTGTTTGGTTATCGGACATGCCCGCTGACGTAATGGTCGGGCCGGGAACAGCCGAAGACCGGCGAACTTTTTCCAGCATAACTGGTGTATCCTCAGATGTTTGAGCTAAACCCGGCAATACGGTAATAATGAAACAAAGAAAAAATACAAATATAAGTTTTTTAAAAATAACATTCATTTTTGAGTCTCCTTGTAAGTAGTAATTAAATATCTTTAGCCCAGCTAAAATCTTTAATATAGAGTCCGAGCGGATTGATAAAAATATCTTTCTCATTTTTGGGCCGGGAAAAATCTATCGTAATGATAGCGGTCATCTTATATGTATCAAGCATAGCGCCTTCTTTACTGAATACTTCTTCGACCCAACGGCATTGATAAGATTGCGTGGACATCTTAACTATGGATGTGAGCTTTGCGGTAATTGTTTGTTCACCGACTTTGCTCATGGGATCGTCTTTTTTGATTATTTCATTCATTTTTACGGCTGCGGATTGCCGCATAAAATAATATGAGCTGATCCAGTTTCGTTTTTTGACGACAATATCCAGCGGCAAACCGCGAACGTCCTGAATCCACTTGCCCAGAAAATATTTGATCTCATTGTCTTGCGGAGTCCGATTAGTTTCTACCGCCTTGGAAACGGACAGCACTTCGCCGTTTTGGCCAACTTGTATTATGTAAGGCACAACGGAGCTTTTTGACGATTGATAGATCAGGCCAAAAACGAGTAAAAAACAAAGCAGGAGTGTTCCGAACGTAGCAAAACGCCAGTTGCTCGCCTGGACTATGGCATTGCCAATGCGGGCATCCCACTCTTGTTTAGCCCGTTGATATGGCGACACCGGCCCATCACCCGGTTTAAGATTGGATAATGGCTGTTTAAATTCATTGTTCACTAATAATACCTCCTTAAAAAATAAATTAATTCGGTTTAACCGAATTACCGGCAGGCGCAAGCCTTGCGGCTGCAGCAGTTGCATCCATTGGACCGGTTGAAGTTGCCGAGGGGCCAGACGGAGAAGAACCTCCGCCCGGCTTAATTGAACTCCAGGCTGCCGATAAACCCCGGCCGACGGCATTAACAACAGGACTATTTTTGTATATCTCTTCTCCTTGCTTTCCGGCAAGACCAGCGGCAGCGACACCGGCGCACACAACACAGGCAGCGGAACCGGCGTGAAGCGACGGATTACCCGATAACAAACCAGCCGCTAAATTAGGGACATGCCAGGCAAGCATCGCAATCGCGAGAGAGCCGAGTAATAAATGGAAGCAATCTTCAACCAGCGGCGGATTAGGCAAGGCCCAAGTCGCAATGAGAGGAATCGCCGCGCTGGCGATAAAGGAAAGAACCATTAGTTTTATGCCAAAAGATATAACCGCGCCAATAGCTTTTTCGCCAAGAAAAGACGTATAACGATTAACGCCGAAAGGTATTAATATTAAAGCCACGGTGGCGATTATATAGAACTCCAGATAGGTAATGAAAAACTGAATGCCGACAATAAAAAAACAGGCAATAATTAAAAGGCCGGTAAGCCCGGAAATCATTATCTTGGGCAAATTCATAATCGTGTCAATACCGCCAAGACTATTCATGTAATTAAATATTGGAGCGGAGACAGAGAGTCCGTATTCTGAAATCGCCGAAGGGTCTGTAAGTAAAGATAAACTTAACCCGCCGCCGCCAGCTTTAAGGCCTATCATTGTGAAACTGTCTAATATCATTTTTACGAGATTGCGGTAATCAACGACAATCCAGATGAAAAAACCATATTTGAGAATCTTGCTAAATAATGTTTTTAGGTGGTCGCCGTCATCAAGGTTCATTATGATGGCCAGGACGAGGTCTATCACCATCAAAGTACCTAAAAGCCATTTTGCGTCGCCCATGATGTTGCCGACACCGGCGGAAAAAATATTGGCAAATTCTTTCAATAAATTAGTTAATATGTGACTATCCAGCATGAAGATATCTCCGAATATTATTTAAAATCCACGAACCCTTTTCCCTGGGGAGGTTTATCCAAAGGATTCTCTCTCTTTTTATCTGTGCCGAAGAATCTTTTATTATCGGCAATAGACCAGGAACGGATGGCCGCCTGGCAATCCCGATTATATTGAAGATCAACAGGGTTCATTTTCTTGCATTGTTCAATCTTTGCAGCTCGTTCCTGTTCATGTGTATTGTAATATTCAACGGTTTTTGCCTTATCGCAGGCGAGAACAAATAAAAAAGAAAATGCCAGCATCAACAAAAAAGTATTACTAAATTTCATTTTACAGGCTCCTTTAAAATTATTGAAAATCCACAAAGCCGGGGCCGCTGCCGCCGCCCTGAAGAGGGTTGGAAGGATTATTAAAATATGAGTAATAACTCTGAGAGTCGGCTTCGGTAATTAATTTACGCTGCACCTGTTCTTCATACTGCGAAGCCTGCAGCCTGGCGCTGGCTGCGTTTATTGTTTGCAGCCGCATGAGCTGGCTGGTATTGAGAACCAAAATGTCATTTGTGGCCTGGGCAACGTCAAGAGCGCCTTCAGAATTGTCAGAGGTATTCTGTAAATCTTCGAGATCGGATTCATCGCCTTCAATGTCGCCAATCATGCTTTGCGCCCTCATTGCGTCATAAGAGGCCTGGCTTGTCTGCGCGAGAATCTCAGAAGCTGAGTCTTTCATGTCATCAAGACTCATGCCGGAATACGCAGTAAATTTTTTGTCGACTTGTTTGTATAGTTGATCATAGCGGTTCCCTATCTGGTCGTACTGCAACGGTAAGGCTTTTGTTGTCAGCACCAGCTGGTTTATTCTGGCCAAATTGCTTTTCAATGCTGCCAAATTACTGAGTGAGTGCAGCAAATCCATTTTTTGGAGGTTTTGGGCTTGATAGTATAATCCCTTGATCTGATTTTCGATTTGAGTAACCTGATTGTCAATTTGGGTATAGGTATTGATTGCTGATTCCAGATTCTCTACAAAGTTGAGTATATTTTCCAACAAGTTACTCACGTCAATTACCGGTATTCCGGCATGCGCGGACGGCGTATAAACGCCAAAAGATAAACAAACTACAAGGATAATTACGGCTATGTTTTTTTTAGATGTCATTTCAGGCTACCTCCTTCTTTGTTAAAATACCGGTTATGGTTTCATAGAAATCTTCCGCATAGGGAAGCTGCTTATATTTCAGCCACTGTGAATTAAAATCTTCGCCCTCGTTACGTTTCATTCCGGCCGCGGCCTTGCGGTCTTCCGGGGAACTGGCCGCGCAGTAAGCAAGGGCTATCGGAGACAGGGCAAGCTCGAACAACCGGCAGCCGGAAGTAGATTTGTAATAGTATTGCCGTTTGGGCGTGGCCATAGCCAATATTTCCGTTTCCCGGTCATTCAGGCCGAAGCCCCGGTAAATAGCCGCGATACGGTCATCGAGGGCGTTATTGTTCGGCAGGAATATTTTCGTCGGACACGACTCTTTGATTACATTGGCGATGGAGCTGCCCTCCACGTCCTGCAAGCTTTGAGTGGCGAAGACAACGGCCACGTTTGCCTTCCTTAACACCTTCAACCATTCCCGAATCTTCGCGGCGAATACCGGATTATCGAGAAACAGCCAGCATTCATCCAGGATTAAAAGAGTCGGGACGCCGGTAAATCTTTGTTCGAGTTTATGAAACAAGTAAGACAGGGTCGGCTGCACGGCGGCTTTCAAATTCATCAGCTTGGCCATTTCAAATACCTGCCAGCGGCCGTATGATAAATTGTCATAAGTCGAATCAAACAACCGTCCGAATGAGCCGGCAATGGTGGCCGGTTCCAGAGCCTGGCGCAATTTTGCGTCCTGCAGCAAAAGATTAAAACCCGTAATTGTCCGCTGTTCCCGCGGCGATGACGACAGGGAGATAAGGGCAGTCCAGATAGATTTTTTTACCTCCGGATTAACCTGGACATTTTCGGATATTAAAAATTCGCGTAACCATTCGGCCGCCCAGGCCCTTTCGGTGTCATTGTCAATATTTGCCAATGGCTGAAACGCCAATGGCGAATCATCCGCCGCCAGATCATGGAAGTCGCCGCCGACACCGGCGGTCAGGGCCATTACCGAAGCATCCTTGTCGAAATAATAAACCTGGGCATCATTATAACGGCGGAACTGGGCGGCGATAAAGGATAAGAGGACGGATTTGCCGGAACCGGTCGGACCGACAATCATCGTGTGTCCGACATCGCCGACATGCAAATCGAGTCTGAACGGCGTATTGCCGGAAGTTTGGGTCTGGATCAGTACCGGAGCCTTTAAGTGCTTATTCATTTCCGGGCCTGCCCATACGGCGGACAGCGGGAAAATATGGGCCAGATTTAAAGAACTAAGCAGCGGCCGCCGAATGTTTGCCCGGCACAAACAGGGCAGCGAACCCATCCAGGCGTCAACGGCGTTAAGAGTTTCATTGATAACGGTAAAACCCATTGCGTTGATAGTTTTTTCCAAAGCCCGGACCTTTTTCTCGGCTTGCAGGTAGTCTTTGTCCAGGACGACAATGGAAGCAGTGAAGTAGCCATAGTTGACCAGATCGTCTGCTACTTCCTGAAGGGCGGCGTCGGCATCGGCGGCTTTATTGCCGGCATCGTTGTCCACCATCGCGCTTTCTGTCTGCGTAATGGTTTCCTTGAGCAGGGTGGCAATGCCTTTTCTTTTGGCAAACCACTGCCTGCGGTATTTGCCAAGTTCGGATAAAGCATCTTTTTTATCCAGCGGCAAAAAGCGTGTAACCCAGCGGTATTCAAAATTGAGCTTGTTGAGATTGTCGAGGATTCCCGGAGTGCTCGTCCCCGGAAATCCTAAAATGGAAACAACCCTCAAGTGATAATCGCCCAGCCGCGGCTCCAGCCCGGAGATTAAAGGCATATCCGCAAGCAAAGCGTCCAGATACATCGGTATCTCGGGAACATTAACCTTGTGCCGTTTCGGCGAGACGCAATTATGCAGATAAGTCAATGTCCCGGTATCATCCAGAGGTTTTGCCTCCGGGAATATTTCCGCCAGCAGATAATAAAGGCGGTCTGATTCATTGATAAATGTTTTCAGGTGGACATCCGCCGTTTCTTCCGCAATATCCTGCCCTCTTTCAATGAAAAAGCTTTCGATCTTTTTCTGCTGATCCTGCGGCGGCAAATAGACAATTGTCAGATAATAAAGACTCTCGTAATGATTTCCGGACGAGAAGAAACTGCGCCTCTCCTCGTCGATCATCAGCGTTACCGGATCGGGAAAAACCGATTCGGCATAGCTCTGGCTTTTGATCCGCTGGGCTTCACAGTAAATGCCCCACCCGCCGGACAACCGTTTAACGGCATTATTAAGCCGTGCCGATGCGGAAACGAGTTCCGCCTGCGTGGCGCTGTCCAGATCGGGACCGCGAAACGAAAAGGAACGTTGCAGCGAACCATCCTTGTTGAGCACCACTCCGGGGGCAACAAGGGAAGCCCACGGCAGAAAGTCGCTCATTCTGTCGGGATGCCGTTTGAATTCTCCTAGATTGTACATAATAAATTCCTCTGCTAAGTTGAATAAAAACGCTTTTGTTTAATGTGTCTTTTAAAACAGTCGAAAAATTGCGGGTCCCGCTTCGTCATCATTACAGCCGTAAGGTGAATGACGATGCTGACCGGTATAACGTAGAAAGATTGCAATCCGATGCCGAAGGCGGCAGCAACAGTGCCATTGAGGATGGCTATTGTCCGCGGAACGCCGCCCATGAGTATCTGCTCGGTTAAAGAACGGTGAATAGGCACTTCAAAGCCTGCCGCCTCTTTCATGATAAACCTCCGTTAAAAGCCGCAACCGCCGCCGAAGCCGAAGAAGGAAAGGCCAAACGTAGAGGCGGAAAAGGCTATGCTTAAACCAAATACAATGCCTAATATTTTACGCATTAGTCCACCGCCTTCGCCGAAAGCCAGCGCGAGGCCGGTGATAACGATTGCAGCGACACCGGCGATCTTGGCGACCGGCCCGGTAAGGCTGTCCAAAATGCTCTGCAGCGGCCCTTCCCAGGGCATACCTGCTCCGGCAGCATGCGCCGCCACCGGCAAAATGAAAATTACCGCCAATACTGTTGCCATTGACACTGACAGTTCATAATTGAATCTTGTTGAATCCTTTTTCATTAAAACCTCCTTTACCTGGTTATTATTTTAAAAAGGCTCCAAAACGTAATCACCGTTTACAAAGCCCTTTACTTCGACAATCTCTTTGATCCGGCGCCCATGCTGATAGCGTTCGATATAAACAACGATATTGATCGCCTCGGCGATCAGCGCCTGCTGCGGCGTCGGAATCGCCTCCTGAATTAATTGTTCCAGGCGGATTAAGCCGCCTCTCGCGCTATTGGCATGCAGGGTGCACATCGAGCCAGGATGGCCGGTATTGCTGGCTTTCAGGAATGTCAGGCTTTCCGGGCCGCGCACTTCACCGACGATAATCCGGTCGGGACGCAGGCGCATTGACGACCGTAAAAGATCGTTCATCGAAACATGGTCGGTCGACCGCATGGAAACCGTATCCGGGGCGGTGCATTGCAGTTCCAGAGTATCCTCGATCAGGATGCAGCGGTCTTTTGTCTGGGAAATTTCATGCAGCACGGCATTGGCGAAGGTCGTTTTGCCGCTGCCCGTCCCGCCAACAACAAGAATGTTCTTTTTAGCCGCGACCGCGGCTTTTATTCTTTCTTTTTGTTTTTCAGTAATAATCTTTTGCTGGACATAATCACTCAAAGTAAAAACCCTGAGGGCTTTTTTACGGATAGTGAATACCGGCTGGACAACAATTGGCGGAAGCATGCCCTGAAAACGGTTTCCGCTGCCGGGCAGTTCGGCCGATACGATGGGCTGCGTGGAACTGCACACGCTACCGCTGGAGCTGGCCACAAGCTCAATGACCCGCTGCGCATCCGCCGGTTTTATTTGTATGCCGCTATCACTGCGGCCTTTGCCCAGTCTGTCCACCCAGAGATGACCGTCCGGGTTGAGCATAAGTTCAACAACGTCTTTTTCTTCCAATAAGCAGTTGACGTGATAGCCGAGGGCGGTAGAGAGCATCGACATTAATCTGCTATGGGCTGTATCAATAGTCCGCTCATTCCTGCCACGTTTCTCAACTGTAGCTGGAATCTCTTTAACTTTGTGTGCTGCTGGCATTGCTTTTGACCTCCGTTTTATGTTCTTCAAAATTTTCGGGTTTAAATACTTTTTCGGGCAGGTCAGTAAAAAGAATCTGCCCTCCCCCTACCCTTTCCGACAATATTTCCAGAAATTTTTTCCAGCGCCTTCCTGCTTGAGCTAACGCCGCCGGTTTTAGCTCCTGAGGCAATTCAATTGATGTTGTGAGGTAACCCCTGATATAGAGGGCTAATGTCTCGGCCAAAACTTCTTGTCCTTTGGAAAGTAATTTCAAACGGCGGTCAAGATGATCAAGACGGCGAGCGAGAGCCGCTTCTTTTTTATCGGCTTCATCAGGTGAAAGAAACATTTCCAGCGCGGTTAAATAAAAGTCGTTGAGTGGTTTGTTGCGTCCTTTCAAAATCTTCAATTGCTTGTATTGCAAGGCAAGGTCCTGGGGTATTCTGATCGTAATTTTTACAGCATTTGTCATATCTTTTTTCATCTTAATATTCCTCTGCAAAGGGGATTTGCTCACTGCTTGATATCTGTGCTTTTCCCGCTGCATAGTTCTTGATTTCTTCGATTTCCTTTTCGTCTCTGGGGAAATAATCTTTGTACTCCGGCATTTTTCTGATTTTATGCACATCCACTCCCGGAAACGCGGTATCGAGGGAAAACTCCGATACAAGCAAATTATCTTTGGGCTTGTAAATGAGCACGTCGCTGTTCACCGGAGCTTCCCTCAGGCGGGATATAAAGTTTTTGTCCCGGTAATAAAAAACAAGCCCTGCCAGAATTGGCGGGCATCCGCCGACGAATATTATTTCCTTGTCTTTGGGCAGTTGCAAAACCTCGCCCGGAGTAAGCAGGGGCCTTGCCGTTTGCGAAGTGGTGATACTGACGCGGCCAAGCCAGACGTTTAGCCTATGGCCGCTGTAGTTTTGGTTTTCCACGGCTTCGGTTTTTGTCCCCAGCATCTTGGAAATAAATTCGGGAGTGTTCCCGTCGTTCGGAGTAAAAACAATCCGGACGTGGCAATTGTCTATAATGGAGTTATTGACAAAATATGTCTTGCTGAGCTGGTTCATGCTCTGAATCACGAGTAAAGCTTTCAGGCCGTAACCGGCGATGAAGGCCAGAGCCGCCTCGAAAGCGTCCAGCCGGCCCAGCGCCGGAAATTCATCGAGCAGCAGCAGGAGCCGGTGCTTGTATTGCCGCACCGGCTTGCCGTCCCTGAATTGCATTGTTTCCGTTAACCGGCAAACAACCTGATTAAGGATCATCCTGATCAACGGCCGTGTCCTGTTTATGTCGGATGGCGGCACCAGCAGATAAAGAGAAACAGGCTGATCATGGTTCATCAGATCAGAAATGCAAAACTCGCTGACGGATGTATTATAAGAGATAACGGGATCGCGGTATAAGCCCAAAAACGACATTGCCGTGGATAGAACGCTGCTTCGTTCCCTGTCGCTTTTATTGAGCAATTCTCTGGCGGATTGGGCAACTACAGGATGGGTCAGGGACGTGACGCCGTAAATATTAGAAAATAATGTTTCGTCCGCTGTGTGCTGCGTGTGCATCATCAGAATCAGGCTTTGCTCGAAACCAAGCGCCGGGTTGGATAAAAAAGTCGCCATCGCCGACAGAGTGGCCTTTTCCCGTTGAGTATATTTCAAGTGCAGGGCAACGCCGACAAGCAGAGCGTGTCCGGTTTTGGCCCAGTGGTCAATATCGCCCTTCCCGTGCGGATCAACAAGCATATCGGCAATATTTTGCACGTCCCGGACTTCGTCTTTCGTCTCCAGGCGGATCTCATCCAGAGGATTGTAACGAACAGAGGATTTAT